>Ga0182742_1000244_pt1 | contig 101451 bp, 120 predicted proteins | sample eDN5th37CBELigMG_FD_128880 | JGI IMG/M metagenome (GOLD analysis project Ga0182742, IMG submission 128880) | Enriched Miracle-Growth compost microbial communities from Emeryville, California, USA - eDNA 5th pass 37_C BE-Lig MG (version 2)... ...
CTCGAACTTCTTCACGAACTCGGAGAGCTCGATGAGGGTGAGCTCCTTGAACGCCTCGATGAGCTCGTCGCTCGTCAGCTTCGCCATTTCTTACTCCTGATTTGGATCGGTTTATGTGGTCTGGATGATTTCGACCGCGCGCCTACGCGCCGGTCTCCTGCTTCGTCCGCAGCGCGTCGACCGTGCGAACGGCCTGCGCGAGCGGAGCGTTGAAGAGGTAGGCAGCCTTGAACAGCGACGCCTTGGCGGCACCCGCGAACTTCGCGAGCAGCACCTCCCGGCTTTCGAGGTTCGCGAGCTGCTCGACCTCCGCGGCGCTCAGGGCGGCGCCATCGAAGTAGCCGCCCTTCACGACGAGCAGGGGGTTGGCCTTGGCGAAGTCACGCAGCTTCTTCGCGACGGCGACGGCGTCGCCGTGCACGAACGCGATCGCGGACGGGCCGACGAGGTCGTCGTCGAAGGACGAGATCCCTGCCCGGTTCGCCGCGATCTTCGTCAGCGTGTTCTTCACCACGGCGTACGACGCGTGCTCACGGATCTCGCTGCGCAGCTGCTTGAGCTGAGCGACCGTGAGGCCGCGGTACTCGGTGAGCAGAACGGCGTTCGAGCTGGAGAACTTCTCCGCGAGCTCGGCGACCGTCGCCTCCTTGTCAGCCATGGTGCTCCTGTGTTTGTCGTGGATTCGGCGCCGAATCCCGCCAGGGCCATGAAAAGAGCTCCGCGCGCAGACGCACGGAGCTCGAGGAACTTCGCAACACCTGCGCGGGCGCCGCTTTCGCGGACCTTCCTCGTCATCTCCTCGCGGCGACGACGAACCTGCGGTCTTCGGCAGTCCTCGAGTCTAGCAGACCTACTTCGCGGCCTCGTACGCGGCGATCAGGGCGGCGGGGATGCGGCCGCGGTCGCCGATCGTGTGACCGTTGGCGCGCGCCCACTCGCGGATCGCGGTGACGTCGTTGGACCCGTTCGAGTGGCGTCCGGCGCCTCGCCGACGCGGGGCCGCCTTCCCGGCGCCGCCGACGCGGCGTCCGGCCTTGATGAAGGGGCCGAGCGCATCCCGCAGCTTCGCGACGTTCTCCGGGCCGAGATCGATCTCGTACTGCGCGCCGTTGAACGAGAACGTCGTCGTCGACGCCCCCGGAGAAAGCGGGCTCCCGTCGAAGTCGTCGATGAGCACCGTCTTAATCGCCATACCCCGAATACTACCCAATTCAGGAAAATCGGCAGCAGGCGTGCATATTGCAGGCGCAATACCGATTTTCCTGAATTAGGGAAGAGGAAAAAGGGGGAGGGCGATGCGGAATACGGTGCGGCCGGGGACCGACTCGACCGAGACCGTTCCGGCGTGGGCATGGGCGACGGCCTCGACGATCGCGAGGCCGAGTCCCGTCGAGCCGGTGGCGCGAGAACGCGATGCGTCGCCCCGCACGAACCGGCCGAAGACCTGACCGAGGAGCTCCGGCGGGATCCCGGGGCCGTCGTCCGCGACCTCGATGACCGCGAGATCGCCCACCGCGTGCACCCGGGCGACGACGCTGGTGCCCTCGGAGGTGTGAACGGCGGCGTTCGCGAGCAGGTTCGCGACCGCCTGGTGCAGCCTCGCGGCGTCCCCGGCGACGGTCACCGTCGCCGGGGCGTCGACCGACCAGTCGTGATCCGGCGTCGCGACCTGCGCGTCCGCGACCGCCGTCGCGACGAGCTGGGCGAGCTCGACCGGCTCGCGCTCGAGGTCGCGCGACTCGTCGACCCGGGCGAGCAGCAGCAGGTCCTCGACGAGTCGCGTCATCCGGATCGACTCCGCCTCGATCCGATCCAGCGAGTGCTCGACGTCCGAACGCAGCCGCGCGCCGGAGCGCCGGGTCAGCTCCGCATACCCGCGAATGGAGGCGAGCGGGGTGCGCAGCTCGTGCGAGGCGTCGGCCACGAACCGGCGCAGCCGGCCCTCGCTCGCCTCGCGTGCCGCGAGCGCGCTCGAGAGCCGCGCGAGCGTGCGCTGCAGCAGCCCGCCGAGCACCCAGGCGCCGACGCCCGCGACGACGAGCACGCCGCCCGCGACGGCGGCGGCGAGCCACGAGTACTGCACGACGACCGCGTCGACGTCGTGGAGCGGGAGCCCCATGATGAGCAGGCCGCCGCCCGACATCGCCACGCCCGTCAGCCGGTATCCGCCGAACCCGGGGATGTCCGCGTCGAAGCCCGTGCCGACGGGCCGCCCGTTCGCGGCGACGGCGAGCGCCGCACGCTGGTCGCGCGTCAGGGCGATCGTCCGCTGACCGCTCGCGTCGAGGACGCCGGCGAGCAGCAGATCGCCGTCGTCGACGAAGGCGGCGAGCGTCCCCGCGGCCTGACCGGGCAGACCGACCGCATCGCCGGGGGCGGGGCTCACCGGACTCTCCAGCGCGCGCAGCGCCCGGCTCGTCGCGGCGGCCACCTCGTCGCCGAGCTCGCCGACGAGGTAGCCGCGCAGCGCGAAACCGGTGCCGACCGCGAGGGCCGCGACGACGATCGAGAAGAGCGCGAGGACCGCGAGGGTGATCTTCGCGCGCAGCGGGAGGCGCTCGCCGATCACGTCGGCGCCTTGAGCACGTAGCCGAAGCCGCGGACCGTGTGGATCATCGGCTCGCCGATCGAGTCGATCTTCTTGCGCAGATAGGAGATGTAGAGCTCGACGACGGTCGGACGCACGTCGGCGTCATAGCTCCACACCCGGTCGAGGATCTGGTCCTTGGAGACGACCCGACGCGGATTGCGCATGAGGAAGCGCAGCAGCTCGAACTCGCGCACGGTCAGCTCGACCTGCGTGCCGCCGCGGGTCACCTCGTAGGCGTCCTCGTCGAGCGCGAGGTCCCCGACCCGGATGACCCCCGGTGCACCGTCCTCGACGAGATAGGGGGAGCGCCGCAGCAGGGCGCGCAGCCGAGCGACGAGCTCCTCGAGACTGAACGGCTTCGTCACGTAGTCGTCGCCGCCGACCGTGAGCCCCGTGACGCGATCGCTCACGGCATCCTTCGCGGTGAGGAAGAGGACGGGCACGTCATCGCCGGAGGCGCGCAACTCGTTCAGGACGCTCAGGCCGTCGAGGTCCGGGAGCATGATGTCGAGCACGACGACGTCGGGATGGTGCTCGCGGACCGCCCTGAGTCCGGCCCGGCCGGTCGCGGCGGTCCGCACGTCCCAGCCCTCGTAGCGCAGCGCCATCGTGAGGAGGTCGGCCAGCGGCTCCTCGTCGTCGACGACGACGACCCGGATAGGCGAGCCGTCGGGACGGGTCGTGCGATCGCGTTCTGCCACGCCAGGCATCCTGCCGCCTGCAGCTATGCGTCCGCTATGGATCCGCCGTCAGCTCACCGGCGCCGGCGTCGCCCTCACCCGTGCCCTCGAGATGCGCCGCGCCCGCGCGCGCCGCCATCGGGGCGGCCTCGGGACGGCACGGCCGCTGAACGCGAGCGCCGCGCCGAACACGACGACCCAGCACACCGCGATCGTCATCGCGACGAACTCGAGCGCCGCGCCGAGTTCGACGCCGACCCGCAGGATGCCGAGGATCCCGCCGAGCCCGGCGAAGCCCGCCACGCTCCACGCGCAGACCGCCGACAGCGTCGCGATCGCGTGATGCTGGCGGGCGAACGCCGCTTGCAGCATTGCGAGGCAGGCGAGGCAGAACGCGAGCACGGCGGCGAGCGTGTGCGCGAGGTCCTGCCACGTGAACGACGCCCCGACCGGTGCCGGGCAGCCGTACGTGCACGTCACCTGGGAGGCGACGAGGAACAGGCCCGAGGCGATCCAGAGCGAGACGGACGGCGTCCACCAGCGCAGCACGGGGACCTCCGCGCGCACCGCGCGGCCCGCCCAGGCGACGAGCACGCCGCCGAGGACCAGGCACGCCAGCGCCGACATGAAGAGGTGCCTCGTCGCCATCCCCTCGGCGCCGAGCTCGGAGACGTACACGGCTCGAGCGACGACCCAGCGCGCCGCCCAGACGAGTCCGAGCGCCGTGAGCACGAGGACGCCGCCCGCGAGGGCGGCGACGGCGTCGAGTCGTCCGACATGGTTGCGCACAGTGACGAGACGGTAGCACCGATGGCACCGTCGGGATCGACCGGTCCCGACCGCGCCGGGCATGCGACCGACGGCACGGGCCTTGCGCTCCGCCGAGCGCGTGGGAAGCTGGTCTGACGGCGCCCGACCGGCGGCGCCCTCCCGCGGACGACCCGCACCGGCACGGGATGGCCCCTCATGCGAAACTCGACCCTCTACGAACGCAACGCTCCCCCCGAGGCCGTCGTCGACGCCGCGCTCGCCGACACCGCGTTCGGCGTCTACTGGCTCGACGCCGCGGGGCGCGCGGGGTTGCGCGGCGAGCGCGCGCAGCTGCGCGACCGGCGCGACGCCGACCTCGTCATCGTCGGCGGCGGGTTCACGGGATTGTGGACCGCGGTCCTCGCGGCGCGCCGCGACCCGGGCAGGCGGATCGTCGTGCTCGAGGCGAGCCGGGTCGGCTGGGCGGCGAGCGGGCGCAACGGGGGCTGGGTCGACTACTCGCTCACCCACGGCGAGGCGAACGGCCGCGCGCGCTGGCCCGAGGAGTTCGAGACGCTGCAGCGGCTCGGCTTCGAGAACCTCGACGCCTTCGAGCGCGATCTCGACGAGCTCGGCATCGACTGCGGCTTCGCCCGCGTCGGCGCGCTCATGATGGCGGTCGAGCCGCACCAGGTGCCGTGGACGCGCGAGCTCGTCTCGCCCGAGCAGACGACGCTCGACGAGAACGCGATGCAGGGCAGACTGCGCGCGCCTGGGCTCCTCGGCGGCATCGCCGAGTCGGGCCGGATGGTCGCAACCCTCGACCCGGCCCGGCTCGTGCTCGGACTCGCCACGGCGGCCGAGCGACTCGGCGTCGTGATCTACGAGCGCTCGAAGGCGCGCCACCTCGAGCGGGACGCCGACGGCGTCCTGCTCATCACCGCCCGCGGCTCGGTGCGCGCGTCGCACGTCGTGCTCGCGACGAACGCGTATCCGTCGCTGCTCAAGCGCAACCGGCTGATGACCGTGCCCGTCTACGACTACGTGCTGATGACCGAGCCGCTCGACGCGGCGCAGCGCGCGTCGATCGGCTGGGCGGGTCGCGAGGGCCTCGGCGACCTGTCGAACCAGTTCCACTACGCGCAGCTCACGCCGGACGGACGGATCCTGTGGGGCGGATACGACGCCGTCTACTTCCCGGGCGGCCGGATCCGGCCGAGCCACGAGGACGACCCGGCGGTGCATCGCCGGCTCGCGTCGAACCTGTTCGCGCTGCTGCCGCAGCTCGCCGAGCAGGGCGTGCGCTTCTCGCACCGCTGGGCCGGGGTCATCGACACGTCGACCCGCTTCGCCGCGTTCTACGGCACGGCCGGCAAGGGCCGCATCGCCTACGCCGCAGGCTTCACGGGGCTCGGCGTCGGCACGTCGCGGTTCGCGGCCGAGGTCATGCTCGACCTGATCTCGGGCGAGGCGACGCAGCGGACGCAGCTCGAGATGGTGCGCAAGCGAGGCGTGCCGTTCCCGCCCGAGCCGGCCGCCGCGATCGGCATCAACCTGTCGCGCTGGTCGATGGACCGGGCGGACCACCGGGCCGGTCGCCGCAACCTCTTCCTCAAGACGATGGACGCAGTAGGCCTCGGCTTCGACTCCTAGCGATCGATATCGCGTTCTCCGCTCCGGTGTCGCTTATGGCTGCTTTGGCGCGCCCATAACAGCCATATGCGACACCGGAGCGGATGGGGCAGAAGCACTGAGGCCCAGCTGCGGTGCAGCCGGGCCTCAGGTGAATGCTGATGCTAGGCGAGCGTCGCGACATCCAGGGGGATGCCCGGGCCGAAGGTCGTCGAGACCGACGCCTTCTGGATGTACCGGCCCTTGGACGACGCGGGCTTCGCGCGGACGATCTCCTCGAGCGCCGCGTTGAAGTTGTCGACGAGCTGCTCGGCGGTGAAGCCCGCCTTGCCGACGATGAAGTGCACGTTCGCGTGCTTGTCGACGCGGAACTCGATCTTGCCGCCCTTGATGTCCTCGACCGCCTTGCCGGTGTTCGGCGTCACGGTTCCGGTCTTCGGGTTCGGCATGAGGCCGCGAGGGCCGAGCACCTTGCCGAGACGACCGACCTGCCCCATGAGCTCCGGCGTGGCGACGGCCGCGTCGAAGTCGGTGTAGCCGCCGGCGACCTTCTCGATGAGCTCGGCGCCGCCGACCTCGTCGGCGCCGGCCGCGATCGCGGCCTCGGCCGCGGCGCCCGTCGCGAAGACGATGACGCGCGCGGTCTTGCCCGTGCCGTGCGGGAGGATCACGGTCGAGCGGACCATCTGGTCCGCCTTGCGCGGGTCGACGCCCAGCTTGAGCGCGACCTCGACGGTCGAGTCGAACTTCTTCGACCCGGTCTGGCGGGCGACGGCGAGCGCCTCGGGGGCGCTGTAGTACTTGCCCTCCTCGAGGAGGGATGCGGCGGCGCGATAGGCCTTCGACTTGCTTGCCATGATTACGCCTCCACCGTGATGCCCATGGAGCGGGCGGTGCCCGCGATGATCTTCTCCGCGCCGGCGAGGTCGACCGCGTTGAGGTCGACGAGCTTCTCCTGCGCGATCGCCGTGACCTGCTCCTTGGTGAGCTTCGCGACCTTGACGGTGTGCGGGGTCGGCGACCCCTTGCCGACGCCGGCCGCCTTCTTGATGAGCTCCGCCGCGGGCGGGGTCTTCAGGATGAAGGTGAACGAGCGGTCCTCGTAGACCGTGATCTCGACGGGGATGACGTTGCCCCGCTTGTCCTGCGTGGCGTCGTTGTACGCCTTGCAGAACTCCATGATGTTGACGCCGTGCTGACCGAGCGCCGGGCCGATGGGCGGGGCGGGGTTGGCGGCGCCGGCCTGGATCTGCAGCTTGATCAGACCCGTGACCTTCTTCTTGGGTGCCACTGGTTTCTCTTTTCGTGTTGTACGTCGAGCAGCACCTGGGGTGCTGCTCTCCCGCTCGGCGGCCGCCGACGGTTACCGGTCGCTCCCGTCGGCAGCTGGGGCGAGACCCTGGCGCCGGAAAGATCGACCGGACAAGTGTAGCGGAGAACGCCGTGGAGCGGGCCGGTCAGCGTCCGATCGTCGCGACCATCGCGACGAGGAGCGCGACGACGCCGAGCGCGACGATCCCGAGCACGACTCCGACGAACACGCGGATGCCTGTGCTCGCTGGACGCGGGCTCGCCGCGGTCTCGAAGCGGACCGGCTCGGGAGCGCCGGATGCGGCCCACTCCTCGCCCGCGGCGTCGTAGCCGGGCAGATCGGCGGGATTGCCGGGCTCGTGCATGTCTACAAGCCTACGGGCGACTCGCCGTGTTGGAGGGACCATGCCGACGGCCGGGGCCGGCCGCCGGCGGCGGCCCGACGCACGATGCTCCTGCTCGATTCGTCGATCTGGATCGACCACCTCCGCCACCATGATGCACGCGTCGAGGAGCTCCTCAACTCAGACGAGTCGCCGCCCACCCGCTCGTGATCGAGGAGCTCCCGATCGGCTCGATCCCGGACCGGTCCGAGCTCTTCGCACTCCTCGGCCGTCTTCCCGAAGCACCGTCGATCAGTCACGAAGAGGCACTACAACTAGCCCTCATCGAGGGGCATCGGCTTCGGCGGCGCGGCCTCGGCGGCGTCGACCTCCGGCTCCTCGGCTCGACGCTCATATCGCGGGGTCTACGGCTGTGGACGCGAGATCGACTCCTCCACGAGGCGGCCGTAGAGCTCGGAGTCGCAGCCTGATACTTCCAGGCGAACTGCGGGGGCCGCGTTCTACTCGCCTCCTCAGACACTGAGACGGAGCGCGACGACAAGCACTGCGCCGCATACCGGTCACGCTCGCGTTCTGAGATAGGCGACGACACTCGGCCAGTCCGGGTACGGCCGGCCCTCGCCGAAGTGCAGCCACTCGCCCGCGAACTCGGCGGCACCATGCGCGGGCTGGTCGTCGACGAGGAAGTCGCCGACGTTGAGATCCTTGTGATGCGTGATGATGAGCCGCTTGTACGCCGCGCTGCCCTCGCCGAGTCCGAAGACGAGCTGGACCCACTGCAGCTTGTCGGTCCACGCCGTCGGGTTCGCCCACGGCGCGGTCGACAGGATGTAGGTGTCGAAGAGCTCCGAGAGCTGGAGGAACGCCTCGACCGCGCCCGGCATCGGCTGCAGCAGCGAGTAGACACCGGGGATGCGGTCGTAGTGCCCCTCGTAGCTCGCGCGGATCTCGGGACTCAGCTCGGCGAGCCGACCGTCGAAGTCGGCGAGCGTGTTGTCGAGGTCGATGTAGAGGATCTTCTTCGGCATGCTCATCGCACCACGCCGACGGTCGGGTCCGGGGGGAACGTCACGCGCCCGGTGTCGTCCTCGACCGGGTAGCCCTCGCGCGCCCAGTACTCGAAGCCGCCGATCATCTCGCGGACGCGGTAGCCGAGGCGGGCGAAGGCGAGCCCGGCCTTCTGCGCGGCATTGCAACCGGGGCTCCAGCAGTAGACGACGACCTCGGCGCCCGCCGGGATCTCGCTCGGCGCGCGCGCCTCGATCTCGGCGTGGTGCAGGTGGATCGCGCCGCGGGCGCGGCCCTGACGCCACGCCTCATCACCCCGCACGTCGACGAGCACGAACTCGGCCCCGGCCCGCTGCGCGGCGTAGACGTCGGAGGGATCGGTCTCGGCGGCCAGCCGGGCGGCGAAGTGGGCGGCGATCTGCTCGGGCGTCGCGTCGGTGCTCATGCTCAGAGGGTACGGCCCGGGCGGCGCGCGCAGCGGCCCATCGGGACATGATTGACGCATGGACCCGCGCGAGGCGATCGAGACGGCCGAGGGGCTCATGCGCTCGCGCTTCGCGGCGTTTCGCGACGGCGACGCCGACTGGCTGCTGCGCAGCTGGCACCCCTCGACCCGGCCGACGCGGCTCGACCTCGCGGGGGGCCCGACGTGGCGTGCGCTGCAGGTCGTCGACACGGTCGCCGGCGGTCCTGAGGACACGCACGGGATCGTCGAGTTCCGGGCGAGCTGCCTCGTCGACGGCGAGGCCGGCGTCATGCAGGAGCGCTCGGCGTTCGTGCGCGAGGGCGGCCGGTGGCTCTACGTCGATGCCGTCCGATCGGCACCCGGCAGCACCGCGACATCGACCCAGCCGCGCGCACCGCTGACCGCCTCGAGGCGCTCGACGGGGATCGGCACGGCGGAGTCGGGCGAGCCGGCCGCGGGGTAGACGACCTCGAATCGGCGCAGCGACTCGTCGAGCCACACCTGGGCGCCGGACGCGACGGCGAACGGGCACACCCCGCCCATCGGGTGCCCGGTCAGTGCGACGAGATCGTGTGCGGCGAGCATCCGCGGCTTCGCGCCGAACGCCCGCTTGAACGCGCCCGAGTTCACCTTCGCGTCCCCCGCCGCGACGACGAGGATCGCCGACCCGGAGGCGTCCTGCGCACCGGCCGGGTCGTAGAACGCGAGCGTCTTGGCGATGTGGGCGGGGTCGGTCCCGAGGCGCGCGGCCGCGAGCTCGACGGTCGCGGACGACTCGGCGAACTCTCGGACCTCGCCGTCGAGTCCGAAGGCGGCGAGGTGGGCGCGGACGCTCGACACGGACATGGCTCCATCCTGCCAATGTCGCAGGTCGCTGCTCGACTGGAGCCGCTCGTGCCGAGTCCTCCCGAAGGAGCCCCGCATGAGTCCTCTCGTCTCCGCCGACACGTCCGCATCCCCTGGACCGGACCTGGCCAGGTCATCTAGCCAGGAATCGATCGAGACGCGAGACGCCATGGAGCCGATCGGCATCTACGAGGCGCGCAACAGCCTCTCCCGCCTCATCGAGGCCGCGATGGCCGGGGCTGCGATCAGCTGTGGACGGACGACGACCGCCTCGCGCGTGCGTCGAGGATCGCCGTCGATGTGCTCAGAGCTTCGTGACCTGCTCGAAGCCGAGGGTGACGGGGGTCTCGCGCTCGAAGAGCGAGACGAGGACCGTGAGCTTGCCCGAGGCGGCGTCGATCGCGTCGATCGTGCCGGGCAGGCCCGCGAACGAGCCCTCCTTGATCGTGATCGTCTCGCCGACCTCGTAGTCGATCTCGGCCGGGATGACCCGCGCCGCGGCCTTCCCGCCCTTGCCCGCCGCGACCTTGCCACCGGCGGCGACCGGCGCCTCGGCGACCTGCACGAGCGACTTGAGCATGCCGAACGCCTCGTCGAAGCGCAGCGGCACGGGGTTGTGAGCGTTGCCGACGAAGCCGGTCACACCGGGCGTGTGGCGCACCGCCGACCAGGAGTCCTCGTTGAGGTCCATCCTGACCAGGACGTAGGAGGGGATCCGGACCCGGTTGACGAGCTTGCGCTGCCCGTTCTTGATCTCGACGACGTCCTCCATCGGGACCTGGACCTCGTAGATCGAGTCCTCCATGCCGAGCGAGACGCGACGGTTCTCGATGTTCTGCTTCACCGACTTCTCGAAGCCGGCGTACGAGTGGACGACGTACCAGCGACCCGGCTTCGCCCGCAGCTCGAGCTTGAAGTCCTCGTACGGATCGACCTCGGCGGCCTCATCCTCGTCGGCCTCATCCTCGTCCGCCGCCTCGACCTCGTCGAGCAGCGCCTCCACGGCCGCGTCGGCCTCCTCGGCCGAGTCGATCTCGAGCGCGTCGTCGACCTCCGCGTCGGCCTCCGGGTCGGCGACGTGCTCGAGCGGCGCGGCCGCCGCGTCGAGCGCCTCGACGAGGTGCTGGATGTCGTCGTTCTCAGTCATCGATTCATTTCCTCGGGGTGCGGGTCTAGAAGACGTAGTTGCTCGGGTCGCCGAAGACCGCGGCGACGAGCCAGCCGAATCCGAAGTCGAAGCCCGTGACGAGCGCCATCATGATGATGACGAAGGCGAGCACGACCAGGGTGTAGGAGACCATCTCCTTGCGGGTCGGGGTGACGACCTTCTTGAGCTCGCTGATCACCTGGCGGATGAACAGCGCGATCCGGGCGAAGAGCCCCTTCTTCTCCGCGCGCTCCTTGCGGGCGGTCGCGACGACGTCCTCACCGGGCTCGTCGACCACGTCACCTGAAGCCAAGATGTCACCTTCCTCACGCCTTGCGGCTGGCAGGGCGGACAGGACTCGAACCTGCAACCTGCGGTTTTGGAGACCGCTGCGCTACCAATTGCGCCACCGCCCTATGTCTCCGGGGACCCGCTTGCGGGCACACCAAAGCATTGAGTTTTTCAACTCCGGTCTGAAAGTGTACCCGCTCCGACCCGAGCCGAAACCCGGATTCCCAGCACGCGCACCCGGCATTGCCGATCCCGGTCCCTAGGATTGACGCCGTGCCCCGCATCTCACCCCGTATCGCGGCCATCGCCGAATCGGCGACGCTCAAGGTCGATGCCAAGGCGAAGGCCCTCAAGGCCGCGGGCCGGCCGATCATCTCCTATGCGGCGGGCGAGCCCGACTTCCCGACGCCGGAGAACGTCGTCGAGGCGGCCGCGCGCGCCGTCCGCGACCCCCGCAACCACAAGTACACCCCCGCGGCCGGGCTCCCGGAGCTGCGCGAGGCCATCGCGGCGAAGACGGCGCGCGACTCGGGCTGGGCCGCGGATCCTGGCCAGGTCATCGTCACCAACGGCGGGAAGCAGGGCGTCTACCAGGCCTTCGCGACGGTCGTCGGCGAGGGTGACGAGGTGCTCGTGCCGGCCCCGTACTGGACGACCTACCCGGAGGCGATCCGGCTCGCCGGCGGCGTGCCGGTCGAGGTCTTCGCGGGCGCCGACCAGGGCTACAAGATCACCGTCGAGCAGCTCGAGGCGGCCCGCACGCCGCGTTCGAAGGTGCTCCTCTTCGTCTCCCCGTCGAACCCGACCGGCGCGGTCTACACCGCCGAGGAGACCCGAGCGATCGGCGAGTGGGCCGCCGCGCACGACCTCTGGGTGATCTCCGACGAGATCTACCAGAACCTCACCTATGACGAGTTCGCGGGCCGCTCGGCCCCGTCGATCGTCGGCGCGGTCCCAGCGCTCGCGGAGCGGACGATCCTCGTCAACGGGGTCGCGAAGTCCTACTCGATGACGGGCTGGCGGCTCGGCTGGATGGTCGGCCCGGCCGCGGCGATCAAGGCCGCGGCGAATCTGCAGTCGCACCTCACCTCGAACGTCAACAACGTCGCCCAGCGCGCCGCGATCGAGGCGCTCACCGGTGCGCAGGACACGGTCGAGGCGATGCGCGTCGCGTTCGACCGCCGGCGCGGCACGATCGTCAATGGGCTCGCCTCGATCCCTGGCTTCCAGGTCCCCGTCCCGAAGGGCGCCTTCTACGTCTACCCCGACGTGACGGCGCTGCTCGGCGGCACGTGGGGCGGGCTCACGCCGACGACGTCGCTCGAGCTCGCCGACCTCATCCTCGAGAAGGCCGAGGTCGCGGTCGTGCCGGGCGAGGCGTTCGGCCCCTCGGGCTACCTCCGGCTCTCCTACGCGCTCGGCGACGACGAGCTCGCGGAGGGCGTCGCACGGCTCGTTCGACTGTTCGGCTGATCCAGCCTGCCCCGCCGCGCCACGGACGCGGTGGCGGGGGGCGCCCCGGCGTGCGGGCGTTGCGCGGCAGCGGAGAACGCGAACGACGATTGGTCAGTAGCGGGGAGGGGCGAATGCCGGCGCGTCGTACTGGATCTCCGCCTCGACTCGGCGGCCGAGCGCGGCCGCGAGCAGCACGACGATGAGCCGGATCACGACGCCGATGACGATCATCAGCACGAGCGCGCTCTGCGTCCCGAGCGCGCCCTCGAGCGGATCGCCGAGGAGGTACGCACCGAAGACGAGCGCGAGCGCGATCGGCACGGTCCACAGCACGTGCCACTTCCGGTCGCCCGAGATGGCATAGGCGATGACGCCGACGAGCACCTCGAGCGCGACGGGCAGCGCCGTGTAGAGCGCGAGCAGCAGGCCGGCGCTCTCGACGCCGCCGAACGCGAGCGCGAGCGCGCCGACGACGAGCTGCGGCGTGAAGAGCAGGAGCAGCCCGAGCAGGAGGAAGCCGACGACGACGCTCGCGGCGCCGCCGACCTTCCTGCCGGCCGTTCGCCCGGCGACGATGGCGGCGACGAACGCGATGACGAACGCGATGGCCTCGACACCGAGCGTCACGAGGTAGGGGACGGAGACACCGTCATCGATGTCGGCGGTCTGCGCGAAGAGCGTGTCGATGAGGCTGACGCCGAAGACGGGCAGCAGCCCCATCGCAGCGTAGACGACGATCCAGACGATGCCGGTCGTCAGCCAGAGCGCGCGGCCCGCAGCGGACAGCGCGAACGACCGCGACGGCGGTCCCGGCACGAGGTAGACGGGCGCCGGCGCGACGTGGGCCGGGGGCGGCGGCGCGAGCTCGGCGTCGACGACCCAGTTGACATGACGGGAGGCCTGGTCGGAGAACTCCGGATGGTCGGCGGCGATGCGCCGCAGCTCGAGCACCTGCGTCGTCGGGTCGAAGAGCGCGTTCCAGTCGTCGCTGCGGTCCGGCATGGCCCGAAGCCTAGCGGCGGGCCCGCGTGAGGGGAACCGCCCGGCGGGGCGCCGATCGACTCGGGCGGGACCCGGCCGCGCGTGCCCTCAGCCGACGGGCTCGCCGGTCAGGATCACGGGCTCGGGCCGCAGCGTGACGCCGAACTCCTGCGCGACCCGAAGCTGCACGAACTCGGCGAGCTGGACGACCTCGCGCGCGCTCGCGCCACCGGTGTTGACGATCGCGAGCGTGTGCCGCGGCGAGATCGCCGCCCTCGAACCGGGAAGCGAGAAGCCGCGACCGATCCCCGAGCGCTCGATGAGCCACGCCGCCGAGAGCTTGACGTCGCGGCGCTCGGCGTACGCGCGCAGTCGGGGACCCTCCTCGAGCGAGGCGACGAGGTCGGCCTCCTCGCGGCCGACCGGCCAGCGCGGGGCGTCGGCGGGCAGCGAGCGAGCCCAGTTCTCGTCGACGATCGGGTTGACGAAGAACGATCCGCAGCTCGGCAGCGGCGCGTCGTCCGAGTCGCCGGACGCGGCCGCGCCGCCGGATCCGACGACGCCGGCCTCGAGCATCCCCTTGCCCCGCCGCAGCTCGACGACCGCCTCCCGGATCCGCTCGAGCGGAGCGCTCGACCCGACGGCGACACCGAGCGCGGTCGCGAGCTGCTCGTAGCCGACGACGCCGACGCGCGCCGGAGTGAGAGCGAGCTCGACGGCGATCACGACGCCGTCTCGGCCGCGCTTCAGCGCGCTCGTCCGGTATCCGAGGCCGAGCTCGTGCGCCGGGATCCGCTGCAGCTCGTCCGCGGCGGTGTCGTGGAACTCGATCGCGTGCAGGACGGAGGCGAGCTCCTGGCCATAGGCGCCGATGTTCTGCACCGGAGCCGCTCCCGCGGAGCCGGGGATGCCGGAGAGCGCCTCGACGCCGGCGAGGCCGCGATCGACGCAGAACGCGACGACCCGGTCCCAGCGCTCCCCCGCCGCGATCCGCAGGTGGATCCGCCCGTCGTCGGCGGCGATCGACTCGATGCCGGTCACGCCGCCGGTGAGGATGACGGTCGCGTCGAGTCCCTCGTCGGGGGCGAGCACGTTCGAGCCGCCGCCGAGCACGAGCCAGGGGTCGGTGTCCCGGTTCCCGGCGGAGGCGGTCCGGACCGCCTCGACGAGCTCGGCGCGGTTCGCGGGCCGCAGCAGCGTGCGGACCGGGCCGCCGACGCGCATGGTCGTCAGCTCGCTCAGCCGCGTCGCGTTCTGCGCGCTGCGCTCCTCGTCCATGGCCGCGGCTAGCCGGCCAGTCCCACGACGCCGACCTGGGCCTTGCCGAGCACCGTCTCCCGCCCCGAGGTCACCGTGAGGTCGATGCGCGCCGTGCCCGCCTCGACGTCGACGGCGCCGACCGTCGCGACGATCCGCACGTCGGCCCCCGCTGCGGCATCGACGACGACCATCCGGGTGAAGCGCACGCCGTAGTCGGCGATCCGGGGCGCGGATGCGCCGGGTCCGGCGATCGACAGCGACGCGAGCCAGTCGACGACGGGCTGGACGGCGAGGCCCATCGTCAGCATCCCGTGCGCGATGACCCCCGGCAGGCCGACGGCGGCCGCGACCTCGTCGTCCTGGTGGATCGGATTCTGGTCGCCCGACGCGTCCGCGTAGGCGACGAGCGACGCGCGGGTGAGGTGCACGTCGCGCTCGGCGATGACGTCGCCCACCGCGAGCGCGCTCACGCCTCGCCCCCGATGAGCAGCATCGACGTCGCGGTCGCGACCGGCTCGCCCGCCGCATCGACGATGGCGGTCTCGGCCGTGAGCATCGCGTTCGCACCGAGGGTCCGGATCGACGTGACCGTCATCGTGCCGGTCAGCTCGTCGCCGGCGACGATCGGCCGAGTGCAGGCGAAGCGCTGCTCGCCGTGCACGACGTTGCGGATCTCGAAGCCCGTCGTCGGGTCCGCGAGCAGCGCGTCGAGCGCCGCCTGCTGGACGACGATCGCGAAGGTCGGCGGCGCGAACCGCGCGCCGGGCTCGCTCGCGCCGACCGCGGCCGCGAACTCGGCGATCCGCTCGGCCGTCACGCGGATGGGAGCGGTCGGCGGATAGCTGCGGCCCTGCAGGTCGGGGTTCACCGGCATGCCGCCCAGCCTAGTCAGGGTCATCCCGCCTCCCGTGCGCACCGCGACTCGGCCCGTGCCATCCGCCGTGCGTAGCCGTCGAGCGCCGCGCGGTGGGCGGGGCTGTCTCGCGGCCGCCAGTCGGCACGGCCGAGGAAACCGGCGACGAGCGAGGCTCGCGAGTGGTCGGGGCGGGCCCCGATCACGACGTTGACGAGGGCGCGCAGCTGCTCGCGCGACCAGCCGAGCCGCAGCAGCCGCTCGTCGAGCGCGGTGCGGGTGTGCAGCCGGCTCAGCGACCCCTCGGCCGCGCGGTCGACGACCCGCTCCACGACGAGGGGGAGGCTCGGCCGCAGCCGGCCCGGCGTCAGCGGGCGCAGCTCACGGCAGACGGCGCGACTCGCGGCGGCGAGCGCGACCGGGGCGGCGACGCGCTCGCACATCGCGGGCACGCCGTCGTCGAGCTCGAGCTCCGAGCCGAGCTCGCGCGCGAGCGCGTTGACGAGGGATCTCGCGAGGTAGGCGGCCGGGTCCCGCGTCGCGGGCGAGCGCAGCCCGCGGGCGAGCTGCGACGGCGGCGCGAGCGCCTCGACGACGAGCCCGAGCACGACGCCGGGGTCGAGCGAGCGGGCGGTGCGGGCCCGGACGCCGCGGACGACCGCGAGCGCGATCGCACCACCGACGTGCCTCACGAGCGCACGACCCGGCGGCGAGGCCCACCATGGCCCGTAGGTCGCGAGATCGGCCGGGATCGCGGCGATGAGGTCGCGGAGGCTCTCGCGGGGCCGGGCATCGGACGCAGCGTCGGATCGGGCGTCGGGCAGCGGATCGGGCTGAGCATCGGGCGGCATGCCGAGACGCTAGGCAGCCGGGCCGACTCGCGCCGACGATCGCGTTCTGACTCGGGACAACTCGCCGGGATCGGCCCCTGTCAGGGGATCGTCATGCGCGCCTGCGCGCTCGCCCGGCAGCTCAGCAGCTCAGCAGCGGTGACTCGCGTGGCCGTGCAAGTCGGCGTGCTCCGCCGCGTCGATCGCCGCGACCTGCCCGATGAAGCGGTCGAGGTCGATCGGCCGGCCCGAGCGCCACGTCCCGAGCACCTCGACCTCATCGACGAGCCGTGCCGGGTCGACCGTGTACGGATCGCGGGAGAGCACGACGAAGTCGGCGAGCCTGCCCGGTGCGATCGAGCCGATCTCGTCGCCGCGGCCGATGTGCACCGCGGCGTTGACGGTCTGCGCCCGCAGCGCGTCGTCGAGACCGATCGCCTGCTCCGGCCCGTGCAGCTGCCCGGAGCCCGTGCGTCGCGTGACCGCGGCCTGCACGTTGAGGAGCGGGATCGGCGGACTCACCGTGCCGTCGTTGTGGAAGCTCACCGTCGCGCCGCTGCCGACCGCATCGGCGAAGCGCTGCCACTGCGAGCCGATCTCGGATGCGAAGAGCGTGCCGTCGAGGATGTCGCCCCAGTAGACGAACTGGAACGGGCTCATCGACACGCCCACTCCGAGCTCGGCCGCCCGACCGAACTGCTCGGCCCGTGCCGCCCCGACGTGCTCGACGCGCCAGCCGTGCGCCGTCCCCCGCAGCCCCTGACGGTCGAGCGCGCGCTCGTACGCGTCGAGCACGATGTCCAGGCCGAGGTCGCCGTTGACGTGGAACGCCATCTGGTAGCCCGAGCCCGCGAACGACTCGAGCAGCGCGTCGAGCTCGTCGCGCCGGTAGTTCATCATCGCCTCGCCGCCGGGACCGATCGGGATCCCCGCATCCCGCACCGTCGCGCTGTCGAGATAGGGGAACGTCGTCGCGACGTTGCCGACCCATGGCGAGCCGTCGGCCCAGAGCTTGATGCCGACCTTGCGGACCATCGCGTCGGGCGCCGTCGTGGCGAGCGGCTCGGCCGCGTCCGCCTCCGTCGACATGTGGTAGAGCGACAGTCGCAGCGGGCTGTCCGGGAGCGAGCCGAGCGCCGTGATCGCGGGCAGCAGCCGGGTGTTGAAGGTGTGCTCGGTCGTCGCGGTGATGCCGTTCTCGGCCATGTAGCGGTACCACTTCGCGGCGGAGCCGAGCGGGTCGATCACGACGCTCGCCATGAACGGCGCCGCCACGCCCATGACCGCGGGCAGCTCGTAGCCGCGGCCGTTCGACGTGCCGTCGGCGTTGCGTCCATAGCTCGCGCCCACCGGGTCGGCCGGGGGACGGTCCCCTGCCCAGCCGAGCATCCGGATGACCGCGGTGTTGAAGTAGACCTCGTGGCCGGAGTTGTCGAGCACGACGACCGGCCGATCGGGGAAGAACGCGTCGAGATCGGCGTTCGTCAGCTCGGGAGCCGCCTGGAGGGTGCGGTCGAGGCCGTTGAAGAGCAAGCCCTGACCCGCCGGCGCCTCGGCCTGCAGTCGATCGAACAGCTCCGTGACGTGCCGGTAGCTCGGGTATCCGACATACGGGGCGATCCAGTGCGCCGGCTCCCGGCACACCATCCCGCTCAGGATCGGATGGCTGTGCGAGTCGATGAAGCCCGGCATGAGCGTCGCGTCCCCGAGGTCGACGAGCTCGGCGGCGGGATAGGACGCGGCGAGCGCGGCCCGGTCGCCGACCTCCGCGATCGTCCCCGCGGCCCGGTCGATTGCGACCGCCTCGACCCGCGGGCGAGCGGCGTCCATCGTGATCACCGCGGCGGCGGTGAGGATCAGATCGGGCCCCACCGGGCCGAACCTAGCACCCCCGGTGCTCGGTGCGCCGGCGGGTCCCGGTCGCCGCGTCCGCGTCGTCGCGCTCAGTTGCCGCCGCCGTCGGCGGGCGCGAGGTCCTGGGGCCGGTAGGAGGGCAGCCGGCTCGCCGGGATGATCGCGGCGGCGCTCACCGCGGCGAGGATGAGCAGGCCGAGTCGCAGGGCCGCCAGCCTCGCGTTCTCGTTGAGGGCGACGGCCGCCTCGACCTGCTCGGGGGTCGCGTCGGTGCCCTCGAGCACCTCCTCGAGCCGCTCGTTCGAGATGAAGTTCGTGCTGTCGAGGTCGACCTGGGAGACGAGCTCGGGCGGCAGCGTGACGTTGTTCGCGAGCGCGCCCGAGACGTTGACGCTGAGGATGCCGACGAGCAGCGCGCCGGCGACCGCGGTTCCGACCGCGGAGGCGAGGTTCTGCGTCGTGCCGCGCACCGAGCCGACGTCGCCCGCGAGCTCCTTCGGGGAGGCGGTGACGAGGACGTTGAAGACGAGCGTGACGAGAGCGCCCTGCCCGACCCCGAAGACGAACAGCCCGAGGATCGTCGGCAGCGTCTCCCAGTTGTTCGTGACGACGAAGGACAGCCAGACCAGCGCGATCGTCGTGAGCCCGAAGGAGAACATGCCGATGACCCGGGGCGAGAACCGCCGGTAGAGACGCACGACGAGCATCGCCGTGACGAACACCGTGAGGTTGAACGGCAGCATCGCGAGCGAGGTGTCGAAGGGGGTGCGGCCCTGCACGATCTGGATGTAGAGCGGCACTGTGAAGTTGAGCGCGGCCTCGAGCGCGACGACGACGAACATCGCGTAGACGGCGGCGCGCTCCTTCGACGAGCGGAACACCGAGAGGCTGACGAGCGGCACCCGGCCGGCCTTCGTCCGGCGGCGAGTCCACAGGAAGAAGGCCTGCACGAGCACGAGGCCGACGACGATCAGGACGGGCGCGGGCGAGAGTCCGAGGATGTCGAACGGCGCGCCGCGCTCGGCGAGCAGCAGGCCCCAGTTGTTGAGGTTGTTGACGCCGAGGGTGAGTGCGACGATGCCCGCGCCGATCAGGACGGCCGCGACGACGTCGATCTTGATCGTCGCGTTGCCGGGGTCGGAGCGCAGCCGGAAGCTGAGCAGGAAGACGGCGACGGCGAGGACGAGCACGACGACGAAGACCGGGCGCCAGCCGACGAAGGTCGCGAGCGTCCCGCCGAGAAGGAATGCGGTGACCCCGGCGAGCGCCCGCGCGGAGCCGAGCGAGCCGATCGCGACGGCCTGCTGGCCGCCGCGATAGTTCTCCGCGATGAGGGCGACGAGCGCGGGGACGATGATCGCCGCGCAGGCGCCCGCGACGCCCTGGGCGAGGATCACGATGCCGACGGAGGGCGCGAGGATCATCGCGAGCGCTGAGAACGCGAAGAGGGCGACGACGATCCGGAACATGAGCACCCAGCCGACCCGCTGGCCGACCTTCGCCCCGACCATGACGAGCGCGGCGACGACGAGCCCGTACATGACGATCGCGGTGCTGACGTCGGTCGGCGGCACGCCGAAGTCGGCGACCATGCCGCCGAGTGAGACGGGCAGCGCCGAGACGTTGTACGACATGAGGATCTGGGCGAGGAAGAGCCCGATCATCGGCACCCAGGAGGTGCGGGGCGCGGTGGCCGCGGTGGCAGTGGTCATGCGTCGTCCTCGCTTGCGTAGTGGGAGTCGGAGGCGAACAGGTTGAGGCCGAGGGCTCGCGAGAGGTAGGCGATCGCGATCTGGCCGCGGACGCTGTTGCCCGCGGGGTCGAGCCGGGGCGCATAGGCGCCGATGCCGAGCTTGCCCGGCGCCGCGCACATCAGGCCGCCGGATACGCCCGACTTGCCCGGCAGGCCGACGTCGAACAGCCACTCGCCCGAGCGCTCGTAGAGGCCGCTCGCGCTGAGCACCGCGAGCGTGTCCCGCGCGACCTCGAGGGAGACGACCTGCTCGCCCGTGATCGGGTTGACGCCGCCGTCGGCGAGCGTCGCGCCCATCACGGCGAGATCGCGGGCGTCGACCCGCAGCGAGCACTGCCGGGTGTAGACGTCCACGACCGCGTCGGGATCCTCCTCGATGCGCCCGTAGCTGAACAGCAGACGCGCGATCGAGCGATTGCGGTGGTTCGTCTCGGACTCCGAGCGGTAGACCTCCTCGTCGAGCTCGAGCGCGCGGCCCGCGAAGCGCGAGAGGCCGTCCTGGATGCGCCGCCAGCGCGCCTGCGCCGTCTCGGCGGGCAGCAGCGCGGTGGTCGCGAGCGCCCCCGCGTTGACCATCGGGTTCATCGGGTGCCCGTCGTTGAGCTCGATCGCGACGATCGAGTTGAAGGCGAGCCCCGTGTTGTTGACCCCGACGACGTCGAGGGCGCGCTCGTGGCCGAGCTCCTCGCACAGCAGCGCGTAGACGAAGGCCTTCGAGATCGACTGGATCGAGAACGCGACCCGGGTCTGCCCGATCTCGTGCAGCCGTCCATCGACGTCGGCGATGCAGAGGCCGAAGTCCGCGGGGTCGGCCGTCGCGAGCACGGGGATGTAGTCGGCGACGGCGCCCTCCACGTGGGCGGCCGCCCGCTCGTGCGCGCGCGCCAGCAGGTCGTCGATCTCGGAGGCGTGGGGCACCGCCCCGGTCGCCGCGATCTGCGGGACGTCGCCGACGTCGAGATCCACTTGGGCTCCTATGCGCATCCGGCTCGCTTCTGCCGGTAACGCTAGCCCTCGACTGCACCGAAGTCACGCTCCGCGATCGCGTACCGCACCGCGTTCTGCGCCGCGGAGAGACCTCGGGGCGCGGCCTGCTGGACCGCGCCCCGAGGGTACGCAGCCTGAGTACCCGTCTCGCGCCGCCAGACCGGATGGGCACTCAGGCCGCTCGCGCTCCTCCGGGTGTGGCCGGATCGCGCGACCGGAGCCGTGAGGGGGGGGGAGGCTCCGTGGCTCGATACGACGACGGTACGCGGGCGCCCGCGCCCGCGCGCGGGGATTGACTGGGGCGCATCCGACGCGCTATGCGGGCGGGCCGCGGTCCTAGGGTGGCCTCATGCGCTCGCCGCTCGCCTGGCTCCGCGGGGTCCGCCATCCCGAGGCCTATCACGGCGATGGGGTGCGGCGGCGGTTCTTCGAGGGCTGGTACGTCAAGCTCGTGAGCGCCGACCGCGCACAGCGCTGGGCGATCATCCCCGGCATCTTCCGCGGGCTCGACGGGGCGCAACGCGACGAGGCATTCGTCCAGGTGCTCGACGGCCTGACCGGCCGCAGCTGGTACCACGCCTACCCGACGGACGAGTTCGCGGCGAGCGACCGAGGCTTTCAGGTCCGGGTCGGCCCGAACCGCTTCGACGCGGACGGGGTCGAGCTCGACCTGCCGCAGCTGCGCGGCACGATCCGCTACGACGGAGCGCTCGAGCCCTGGCCGGTCACGCCGCGCGAGCCGGGGATCATGGGCTGGTACGGCCTCGTGCCGTTCATGGAGTGCTTCCACGGCATCGTGTCCTTCGGGCACGGGGTGTCCGGGACGCTCGACGTCGAGGGGGCGCCGACCGCCTTCGACGGCGGCCGCGGCTACATCGAGAAGGACTGGGGCAAGGCGTTCCCGAGCGGATACGTCTGGCTCGCGAGCAACCACCTCGACACCGCCGACGGCGAGGACCCGACCGCGTCGCTCATCGCGTCGGTCGCGATCGTCCCCTGGCTCGGCGGCTCCTTCCGCGGCTCGATCATCGGGTTGCGGCATGGCGGGCGACTGCACCGGTGGACGACGTACAACCGCTCCCGCGAGCGCCGGCTCGAGATCGACGACCGTCGCGTGCGCTGGGAGGTCGAGGGGCCCGACGGCGTGCTGAGCCTCGAGGCCGAGCGCACCCGGGGAGGGCTCCTGCACGCGCCGCTGCGCGACGCGATGCATCAACGCGTGGAGGAGACCCTCGACGCCGAGATCCGGCTGCGCCACCTCGCGCCCGACGGGCGCGTCCTGACCGAGGGCGTCGCGCGCTGCGCGGGCCTGGAGGTGTTCGGCGACGTCGAGCGACTGCTCGGCCTCTGAGCGCCGCGTCGACGAATCGTCCGAGGCGCACCGATCTCGCGCGTCGGGGTTGTCCAGAAATCGTGCTTCAAATTACTCCGTATACGGAGTATCTTTCACTCCATGCAGTTCCACACCGAGGGATATCAGATCGGCGACCCGGACATCAGGCCGGCCGACGAACGCGCCGGCTCGCGCCCGAGCGAGCTGCCGCCGGAGGTCGACGTGCTCGTCGTCGGGTCCGGACCCGCCGGGCTCACGGTCGCCGCGCAGCTCTCGCGGTTTCCAGGCATCGACACCCGCGTCGTGGAACGCCGCGAAGGCCCGCTGACGCACGGGCAGGCGGACGGCATCGCGGTGCGGTCGGTCGAGATGTTCGACGCGTTCGGCTTCAGCCACAAGATCCTGCGCGAGGCCTACTGGGTCAACGAGACGACGTTCTGGAGCCCCGACCCCGACGATCGGACACGCATCGTCCGCAGCGGCCGGGTGCAGGACACCGCGGACGGCTTGAGCGAGTTCCCGCACCTCATCGTGAACCAGGCTCGCATCAACGACTACTTCCTCGACGCCATGCGGAACTCGCAATCGCGCCTCGAAGTCGACTACGGCTACGAGTGCACCGACGTCGCGGTGGCGCCGGACGGAGGCACGCATCCAGTCACCGTGACGCTGCGGCGCCCGGACGGGACGACGCGCCGCGTGCGGGCCAAGTACGTCGTCGGCGCCGATGGAGCGCGCTCCGCGGTGCGCACCGCGATCGGCCGGGAGCTGCGCGGCGAGGCTGCGAACCACGCGTGGGGCGTGGTCGACCTCCTCCCGATCACCGACTTCCCGATTCGGATCAAGGCGGCGGTCCAAGGCGGCAACGGGCGCAACCTCCTGCTCATCCCGCGCGAAGGCGGCCATCTCGTCCGGCTCTACGTCGACCTCGGTCAGGTCCCGCCAGGCGATGACGGCGCCGTCCGGCGCACGCCGGTGGAGGAGATCCTCCGCGTCGCGAACGACGTGCTCCACCCGTACTCGCTCCAGGCCGCCGGAATCGCCTGGTACTCCGTGTACGAGGTCGGTCAGCGACTCGTCGACCGATTCGACGACGTGATCGAGAGCGAGGGACGCGACGAGCCGCGCGTGATGCTGGTCGGCGACGCGTGCCACACCCACAGCGCGAAAGCCGGACAGGGGATGAACGTCGGCATGGCCGACGGCTTCAACCTCGGCTGGAAGCTCGCCTCGGTGCTCGACGGGCGCGCCGAGCCGTCCCTGCTGCGCACCTACTCCGACGAGCGGCAACGGGTCGCGCAGATCCTCATCGACTTCGACAAGGAATGGTCCGCGATGCTGTCGGCCGGCGCGAAGGACCCGGCGCATCCCGAGCGCGGCGGAGTCGACCCCGACGAGCTGCAGGCGTACTTCGAGCGCATGCAGGAGTACACCGCCGGCCTCGGCACGCACTATCCCGCGGGCCCGCTCATCGGGAACGCCGAGCACCAGAGCCTCGCGACCGGCTATCCGCTCGGCATGCGCTTCCACTCCGCACCGGTGATCCGGATCGCGGACGCGCGACGACTGGAGCTCGGACACGTCCACGAGGCCGATGGAGCCTGGCGGCTCTACGCATTCGCAGATCGCTCGGAAACGCGCTTCGACGCGCTCATGGCATTCCTCGCCTCGCCCGGATCCCCGGTCGTTCGATTCACCCCGCACGGCCTCGACCCCGACGCAGTCCTCGACGTGCGCGGGATCTACCAGCGCGGCCACCGGGAGATCGAGCCGTCGCAGCTCCCCCACGCGCTCCTGCCGCGCGTCGGATCGCTCGGGCTCACCGACTACGAGAAGGCCTTCTCCCCCGACCTCAAGTCCGGCCCGGACATCTTCGACGCTCGCGGCATCGACCGAGAACGCGGTGCGATGGTCCTCGTCCGACCCGATCAGTACGTCGCCGAGGTCCTTGCGCTGGATGCCCACGACGCGCTCATCGAGTTCCTCGGACGATGCCTGCGGCTCCAGGACCGGCCCGCATGACCGAGGTAGAACGCGAGACACGGCACCACATCGGCAGCCTCATCCGGCGCGCCCAGCAGGTGCATGCCGCGCTCTGGGCGCGCGAGGTGTCCGAGCAGGTGTCCAGCGTGCAGTACAGCGTGCTCGCCGCGCTCGCGACGAGGCCCGGCGCCAGCCAGAGGGAGCTCGGCGAGGAGGCGTCGGTCGATCGCTCGACGCTCGCCGAGCTCGTGACGCGGATGGGGCGCGCCGGGCTCGTGGAGCGCGTCCGCGACGAAGCCGACCGTCGGCGCAACGCGCTCGAGCTCACGGCGAGCGGTCGAGCGACCGTCGCCGCGCTCCAGCCGAAGGTCGAGCGGCTGCAACGCCTGCTCGTCGCGGATCTCACCGACGCGGACGAGCGGGAGCTGGCGCGGCTGCTCGGCGCCGTCCTGCGCGCCGACACTCCGGCGCAGTCCGAGTAGGGCTCCGCCTAGTCCTCGCGGGCCCGTCCTTCATCCGATCGACGTCGGCGCCCGGCCGGGCGGTCCAGCCCGCGGCGCCTGCACCGTCGCGACGATCATGTCGCCGATCAGTCGTCGGTGGGGCTCCTGGAGTTCCGGCTCCAGGAGGTCCCGACCGAAGATCGCGGCGAAGGTGTAGCGGTTGGCGACGTGGAAGCACGCGAACGCGCTGATCATCATGTGGACGTCGATCGCGTCGACGTCGTCGCGGAACCGGCCCTCCGCGACCCCTCGGGCGAGGACCCGCTCGAGCGGGCCGACGGCCGTCGCGTTCTCCGCGGCGATGGTCTCCGAGCGGATCAGGTGCTCGGCCCGGTGGATGTTCTCGATCGCGACGAGGCGCATGAAGTCCGGGTGCGTCGTGTGGTGCACGTACGTCGCCTCGGCGAGCCGGCGCAGCGCGTCGGCGGGTGCGAGCTCGTCGACGCGCACCTCCCGCTCCACCTGCCTGATCTGCGCGTACGCCCGCTCGAGCACGGCCAGGTAGAGCCGCTCCTTCGAGCCGAAGTAGTAGTAGATCATCCGCTTCGTCGTGCGCGTGTGCGCGGCGATCGCGTCGACGCGCGCGCCCGCGTAGCCGTTCGTCGCGAACTCGGACGTCGCGACATCGAGGATGTCCGCCTTGGAGCGGGCGGCGCGCGGCTGCACCCCCCGCATCGGCGACATGCCGTTCACCGCTGCATCCTCGATCTCCTCCGCCTCCGGCCGATCAGGAGTCCGGCGCGACGAGCTCCTCCGCGCGCACCATCTCCCGGAAGTGCTCCAGCATGCGCGTGCGATCCGGGCGCCGTCGCGTGATGATCTCCAGGCTCGTGTAGGCCTGACCCACGGCCATTCTGCCGCCATCGAGCACGACATGGCCTCGCGTTCTCGCCGCCCTGACGAGCTCCGTCTCCAGAGGCCGGTAGACGACGTCGGCGACCCATGCCCGATCCGCGAGCAGGTCGATGTCGAATGCGATCCCCGGGTGATGGGCCATCCCCATCGGCGTGGCGTGAACGACCCCGTCCACGTCCGCGAGTGCGGCATCGAAGGCGCTCCTCGGCAGATCGACGACGCGCTGCGCCGGGAACAGGCTCGCCATGCGGCTCGCGAGCTCGGCGGCGCGCCCGGCGTCCTGGTCGGCGATCATGAGGTCGACGACACCGAGGCGCAGCAGGGCGTACGCGGTCGCCGCCCCGGCACCGCCGGCGCCGAGCTGCGCCACGCGATCCAACGAGGCGCCGGGCAGCCGCTCGACCATGGCGTCGCGGAAGCCGACCCAGTCGGTGTTGTGCCCGACGAGGCGGCCGTCGTCGAACACGACGAGATTGGCCGCACCGAGCTGCTCGGCGTCCGCAGCGAGCTCGTCGACGACGGCGAGCACGAGCTGCTTGCAGGGATGCGTGATGTTCATCGCCGCGTACCCCTCCGCGTGCGCCTCGCGCAGCAGCGGCCCGACCGCGTCCGCGCTCAGTCCCAGCTGAAGGAGATCAAGTATCCGGTACTCGTACGGGATCCCGAGGGCCGCCGCCTCGACCTCGTGCATCGGGGGCGTCAGCGACTTCGCGATCCCCTCCCCGATGAGGCCCACGACGAAGCCGGTCCGCCGACCGACCCCGTCCTGCGGCCGCTCGTGGCTCACTGTCCGCCCTCGGTCGCGACGCGGCGCTGCTCGTACTGAGCCGCCAGCCGGATGGGCGCGTTGGCTGCGCCGTAGCCGTCATAGCCGTGGCGTCGCTCGACGACCTCGAAGAAGACGCTGCCGACCGGCGGGGTGTAGAAGTGCAGGAACTCGCCGCGGTCGTCGCGGTCGTAGAGGATGTCGAGGTCCTGCAGCTCGTCGAGCACGGTCGCTTCCAGGTCGTACCGCGCCCGAAGGTCGTCGTAGTAGTTCGCCGGGATCCGCAGCGGGCGGAATCCGCGCGCCCGCGCGAGCCGGGCGATGCGCCGCACGTCGCTCGTCGCGAACGCCACATGCTGCGGAAGGATCGCGTCGCCGGACGCGGCAGTCGGCGCGAGGTTGAGCGCGATGCGGACGGTACCGTCCGACGTTCGCAGCACCTGGCTCCGGACCAGGCCGATCGGTGCGGCGACTTCGAGCGATGGCTGCGGCTGAAGGTCGAGAACGGAGCGGAGATAGAGCACCGCAGCATCGAAGGACTCCCATGACTGGGCGAGATTGATGTGATCGATGCGCTCGATGAGCGCGGGTCCGCGCTGCGACGCACCGGGACCGAACTCGTCCATCCACTGCGGGCCGGATTCGTCTGCGCGACCGAAGAAGATCTCCGAGCCGTCCGGTGCGGCAGCACCGAGGAGCACCGCCTCGGCCTCGGCCCGTCTCCGATCGATCGGCTCGGCGAGGAGCTCGAGCGCTCGGCCCGATGCGAGCTCGGGGTCCGGGACGGTGAATCCGATGCTCGCGATGGTCGGCTGGCAACCGCCGCGCGACGGGTCGCCGAGCACGATCCTCGCGGCGCCCTGAGACCAGAGCTCCACGGTCTTCGTGCGATGGGCGCCATGATCGGCGAACCCGAGCTGCGCGAGGAGCCGTCGGGTTCCGATGGCATCGCTCGTACGCAGCTCCACGTAGTTGAACTCGTCGGGTGGCGCGACTGCCGGGAGCGGCTCGGTCGAGAGCCGGGAGGCGGTCGGAGAGGGATTGGCCGCGAGCCAGTGCGTCGTCTCGTGCTCGAGCCAGCGCAGCGATCGCCGGGCGTCGATCGCGGTCCTGCGCGGATCGGACTGCCGGAAGGTGTCGTTGAAGACCTCGAGCGACACCGGTCCGTCGTAGCCGCTGCGGGCGAGGCGGCCCATGAACCGGGCGAGATCGAACTCGCCCTCGCCGGGGAAGAGCCGATGGTGTCGACTCCAGGAGAGCACGTCCAGGGCGAGCAGCGGGGCATCGGCGACCTGGACGAAGAAGATCTCGGCGGGGTCGATCGACTCGATCGCGTCGGGATCCGACCCCGTCGACAGGATGTGGAACGAGTCGAGGCACATGCCGATCCGATCGTGGTCGGCGAGGCGCACGAGGCGTGCCGCACGCTCGTAGTCGCTGATGAAGCGCCCCCACGCGAGCGCTTCGTATGCGATCCGGACCTCGTACTCGGCAGCGAGGTCGCCGAGCCGGCGCAGCTGCTGGGCGGCGATGTCGTCGTCGTCGATCGAGGCGGTCCCGACGTTGCTGCACAGCAGCATCGTGTCGATGCCCAGGCGTCTCATCAGGAGGAACTTCGCCTCGGCTCGCCGCAGACCGGCCTCCAGTTGCGTCGCCTCGACCCCCTCGAAGTCCCGGAAGGGCTGATAGAGATCGAGCGACAGACCGAGATCGGATGCCATCTCGCGGATCGCCTCGGGCGAGAGCGGGGAGGCGACGAGATCGGGCTCGAAGATCTCCACCCCGTCGAATCCTGCGGCGCTCGCCGCCGCGAGCTTGTCGCCGAGCGTGCCGCTGAGACAGACCGTCGCGATGGATGTCCGCACTCGACTACCCGCGTCCGGTCTCGCCGGCAGCCGGCGAAGCCGCGGGAGGGCCTGCGGAGCCGAGCCGCTCGGCGGCGCGAATCGCGAGCTCGTAGCCGAAGACGCCGGCTCCGGCGATCACGGCGGTCGCCGCAGCGGACATCAGCGAGTGCCGGTGGGCCTCATCGCGGGCATGGATGTTGCTGATGTGGAGCTCGACGATCGGAGTCGTGAGGATCAGCAGCGCATCGAGGATCGCGACCGAGCGCGGGCCGAAGCCCGCGGGGTTGATCACGACCGCCGCGTGCTCGCGATAGGCGAGGTGCAGCCAGTCGATGATCTGGCTCTCGGCATTCGACTGCCCGAAGAACAGCTCGAGGCCCAGCTCGGCGGCGACTCGCTCGCAGTCCGCGCGGACCTCCTCCAGCGTCGTCGTGCCGTAGAGGTGCGGCTCGCGCTCGCCGAGCATGTCGAGATTCGGTCCGTTGAGGACGAAGAGCTTGCGGCTCATGGACTCTCCATTCGATGCGCGGACGAGGCCGCAACGGGTCCGCGGGCGGGTCTCACGACGGTGCGGCGAGACGTCACGCGAAAGTGTACCAATTAGTACATTTTGTGGCGAGGGGTCGGGCTCCTGCGAGGCATCTGCTGGCGATGGGCTGCTCGCGTTCTGCAGCTCGCACCGCGAACTACCATGGCCCCATGGGCGGGAACCCCGATCTGGATAAGGCCATCGAGGACGCGCTGGAGTCGGCGCAGCTGCGAGCCGGCGACTCGCTCGGCTCGACGACGGCACAGGTGGTGGTCGACGTCGAGCCTTTCGCGGTCGACGTGGGCGACGTCGACGGCGACTAACCGCGTTTATCGGCGGCGGTGAACTCAGCTCGCGCCCGCACGAGCATCTCCGACCGAACCCTACTCTCTCGCACCATGGCCGAGGCGAGTGTGGCCATCCCAATAACGATCGAACCAACAGTCAGCGGTATGGAGCCAAGCCAAACCGCCTGAGCTTGGCAAGCGGCCCACACTGAGAGCGCGACGAACCCCGCGCCTGCCACCCCTAGCAGTATCCGCATTGACCATGCGGAGGCATCACGATGTCGATGCACAGCGAGTTGAGACTCCCAAAGCACCAGCGGTTGGTCTGCAAGCTGATTCACTCGCTCCTCGAGCGCAACCTTGTAGCCAGCCAGTGCCGACGCCTCGGTATACAAATGCACTGCAACCGTCAACAAGAGGCAAAGGGCGAACGGGACGCTCATCAAGATCCATGGCTTATCGAAGATCAGGCCTTGGGTAGCGATGACGCCGACCAGCGCAGCCCCAATCGTGAGAACTCGCTCGCTTAGGGTCGAGAAGGTGACGATTCGTCCCGCCACCTCGCGCCCTTCTGCAAGAAGCACGTCTATCTGTCCCGCAACGTCCACGGATCGAAGACTAGTGGCCCCCGACCTCCAACTCAGCGGACAGAACGGCGCATAGGGAGCAGTGTCCGGCGGCGAGAAGGCCAGTTGGCTATGCGCAACCTGGCGTAGAGGGGCCGGTCGATGCCAAGCTTCCGCACGACGCTGTGAAACCCTAGACGCGTCGATGCAGAGGATTCACAACCCCAAAATATCCCCGACGCTTCCGAGTAGTGCCCGCAGCCTGCGATGCCGACCGGCTCGAACGCGCTCGTTTTTGCGCTGGTCGACGATCTCCTACAGCGCTACGAGCCACTCGATGACAGCATGAACTATCTGAGCGGGAATCCCGGCTCGCTAGGACGATTGGCGAGGCGTCCGGATCAGCGTCGCTCCTCGCCGGAGACTCTCCCGGTGCGATGCCGCCGCACGAGATGGCTGCCCAGAGTTGGTCATGCGCGCCTATGCAAATGGGGCTTGACCGCCCGGGAGCCGGGCCCTATCTCAGCAGGACGTACGTGAGCCAGTAGACGCCGACCCCCACGGCGATGATCCCCAAGCCGGTCCCGATCCACTTCCACGTCTTCGTGGCGCTCGTCTGCTCAGCCATGAATCCAACCTATCGAGACGGCACGGCGCGCATGCCCTTGCGACCACTACCCGGTGGTGGGGCGAACGTCAATCCCCGCGACCCGCGGTTCAGAGCCGCATAGCGTCATTCTCACAAGCCACGGAGACGTCGCAGCAGACAGCCTCCGGTCGTGGAAGCCGCAGTGATCAACCGCGCGGCAGACCCCGAACCCGTTGGCGGCCAGGTCCCTGGGTGGGCCTGGCCACCAACGGGCGCAGCGACGGGCCGCCTTTACTTTGTCGTAGCTCGGGGGAGCATCGATCTCCCGACCTCACGATTATGAGTCGTGCGCTCTAACCATCTGAGCTACCGAGCCGAGCCCCCTGTGGGAATCGGACCCACTACCTCTTCCTTACCAAGGAAGTGCTCTACCAATGAGCTAAGGGGGCGCAACGCCGCCGACTAGGGCCGCGAAGGCACCAGGAAAGTGTACGGCATCGGCGCATCCCGCCGACGCCCGCCCGAAACATGACGGCGGTACATTCGGCGCATGCCCGAAGGTCGCGAATGGTGGCGCACCGCCGTCATCTACCAGGTCTACCCCAGGTCCTTCGCCGACTCGGACGGCGACGGCGTCGGCGACCTGAGAGGGATCACGAGCCGGCTTCCCGCGCTTGCCCGGCTCGGCGTCGACGCGGTCTGGCTCTCGCCGTTCTTCCTGAGCCCGCAGCGCGACGCGGGCTACGACGTCGCCGACTACACGAGCGTCGATCCGCTGTTCGGGACGATCGACGACTTCGATCGGCTCGTCGGGGCTGCGCACGCGATCGGGCTGCGCGTCATCGTCGACATGGTGCCGAACCACACTTCATCGGACCACGAATGGTTCCGGGAGGCGCTCGCCTCGCCTCCCGGCAGCGCAGAACGCGATCGCTACATCTTCCGAGACGGCAACGGGCCTGGCGGCGATCGGCCGCCGAACAACTGGCAGTCCGTCTTCGGCGGGCCGATGTGGGATCGCCTGGCCGGCGAGGGCGCTCGCCCCGAGCAGTGGTACCTGCACATCTTCGACTCGTCCCAGCCCGACCTGAACTGGCAGAACCCGTGGGTGCGAGCGCGCTTCAGGGACATCCTGCGCTTCTGGCTCGACCGCGACGTCGACGGATTCCGTGTCGACGTCGCGCACGGCATGATCAAGAAGCCGGGCCTACCCGACTACACCCCGCCGACGGCGAGCGCGTCGATGGGCGGCGAGGCGGACGACCCGCCCTACTGGGCGCAGGACGGCGTCCACGAGATCTGGCGCGAGTGGCACGACGTGCTCGCCGAGTACCCGGGCGATCGCGTTCTGTGCGCCGAGGCCTGGGTCGGACCGCTCAGCAAGATGGCGCTCTGGGTCCGTCCGGACGAGATGCATCAGGCATTCAACTTCGACTACATGTTCGCCGGATGGTCGGCGAAGGACCAGCGCCGGGTCATCGACGAGTCGATCGCCGCGTTCGGCGCCGTCGGAGCGCCGCCGACCTGGGTGCTGAGCAACCACGACGTCATCCGCCACGCCTCCCGTCTCGCGCTCGGCGCCGAATCGCCGCAAGGCGACGGGATCGGGCCGAGGTCGGCGGGCAAGCCCGATCCGGTCGTGGGTCTGCGCCGGGCGCGTGCCGCGACGGCGCTCATGCTCGCGCTGCCGGGCGGCGCGTACCTCTACCAGGGCGAGGAGCTCGGGCTGCCCGAGGTCATCGAGCTGCCCGACTCGGCGCGGCAGGACCCGACCTGGTCGCGCACGAACGGGCGGAAGTACGGTCGCGACGGCTGCCGGGTCCCGATCCCGTGGGAGGCGTCGGCGCCGGCGTTCGGGTTCAGCCCGAGCGGCGCGGCGTGGCTCCCGCAGCCGGCCGACTGGGCGCAGCTCGCGCGCGACCGGCAGGAGGGCGTGCCGGGCTCGACGCTGACGCTCTACGAGGACGCGCTGCGGCTGCGACGTGCGCGACGGCTCGGCGCCGGCACGGTCGACTGGCTGGCGGAGTTCACCCGCTCGGGCACGATCGTCGCGTTCCGCAACCGGGATGTCACCGTCGTCGCGAACCTCGGTGTACGGCCGCTGACGCTGCCGGAGGGCCGCGTCGTGCTCGAGTCGGCGCCGACGTACGTCGGCGCGAACGGCAGACGCATGCTCCCGTCGGATACGACGGCGTGGCTCGTCTGAGACCGGAGTCGGAGTCCGGGGAGAACGCTACGGCGCTGGGGTGTCGGTCGCGTGCTCGGTGAGCCAGGGGAACGGGTCGATGAGCGTGCCGTCCTGCTGGATGCCGAGGTGGAGGTGCGCGCCGTAGGCGATGCCGGTCTCGCCCGTCAGGCCGACGAAGTCGCCGACCTTGATGAGCTGGCCCGGATACATCTGCGCCGAGTTGTCGATCATGTGCGCGTAGATCGCGACGATCTGGTGACCGTCGACCTGCGACTGGATCTTCACGTAGTAGCCGTAGCCGGTCCCGTCCCAGCCGACCCAGAGCACGACGCCGTCCGCGATCGCGCTGATCGGCGCGCCCGCTCCCGGGATGAAGTCGATGCCCGAGTGGTAGCCGCCGTAGCTGTCCGAGTAGCCGAAGCCGCTCGTGATCGGCACCGAGTGGTCGAAGGGCCAGCGGATCGCGCCGGCCGTCGGCACGAATCCGGGGGCGAAGCCCTGTCCCGACGCCTGGTAGCGCGCCCGCTCGGCGTCGGCGAAGGACTGGCTCTCGTACGCGTCGCGCTCGACGGGCGCCTCGGCCGCGATGATCGCGTCGTCGACGTCGAGCGTCTGCTGGCCCTCGACCGGCTGGTTCATGCCCGCGGGCAGCTCGCTCGCGACGACGGGTGCGGCGGTGCCGAACACGTTCGACGGGAGCGTCATCCCGATCGCGAGGGCGGCGGCGAACGCCATCGCCCCGGTCGAATAGAGGCCGCGGGCGAACGCGCGCCGGCGGCTCGGCGCGCGCCTCGCGCGAGTCGTCCGGCGCGCGGACGCCGCATGCGCGGACCCGGCAGGGACGGGCGCGACCGGCTCGGCGGCAGGGGCGGGCGCGATGTCCTCGGCGACAGGGACGGGCGTGATGTCCTCCGCGGAGAACGCGAGGTCCGCGACCGCAGCGGGCGACTCGAGTTCTCCACTCGCCGACGGGTCGGCGATCTCCGGCAGCGACGACGTGGATGCCGAGACCTCCGGGCGCGCGGCGACGTCCCCGCTCAGGGCGAGTCGCTCCGCGGCCCGGCGCGCTCGCCGGGTCGGGTACGCGAGCGCGACGACTTCGTCGGGCTCGCTCTCACTCAACACGCACTCCCTCAAGGTGTCCGGATCGCGGGCACGATCCGGGTGGCCGACATATGCGTCTACGGCCGTTCCCCCAGCAGACCGCCACTATAACCCCGTACCCCGCCGCACGGCCAGGGCCGGCATCGCACCCGGCGCCGCGCCGGCGGCACCTGCACCGCGCGTCGCCCGCGGCCGCACCGATATGGACGCAATCGGTCGCATCCAATGCCCTGCCTGGACCGTCTGCGTCCACTGCCGTGCGGGGCGCAACGAACGCGGAGCGCTCAGGCGCCCGCTGCGTCGATGAGCGCGGCGAAGTCGTCAGCGATCCGCGGCGCCGCAGCCGTCACGAGCCGGCGTCCGGCCCGCGCATCGGCCGTCGCGACGACGGCCCCCGCCTCGGCCGCGATGAGCACGCCGGCGGCGAAATCCCACGGCGCGAGACCCCGCTCCCAGTAGGCGTCGAGCCGACCGGCGCCGACGTCGCAGATGTCGAGCGCCGCGGCGCCGGCCCGGCGCAGGTCGCGCACCGATCCGATGACCCGTGCGGCGGCCTCGGCCTGGGCCGTTCGGATCGCCGAGTCGTAGCCGAAGCCCGTCGCGACGAGCGCGGTCGCGAGCGCGTCGGTCTCGGAGGCGCGGATCACGCGCCCGTCGAGCCGCGCACCGTCCCCCGCGCTCGCGGCGAACACCTCGCCGAGCGACGGGTTCACGACGCAGCCGGCGAGCGGCGTCCAGCTCGCCGGATCGTCGCCGGCCACGACCGCGACGCTGACCGCCCAGCGCGGGATGCCGTAGAGGTAGTTGACGGTGCCGTCGATCGGGTCGACGACCCAGGTCAGTCCCGTGGACCCCGCCGAGGCGTCCGACTCCTCGCCGAGGAACGCATCGCCCGGACGCTCCGCCGCCAGCCGAGCCCGGATGAACGCCTCGACCTCGCGGTCCGCCGCCGTGACGACGTCGACGATCGAGGACTTGGTCGCCGCGACCTCGACGCCCTCGCGGCGCCGGCGCAGCGCCAGGTCTCCCGCGGCGGTCGCGATGTCGACGGCGAGCGCGAGGAGCGCCGTCGGATCCGCATTCGAGTCGGCGCTCGGCTCGATGCGCGGCCCGGCATACGGATCCGCGCTCGGCTCGACGTTCGGGTCCGCGCTCACCCGGCCAGCCTAGGCGCGCTCGAGCGCCGGCTCCCGCGTGGCCGCGGCGACCGCGTTCTCGACCCGCTGCGTCGACCCCGCGATGAAGAGGTACTCGGTGTTGCGCAGGTGCGAGACGGTGCCGACACGGACGCCCTTGCGGTTGTGGATGCCGATCTGCGCGCCGACGTAGCGCCTGCGGTCGAAGGCGACGAGCCGAGCGTCCTCGTGCCCGGCGTCGCGCAGGGCCGCGAGCATCTCGTCGGGGGCGATCCACGCCTCGTCGTTGTAGGAGACCGCGACGACCTCGGCGCGCGCCCGGCGCAGCAGGTCGGCGAGCGCGAGCGGCATCTCGCGGCGGCGGTTGAAGACGCTCTTCGTCGCAGCGTCCCGCGCGTCGATGCGCTTGCAGGCGACGCCGTAGTGCTCGGGCGCGTCCCAGCGCACGAGCGTCTCCCAGACGTGATAGTTCGTGAAGTAGCGGTGCTGGTTGTACGGCGGGTCGAGGTAGAGGAAGTCCGTGCGCGGCAGCTCGTCGATGAGCGCGGTCGCGTCGCCGCGGAGCGCCCGACCGGGTCCCGCGATGAGCTCGGGCCGGCGCAGCTCGAGATCGTTGTGCGCGCGCGGCGCCCAGTCCTTGAGGTACGCCATCTGGATGCCGGTCGTCGAGTCGACCCGGTCGGCGGCCTCGATGAGGGAGGTGAGCAGAACGCCATGCAGCGGCGAGTGCGCGTACCGCGCCTGGATCCGGTCGCGGATCGCGTCGATGCGCGCGCCGTTCTTCGGCTGGAAGTAGCGGGCGCGCACGCAGAACGTCTCGGTGAAGTAGCCGGCCCGCGGTGCGAGGCCGCGCAGCTCGTCGAGGGCGTCGGCGAGCTCGATCTCGTCGACCTCGGCGGCGTCGGTCGCGATGTAGCACTCCGCGAGCACCTCGCTGTACGTCGCGATGTCGACCGCGGTGACGTGCAGGCCGCGGCGCTTGAGCTCCTGCGCGACCCGCGTCGTCCCGGTGAAGAGGTCGATCGCGTCCTGCGCCCCGACCGCCTCGGCGACCCGGCCGATCGCGCCGACGAGCGTGCGCTTCGAGCCGAGGTACTTGATCACGCGGTCAGCCTATGCCGCGCTCGCGATGCGCCGTCGGCGCTCGAGCGCTCCCCTAGCGTGGTCCCGTGGATGCGCTCGAGGTCCTCGGCATCGTCGGCGAGCTCTTCTCGTGGGTGGGCCTGTTCTGCGGCCTGCCGCTCGTGGCGACCGCGCTCGGGCTGCGCCTCGCGGCCGGCACCAGCCGCCCGGTCGAGATCGTGCTCGTGCCGCGCGGCGGCGGCACCGTCGCACGCTGGTTCGCGGGAGGCGGCGTTCACGAGCGGGCGCTGCGCGACTGGGAGGAGGCCCGGCTCGCGGGGCGCGACTCGGCTGAGGCGTACATCGGCGATCGTGACCCCGCCAGGATGCGGCTCGACGCCCGATCCCCCACACGGCAGGCGCTGTGGACCGCCGGGATCGTGCTCACCGCCGTCGGCGCGCTCGGCTTCATCGCGTCCTGGCTGCCGCTCATCCTCGGCTGACCCCGCGACGCCCGGACGTGCCGGCAACGAGGAAGGGCCACCCCGCGGGGTGGCCCTCCATCGCCCGTACGAGCGCGTTTCGGTGGCAGATGAGGGATTCGAACCCCCGAAGCTTTCGCGTCTGATTTACAGTCAGATCCCTTTGGCCGCTTGGGAAATCTGCCGAGTGCCCATCAATCATACGGGGTCTCAGAGGCGTGCGCAGACGGCGGTCCTCGCTAGCATCGTCACCATGGCCGACTCCAGCTTCGACATCGTCTCCAAGATCGACCCCATGGAGGCGAGGAACGCCGTCGACCAGGCGCAGAAGGAGATCTCGCAGCGCTACGACTTCAAGGGCGTCGGCGCCGAGGCCGACTGGTCGGGCACGGAGCGGCTGCTCATCAAGGCGAGCACCGAGGAGCGCGCGAAGGCCGTCCTCGATGTCGTCGAGTCGAAGTTCGTCAAGCGCGGCATCTCGCTCAAGTCCCTCGACGTCGGCAAGCCCTATGCGAGCGGCAAGGAGTTCCGCATCGAGGTCGGCCTCAAGAACGGCATCGCCTCGGACGACGCGAAGAAGGTCGCGAAGATCATCCGCGACGAGGGGCCGAAGTCCGTGAAGGCCCAGATCCAGGGCGACGAGCTGCGGGTCACGAGCAAGTCCCGCGACGATCTGCAGTCCACGATGGCGCTGCTGAAGGGCAAGGACCTCGAGGTCGCCCTCCAGTTCGTGAACTTCCGGTAGCGGCGGACGACGCGCATGACCGGGCTCGTGGCGGCGGACGAGGAGGTCGTCGACACCGTCGACGGGATCACGTTCGGCTTCGACCTGCCCGACTGGATCTACTGGACCTATCTCGTCTTCACCATCTCGCTGCGCATCCTCGCCGTCTTCATCGTGCCGAGGAACCGCCGGCCGCAGACCGCGACCGCCTGGCTCCTGGCCATCATGTTCATCCCCGAGATCGGCTGGATCTTCTTCCTCCTGTTCGGCTCCCGGCGCGTCGGGCGGCGACGGCGAGAACGCCAGGCGGAGGTCAGCCGGTTCATCGCGGCGACGACGCATGGCATGGAGTTCGTGGTCGACAAGGACGAGTGGCCCGACTGGCTCGAGTCGGTCGGCGACCTCAACCGCAGGCTCGGCTCGATGCCGCTCGTCGGCGGCTCGACGGCGACCGGCTTCTACCCGGACTACGAGGAGTCGATCGCGGCGATGACCCAGGCGGTGCGCGAGGCGAAGCGAACCGTGCACGCCGAGTTCTACATCTTCGGCCTCGACCGCACGACGCAGGACTTCTTCGACGCGATGGCGGAGGCGGTGCGCCGCGGCGTCACCGTGCGCGTCCTGCTCGACCACGTCGCGAACCTGCGCCTGCCGCTGTTCCGCGCGACGAAGCGCTTCCTGCGCAGCAACGGCATCAAGTGGCAGCTCATGCTCCCGTTGCAGCCGCTCAAGGGGAAGTGGCAGCGCCCCGACCTGCGCAACCACCGCAAGCTCCTCGTCGTCGACGGCCAGGTCGCGTTCACCGGCTCGCAGAACCTCATCGACTCCAGCTACGACAAGAAGTCGAACATCAAGCGCGGTCTGCACTGGAAGGACCTCATGGTCCGCTTCGAGGGACCCATCGTCGGCGGCATCGACGCGCTGTTCGTCACCGACTGGTACAGCGAGACGGGCGAGGTGCTGCTCGACGAGGTCGGCGAGGCGCCGCCCCAGGAGCACGACGACGTCGTCGACTCGCAGGTCGTGCCGAGCGGGCCCGGCTTCGACGGGGAGAACAACCTGCGCCTCTTCAACGCTCTCGTCTACGCGGCGAAGAAGCGCCTCATCATCACCTCGCCGTACTTCGTACCGGACGACTCGATGCTCTACGCCATCACGACCGCCGCGCAGAAGGGACTCGACGTCCAGCTCTTCGTGTCCGAGATCGGAGACCAGGCGATGGTCTTCCACGCGCAGCGCAGCTACTACGACATGCTGCTCGAGGCGGGGGTGCGGATCTGGCTCTACTCGGCGCCGACCATCCTGCACGCGAAGCACTTCACGGTCGACGACGACGTCGCCGTCGTCGGCTCGAGCAACATGGACATGCGCTCCTTCTCGCTCAACTACGAGATCTCGGTCATGGTCCGATCGCGCAGGTTCGTCCGCCAGATCCGCGCGATCGAGGACGCGTACCGCGCCGAGTCGCGCGAGCTGACGCTCGAGGAATGGACCAAGCGCCCGGCGCGATCCAAGGCGCTCGACACGGTCGCGCGGCTCACCGCCGGCCTGCAGTAGCGCTCGCGCGGCGGGAGGTCAGTCCCGCGAGATCCGCACCATCTCGTCACGCGGGACGACCTTGACGCGCACGCGACCGGCGTTCTCGCCGAGACCCAGCTCGTGCTCGTCGAGCCGATGCCAGCCATCGAGGTCCGTCCATTCGATGCCGCGCTCCCGAAGCAGCTCGACGATCGCCGACTCCTCGGGTGCGACCGGGTTCCACCAGTTCGCCTGGTCGCGCACGAGATGCGAGACGGTCTCCATCGCGTCCGACTTCGTGTGGCCGATCAGGCCGACCGGTCCGCGCTTGATCCAGCCCGTCGCATAGAGGCCGGGCACGACCTCGCCGCGGTCGTCGAGGACCCGGCCCTCGTGGTTCGGGATGACGCCGCGGCGCTCGTCGTAGGGGACCTCGGGCAGCTCCGAGCCGAAGTAGCCGACCGCGCGGTAGACCTGCTGGACGGGGATCTCGCGGATCTCGCCCGTGCCGCGCGCCCCGCCGGCGCCGTCCGGCGCGGTGCGCTCGATTCGGATCGCGGCGACCCGGCCGTCGGGGCCGGCGACGATCTCGACCGGGCGGGCCCAGAAGTGCAGGTGAAGCCGCCTCGACGAGCCCGTCTGCGGTTCGTCGCGCCACTTGCGGAAGATCCGGTCGATGACGAGGACCTGCTTGTTCGACTCGATGGCCGCGCGCGCGGCGTCGTCGTAGTCGAAGTCCTCCTCGGCGACGACGAGGTCGACGTCGGGGACCTCGCCGAGCTCGCGCAGCTCGAGCGGCGTGAACTTGACCTGCATCGGGCCGCGGCGGCCGAACACGTGGACGTCGGTCACGGACGATGCGCGCAGTCCGGTCTCGACGTTCGCGGGGATCTCGGTCGGCATCAGGTCGTCGGGGTGCTTCGCGAGGATGCGGGCGACGTCGAGGGCGACGTTGCCGTTGCCGATGACCGCGACCGACCCGGCGTCGAGCGGCCACTCCCGCGGCACGTCGGGATGGCCGTCGTACCAGCTCACGAAGTCGGCGGCGCCGTAGGAGCCAGGGAGGTCGATGCCCGGGATGTCGAGTGCGGCGTCGCGCACCGCGCCGGTCGCGAAGACGACGGCGTGGTAGTGCCGCCGGAGGTCGGCGAGGTGCAGGTCCTCGCCGAAGCGGACGTTGCCGAAGACGCGGATGTCGCCGCGGTCGAGCACCTCGCGCAGCGCCGTGATGATCCCCTTGATGCGGGGGTGGTCGGGGGCGACGCCGTAGCGCACGAGCCCGTACGGCGCAGGCAGCTGGTCGAAGAGGTCGATCGAGACCTCGAACGACCGCTCGTGCTTGAGCAGGATGTCGGCGGCGTAGATCCCGGCGGGACCCGCCCCGACGATCGCGAGACGCAGCTTGCCCATGGTCGCCCTCATGCCTCCCGTTCGACGACGCGCACGGCGAACTCCTCGAGCGCGCGCTTGACCGGCCCGCGCGGCAGCGGTGCGAGCGCGGCGACCGCCTGGGCCGACCAGCGACGCGCCTCGTCGATGGTCGCCGCCGAGACCTCGTGCGCGCGCAGCTCGGCGACCGCCGCGAGGAACGCGGTGTCGTCCTCGCCCGCCGCCGTCGCCTCGATCCGCTCGACGAGCGCACGCGCGGACGCATCGTCGGTCGCGGCCCGCCGCAGCAGCAGCATCGGCAGCGTCGGGACGTCGGCCCGCAGGTCGGTGCCGGGGGTCTTGCCGGTCGTCGCAGCGGCATCGGTGAGGTCGATGACGTCGTCGATCAGCTGGAACGCGACCCCGACCCGCTCACCGAACTCGGAGATCGCTGGGTAGGCCGATTCGGGCGCCTCGGAGAAGATGAGGCCGACGAGGCCCGCGAGGGTGATGAGCGACCCGGTCTTGTCGCCGAGCACGGCGAGGTAGTGCTCGACGGGATCCTCGTCGGCGGCAGGCCCGACGGTCTCGTGCAGCTGGCCGAGCACGAGCCGCTCGAAGGTGCGCGCCTGCAGCTCGAGCGCGCTCGGCCCGAGGCTCGAGATGATGCTGGACGCGCGCGCGAAGAGCAGGTCGCCCGTGAGGATCGCGACCGAGTTGCTCCAGGTGCGGTGCGCCGTCTCGACACCGCGGCGCAGGTCCGCCTCGTCCATGACGTCGTCGTGGTACAGCGACGCGAGGTGGGTGAGCTCGACGGCCTGCGCGGCACGGATCACCGCCGCGTTCACCCCGCCGCCGAGCTGCGCGGTCAGGAGCGTCAGCGCGGGCCTGACCCGCTTGCCGCCGGCGTCGAAGAGATAGCGCGCCGTGGTGTCCGCGAGTCCGTCCCCGAAGCGCAGCTCCGCGGCGAGGCCCGCCTCGACGCGCTCGAGGCCGTCCTCGATGGAGCGGACCATCCGGCGTTCTGCCGGCGCGACGAAGATGCGATCGTCGATGCCGAGCGCCGCGCCGAGCACGCCCCGGCGCCGGACGCCCTCCGCCTCGCGGAGGGTCACGAGCGGCCCGGCTTCCGTCGTCGCCGCGCCGTCGCCGCGAGGATCGTCTCGTCGGACGGCTTGCGGCCGCGGTGCATCGCGACGATGCCCGCGGTGAGGTTGCGGTGGGCCACGCGGGTGAAGCCGGCCGCGCGCAGCCAGCCCGAGAGGGCGACCTGGTCGGGCCATGCCTCGATCGACTCGCCGAGGTAGGCGTAGGCCTCGGGGTTCGAGCTCGTGCGCTTCGCGATCGCGGGCAGGACCCGACGGAGGTAGCCGGAGTAGGTGGCGCGCACGATCGCGACGGGCGGGGTGGAGAACTCGGTGATGACGACGCGGCCGCCGGGACGCAGCACGCGGTACATCTCGGCGAGCGCGGCGTGCGGGTCGGCGAAGTTGCGCAGCCCGAAGCTCACGGTGACGGCGTCGAACTCGTCGTCGCCGAAGGGCAGCGCCTGGGCGTCGCCGGCATGGAAATCGAGCTCGGGGTGGCGGCGCCTCGCCTCGGCGATCATCCCGGGCGAGAAGTCGACGCCGACGACGCGCGCACCGCGCCGGGCGATCGCCGCGGTGCTCGTGCCGGTGCCGCAGGCGATGTCGAGCACGCGCTCACCGGGCTCGGGCGCGATCGCCTTGACGGTCGCGGTGCGCCACAGCGGCGCGTTGCCGCCGGAGAGGATCGCGTTCGTCACGTCGTAGCGCTTCGCGACGGTGTCGAACATCTCGGCGACCTCGTCGGGCTCCTTGTCGAGGTTCGCGCGGGACACGCCCCGATCCTACCGGCCTCCTTTTTCAGGAGATTCGGGGCCGCGTGCGCACTACGCACGCGCGGCCCCGAATCTCCTGAAAAGCGGGGGCAGCGTAGGCTGATGCGGTGCCTGAGCAGGTCCCGATCGCGTTCGTGCGCGCGGGGCGCGGCTGGCTCGGCGAGGGGGCGGTCGCGCGCGTCGACTTCCCCGCGGACGACGCCTACCGGCAGGCCTCCTCCTGGTGGGCGGGGATCCGGGAGAGGCTCCTGGCAGAACGCGACGGCTCCGGCCCGGTCGTCGCCTTCGGCTCGTTCCCGTTCGACTCCGCGTCGCCCGCGGGGGCGACGCTCCTCGTCCCCGAGCGCGCGCGACGCGTCGACGGCGGACTCCCGCGACTCGGTGCCGGCGATGCCGCGGCGCTGCCCGTGGCGAGCGTCGCGGACGGCGTCATGTCGCCGAGCGACTACCTCGGGGCCGTCGAACGACTGCGGGCGGCGATCGTCGAGGGGCGGCTCGAGAAGGCGGTGCTCGCGCGGGACGTCGTCGTGCGGCCCGACGGTCCGGTCGACCTGCGCGCGCTCGTCGACTCGCTCGCGGCGGCGCATCCGGGTGCCGCGGTGTTCTGCGTCGACGGCCTTGTCGGCGCGAGCCCGGAGACGCTCGTCACGGTGCACGGCGGGAGGGTGACCGCCCGGGTGCTCGCAGGGACGGCGGGGCCGGGCGAGGGCGACGCGCTCGCGGCGAGCGACAAGGACCGCCGCGAGCACGAGCTCGCCGCGCGCAGCGTCACGGAGGCGCTCGCGCCCCACGTCGCGGGGCTCACGGCGAGCGAGCCGTACGTCCTCGCGCTGCCGCACCTCACGCACCTCGCGACGGATGTCACTGCGGAGATCTCGGACGGCTCGGACGTGCTCGCGCTCGTCGCGGCGCTGCATCCGACGGCCGCGGTGGCCGGCACCCCGGCGCAGGCGGCGCTCGGGTGGATCCGCGAGCTCGAGCCGGGCGATCGCGGGCGCTATGCAGGCCCGGTCGGCTGGGTCGACTCGGACGGCAACGGGGAGTGGGCGATCGCGCTGCGCTGCGCGCAGCGGCTGCCGGACGGCACGTTCCGGGCGTTCGCGGGCGCCGGGATCATGGCCGATTCGGTACCCGAGCTCGAGCTCGCCGAGACGGGACTCAAGCTGCGCCCCATCCTGGAGGCCCTGCGCGCGGTGCGCTGACACGACCCGCCGACCATGCGCTCACCCGCAGATTAAGCAACCAGAGTTGCGTACAGTCGAATAAGCAACTACAGTTGCTTCCGTGCCACCCGAGACCCAGGAACCCGTCGGCGAGATCGCCGACGACCTCGCGGCCGTCCTCGCGCTGCGCGAGCTCGCCGACCAGCTCGAGGACGCCGCGGTCGAGCGAGCACTGCGCACCGGCTGGGGATGGGGCCAAGTCGCCGAGGCCCTCGGCGTCACCCGTCAGGCCGTCCACAAGAAGCACCTTCGCCGCCTCGAGCAGGCCGGCATCGACCTGAGGAGGCGCAATGTCTGAGTCCATCCCGAGTCCCGGGCTCAGCGGTAGCATCCGGGGCATCGCCCTCGCCGCGATCGTCGAGGCGCAGCGCCGAGGCGTCGCGATCGTCGAGGCCGAGCACATCCTGCTCGCGCTCGCGGGGGACCCGCACACGGCCGCCGGGCGCTTCCTCGAGGAGCACGGCCTCGACCACGCCGCGTGGCTCGCCGCGCTGCGCATCGAGCGGGAGCGATCGCTCCAGTCCGTCGGCGTCGCGATGCGCGACGCGCAGGCGCTCTCGGCGACCCGCATCCAGCGACCCCGCTGGGGCGCGAGCGCCCGCACCGCTTTCGAGCGGGCGCAGCGGATCGCCTCGCGGTCGCACCGCGGCCAGCACCGGCTGACGGGATTCGACCTGCTCTACGGGATCCTCGGCGCCGAGCTCGGCACCGTCCCCAGGGCGCTCGCGTTCTCCGGCATCGACCGCAGGGCCCTGCTCGATGACGTCGTCGAGCAGGCCGGGATGGGCGACGCGGCGGTCGCCATCCAGTAGCAGCACTCCAGAGCACAGAACTCCAGACGCCAGAACTCCAGACGCCAGAACTCCATCGCACGCCTTCACCAGGAAGGAGGGCACCCCCATGCCTTCGACCACCCCACCCGAATGGGCCATCGAGGCCGACGGCCTCGTCAAGGTCTTCGGCGAGAACCGCGCCGTCGACGGCGTCGACCTGCACGTGCGCACCGGCACCGTCTACGGCGTGCTCGGCCCGAACGGCGCCGGCAAGACGACGACCATCTCGATGCTCGCGACGCTGCTGCGGCCGGACGGCGGCAGCGCGCGCGTCTTCGGCCACGACGTCGTGCGCGAGCCGCACGTCGTCCGCCAGCTCATCGGCGTGACCGGCCAGTACGCGAGCGTCGACGAGAAGATCTCCGGGATCGAGAACCTCATCGTCTTCGGCCGGCTGCTCGGCCTCGGTCACGCGGCCGCGAAGCGCAAGGGCGAGGAGCTGCTCGAGGCCTTCGACCTGACCGACGCCGCGAAGCGGCCCGTCGAGAAGTACTCGGGCGGCATGCGCCGGCGCCTCGACCTCGCGTCGAGCCTCATCGCGCAGCCGCCGCTCATCTTCCTCGACGAGCCGACGACGGGCCTCGACCCGCGCACCCGCGGCCAGATGTGGGACGTCATCCGCGGCCTCGTCGCGAGCGGCTCGACGGTGCTGCTGACGACCCAGTACCTCGACGAGGCGGACCAGCTCGCGAGCCGGATCGCGGTCATCGACCGCGGGCACGTCGTCGCCGAGGGGACCGCCGACGACCTCAAGGGGCTCGTCGGCAACGCCTCGCTGCTGCTCCGGCTCGCCGACCCCGGTCGGACGGACGACGCCGTCGCCGCGATCCAGCAGGTGCTCGGCGCGACGGCGACCGTCACTCCCGAGGCGGCCAGGCTGACCGCCCCGATGTCCGACCCCGAGCGGGTCACCGACCTGCTCATCCGCCTGCGCGAGCGGGGCATCCACCTGACCGAGATGAGCGTGCAGAAGCCGACGCTCGACGAGGTCTTCCTGACCATCACGGGGCACGCCGCGGACGACGCGGCCGGCCCCGACGACGAGGAGGTCGCCGCGTGAGCGCCATCCCCCTGCCCGCGACGAGGACCGGCGCGGCCGACCTCAAGCACCGTGTCGGCGTCGGCGCGACGATCTCGCAGTCGCTCACGATGGCCTACCGCGCCTTGCTGCGGCTGCGCCGCACGCCCGAGCAATGGTTCGACGTCGTGATGCAGCCGCTCATCTTCACCCCGATGTTCGCCTTCATCTTCGGCGGCGCGATCGCCGGCGGCGTCGACGCGTACCTGCCGCTGCTCATCCCCGGCATCCTCGTCCAGACCGTCGTGACGACGTCGATCGTGACCGGCACGACGCTGCGCGAGGACATGGAGAAGGGCGTCTTCGACCGGTTCCGGTCCCTGCCGATCGCCCGCATCGCGCCGCTCGCGGGGGCACTGCTGACGGACTCGATCCGCTACGCGATCGCGACGGCGCTGACGTTCCTGATGGGCTGGATCGTCGGCTGGCGGCCGGAGGGCGGCTGGTGGCTGCTCCTCGCGGCGGCGCTCGTCATCTTCACCGCGTGGTCGCTCAGCTGGGTGTGGGCGCTGCTCGGCGTGCTCGCCCGGACCGCGGGCACCGTCCAGGGCATCGGGCTCATGATCCTCTTCCCGCTCACCTTCCTCTCGAACGCCTACGTGCCGATCGAGACGCTGCCCGAGTGGCTCGGCGTCTTCGCGGAGTGGAACCCGATCTCGCACCTCGTCACGGCGACCCGCGAGCTCGCGAACGCCGGCACCGTCGGCATCGAGTTCTGGATGACGCTGCTCGGCGCCGCCGTCATCGTCGCGGTCTTCGCGCCCCTCACGGTCCGCGCGTACATGCGCAAGGCGTAGCGCGAGCGGCGGGCCCGCCGGCAGTCGCCGTCACGAGGCGGCGAGGCGGGCCCGCTGCTCGGCGACGTCGAAGTCGGCGGGCGGCCACTGCGGGTTCAGCTCGCGCAGGGCGTCGAGCAGGACGCGATGGACCGCCCACCGCGCGTACCACTTGCGGTCGGCGGGCACGACGATCCAGGGCGCGTCGGGCGTGCTCGTGCGCTCGAGGGCGATCTGGTACGCCGCCTGGTAGTCGTCCCAGAGCAGCCGCTCGTCGATATCGCCCGGGTTGAACTTCCAGTGCTTGTCGGGCCGGTCGAGGCGCTCCTGGAGCCGCTCCTTCTGCTCGTCGCGGGAGATCTGCAGCATGACCTTGCGCACGAGCGTGCCGCCCGCGACGAGCTCGGCCTCGAAGTCGCGGATGATCCCGTAGCGCTCCTCGACCTCGGGCAGCGGCGTGAGCGCGCGCACCCGGTGGATGAGCACGTCCTCGTAGTGCGAGCGGTCGAAGACGCCGATGTGGCCGGCGGGGGCGAGCGCCCGGCGGATCCGCCAGAGGAAGTCGTGCGCGAGCTCCTGATCGGTCGGCGCCTTGAACGCGGTGATCCGCACGCCCTGCGGATCGACGAGCCCGACGACGTGACGGATGATGCCGCCTTTGCCGGACGTGTCGATGCCCTGGAGCACGAGGAGGATCGAGCGGGTGGCGCCCGCCCTCGACTCCGCATAGAGCCGCTCCTGCAGGTCGGCGAGCTCCTCCGCGGAGTCGGCGATCTCGCGTTCCGCCGCGTCCTCGTCGACCCCGCCCGTGCCGCGCGGGTCGATGTCGGCGAGCCGGAAGCCGGGCCCGACGATCTGCATGCCGCTCACGCCGCCACCCTAGTCGGGGATCAGCGCGGCAGTCTGACGTCGACGATCGTCGGACCGGCGCAGGCGCTGAGCGCCGGGTCGAGCTCGCCGCGCGCCTCGACGTGCCGGTAGTCCCATCCGTATGCGCGCGCGACGGCCTCGATCGACACGGGCTGGGGGGTGAGCATGACCCGGTCGAAGTCGGCAGCGAGGCCCTCGCCGCCCGCGCGCATCGCGGCGACCTCGAGCGCGTCGAAGATCGTGCCGCCGCCGTCGTTGCCGACGACGACGAGGATCCGGGGGCGCGCCTCTCCCGGGGAGAACGCGAGCGCGCCCACGTCGTGGAGGAACGCGAGGTCCCCGGTCAGCAGCCGGGTGACGCCGCGCGCGGCGGTCCCCGCGCCGGCCTGGGAGGCGAGCGCGACCCCGATCGCGGTCGAGGTCGTGCCGTCGATGCCCGCGAGGCCGCGATTCGAGTGGACCGTGATGGCCTTGCCGGGCGCGTAGCGGTCGAGCTCGCGCACGAGCCGCGACGCGGCGACGACGAGGCGGTCGTGCGGCCAGCTCGCACGCCACACGGCCTCGACGAGGGCGCGCCGGGTGACGGGACGCCGCACCGCGTCGAGCTCGCGGACCGCCTTGTCCCCCGCCGGCGCGAAGACCTCGGGCGCGACGTCGTCGCTGCGCTCGAGCCACGCGCGCGAGGCGGCGACCCACGGCCCGAGCCAGGCGCGCGCGGCCGCGGCGTCGAGCTCGCCGGTCGCCTCGACGGCGTCGGCGAAGGCGGTGACGGCGCGGCCCGGGTTGAACGGCTCGGCGCCCGGGGCCCGCACGACGATCGTCTCGGCGTCACCGCGCGCGATGAGCCACGGCACCTCGCGAGTCAGCGTCGGCCGGCCGAGCACGACGATCCGGTCGAGCGCCTCCTGGAAGGCGGTCTCGCGGATCGCCTCGCGGTAGGGCACGACGAGGTTCGGCCCGAAGCGCGCGCCCGAGACGGCCTCGGCGAAGAGCGGCGCGCCGAGCTCGCGCGCGAGCTCCTCGGCCCGCGGCCCCGCGCCGGCCCCCGCGATGACGACGGTGCGCGGGCCGATCGGCAGGGGCAGCGCTTCCGGGCCGGGGACGGGTCTCGATACGCCGACCTCGTCGGCTACTCGACCCGCGAGCGCCGACCGCGGGTCGGTGCCGGGACGCGGGTCGAGACCCGCCACACCCTCACTCCGCGGGTCGAGTGTCGGCGTACCCTCACCCCGCGGGTCGAGTGTCGGCGCAGCCGGTGTATCGAGACCCGCCGGCGCCTCCCACGGCCCGGACAGCGGCTCCGTGAACGCGACGTTGAGATGGACCGGTCCGCTCGCGTTCCGCGCGCCCGAGCCGCGTGCCGCGTCCGCGACCGCGCGGGCGATCGCGGCGGCCGCCGCCTCCTCGCCCGGCTCGCCCGTCGGCGCGCCGACGTCCCAGGTGCGCCGCACCGCCTCGCCGAACATGCCGACGTGCGTCGTCGTCTGGTTCGCACCGATGCCGCGCAGCTCGTCGGGCCGGTCCGCCGTCAGCACGACGAGCGGCACCCCCGAGTGGTGCGCCTCGAGGACGGCGGGGTGGAGGTTCGCGACGGCCGTCCCGGAGGTCGTGACGACGACGACGGGCTCGCCGGACTCGCGGGCGATGCCGAGCGCGAGGAAGCCGGCCGAGCGCTCGTCGATGCGCACCCGCAGTCGGATCAGCTCCGCGCGGGCGAGCCCCGCGGCGACGAGTGCGAGCGCCTGGGAGCGTGACCCCGGCGAGACGACGACGTCGCGGATGCCGAGCGCCGCGAACTCCCCGAGGAGCGCCGCCGCGAACGCGCTCGAGGGGACGGGCGCGGCACCGCCGACGACCCGGTCCTCGCTCACGGCTCCGGCTTGGGCTCGTCGTCGAGGTCGCGCAGCTGCTGCTCGAGGTCGCGGATGCGCTCCTCCTGCTCGCGGCCCCGGCGGCGCAGCTCGATGTTGTCGATGAAGCTCGGGTCGTCCTCGGGGCCGACCGGGCGCGGCCGGCGGCCGGGGGCGGCGACCGCGCCGGCCTGCCCGCGGCGCTCGCGACCGAGCGCGAACCACAGGATCGAGCCGAGCACGGAGGTGAGGACGACGAGCACGATCCACACCGCCTTCGGGAGCAGCCGGACGCGCGAGCGGTCGATCGTCGAGATGTCGACGATCGAGAACACCATGACCGCGGTGAGCACGAGTGCCAGGATCACGCGCCACATGCCCTTGATTCTAGGCCGCGCGGCCATGTCCTCTCTGAGCGCATGCGGAGCCTGCGGCGCCGACTCAGGCGGCCGTACTACCCTGTCGGGGTGCGCAGCTGGGTCGTCTACTCGCTCGTGCGGATCGGGATCTTCGCCGCGGCGTTCGCGCTGCTGTACTGGCTGCTGCCGCAGGGCCTGTGGTGGCTCGCCGCGATCTGCGCCGCTCTCATCGCGCTGAGCCTCTCGTACATCTTCCTCGCGGGGCTGCGCGGCCGGGTCACCGCCGACCTCGCGGCGCGCGCCGAGCGGCGCCGAGCAGGGCGCGGGGACGACCCCGACGCGGCCGCCGAGGACGACGAGTCCGAGTAGTCGGACCGGACCGCGGGCTCAGAACGCGATCGCCCAGCCGAGCAGGAGCGCGTAGGCGAGTCCCGCGAAGGCCGTGAGCTTGAGGACCGTGACGAGCTCGCGCGCGGTCCGCGCGGTGAGCACGATGACGACCGCGGGGATCGTGATGAGCAGCGAGAAGTACGCGTACCAGGCGTGGTCGACGTAGAAGACGCCGTAGAACGCGGCGACGACGTACGGCACGACGAGCAGCACGAGGTAGAGGATGCGCGACGGCCAGGCGCCGATGAGCACCGACAGCGTCCGCTTGCCTGCCGCCTTGTCGCCGACCCGGTCGCGGAGGTTCGCGACGAGGATCGCGGCGGTCGCGAACGCGCCGGCCGCGACCGCGAGCAGCCAGCCGTCGTCGGTGATCCGGCCGAGGATCGCGAACTGCGTGCCGAGCACGGCGACGGGGCCGAAGAAGACGAAGACGGCGAGCTCGCCCAGGCCGTAGTAGCCGTAGGGGCGACGACCGCCCGTGTAGAACCACGCGGCGAGGATGCAGACCGCACCGACCGCGATGAACCACCAGTGTCCGGTCCGCCAGGTGATGACGAGCCCGGCGACGGCCGCGAGGGTGAAGAAGACGAGCGCGACGGCGAGCACGGCGCGCGGCTTCGCGGCGCCCGAGGCCGTCAGACGGCGCGGGCCCGAGCGCACGGCGTCGGTGCCGCGGATGCCGTCGGAGTAGTCGTTCGCGAAGTTGACGCCGATCTGGAGGCAGACCGCGACCATGAGGCACGCGGCGGCGCGCCACCAGTGCCAGCCCGGGCCCTCGTCGGCGCGGAAGAGATACGCGGCCGCGGTGCCGAGCACGACCGGCATGACGGACAGCGGCAGGGTGCCGATGCGCGCCGCACGGATCCAGTCGCCGACGCGCGCCTTGCGCACCGGGGTCGGCCCGGACTGCTTCCCGCCCGGTCGTCCCGACTTGCGCTTCGTCGCCTGCTTCGCCACGACCGACGATCCTACGGGGTGGCGCTACAGGGCGCTCAGCAGTGCCGCCGCGGCGGCGCGGTCCGGCTTGCCGGAGGCGAGCCGAGGGATCTCGGCGACGACGCGGAACGCGACCGGCCTCGCCTCGCGACCGAGCATCGCGCCGATCCGCTCGCGGACCGTGTGCTCGTCGACCGGCGCCGTCGTCAGGATCGCGGGCTGCTGCCCCCAGCCCTCCCGGTCGACGGCGACCGCGACCGCGTCGGCGACGCCGCAGCGCAGCGCCGCGAGCTCGACCTCGGCGAGCGAGACCTTGACTCCGCCCGAGACGATGACGTCGTCGATCCGGCCGAGGATCGCGAGGCGGGCCTCGCCGGCCGCGTCGCGGACCTCGCCGAGATCCCTCGTGCGATGCCAGCGCACCCCATCGATGACGGGGAACGCCTCGGCGGTCAGCGCGGGGTCGTCGAGGTAGCCGTCGGCGAGCGAGGCGCCGCGCAGGTGGACGACGCCGTCGATGACGCGGAACTCGGCGTCGCCGATCCCCCGGCCGTCCCAGAGCACCCCGCCGCACGTCTCCGTCGCGCCGTAGGTGACCGTGACCGCGAGCCCCTCCTGCCGGGTGCGCACGAGCAGCGCGGGGTCGGGCGCCTGACCGCCGAGCAGGATGCGGGTGCAGGTGCGCAGCGCCTGAAGGCCCGGCACGGAGTCGAGCAGGCGCTGCAGCTGCACGGGCACGAGGCTCGTGTAGCGGGGGCCGTCCAGCGAGCCGACGACGGCCGCGAAGCCCATCGCCGAGAACGCCGGTCCACCGACCGCGACGACGGGCTCGCGTCCCCAGTGCGCGGCACGGGCGACGACGTTGAGGCCGGCGACGTAGCTCGTCGGGAGCGTCAGGATCCAGTGCCCCGGCTCGCCGAGCTCTGCGGCGGCCGCCTCCGCGCTCGCCCGGAAGGCGGCGCCCGAGAGCGCGACGCGCTTGGGGCGGCCCGTCGAGCCGCTCGTCGTCACGACGGCGCCGCCGCGCAGCAGCTCCCGCCCGCTCGGCGTGCGGTCGGACCCGGACGGTGCGGACATCGCGTTCTGCTCGTCGTCGGTCAGAAGTGCCAGGGGTACGCGGACCAGTCGGGGTCGCGCTTCTGAAGGAACGCGTCGCGGCCCTCCGCGGCCTCGTCGCTCGCATAGGCGAGACGGGTCGCCTCCCCCGCGAAGACCTGCTGGCCGACGAGCCCGTCGTCGACCGCGTTCATCGCGAACTTGAGCATCCGGATCGCCGTCGGCGACTGCTCCAGGATCCGGCGCGCGACCGAGACCGCCTCGCGCTCGAGCTCGGCGTGCGGGACGACCCGGTTCACGGCGCCCATCTCGTGGGCGCGCTGCGCGTCGTACTCCTGCGCGAGGAAGAACACCTCCCGCGCGAACTTCTGCCCCACCTGCCGCGCGAAGTACGCCGAGCCGTAGCCCGCGTCGAAGGAGCCGACCGTCGCATCGGTCTGCTTGAAGCGGGCATGCTCGCGGCTCGCGATCGTCAGGTCGCAGACGACGTGCAGCGAGTGCCCGCCGCCGGCCGCCCAGCCCGGCACGACCGCGACGACGACCTTCGGCATGAAGCGGATGAGCCGCTGCACCTCGAGGATGTGCAGTCGGCCGGTGCCCCCGCCCGCCTGATAGCCGTGGCGGCCCCGGACCCGCTGGTCGCCGCCCGAGCAGAACGCCCAGCCGCCGTCGCGGGGACTCGGACCGTTGCCGGTCAGCAGCACGACGCCGATGCCGGGATGCTGCGCGGCGTCCGTCAGCACCCGCAGCAGCTCGTCGACCGTCTCCGGGCGGAAGGCGTTGCGGACCTCGGGACGGTCGAACGCGACCCGCGCGATGCCCGTGTCGACCGACTGGTGGTAGGTGACGTCGGCGAGGTCCTCGAAGCCGGGGACCTCGCGCCAGACGGTCGCGTCGAAGAGTTCGGAGACCACGTGACCAGCGTAGTCTCGCGGCCCATGCCGCTTGGCGGCCGGGGTCAGGCGGAGAAGAGCCGGAGCACCTGCAGCACGACCCACGGGTTCGCCAGCAGCCCGCCGACCGCGCCGAGGACGCCGAGCCAGCGGCCGCGTCCGCGCGCCGCCGCGACGACGCCGAGCGCGACCGCCGCGACCGAGGCGCTGATCGAGCACCACGCGAGGGCGACCCCGAGATCGGGGTCCTGATACGCCGCCGCCGAGACGGCGAGCCCGTGCAGCACGGCGGTCACAGCGAACAGCAGCAGCGAGAGCCAGCCGAGCAGGCGGCGCGGGCGCGGGTGGAGCACGCCCTCGGCGCCGGGGTCCGCGCCTGCGTCCTCCTCGATGCGGCGCAGGTCCTCCTGGACGAGCGCGCCCCAGACGGGGGTCGGGATGTCGACCGGCTCGCCCCGGATGACGGGCGAGACCGCGGTGTCCGTCCGCGGTGCGACGGGCTCCTCAGTCTCCACGGCACCACCCTAGCCGCGGCCCTACTCTGGAGCCGTGGACCCTCGCGAGCTCGTCGCGCGCGCACGCGTCGTCGCGCTGCCGCTGCGCGAGCGCTTCCGGGGGATCGAGGTCCGCGAGGCGCTGCTCATCGAGGGGGAGAACTCGATGTGGGCGGAGTGGTCGCCATTCGTCGAGTACGACGACGCCGAGGCGGCGCGATGGCTCGGCTCGGCGCTCGAGGTGCTCGGGTGGCCGGGTCTCGATACGCCGCTGCGCGGCTACTCGACCCGCGAACCCCCGGAGGTCGAGCGCTCCGACGCGCCACCCCCGCAGGCCGAGCGCACCGGAACGCCAGCACCGGGGGTCGAGTGCGCCGAAACGGCAATATCGGCGGTCGAGTGCGCCGAAGGCGTGTATCGAGACCCCGAATCCCCCGCGACCGTCCGCGTCAACGCGACCATCCCCGCCGTCGCCCCCGAGACGGTCCCCGAGGTGCTCGCGCGCTTCCCCGGCGCGCGGACCGCGAAGATCAAGGTCGCCGAGCGCGGCGAGCGTCTCGCCGAGGACCTCGCCCGGGTGCGCGCCGTGCGGGCAGCGCTCGGGCCGCGCGGCCGCATCCGCGTCGATGCGAACGCCGGCTGGACGCTCGAGGAGGCGACGACCGCGCTCGAGGCGCTCGCCGAGGTCGGCCTCGAGTACGCCGAGCAGCCCGTCGCGAGCGTCGCGGATCTGAGCGAGCTGCGCCGCCGGCTCGCGGGGCTCGTGCCGATCGCGGCCGACGAGTCGATCCGCAAGCCCGCCGACCCGCTCGCGGTCGTGCGCGCCGGCGCCGCCGACGTCGTCGTGCTCAAGGCCCAGCCGCTCGGCGGCCCGGCGCGCGCGCTCGAGATCGCCCGTCGCGCCCGCGCCGAGGCGGACGTCGCGTTCGTCACGTCGAGCGCGCTCGAGACGAGCGTCGGACTCGCGACCGCGGCGCGGTTCGCCCACGATGTCGACGTCGCGTTCTCCTCCGACCTCGACCACGGCCTGGGGACCGCCGCGCTCCTCGCCGCCGACGTCACGCGCGCGCCGCTGCTGCCCATCGACGGGCGCATCCGGGTGCAGCCCGTCGTCGCCGACCCCGACCTGCTCGAGCGCCGCGCCGCGCCCGCCGACCGCGCCGCGTTCTGGCGGGAACGCCTCGCCCGCTGCCTCGCACTCGTCGACTGACGCGGCGGGCGTCAGAGCCCGCTGTAGGCGTGGAACCCCTTGAAGAAGATGTTGACGATCGAGAAGTTGAAGATGACCGTCGCGAAGCCGATGATCGCGAGCCAGGCGGATCGCGTGCCGCGCCAGCCGCGCGTCGCTCGGGCGTGGATGTAGCCGGCGTAGAGCACCCAGATCACGAAGGTCCACACCTCCTTCGTGTCCCAGCCCCAGTAGCGACCCCAGGCCGCGTTCGCCCAGATCGCGCCCGCGATGAGGGTGAAGGTCCAGAACACGAAGCCGACGACGATGAGCCGGTACGCGAAGTCCTCCAGGCGCCCCGTCCCCGGGATGCTGTCGAGGTAGCCCGCGCGACGCAGGCCCCCGCGATCGCGCCGGGCGCGCAGCAGCTGCAGGACCGAGAGCGCCGCCCCGAGCGCGAAGAAGCCGGTGCCGAGCGTCGCCACGATGATGTGGATGACGAGCCAGATCGGCGCGACCCCGGAGGACAGCGCCGCCGGCAGGGGGCTGATCGGCACGTAGACGTTGAGCGCGGCGAGCCCGAGCGCGAGCGTGACGAAGCCAGTGATGAAGGCGCCGAGGTAGCGCAGGTCCTGCCAGAACTGGGCGATGAGGAAGACGCCGATCATGATCGCGGTCGCGGTGAGCGCGAACTCGTACATGTTCGCCCACGGCACCCGCTCGGCCGCGATGCCGCGCATCGTCGCGCCCGCGAGGTGCACGATCCAGCCGACCCAGGTCAGCGCGATCGCGGCGCGCAGGTAGCGCGGACCGGAGGAGGCCGTCGGCACGCTCTCGGGCGCGTCCGTGTCGAGGAGGACGGCCGTCCCGCCGCCTGCGGAGTCCGTCCGCGACTGCGTCGCGCGTGCCTCGCGCGCCGCCCGCGCGTCCTGCGCACGGGTGACGAGGACGGAGCGTCGCGCGAGGTCGAGGGTGAACAGGAGGAAGGCGAGGGCGTAGACCGCGACCGCCGACCAGACGGCGATGTCCGAGTAGTCCGAGAGCCGCTCCATCACAGGCTGGAGTCTAGACGAGCCGCCTGCGCGGCTCAGCTGGCCCGCAGCCGACCGGAGGCGGCGACGGCATCGAGCGCGTCGCTGACGAGGTCGAGGTCGCTCGGCGTGTTCCAGACGTGGAACGCGAGGCGCGCCCGCCCGGCGCGACGCGCGAAGCGGATGCCCGCCGCGTCGAGCGCCGCCGCTCGCAGGCCATCGGGGTCCTCGAGCGCGACGATCGCCTGGCCGCGCGGCGGGAGGCCGAGGCGGGCGAGCAGCCGGTCGGCGAGCCCCGCCACCCGCGCCCACGCCGCGACCGGGTCGATCGTCTCGAAGTGCTCGAGCGCCTCGGCCGCGCCGACCCAGGACAGCCAGGCGGGCGAGGTGTCGAAGCGGCGCGCCGAGGCGGCGAGCGCCATGTGCGGGCCGTAGGCCGAGCCCCAGACGTCCTCGCCCGCGTACCAGCCGGCGCTCAGCGGCACGATCCGCTCGGAGGCCTCGGGCGTCGCGGTGAGGAATGCGGCGCCGCGCGGCGCGCACAGCCACTTGTACGCGTGGCACACCGTGATGTCCCACTCCGCCGCGGCGACCGGGTGGATGCCCGCCGCCTGCGTCGTGTCGCAGAGGGTCAGCGCGCCGGCCGCGTGCGCGGCGTCGGCGATCGCGGCGGAGTCGGCGACCCGGCCGTCGGCGGACTGGACGAGGGAGAACGCGACGAGCGTCGTCCCGCGTGTCACCGACGCCGCGAGCGCCTCGAGGGGGACGTGGCGCACGCGCACCCCCCGGGGCGCGTGCTGAAGGAACGGGTAGACGACGGAGGAGAAGTCGCCCTCGACGCAGAGCACCTCGCTGTCGTCGGGCAGGCTCGCGGCGACGAGGCCGACGAGCTCCGAGGTCGTCGCGCCGATCGCGACCTCTCTGCGGGGCACCCCGACGAGCCGCGCGTAGGCGGCGCGGGCGCGCTCGACATGGCGGCCGTAGCCGGCCGCGCTCGCCTCGCCGTCCGCCCAGGCGTCGACGGCCTCGCGCATCGCCTCGCGCGTCGCGCGCATCGGGACGCCCATCGTCGCGGCGTCGAGGTAGCCGGGGCGCACCGGACCCCAGGGCTGCGACCATGCGGCGTCGCCGAGCTCGACGACGCCGTCGAACCCGGCCGCGGCGTCGAGACGACCGATCGCGGCGTCGAATCCATTCATGCGTTCCAGGGTCGACGCTCGCGTCCTATCGCACAAGGACATGTGTGTTATCCGACCGATAAGCTGAGATTATGGATCTGAGTCCGCCCGAAGCGCCGACCGGGCTCGACTGGGAGCTCGAGATGCAGGCGCTCGGCCTCGCCCTCGCGATCCAGGAGACGGGCTCGATCTCGGGCGCCGCCCGCCGGCTCGGCTACTCGCAGCCGGCCGTGAGCCAGCAGCTGCGCCGGGCCGAGGCCGGACTGCGGGTCGCGATCGTCACGCGCGCCGGGCGCGGGGTGCGGCTCACCGAGGCAGGGACGCTGCTCGCCGCGCGGGCGCGCCGCGTGCACGCCGAGCTCGCCGACGCCTTCTCCTCCCTGGCCGACCTCGCCGAGGGCGTCACCGGGCACGTCCGCGTCGCCGCGTTCCCCTCGGCGTCCTCCGCGCTCGTGCCCGAGATCCTCGCCCGCATGCGCGAGCGCCACCCGCGCATCGACGTCTCCTTCATCGAGGAGGAGCCGCCCGCCGCGCTGCAGATGCTCGCCGCGGGAGCGGTCGACCTCGCGATCACGTTCTCCTACGAGGACGACCCGGGCGATCCGCACCGCGCCTCGGTGCGCACCCTCGTCGATCGCGAGCTCTTCACCGAGCCCGTCTACGTCGCGCTGCCGTCGGGCCACCCGGCCGCCGCCGGCGCGAGCGCCGAGCTCGCCGAGCTTGCCGACGAGGACTGGATCGCCGGCTGCCCGCGCTGCCGCGGGCATCTGCTCGCGGTGTGCCGGAGCGCGGGCTACGCGCCGCGGATCCGGCGCGAGACGGACAACGTCATCGCGGTGCTCGGCATGGTCCGCGCGGGGCTCGGGGTCGGGCTGCTGCCGGCGCTCGCCGTCGCCGGGATCGGCGTCCCGGCCGGAGTCGAGCTGCGGCCCACCTCCCCCGCCTCCCCGCGCACCGTCCACGCCGTCACGGGTCCCGACGCCGAGCGCGTCCCGGCCGTCGCCGCCGCGCTCGACGCGATCGGCCAGGTCGCCGCGCCGACCTGCTAGCGGCGCTCGAGGGATTCCGCGAGCGACGCCACCGCGTCGGCGAGACGCGGGTCCTCGCCGCGGGCGAGGCCCGCCCACTCGAGCCGGATGCCGCCCGCGCCGTCGTCGACGACCCGCGCCCAGACCCGGCGGCGCGGGATGAAGAGCGAGAGCAGCAGGCCCCCGACGGCGAGGATGACGAACGCGAGCACCCAGCCCTGCGCCGGGTCCGAGTGGATGTCGAGCGCCGCGAACCTCGGGATCGCGGTCAGCTCGACGGAGCCGAGCCCGTCCGGCAGGTCGACTCGGTCGCCGAGTCGCAGCGCGAGCCCCGCGGTGTCCGCGTCGCGGCCCGCGATCTGGGTGAGCGACTCGGTGTCCAGGACGTACGCGTTCGTCGCCTGGCCGGAGTCGAGGCCGAGATCGCCCGTGTACACCTCGAGCGTGACGAGCGGCCCGCGCAGGTCCGGGTGCGAGGACGCGAAGGCGCCGGACTCGAGCTGGATCGCCGTCGGGTAGAGGAAGCCCTCCATCCCGATCTGCTGCGCGAGCCCGTCCGGGATCTTCACGACGCCGAGCGAGCCGAGCTTCGAGTCCATCGGCCGGAAGAGGGTCGGCTGGGAGAACACGATGTGGCCGTCGGGGTCGCGCACCGTCAGGACGGGCGCGTAGCCGTTGCCGAGCAGGTACACCTGGGTGCCGGCGATCGCGAGCGGCGCGTTGACCCTGAGCGCCTCCGTGCGCGGCTCATGGCCGAGCTCCGTGACGGTCACGCTCGCGTCGAAATGGAGCGGCGTGCCGTAGGAGTCGATGTCCGACTCCTCGTACGTCACATCGAGCGAGTCGAGCCGGACCGAGTACGGCGCGAGCGACGCGTCCGAGAAGAAGCGCCCCGGGTTGAACGAGTCGTAGCCCGACAGCACGTTCGTGAACGCATAGCCCTCGGCGATCACCCGCTGCCCCGTGTAGCCGAAGCCGCTGCCGAAGCCGACCGCCGCGAGCACGCCGATGAGCGAGATGTGGAAGACGAGATTGCCCGTCTCGCGCAGGTACCCGCGTTCTGCCGAGACGGAGTCGGGCTCGTCTCCCCCGCGCGACGCCGACTCGACGACCCGGTAGCCGCGGCGGCGCAGCAGCGTGCGCGCGGCCGCGAGCGCCTCGGCGGCGCTCCCGTCGAAGTCGCGCGTCGTGTGGCCCTCGAGCCGCGACAGGCGCGCGGGCGTCCGCGGCGGCTGGGCGACGATCGCCTTCGCGTGGTGCCACGCGCGCGGGATGACGCAGCCGATGAGCGAGACGAAGAGCAGCAGGTAGATCGCGGAGAACCACGGCGAGGAGAACGTCGAGAAGAGGCCGAAGAAGTCGAGGATCCTCGCGCCGTCGGGATCCTGCGCGCGCCACTGCGCGACGCCGTTCGGGTCGCTGGAGGTCTGCGGCACGAGGCTGCCGGGGATCGCGGCGATCGCGAGCAGCAGCAGGAGCACGAGCGCGGTCCGCATCGACGTGAGCTGGCGCCAGACGAAGCGCAGCCAGCCGACGGGGCCGAGCCGCGGGTTGACCGCCTCGGAGCGCGCGGCGGTATCGCCGTCGCCCGGGTCGCGGTCGATGTGGTCGGCCGGCCGGTAGTCGGCGTGCGAGTCAGAGCGCCGGGACGAAGCCATCGATCACCGCCGTGAGCTGCGACATCATCGCCTGCCAGAGTCCCGAGACCATGGCGACGCCGATGAGGATGAGGAGCGAGCCGCCGAGGATGTTGATCGCGCGGATGTGGCGCTTGATCCAGCGCACCGAGCTCGTCGCCCAGCCGAGCCCGAGCGCGATGAGCAGGAACGGGACGCCGAGCCCGATCGCATAGACGGCGGCGAGCAGGCCGCCGCGCCACGGGTCGCCCTGGTCGAGCACGATCGCGTTGACGGCGACGAGCGTCGGCCCGAGGCACGGCGTCCAGCCGAGTGCGAAGACGATGCCGAGCAGGGGCGCCCCGACGAGCCCCGTCGTGACCTTCCATCCCGGCTTGACCGTGCGCTGCACACGTACGAACATCCCGATGAAGACGAGTCCCATGACGATGATGACGGCGCCCGCGAACCGGGTGATGAGGTCGAGCCACGGCCGCAGCAGCAGCCCCGCGGTGCCGAACAGCACGCCGAACGTCACGAACACGACCGCGAAGCCCGCGATGAAGAGCAGCACGCCGAGCACCAGCCGGCCGCGACCGGTGCGCTCGCCGGTCGCGAAGCCGGAGACGTAGCCGAGGTAGCCCGGGACGAGTGGCAGCACGCACGGCGAGGCGAACGAGACGAGACCGGCGAGGAGGGCGAGCGGGATCGCGACGAGCAGCCCGCCGCTCAGCACGCTCTGACCGACGGGATCGATCACGACGCCTCCGCCTGCACCGTCTCGACCATGGTGCGCAGGATGTCGGGGTCGCGCAGCAGACCCGAGATGCGCGCGGCGACTCGCCCCTCGCGGTCGAGCACGATCGTGGTCGGCACCGCGTTCGGTGCGACGGTCCCCGCGAAGGCGAGCTGCACCGAGCCGGCGGCGACGTCGAGGATCGAGGGGTACTCGATCGCGTTCTCCTCCTCGAAGGTCCGCGCGACGTCGGCGGTGTCGTAGACGTTGACGCCGACGAACGGTACGTCGCCGAGCTCGGCGCTCAGCGCGGCGAGGTCGGGCGCCTCGAGACGGCACGGCGGGCAGCCCGCGTACCAGAAGTTGACGACCGCGACGCTGCCGGCGAGATCGGCGCTGCCGAAGGTCCCGCCATCCGCGGTCGGGCCGGAGAACTCGACGGGCTCGCCGCGCTGGTCGGCGGGGACCTCGAGGTAGGCGCCGTCGCCCGAGACATAGCCCTGCCCCGTGCCGTAGCGGCCGGCGAGGCCGTCGGCGGAGGCGCATCCCGCGAGCGCGGAGGCGACGAGCGCCCCCGCGAGCAGGCCGCGCGCCGCTCGGCGCAGTCGCCCGGCGGCGCGCCGCGGCTCGATGGACCCGCTCCCCGTCACGTTCACACCGCCCCCGTATCGATGGCCTCGCCGAGCAATCCTGCCGCGGGTTCCTGATAGCCGACCTCGACCCAGCCGCTCGGCGATCCGGCGTCGCGGCGGAACGTCGTGATCGAGGAGAGCGAGGTGCGCCGCCTGCGCGGGTCGTGATGCAGCGCTCGCCCGGCGACGGCGAGCGTCGTCGTCCAGATCGGCATCTGGTGGCTGACGAGCACGACCTCGCCGCCGTCGGCCTCGTGCCACGCCTCGTCCATCGCGGCGAGCATGCGGTCGCGCACCTGCGTGTACGGCTCGCCCCAGCTCGGGACGCGCGGACGCAGCAGGTGCTTCCAGTTGCTCGGCCTGCGGATCGCCTCGCGCATCCGGGCGCCCTCGAAGACGTTCCACGGCTCGATGATCCGCTCGTCGAGCGTCACGGGCAGCCCGAACGCCGCCGCCCAGGGCTGGGCCGACTCGCGGGTGCGCTGCAGGGGGCTCGCGACGAGCGCGCTCAGCTCGCGTCCGTCGAGCGCGGCTGCCGCGAGCGCTGCCATGCGCTGCCCGCGCTCGGAGAGCGCATAGCCCGGGAGCCGCCCGTAGAGGATGCCCGTCGGGTTCTCGACCTCGCCGTGCCGGACGAGGTGGACGAGTTCGGCGGGCACAGGGCCATTGTCCCATCGGCGGATGGGAGGCCGACATCCTCGGCTAGAACGGGTAGCGCTCGATCTCGCCCTGGATCGTCACCCACTGCGTCTCGGTGAACGTGTCGATGTTCGCGTGCGGACCGCCGAAGCGACCGCCGACCCCCGACGCCTTCGTGCCGCCGAACGGGATCGGCGCCTCGTCGTCGACCGTCGCGTCGTTGATGTGGACCGCGCCGGACTCGATCCGGTCGCACAGCTCGAACGCGGCGTACGCGTTCGACGTGAGGATCGACACCGACAGCCCGTACTCGGACGCGTTGATGATGTCGATCGCCTCGTCGATGTCGTCGTAGACCATGACCGGGGCGACGGGCCCGAAGATCTCCTCGGTCCACGCGCGGTTGTCGGCGGCGACGCCGGCGAGGACGGTCGGCCGGTAGAACAGGCCGTCGTGCGTGCCGCCCGCGGCGAGCGTCGCGCCGGCCGCGACCGAGTCGGCGACGATCGCCGCGACATGCTCGAGCTGCCGCGCGTCGATGATCGGCCCGATCGCGTTCTGCGGATCCGCGCCGTCCCCGACCGGCAGGGCGTCCGCCTTCGCCGCGAGCGCCGCGACGTACTCGTCGGCGATCGAGCGGTGCACGAGGTGGCGTCCCGTCGTCATGCAGATCTGGCCCTGGTGCAGGTAGGAGCCCCAGGCGGCGACCCCGGCCGCGGCCTGCACGTCGGCGTCGGGCAGTACGAGCATCGCGTTGTTGCCGCCCAGCTCGAGGTGCACGCGCTTCAGCAGCGGTGCGGCCGCGGCGCCGACCCGACGCCCGGCGGCGGTCGAGCCGGTGAACGTGATGCACGGCACGTCCGGGTGCGTCACGAGCGCCTCGCCGAGCTCGCCGCCGCCCGGCAGGACGTGCAGCACGCCGTCCGGGAGGCCGGCCTCGGCGAGCAGCGCGGCGAGCGCGAGGCCGCCGCTGATCGGGGTCCGCGGGTCCGGCTTGAGGATGACGGCGTTGCCGAGCGCGAGCGCGGGGGCGACGGAGCGCATCGAGAGGATCGCGGGGAAGTTGAACGGCGAGATCACGCCGACGACGCCGATCGGGACCCGGCGGGACAGCGACAGGCGCGGCTTCATCGAGCGCAGGATCTCACCGTTCGGGTGCGAGGCGAGCGCCGCCGACTCCTGGAGCTCGGTCGTGACGAGGAACACCTCGAAGCCGGCCTTGCCCTGCGTCGCGCCGGTCTCGTCGACGATGATCGGCGCGAGTCGACCCGGGTCCGCCTCGAGCAGCGCCGCCGCCTTGAGGAGGATGCCGGCGCGCGCGAGGTAGGGCATCGCCGCCCACCCACGCTGTGCCTCGACCGCGCTCGCGACGGCGCGGTCGAGGTCGGCCGGCGTCGCGGTCGCGACCGTCGCGACGGTCCTGCCGGTCGCGGGAGCCTCGACGACGAGGGGGCCGCCCGAGCCGTCCGACCAGCCGTCCGAGTAGAGCTTGCCCTCCCACGCGGGGGCGCTCGTCGCTTCCATGGTCATGTCGGACCCCTTCGGTCGACTACTTCGATTCGGTGGTCTCGGTCGCGGCCGCCGCCCGGCGCTCCTTGGGGCGCAGGAACCGGGTCGCGCGGCGGATGCCGGCGAACTGCTTGCCGGAGCTCGGGATCTGCGCGATCCCGACCGCGAGGAGCAGGGCCGCGCCGTAGAAGAAGTCGTCGACGTAGGACGGCGCGCCCGCGAGCTGCAGGCCCTTGATGCCGACCGCGAGGACGTAGAGGGCGACGACGGCGCCCCAGACGTTGAACCGTCCGCCGCGGAACTGCGTCGAGCCGAGGAACACCGCGGTCAGTGCGGGCAGCAGGTAGGAGACGCCGATCGTCGGGTCGCCGTCGACGTACCGCGCCTGAAGCAGCGCGCCCGCGAGCGCGGCGATCGCGCCGCCCGCGACGAGCGACCAGATGACCATGCTCTTCGTGTTGATGCCCGACAGCCGCGCACCCTCGGGGTTGAAGCCGACGGCGTACATCCGTCGGCCGACCGGCGTGCGCTCGAGGACGTACCAGACGATGAGCGCGACGATGACGAGGACGTAGACGGGCAGCGTGACCCCGAGCCACTGGGTGGTGGACAGCAGCTTGTAGTCGGGCACGTTGTCCGAGTAGCGCACCCGCAGGCCGCCGCCCGAGATCCACTGGATCGCGCCGAGCAGCAGCGAGTTGACGCCGAGAGTCGCGATGATCGAGTCGATCCGCGCATAGACGATGAGCACGCCGGTGATCGCGCCGACCGCGAGGCCGATGGCGATGACGAGCGGGAACTGGATCGCCACGGGCAGGCCGAGCGGTCCGAGGAAGACGGCGGTCAGCATCGCCGCGAAGCTCACCTGCGCGCCGATCGCGAGGTTGATCGCACCGGTGACCATGGGGATGACGACGGCAATGACGGCGAGCCCGCCGACCGCCTGCTGGTCGATCAGGGCGAGCCACATCTGAGGCCGCAGGAACTTGTCCGGGATCCACAGCGCGAAGACGACGAACAGCACGATGAAGAGGTAGATCGCGCTCATGTTGCCGAACGCGAAGAAGCGGGCGACGTCGCGCCCGCGGGAGTGCTGGTAGCCGGCCTGCGTCTTGTCCTGCGTCGGGACGGACGTCGTCGGGATCACTGTGGGTCCTTTGCTGGTGCTTCGGTGGCGGAGGGCGCGGGGTGGCCCGGTCGGCGCCGCAGCTCGCGGCGCCGACCGGGTCCCCGATCAGCTGGGGCTAGAAGCCCCAGTTCTCGGCGTACTGCTCCTGGTAGTCCGGGACCGCCACGTAGCCGTGAGCGGCCTCGGCCTCGGCGACGTTGTCCGCCGTGAGGAGCTTCATCATCTGCGCGGTGCTCCACGTGGGCTCCGGCCACTCGTACGGGGTGCCCGTGATCTCGCGGAAGAGCTGGTCGACGACCGTCCACATGAACAGCGCGAAGTCCTCGGCGAAGGTCGCGTCGGCGGAGCCGTCGGCGACCTGCGTGAGGTTCGGCGGAATCGACCAGGTGCCGAAGCCCTTCGTCTCGACGCCCGCGAGCGCCAGGCGATCGGGCATGCCGACGGTCATCTCGTCCGCGGTCGCGACATAGTACTGCGTCTGCGGGTTGGCCTCCAGGTCGCTGACGATGCGCGAGGCGTCGACGGCGATCACGTCGTCGATCGGGATGCCGACGTCACGCGTGGTGCACTCGGGGCAGAACTCCGGCATCTTGTCCATGTAGCCGTCGCGCTGGATGTTGGTGAACTCGAACTCGTTGATCGGGTAGATCACGAACTCGGTCGCCTCGCCGCCCGTGCGCACGATCGCGGCGGCGGCCATGGCGCGGCCGACCTCCTCCATGAACGCGGGACCGTTGAACCCGGCCGGCAGGCCGTACTCCTCGGTGTGCATGACCGACGCGGACGCGATCGGGATGCCGGCCTCGACGAACTTGGCGGCCTGGTTCGGGAAGAACTGCGGCTCGGCCGTGACGTTGATGATGCCGTCATAGCCCTTCTCGAACACGGTCGCCATCGCGGCGTCCTGCGCCTCGGGCGTCGCACCGATCGGCTCGCGGGTGAGCTCGATGCCGGTGATTCCGACGACCGGCTGGATGAGGTCCCACATGATGCCGGCGACGGGAGTGCCGACGTCGAGGAACGCGATCTTCAGGCCGGCCGGGAGCGGCGCGGCGAGCGGCTCGTCGATGACGAGCGACTTCTCCTCCGCCTGGTACGGCGCGAGGTAGGCCTCCGCCGCGGCGAGGTCGATGCCGCTCGTCGTGGGCTCGTCGCCCCCGTCGCTCGACGTCGGGGCCGGAGCCGGCGTGGAGCAGCCGGTCAGCACGAGCGCCGTCGCGCTGAGCAGTCCCGCTCCGACGAGCGAGACGCGATTGCGAATCTTCATTGATTGCCTTTCTTGTTGGACCACTCTGTCCGCACGGCGGTGACACCGTGCCCGGACGAATCAGTTGTGCCCCGCGCACATCGTCATGCGCGGACCGGTTCGTTGGTACCCCGACTGTAGCTGGATTGCTGGGGTCATACAATCCATTGCGCCGGCGCCCGCGAGCCGGATCGGGCGCCGTCGCGATGGCGTTCTCAGGACGCGTCGGGGACGAGTCCCAGGAACAGCCAGTGCTCGTTCGGCGCGAGCCCAGCGAGCTCCCGGCCGGTGTCCCGCAGGACCGGCTGGGAGCTCGTCACGTGCGTCGAGCCGACCATCATGTCCCGGATGTAGTGGTTGAGGACACCCGGGCGGATGGTCTGCGTCGCGGCCGTCTTGATGACGAAGTTCATGACGTCGTATGCCGAGAACGTCATGTTGTTGAGCGAGAGGCGGGCGAGCGTCTTCTGCCGCGTGCTCACCTCGGTCGCGCCCGCGTCGAGGCTCGCCTCGATGTCGGCCCACACCTCCATGCACCAGGCCTGCGCCGAGCGCAGCCGCGCCTCCATCCGCGCGTACTCCTCGAGGAAGGCGCCGTCGCCGGCGATCTGCCCGAGGCGGCCCTTGCCCGCCCGCGCGAGCCCCGCGAGCTCGTCGAGCAGGCGTCGGCCGACGCCGATCGCGAAGCCGGTGTGGCCGAGGATCGCGAACTGGATCGTGCCGATCGTGAAGATGCCGCCGCCGCGCAGCGCGTCCTCGGTGAACATGTCGTAGCCGAACGCCTTGGGGACGAAGACGTCGCGCAGCTTGTAGTCGATCGAGCCCGTGCCGATCAGGCCCATGACGTCCCACGAGCTGTCGTCGAGGTACTCCTCCTTGACCGGCAGGACGAAGATGTACGCCTTGCCGGTGTCGGGGTCGGCCGCGGCCGTGTGGATGAAGTCGGCGTGCTTGATGCCGGAGCCGAACGACCAGTCGCCGGACAGCGAGTATCCGCCCTCGACCTCGCGGACGGTGCCGGCGCGCGTGCCCTGGCCCGCGATGACGGGGAACCGGTCGCCGACGCCGCCGAAGACGGTCTCGAGGGCGTCCTCGTGGAGGTAGGCGCCACCGGTCCCGGTCGACAGCGCCGCGGCCATCGTCACCCATGACGTCGCGGGGTCGGCGTACGCGAGCGCGGCGACCGCCTCGATCGACTTGCGCGGAGACAGCTCGGCGCCGCCGAGTGCCTTCGGGACCCACATGCCGATGAGGCCGGACGCGTTGATCGCCTCGACGACCTCGGGCGAGAGCGCGTTGAGCTCCTCGTGCAGCTCGGAGTTCTTCATGAGCAGGGGCTGGAGCTTGACGGCCTCCGCCACCATGTCGCGCGTCGTGATGTCCACGGTTCTCCTTCTACGTCGTTGTAGTGGTCGAATCGGCGGTCCTTCGTCGGACAGCCTGTCGAGGTCCCCGCCAGCGTACGTCATGAAACGCAACCGATTGACACCGCCATCGGGCGGACGATTGCCGGATCGCGCCATGGCCTTGCCGGATCACGACGCGCCGGCGCGGCGTCCCCGCCCGATGGGGCGTCAGGCGGCGCCGGTAGAATCCTGCACCGTGATCCAGCGCACCCTGACCGCCGACCTCGCCGCCTCCGAAGACGGGCCGATCACGGTCGCCGGCTGGGTGGACACGGTCCGCGACCAGAAGAAGGTCCAGTTCGTCGTCCTGCGCGACGAGTCGGGCGCGGTGCAGCTCGTGCACCCGCGCGCCGCGGAGGGCGAGGCCGACCCGATCGCCGAGCAGGTCTCTGCGCTGAGCCAGGGCACGTTCCTCGCGGTGTCGGGCGTGCTCAAGCACGACGAGCGCGTCAAGCTCGGCGGCGTCGAGGTGCTCGTCGAGTCGATCGAGGTCGCGGCTGCGGCCGATCCCGAGCCGCCGATCGCCGACGACTCCTCGATCGACAAGCGCCTCGACTGGCGCTTCCTCGACCTGCGGGTCCCGCGCAACGCGCTCGTGTTCAAGGTGCAGACGACGCTCGAGCACGCCTGGCGCAGCTGGTGGATCGAGCGCGGATTCATCGAGGTGCACACGCCGTCGTTCATGTCCTCGGCCTCGGAGTCGCGCGCCGAGCTCTTCGAGCTCGACTACTTCGACCTCGGCCAGGCCTACCTCGCGCAGTCGCCGCAGAACTACAAGCAGATGGCACAGGCCGCCGGCTTCGGCAAGGTGTTCGCGATCACGCCGGTCTTCCGCGCGGACCCCTCCTTCACCGCGCGCCACGCGACCGAGTTCACCTCCGTCGATGCCGAGATCTCCTGGATCGACTCGCACGAGGACGTCATGGCGATGCAGGAGCAGCTGCTCGTCGCGGGCCTGACCGCGGTCGCGCAGCGTCACGGCGAGGAGATCGAGCGGCTCTTCGGCTTCACGGTCGAGGTGCCGACGCTGCCCTTCCCGCGCATCCCGCTCGCCCGCGCGCACGAGATCATCGAGGCGGGCGGGTACAAGGTCCCGCGCGCCGACGGCGACCTGGATCCGGAGGGAGAACGCCGGATCGCGGCGCACGCGAAGGAGGAGCTCGGCTCCGACTTCGTCTTCGTCACCGACTACCCGGCCGGGATCCGGCCGTTCTACCACATGCGCGACGAGTCGACGGGGCTCACCAAGTCCTACGACCTCATCTACCGCGGCACGGAGATCACGACCGGCGCGCAGCGCGAGCACCGCCTCGAGCCGCTCGTCGAACAGGCCAGGCAGAAGGGGCTCGACCCCGAGGGGCTCGCCGAGTACCTGTCGTTCTTCCAGCACGGCATCCCGCCGCACGGCGGCTTCGGGATGGGCCTCGCGCGGGTCCTCATGCTGCTCCTCGGCCTGCCCTCGATCCGGGAGTCGACCTACCTCTTTCGCGGCCCGACTCGGCTGACCCCGTAGGCATCGCCCGCCGTTCATCTTGATACGGCATGATGCGCAGCATGTCCGCGAAACCCGCCGCGACGTCGAAGGGCCAGGAGTCCGCCGCCGCGAAGCCGCCGTCGAAGTCGAAGCTCGTCAAGCGCGCGCACAAGGCGCTCGTCAAGGCGCTCGAGGCGCACGCGACGATCGCCGCGAGCCGCGGCATCTCGATCAAGAAGGCGCAGCGCGCGGGAGCGAAGCTCGCTGCGGCGGCAGTCGCATACGCGGACGCGGTGCAGGCGAAGACGGGCCTGGACAATCCCTTCCTCGCGGGCAGCGGCATGCTCGACGGCGAGACGATCCGATCGCTGAAGGCGGAGCGCACGCGGATCGAGCGGGCGGTGACCTCGGGGGTCCCGGTCGTCGAGTCCGCCCCCGACCCCGCGCAGCCGCAGCGGTCCTGAGCCGTCCGGCTCAGGCGCGCAGGGCGGCGCGCAGCCGCCCGGGGTCGACGCGCCAGTAGGTGTGCTGGGCGCCGTCGATGAGCACGACGGGGATCTCCTCGGCGTACGCGTCGCGCAGCTCGGGGTCGTCGAGGATCGAGCGCTCGACGAACGCGATGTCGCCGAACTCCTTCAGGACGTCCTGGATGACGGCCCGGGCGTCGTCGCACAGATGACAGCCCGGCTTGCCGATGAGCGTGACGATCACCGCGCCGTTGGCGCTCGCCGGGACTACTTCTTGTTGCGACGCTGGTGGCGCGTCTTGCGAAGAAGCTTGCGGTGCTTCTTCTTCGCCATCCGCTTGCGGCGCTTCTTGATGACAGAGCCCATGGGAGCCTCCCGATCGATGAACCCGACGGGATTCACGGACCCTCGGGGAAAAGACTGAGGAGATTCTAGCCCACGCCTCTGGACGCCGTCGTCGGGATGGTCACGAGGTCGACGACCGCCGCCTCGGGGATCCGATACGAGCGGCCGAAGCGCACCGCGGGGAGCTCCCCCGACTGCACCATCCGGTAGACCGTCATGACGGAGACCCGCATGAGCTCGGCCACCTCGGCGACGGTGAGGAAGCGCACGTTCGACAGATCGCCGCGCATCCTCGCCTCCCTTCCGAATGTCGGGGCAGACGCCCGAAACAGGTGTTACAGGTGTGATGCCTGTGAATACAGGGTACTACTCGCCCGTATTCGCAGGCAATGTCTGCTTCACCCGGTCCGCGACATCGGCGAGCCGCTCGCGCGCCTGCTCGGTCCCCTCCTGCAGCGCCGCGAGGACCTGCCTCGCCTGGTGCAGCGTCGTCGCGGCGGCGCGGCCGATCTGCTCCCCCGCGCCCGCGCCCGACCACGCGATGATCGCCCGTCCCGGCTCGCGGGCGCCCGCCTGGGCCTGCCCGGCGCGCGTGCGCGCGTCCGCGGCCGCGGGCACGAAGTCGGCGAGCCAGATCGAGGCCTCCCGGAGCGGAGCCGGATCGATCCGGTAGAACCGGTGCTGCGCCTCCTCGCGCACCGCGACGAGCCCGTGGTCGCGCAGCACCTTGAGGTGCTTCGAGACGGTCGGCTGGCTCAGCCCGGTCTGCTCGACGAGCGCGCCGACCGAGAGCTCCCCGTCGCCCGACTCGCCGGCCGAGAGCAGGCGACCGAGCAGATCGCGCCGAGTCGCATCCGAGAGCACGTCGAAGATGTCCGCCATGAAGTCACCTTAGCCGCGGGGCCTGGATACCTCTATGGGCATACAACGCCGCGAGCAGCATGCTCAGCCGGCGGCGAGCTCGCGGGCGCGCGCGATCGCAGCGTGCGCCGCCCGCTCGAAGAGGCCCGCGAGGTCGGCGTCGGAGAGCACCGCGATCGCGCGCTCCGTCGTCCCCTTCGGGCTCGTCACGCGCCGGCGCAGCTGCGCCGGGTCCTCGCCCGAGGCATCGAGCAGCGCCCCCGCCCCGACGAAGGTGCCCGCCGCGAGCGCGAGCGCGTCGTCCTCGGAGAAGCCGAGCCTGCGCGCCGCCTCGGCGAGCTGCTCGACGAGGAAGTAGACGTAGGCCGGCCCCGAGCCGCTGATCGCCGAGAGCGCGTCGATCTGCGACTCGGGGAGCACGAGCACCGTGCCGACCGTCTCGAAGAGGCGCGAGACGAGCGCGATGACCGAGGCCGTCGCGCGCGAGCCGCCCGCGATGCCCGTGACGCCGCGGCCCACGGTCGAGGGCGTGTTCGGCATCGTGCGCACGACCGCGTTCGGCACGAGCGCCTCCATCCGGGCGGTCGTCACCCCAGCGGCGATCGAGACGACGACCGCGTCCGCGTCGAGCATCGGCGCGATCTCGTCGAGCAGTTCCGGGATGCCGGCCGGCTTGACGCCGAGGACGACGAGCTTCGCGCCCGCGAGCACCTGCTCGGTCGCGTCGTCCTGCGTCTCGTAGGCGAGCGACAGCACGCCCGGGCCGCGCAGCGCGGCGGCCTTCTCCTCGCTCCGGTTCACGGCGCGGATGCCGCCGCGCACCGGGATCCCCGACGCGACGAGGCCCTGGAGGATCGCGCCGCCCATCGAGCCGGCTCCGATGAACGCGACCGCTGGGAGCCCCTCGCCGACATCCGTCATGCGCCCATCCTAGAATCGCTGGCATGAGCGCTGAGGGCGGGACCAAGGCGATCGTCGCGGCACTGCTCGCGAACGCCGGCATCGCGATCACGAAGTTCCTGGCGTTCTTCCTCTCCGGCGCCTCGTCGATGCTCGCCGAGGCGATCCACTCCGTCGCCGACACCTCGAACCAGATCCTGCTGCTCATCGGCAAACAGCGGGCGAAGAAGCAGGCCGACGAGGAGCACCCGTTCGGCTACGGCCGCTCGCGCTACGTGTTCGCCTTCGTCGTCGCGATCATCCTGTTCTCCGTCGGCGGGGTCTTCGCCCTCTACGAGGGCGTCGAGAAGGTCCGCCACCTCCAGGAGCACCCCGACGAGCCGGCGCTCGACCCCGTCTGGTGGTGGCTGCCGCTCGTCGTGCTCGTCATCGCGATCACGCTCGAGTCCTTCTCGCTCGCGACCGCGATCCGCGAGGCGCGCAAGCACAAGGGCCGGGAGAGCTGGGTCGGCTACGTCCGGCACGCGAAGGCGCCCGAGATCCCCGTCGTGCTGCTCGAGGACATCGCCGCGCTCGTCGGCCTCGTCTTCGCGCTCATCGGCGTCGGCCTGACGGTCGTCACGGGCGACGGGCTCTACGACGCGATCGGCACCTTCGCGATCGGCGTCCTCCTCGTCCTCGTCGCGATCATCCTCGGCGTCGAGATGGGCAGCCTGCTCGTCGGCGAGGGCGCGACGACGCGCGATCTCGCCGCGATCCGCCGCGCGATCGAGACGCACCCGGCGGTCGACCGGATCATCCACCTCAAGACGCTCTACGTCGGACCGGAGGAGCTCATGGTCGGCGCGAAGCTCGCGTTCCCGGGCGAGCGCTCACTCGCCGAGCTCTCGATCGAGATCGACGATGTCGAGCGCGCGGTCCGCGACGCCGTCCCGGCCGCGCGGATCATCTACCTCGAGCCCGACATCTGGCGCCCCGCCCCGGGCACGGATCCCGCCCCGCCGACCGACGCGATCGTCATCCGCTCCGCCGACTGAGACAATCGCTCGTGGCGGGCGTGCGTCCGCCGCCGGCGCTTAACCGGTGCGCCGTCAGCGCAAAGGAGCAGACATGACCCCGCTCGTCGCGATCCTCGTCGCATTCCACCTCATCGGCATGGCCCTCATCGTCGGCACGTTCTTCGCGCAGATGCGCTCGAAGGACCGCTTCGCGACCGAGGTCGTGCTGACCGGCGCGATCATCCAGATCGTCTCCGGCGCCCTGCTCGCCTGGCAGAGCTTCGCGAACGGCGGTGGCGGCGACCACGTCAAGCTCGCCGTCCACGGCGCGGTCGGGCTCGTGATCCTGGTCGCCGCGATCCTCGCGCAGGTGCAGAAGGCCAAGCACGGACGCATCCGGCCGTGGTTCCACACGGCGGGAGGGCTCGCGGTCGTGAACCTGCTCATCGCAGTGTTCTGGCGGCAGTACTCCTAACCGCGGGCGGGCGCTCTGCCGCGGCGCGGCGGGGCCTCGAGCCGGTCGGCGTCGTCGAGCTTCGTGCCCTTCGTCTCGGGGATGCGCAGCACGACGAAGACGAGCGAGAGCACCGCGAAGACGGCGTACATGCCGTAGGCGAAGGTCAGCGAGAACGCGGCGAGCACCGGGAACGTCACCGTGATGAGGAAGTTCGCGGCCCACTGCGCGGCGGCGGCGAGGCCGAGCGCGCGGGCGCGGATGCGGTTCGGGAAGATCTCGCCGAGGAGCACCCAGACGATCGGGCCCCACGAGATCGCGAAGGCGACGACGAAGAGGTTCGCCGCGACGAGCGCGATCGGCCCCCATGCGCCCGGCAGCGTCGGTCCGTCCGACCCCGGGAGGGCCTGGGAGAACGCGATCGCCATGGTCGCGAGCGCGACCGTCATGCCTGCCGATCCCCAGATGAGCAGCGGTCGGCGACCGACCCTGTCGACGAGCAGGATCGCGATGACCGTCACGACGATGTTCGTCACCGAGGTGATGACGCTGATCGTCAGGGAGTCCTGCTCGGTGAAGCCGACCGCGCGCCAGAGCGTCGTCGAGTAGTAGAAGATGACGTTGATCCCGACGAACTGCTGGAACACGGAGAGCAGGATGCCGACCCAGACGATCGGCTTGAGACCGAGCGCCGTGCCGCGCAGCGATCCCCGCTGGCCGGCGTCGCGCTCGATCGAGGCGTGCACGTCGGCGACGGACTCGTCGACGTCGGCGGCCGGGATGATCGTCGCGAGCACCTCGCGCGCACGCTGCTCCTTGCCGATCCGGATGAGGTAGCGCGGCGACTCGGGCAGGGTCAGCGCGATGACGCCGTAGGCGATCGCGGGCACGGCGCACGCGATGAACATCCATCGCCAGGCGTCGAGCCCGAACCACAGCACCCCCTGCGCACCGCCAGCCGCGTTCGCGAACAGGGCGTCCGAGAGCAGGGCCGCGAAGATGCCGAGCACGATCGCGAGCTGCTGGAGCGAGGCGAAGCGCCCCCGCACCCGGCTCGGCGAGATCTCGGCGATGTAGGCGGGTGCGACGACCGAGGCGATGCCGATGCCGAGGCCGCCGATGAGGCGCCAGGCGACGAGGTCCCAGACGCCGAAGGCGAGACCCGAGCCGATCGAGGAGACGAGGAACAGGATCGCGCCGATGAGCATGACCGGGACGCGGCCGAAGCGATCGGCGAGGCGCCCCGCGAGCTCGGCGCCGACGGCGCAGCCGACGAGTGCGCTCGCGATCGCGAGACCGGTGATCGTCGGGTCGAGCCCGAAGTCCTGCTGGATCGCGTCGACCGCGCCGTTGACGACCGAGGAGTCGAAGCCGAAGAGGAAGCCGCCGACCGCGCCCGCGATCGCGAGTCCGATGACCCGGCCGTTGACCGTGCTGCTGACGACCTTCTTGGACATCATCGCCTCCGCTCGAAGAACCGCCTCAGCATGGCAGAGGATTCGTCCGCAGCGATACCGGCGACGACCTCGACCTCGTGCGGGAGGCCCGCCTCGCGGACGACGTCGACGCGTCCGCCGACCGCGCCGGCCTTCTCGTCCCACGCCCCGAAGACGATCCGGGCGAGCCGTGACTGGAGCGCGGCGCCCGCGCACATGACGCACGGCTCGAGCGTGACGACGAGTGTGCACCCGTCGAGCCGCCAGGAGCCGAGCTCGTCGCCGGCCTCGCGGATCGCGACGACCTCGGCGTGAGCGGTCGGATCGTGCTGCGCCTCGCGGGCGTTGCGCCCGCGCCCGATGATCGCGCCGCCGGGCCCGACGACGATCGCGCCGACCGGCACGTCCCCGGCCGCGGCGGCGGCGCGCGCGAGCTCGAGCGCGTCGGCCATCCAGGCGCGGTAGCGGTCCATCGGCCTGAGCCTATGCTGTGCGTATGCGCGTGCACGTCATCGACCACCCCCTCGTGACGCACAAGCTCACGGTGCTGCGCGACGCGACGACGCCGTCCTCGACGTTCCGCTTGCTCGTGAGCGAGCTCGTCACGCTCCTCGCCTACGAGGCGACGCGCGACGTGCGGGTCGAGCCCATCGACATCCTCACGCCGGTCGCACCGACCCGGGGCGTGCAGATCGCGTCGCCGCGCCCGCTCGTCGTGCCGATCCTGCGCGCGGGCCTCGGGATGCTCGACGGCATGACGGCGCTCATCCCGACCGCCGAGGTCGGCTTCCTCGGCATGGTGCGCGACGAGGAGACGCTCCAGCCGACCACGTACGCGACGCGGCTGCCCGACGATCTCTCGGGCCGACAGGTCTTCGTCCTCGATCCGATGCTCGCGACGGGCGGGTCGATGCTCGCGGCGATCCACTATCTCTTCGACCGCGGCGCGAGCGACGTGACGGCGGTCTGCCTGCTCGGGGCGCCGGAGGGGGTCGCGCTCCTGCGCGACGGTCTCGACGGACGCGACGTCACGGTCGTGCTCGGGGCGCTCGACGAGCGACTCAACGAGAAGGGGTACATCGTGCCCGGACTCGGCGACGCGGGCGATCGTCTCTACGGCACGGTCGGCTGAGCATCGAGCCGGCCGAGTTGACGGGAGCCCGACCGCGGCGCCAGACTTGTCCCATGGACTCGAGCCGCATCACGTCGACCATGTCGATGATGGGTGCCGCCTGCTGCATGTCGCAGGCGTCGGCTCGTTGTCGAATGTGCGCTTGAGCCGACGCCGCCCCGAGAGCCCCGCACTCGCCTCGGCTGGTCCCAGCCACGAGTGATCAGGGAGCTCGGCCACCCCAGCTCATTCGCACCGGTAGGTGCGACAGCCCAGAAGGATTTCGACGACATGTCCACCATCAGCAGCACGCAGACCCCGACCGCCGATCAGCACTCGGCGCGGGCCCGCGGCTTCGCGCTCTACGTCGGCATCGACGAGGCGAAGGCCGCCGAGGCCGGCATCAGCCTCCCCGAGCTCGTCGAGCGCCTGCGCGGCCTCGTGGCGGAGCTCGTCCCCGGCGCCCAGACGCACGCGACGGTCGCGATCGCCCCGGCCGGGGCCGGCGGCCGCGACATCGACGTGGTGCGCGCCGCGCTGCACGAGCCCGGCCTCGCCAAGCAGCGGGCCGAGGCGGAGCCGGTGCCCCGGCGGCGCACCGGCGTCGTCATCGACATCTCGCGCAAGCGGGTCGTGCTCGACGGCGACAGCGCGCCGCTGACGTTCACCGAGTTCGAGCTGCTCCAGTTCCTCGTGCTGCGCGAGGGTCGCGCGGTCGAGCGCCAGGAGATCATCGGCGGGGTCTGGCGCGACGCGCCGGCCGAGGAGACTCCGAACGCGCGCACGATCGACGTCCACATCCGCCGTCTGCGCGCGAAGCTCGGCGACTACGAGGACATCGTCCGCACGGTGCGCGGCTCGGGCTATCGCTTCGACCGGCACGCGGACGTCTCGATCCGGCTCGCCACGACGCCCTCGCCCGACGTCTTCTGATCACGCCGGGCTCGCGGCGAACGGTGTGACCGGGGTCGGGTTCAGCCGACCGGGAACTCGATGCCTGTCAGCTCCTCGGACAGCGTCCAGAGGCGCCGGCCGGCCTCGGGATCGAGCACCGGCCCCGTCAGGCGCTCCGGCCGCGGGCTCCCGCGCAGGCCGAACAGCCGCCCGTCGGGCCCGTAGCAGCGGCCGCCCTCGCCCGCGAGGAGCGCGTACGCGCTGATCGCGCCACCCTGCTCCTTCGTGTTGGCGATGCGCCGGATGAGCAGCGCATAGGCGCGGCTCGAGCGCTGCGTGATGCCGGGGCGGATCGGACTGTTCGCGTCGGACGCGTAGCCGGGGTGCGCGATCGTCGAGCGGATCGCGAGGCCGGCCGCGCGCACGCGGCGATCGAGCTCGAGCGCGGTCGTCATGACGGCGAGCTTCGAGTGGCCGTACGCGCCGCGCATCCGCGCATCGCGCCTCGCCGGCGACGGGTCGAGTCGCAAGCGCTTGCCGCGGTGCGTGATGCTGCCGAGCGCGACGACGCCCGCCTGCCGGGAGAGCGCCGGGAAGACGCCCGCGAGCAGCGCGAAGTGGCCGAGCTGGTTCGTGCCGAAGACGGGCTCGAAGCCGTCGGCGGTCGGCCTGGGGCGGTCCCACGGCAGCACCCCGGCGTTCAGCACGATGCCGTCGATCGGCTCGGCGGCGAGCTCGGCGGCCGCGTCCCGGACGCTCGCGAGGTCGGCGAGGTCGAGACGGACCCGGTCGACCTCGGCGCCGGGGACCTGCGCGCGGATCGACTCCAGCGCGCGGTCGGAGCGCTCGGGCGAGCGCGCGGCGATCGTGATTCGCGCGCCGGTGCGGGCGAGCAGTTCGGCGGTGAAGTACCCGAGGCCGGCGCTTCCACCGGTCACGACGAATCGACTTGACACCGTTACCGTTCCGTTATACTTTTGTGATCAGCCGAAGCCGTTCGCTGTGGCGGCCGAAGCGGAATGTGATTGCAGGACACTCTTGGTGCAACGGGACGAGGGCCGGTTTCCAGTGGAGGATACCGGCCCTCGACTCATTCCCGCACGTCTCACGTCGATCGACGCACATCGGGCCCTGCGGCGCCGGACCGCAGCGGGCTGAGCCGGAAGACCCGCAGCTCGCGCCCCGAGTCCCGCTCGTAGTCGCGGTAGCCGGGCCACTGCTCCTCGAGGTCGACCCAGAGCGCCTCGCGCTCCTCGCCGGTCACGAGGCGCGCCGACATCCGCATGACCCGCCCGCGGAAGCGCACGAGCGCCTCCGGCGTCGCGAGCAGGTTGGCGGTCCACGCGGGGTGGCGCACGTCGCCGAAGTTGCTGCCGACGACGATGAGATCCTCGCCCTGCGGGAGGCACATGAGCACCGTCTCGCGGACGAGCCCCGAGCGCGCGCCCGTCGTGCGCAGCGTCAGCGACGGCACGAGCGCCGAGCTGAGCTGCAGCCGGCCCCGGGTGAGCGTCGCCGCGAACCGCTCCATCGGCGGCAGCATCGTCCGCGCCATCGCCTTCGCGAGGGGCAGCCGCATGATCCGGGAGAACGTCCCGCGCAGCCCCCTCCGGAATGCGCCCACCGCTCGATCATGCCAGGCCCGCACCTAGGCTGGTCGCATGCCCGCCAAGCGCACGGTCGTCGACGCCTGGGAGGCGCTCTTCCGCGCGCAGGTCTCGGTGCTGCGCGACATCAGCGCCGACTTCCCCGTCGAGCAGCTGACGATGGTCGAGTACGACGTGCTGTTCAACCTCTCCCGACTCCCCGGCTGGTCGGCGAGGCCTCGCGACCTCATCCCGCTGCTGCTCGTCAGCCAGCCGAGCGTGTCCCGGCTGATCGACCGGCTCGCCGAGCGCGGGCTCGCGACGAAGAGCCCCGACCCCGAGGACGGTCGCGGCACGCTCGTGACCCTCACACAGTCCGGCTACGACCTCTTCCGCCGGGTCGCCGTCGTGCACTCCGAGACGATCGCCAGGCGGTTCGGCGATCGGCTCGACGACGACGAGCTCGCCCTGCTGATCGCGCTCTGCGGCCGGCTGCGCGACGCCGACTGACATGACCGGCCCCGACCTCGACATCCTGCTCGCGGCCGACACGCTGCGGCTCATCGACGAGCTCGGGCCGATCGGATCGAGTGACGACGCGGCGCTCGCCGTCCAGCGCCTGCGCCGCTCCGGCGTCGATGCCGTGACCGCCGCGACCGCGATCACCCAGGCACGGCTGCGCGGCAAGGCCGTCGCGAAGTTCGGCGACTTCGCGGCGCGGATGCTCTTCACCGAGGGCGGGCTGCAGCAGGCCACCCGGCTCGGCGTCGCCGCCCGCCACGCGGCCCGCTACCGCGACGCGGGCCTGCGCGAGGTCCTCGACCTCGGCTGCGGCATCGGCGGCGACGCGCTCGCGTTCGCCGGGCTCGGACTCGGCATCCGAGCGGTCGAACGCGACCCCGTCACCGCCGCGATCGCCGCCTACAACCTCGCCGTGTTCCCGGAAGCGCGGGTCGCCATCGGGGCTGCCGAGGAGACCGACCTCGCGGGCGCCGACGGCGTCTGGCTCGACCCCGCGCGACGCGACGGCGCTCGCCGGCTGCGCGATCCCGCGGACTGGTCGCCCTCCCTCGAGTTCGCCTTCGGTCTCGGCCTGCCGACCGGGGTCAAGCTCGGCCCCGGCATCGACCGCGGGCTGATCCCCGACGGCTGGGAGGCGCAGTGGGTCTCCGATGGCGGCGAGGTCGTCGAGCTCGCCGTCTGGTCGGGCCCGCTCGCGCGGCCAGGGATCGGCCGGGCCGCGCTCGTGATCGCGCCCGATGGTGCGCACGAGCTCGTGGCGAGCGCCGACTCGCCCGACGTCGCGACGGGCGGACTCGGGGACTACCTGCTCGAGCCCGACGGCGCGGTCATCCGGGCCAGGCTCATCGGCGACCTCGCGCGGCGATTGTCCCCGACGGCCCGGATGCTGCACCCGGCCATCGCCTACGTCACGCTCGACGAGCCGCCCGACACCGCATTCGGCCGGGCATTCCGCGTGATCGAGGCGCTCCCGCTCGATGCGAAGGCGGTGCGTCGAGCGCTCGCCGACCTCGGCGTCGGGACCGTCGAGATCAAGAAGCGCGGCGTCGACATCGAGCCGGACGCGTTCCGCCGCCAGCTGCGCCTGAGCGGCGACCCGACGCGCTCCGCGACCGTGGTCCTGACCCGGGTCGCAGAACGCCGTCGCGCGATCGTGTGCGAGCGGGTCTGAGCGAGCGCAGCGCACCGCGCTCGTCCTTGGTCGCCGTCGCTAGGACTGCACGACCGTCGCCGGCAGCGTCGAGTCGGCCCCGAACGCGAGCCCGCTCGGAGCGCGTCCGGCGGCGACGAGCTGCGCGCCGAGCGCCGCGATCATCGCGCCGTTGTCGGTGCACAGCGCGAGCGGCGGCACGCGCAGCGCGATGCCCGCGGCCGCGCAGCGCTCCTCCGCGAGCGCGCGGATCCGGGCGTTCGCGACGACCCCGCCGCCGAACAGCAGCCGGGGGATGCCGAGGTCCGTGCAGGCCGCGATCGCCTTGGAGACGAGAACATCGGCGACGGCCTCGCGGAAGCTCGCGGCGACGTCCGCGACGGGGACGGGCTCGCCCGCGTCCCGCAGCGCCTCGACGTGGCGGGCGACCGCCGTCTTGAGCCCCGAGAACGAGAAGTCGTAGCGATGGCGCTCGAGGTCCTTCGGCCTGGTGAGCCCGCGGGGGAACGCGATCGCCCTCGGGTCGCCGTCGGCCGCGACCCGATCGATCTGCGGCCCGCCGGGATAGGGCAGCCCGAGCAGCCGCGCGACCTTGTCGAAGGCCTCGCCCGCGGCGTCGTCGATCGTCTCGCCGAGCAGCTCGACGTCGTCGACCAGGTCGCGCACGAGCAGGAGGGAGGTGTGGCCGCCCGAGACGAGCAGGGCGACGGTCGGCATCGCCAGCGGCTCCTCGGCGAGGACGTCGACGCCGACGTGGCCGACGAGGTGGTTGACGGCGTAGAGCGGCAGCCCCGTCGCGACGCTGAGCGCCTTCGCCGCGGCGACGCCGACCATGAGTGCGCCCGAGAGGCCGGGGCCGTTCGTCACCGCGATCGCGTCGAGGTCGGCGAGCTCGACCCCGGCTGTCTCGAGCGCCGCGTCGAGGGTCGGCATGAGCGCCTCGAGGTGCGCGCGCGCGGCGACCTCGGGCACGACGCCGCCGTAGCGGGCGTGCTCGTCCATCGAGCTCGCGATCGCGTTCGCGAGCAGCCGTTCCCCCCGAACGATCCCGATACCGGTCTCGTCGCAGGAGGTCTCGATCCCGAGCACGAGCGGGCCGCTCGCGTTCTCGCGATCCGCACCGGGAGTCCGCTCCGGCACCCGGCTCCCACCCGCCTCAGCCATGGTGCACGGGTGGGGTCGTGGCGCGGTTCGCGGACGGTACGGCGAGCACGCGCAGGGCGCGGCGGTCAAGACGCATGACGACGGCATCGACGGGCGGATCCGCGGGGGCCGTCGGCGGGTAGTACCGCGGGCGCACGGCGAGCTCCTCGAAGCCGAGCGAGTCGTAGAGGGCGATCGCGTGGGGGTTGTCGGCGCGGACCTCGAGGAACACCTCCGCGGCGCGGCGCCGTCGCGCCTCCCCGAGCAGCTCGACGAGCATCGCGCGGGCGATCCCGCGCCGACGCGCGGTCGGCGTCACCGCGATCGTCTGGATGTCGCCCTGGTCGCCGACGACGCGCAGTCCCGCGTACCCGACGACACCCGCGTCGTCGACCGCGACGACGTACCGGCCGTGCGACGATCCGAGCTCGGCGACCATCGTCTCGGCCGGCCAGGCGTCGGCGGGGAAGACGGCGCGCTCGATCGCCATGATCGCGTCGAGGTCGGCGGGCGTCGCGTCCCGGAGCGAGAACGTCATCACGAGACTCGCTTCGGCGCGGCCGACGGGGTCACGTCGGGCTCCCGCAAGTACTGCGGCTGCTCGGGTCCGGTCGCGAGCCCGAGCGCGCGACGGCGCAGCGCGACGCGGCCGAGCTGCGCCGCGCTGACCGCGACCGGCCGGATCGTGTCCTCGCCGAGCGCCTCGAGCGCCTCGAACCGGACGAGCTCCGGCTCCCCGATCCGTCGCGGGACGCCGTCCTCGACGCCCGCATACCGGGTGAGGTAGTGCTCGCGCCGCTTCGCGTCGGTCACGACCGCGAACCCCGTGCCGCGAACACCCGCGTCGCGCGACCTGCCCGACATCGCGTCCTCCCCCGTCGAGCCAACCGCCTCCGCCGCGACCGCATCGTGGCTCAGCACCGGCCACACCGGCACCCCGCTCCCGGCCGCGAACGCCCGCGCCGCCGCGATCCCGACCCGCAGCCCCGTGAACGGCCCGGGCCCCATCCCGACCACGACGGCCGTCACCCCCTCGACCCCCGCGACACCCTCGTTTTTCAGGAGAATCGGGGGGTACGCGTGCAATACGTCCTCGTCCCCCCCGATTCTCCTGAAAAGCGAGGAGAGGAGGAGGCCGATGGCCTCGGCGTGGCCTCGGGGGTCCGCCGAAGCGCGCTCGGCGAGGAGCGTGCCGTCGGCGTCGAGCAGCGCGACCGACGTGCCGATCGAGGTGTCGATCGCGAGGATCACAGCACGACCCCCTGCCAGCGGGGACCGACGAACTCGACCTCCACGTCGCGGGGAGTGTCGTCGACGTCGGTCGGCGCCGAGCCGGCGCCGTGCGGTCGGTCGATCGAGACGTGCAGCCAGGACTCCGCGACGCCGTCGAGGAGCCCGTCGCCCCACTCGACGACCGTCGCCGCACCAGCGAAGTCGAGGTCGAGATCGTCGAGCTCGCGCGCGTCGGCGAGCCGGTAGGCGTCGACGTGGACGAGCGGGACCTCGCCGCTCACGGGCGGGTGCACCCGCGCGAGCACGAAGGTCGGCGAGGTGACCGGGCCGCGTACACCCATCCCCTCGCCGATCCCGCGGGTCAGCGTCGTCTTGCCCGCGCCGAGGTCGCCGCGCAGCACGACGAGATCGCCGGAGCGCAGCAACGCCCCGATGCGCCGGCCGAGCGCCTCCATCTCCTCGGCCGTCTCGATCGAGAGCCGCGTGCTCACGGCAGGTACCGCCGCTCGACCCTGGGCCCGACCCGGGTCACGATCTCGTACGGGATCGTCCCCGCGGCGTCGGCCCAGTCGCCCGCCGAAGGGTGGCCGAGCGCCGTGTCTCCCCAGAGCACCGCACGGTCGCCGACCTCGACCGGGTCGTCGCCGACATCGACGACGACCTGATCCATCGCGATCGTCGCCGCGATCGTATAGCGCCGGCCGTTGATCGACACGGGGGCCCGCCCCGACGCGGCGCGCGGCAGGCCGTCGGCGTAGCCGAGCGGGACGAGCACGAGCGTCGTCTCCCGCTCGGTCACGTACCGATGCCCGTACGAGACGCCGAGACCGGCCGGGACGCGCTTGACGGCGACGACCTCGCCCGCGACCTCCATCGCCGGCCGGAGCCCGAGCTCCGCCGACGTCCGCTCGGGGAAGGTCGAGAGCCCGTAGAGCGCAAGCCCCACCCGGACCATGCCGCGCGTCTGGCCGGGGTGCGTCGCGATCGCCGCCGACGCCGAGACGTGCTCGAGCTCCGGCGAGAGCCCCGCAGAGCGAGCGATCGAGATCGCCTCGTCGAACGCCGTGAACTGCGCCTCGTCGGCGTCGGGCGACGCGTTCGCGAGATGCGACCAGACGCCGCGCACGTTCACGACCCCAGCCGCCTCGAGCTCCGCCGCGCGTGCGACGAGCGCACGCCACTCGGCGCCGAGGGCGCCGCCCCTGCCGAGTCCCGTGTCGGCCTTGAGCTGCACGATCGCGGGAGCGCCGACCGCCCCCGCGAGCGCGACGCGCTCGAGGACCTCGACCGAGCCGACCCCGAGCTCGACCTGCGCCGCGACCGCCCAGTCGAAGTCGGCGCCCGTGCCGTGGATCCACGCGAGGATCGGCTCCCGGATGCCGGCCGCGCGCAGCCGCCGCGCCTCCCCGACATCGACGACGCCGAACGCGTCGACGCCGGCCTCGGCCATCGCGAGCGCGACCTGTTCCATGCCGTGGCCGTAGCCGTCCGCCTTGACGACGCCCATCAGCCGGGCCGGGGCGACCTGCGCGGCGACGCTCCTGACGTTCTCCCGGATCGCCGCGAGATCGACGACGAGCTCGCGCATCATGCCGACGACACCATGGTCAGGACTCCGCGACGACGAATGCGATCGCCATGCCCGCGTCGTGGCTCATCGTCAGATGGACGCGGGAGACCCCGAGCTCGCGGGCGGCCGCCGCCGCCCGGCCGCGCAGCTCGAAGCCCGGGTTGCCGTGCTCGTCCGAGGCGACGGGCATGTCGTGCCAGCCGATGTCCCACGACCAGCCGAGCGCCTTGATGAACGCCTCCTTCGCGGCGAACCGCCCCGCGAGCGAGCGCAGCGGCAGCTCCTTGCCGCCGCGGACCGTCTCGTCGGCGGCGAACAGCCGCTCCCGCAGCCGCGGCGTGCGCGACATGGCCCGCTCGAAGCGCGCGACGTCGACGAGGTCGACGCCGACCCCGATCACGGCCACGCGCCGACCGTCACTCGACCGTCACCGACTTCGCGAGGTTGCGCGGCTGGTCGACGTCGAGCCCCTTCGCGTGCGCGAGCTCGAGGGCGAAGAGCTGCAGCGGTGCGACGGCGAGGATCGGCGCCGACCAGGGGCCGGACAGCGGCACCGGGATGAGCTCGTCCGCGAACGGCAGCACCGCGGTGTCGCCGACCTCGGCGATCGCGATGACGCGGGCGCCGCGGGCGCGGATCTCCTGGATGTTCGAGACGACCTTCGCGTGCAGCGGCGCCGAGTGCCGCGGCGAGGGCACGACGACGAAGACGACCTGGCCGTGATCGATGAGCGCGATCGGGCCGTGCTTGAGCTCGCCGGCCGCGAAGCCCTCGGCGTGGATGTACGCGAGCTCCTTGAGCTTGAGCGCCCCTTCGAGGGCGATCGGGAAGCCGACGTTGCGCCCGAGGAAGAGCACCGAGCGCGTGTCCGCCATCCAGTGGGCGAGGGTCTCGACATGCGGCCAGGACTCCTCGATCACGGCGCGCAGCTTCTCCGGCACCGCCTGGAGGTCCGCGAGGATCGCGCGGTGCTCGTCGTCGGGAAGGGCGCGTCGGACGCGGCCGAGGTGCAGGCCGAGCAGATAGAGCGCGGCGATCTGCGCGACGAACGCCTTCGTCGAGGCGACCGCGACCTCCGGCCCGGCATGCGTGTAGACGACGCCGTCGGACTCGCGCGGGATGGTCGCGCCCTGCGTGTTGCAGATCGACAGGGTCCGCGCGCCGTGGGCGCGCGCGTGCTGGACGGCGAGCAGCGTGTCCATCGTCTCGCCGGACTGCGAGATCGAGACGACGAGCGTGCGCTCGTTAAGCAGCGGCGCGCGGAACTGGAACTCGTGCGCGAGCTCGACCCCGACCGGGATGCGCGCCCAGCTCTCGATCGCGTAGCGCGCGACCTCCGCCGCGTAGGACGCCGTGCCGGCGGCGATGAGCACGATGCGATCGATGCCGGCGAGGACCTCGTCGGTCAGCCTCGGTCCGAGATCGCCGAGCTGCACGAGGCCGTCGCGGATGCGGCCGAGCAGGGTGTTCGACAGCGCGTCGGGCTGCTCGTGGATCTCCTTGGCCATGAACCACGGCCAGCCGCCCTTGTCCGCGGCGGCGGCGTCCCACGCGACCTCGTACTCGTCGCCCTCGACTCGCCGGCCGGCGAAGTCGCTGATCTCGACCGAGTCGGGGCGGATGGTGACGATCTGGTCCTGACCGAGCGCGACCGCTCGCTTCGTGTGCTCGACGAACGCGGCGACATCGCTCGCGAGGAAGTTCTCGCCGGCACCGAGGCCGACGACGAGCGGCGAGTTGCGGCGCGCGCCGACGACGACGCCGGGCTCGTCCTCGTGCATCGCCAGGAGCGTGAACGCGCCCGCGAGCCGCCCGACCGTGCTCCGGAACGCCTCCGCGAGGTCGTGCGTGCGGACGTACTCGCGAGCGAGCAGCTGGGCGGCGACCTCGGTGTCGGTCTCGGAGAGGAACTCGACGCCGTCCGCGACGAGCTCGGCCTTGAGCTCGGCGAAGTTCTCGATGATGCCGTTGTGGATGACGGCGAGCTTGCCGCCGTCCGCGAGATGCGGGTGCGCGTTGCGGTCGGTCGGGCCGCCGTGCGTCGCCCAGCGGGTGTGGCCGATCCCCGTCCCGCCGTCGCCCATCGGCGCCTCGGCGAGCTCCTCGACGAGCACCTTGAGCTTGCCGGCGCGCTTGCGCATCCCGAGGCGCCCCTCGCGGTCGAGGACGGCGACCCCGGCCGAGTCGTAGCCCCGGTACTCGAGGCGCCTGAGACCGGCCATCAGGAGCTCCGTCGAGTCCCGCGGACCGACGTAGCCGATGATCCCGCACATGCGCTCCAGTCTAGGCTTCGGCCCCGTTGGAGCCTGAGCGCGACGGCGGCGCGCTTGCGGTGCCGGACGGGCGGGATCGACCCGGCAGGTGAGCAGTCGATGGCCGGAACTAGGCTGGTGCGGTGAGTGAGACCTCCTCCGTCTTCCACGAGATCGCCCGATCGGAGTGGGCGGCGCTCGCCGCGGGGATGCGGGCCCCCCTGACGCCCGCGGAGATCGCGGCGCTGCGCGGGACCGGCGACCCGCTCGATCTGCGCGAGGTGGAGGAGGTGTACCTACCGCTCAGCCGGCTGCTGTCGCTCTACGCGGCCGGGGCGCAGCGCCTCTACTCGGACACCCGCGACTTCCTCGACGGCGCCGTCTCGGTGCCCGGCGTCACGCCGTTCATCATCGGCGTCGCCGGCTCCGTCGCGGTCGGCAAGTCGACGATCTCGCGCGTGCTGCGCGAGCTGCTCTCCCGCTGGCCGGGCACCCCGCGGGTCGACCTCATCACGACGGACGGCTTCCTCTATCCGAACGCCGAGCTCGCGCAGCGCGGGCTCATGGAGCGCAAGGGCTTCCCGGAGTCCTACGATCGGCGCGGCCTCATCGAGTTCGTCTCGGCGATCAAGTCGGGCGAGCCGCGGGTGCGGGCGCCCCTCTACTCGCACCTCGTCTACGACATCGTGCCGGGCGCCGAGGTCGTCGTGCAGCGGCCCGACGTGCTCATCGTCGAAGGGCTCAACGTCCTCCAGCCCGCTCCGCAGGGCCAGGCGCTCGCCGTGTCCGACCTCTTCGACTTCACCGTCTATGTCGACGCCGCGACCGAGGACGTCGAAGCCTGGTACGTGCAGCGCTTCCTCCGGCTGCGCGCGAGCTCGTTCTCGGACCCCGAGTCGTACTTCCACCGCTACGCGGCGCTCTCCGACGACGAGGCGATCGCGACGGCGCGGGACATCTGGGCGCGGATCAACGGCCGCAATCTCGTGGAGAACGTTCTGCCGACCCGCGACCGCGCGACCCTCGTGCTCCGCAAGGGTGCGAACCACGTCGTCGACCGCGTCCTCGTCAGGAAGATCTGAATCGAAGGTCGAGGCTTCGCGGAGCGAAGGCTCGAGCGAAGATTCAAGGTCGAGTAGGCGGCGCAGCCGCCGTATCGAGACCCGCGAGAGGTCGGCTACTCGACCCGCGTGGCGAGCCGCTCGGTGACGAGCGCCGCAAGCCGGTCGGCGACGGCCCGGGCCGTGTCCTCGCGTTCCGCCTCGACCATGACCCGGACCATCGGCTCGGTCCCCGACGGACGCAGCAGCACGCGGCCCGAGTCCGCGAGCGCCTCCTGCTCCCGCGCGACGGCTGCCGCGATCTCGCCGTCGCCGTCCAGCCTCGCGCGATCCACGCCGCGGACGTTGACGAGGACCTGCGGATAGACGGTCATGCACGCGGCGAGCTCGGCGAGGCTCTTGCCGGTGCGGGCGATCTCGCCCGCGAGGTGGAGCCCGGTCAGAACGCCATCGCCTGTCGTCGCGTGCTCGGTGATGATGAGGTGGCCGGACTGCTCGCCGCCGAGCGACCAGCCGTGCTCGGCGAGCGCCTCCAGCACGTAGCGATCGCCGACGCCGGTGACGGCGACGCTGATGCCGCGCTCGGCCATCGCGCGGCGCAGACCGAGGTTGCTCATGACGGTCGTGACGAGGGTGTCGTCGCGCAGCGCACCGCGCTCCTTCATGGAGATCGCGAGGATCGCCATGATCCGGTCGCCGTCGACGATGTCGCCGTTCGCGTCGACGGCGAGGCAGCGGTCGGCGTCGCCGTCGTGCGCGATCCCCAGGTCGGCCCCGACCTCGAGGACCTTCGCCTGAAGCACCTCGAGGTGGGTCGAGCCGGACCCCTCGTTGATGTTGAGCCCGTCCGGCTCGGCGCCGATGACGGTGACCCGCGCGCCCGCGTCGTTGAACGCCTGCGGGGAGATCCCCGCGGCGGCCCCGTTCGCCGCGTCGATCACGACGTGGATGCCGTCGAGACGGTGGTTCAGGCTCGCGAGGAGGTGGAGGACGTAGCGGTCCTCGGCGTCCGCGAAGCGCCGGATGCGGCCGACGTCGCCGCCCGTCGGCGTGAGCTCCTGCCTGCCGAGCGCCGCCTCGATGCGATCCTCGACCTCGTCGGGGAGCTTCTGCCCGCCGAGGCTGAAGAACTTGATGCCGTTGTCGGGCGCCGCGTTGTGCGAGGCGGAGATCATCACGCCGAAGTCGGCGTGCGCATCCTGGACGAGGAACGCGCAGGCCGGTGTCGGGATGACGCCCGCGTCGAGGACGTCGATGCCGCTGCTCGCGAGCCCCGACGCGACCGCAGCCGCGAGGAACTCGCCGCTGATCCGAGGGTCGCGGGCGAGCACGGCGGTCGGCCGTCGGCCCGCCGCGCGGTTCTCCTCCGCGTGCCGCCCCTTCGTGAGGACGTAGGCGGCCGCCTGGGCGAGGTCGAGGGCGAGCTGTGCGGTGATGTCGCCGTTCGCGAGCCCCCGGACCCCGTCGGTGCCGAAAAGTCGTGCCATGTCCGGGCGAGACTATCGGGCGGAGATCAGCGCTTCGAGTACTGCGATGCCTTGCGGGCCTTCTTGAGACCGGCCTTCTTGCGCTCGATGACGCGTGCGTCGCGGGTCAGGAAGCCCGCCTTCTTGAGCGCCGGACGGTTGTTCTCCCGGTCGATCTCGTTGAGGGCGCGGGCGATCGCGAGGCGCAGCGCGCCCGCCTGGCCGGAGGGGCCGCCGCCGGTGATGCGCGCGACGAGATCGTACGAGCCGATCAGCTCGAGCACCGTGAACGGCGAGTTGATGAGCTGCTGGTGCAGCTTGTTCGGGAAGTACGCCTCGAGCGGGCGGCCGTTGATGGTCGCGGTGCCCGAGCCCGGCGTGAGCCGGACGCGCGCGATGGCCTCCTTGCGGCGGCCGACGGCCGCGCCGGAGACGGTGAGGGGTGCCCGCGGCGCGCGGGTCTCGGTCGCGACGGCGCCGCTCGGCGTCTCGGTCGTGTAGTTGCCCGTGATGGTGCCGACGGAGTTCTCGTCGGCGGTGGTCTCGATGTCAGCCACAGTTCGTTTCCTTCTGAGAGATTCCGGCTCAGGCCTGCTGGGCGACCTGGGAGATGGTGTAGGGCTTCGGCTGCTGGGCAGCGTGCGGGTGCTCCGGGCCCGCGTAGACCTTGAGCTTCGTGAACTGCGCGCGGCCGATCGAGTTCTTCGGCAGCATGCCGCGGATCGCCTTCTCGACGACCCGCTCCGGCTTCGTCTCGAGGAGCTCCGTGTAGGAGGTCGCGGTGAGGCCGCCCGGGTAGCCCGAGTGGCGGTAGGCGAGCTTCTGCACGAGCTTCTGGCCGGTCAGCGCGACCTTGTCCGCGTTGACGATGATGACGAAGTCACCGGTGTCGACGTGGTTCGCGAAGACGGGCTTGTGCTTGCCGCGCAGCAGCGCCGCGGCCTGCGAGGCGAGGCGGCCGAGCACGACATCGGTGGCGTCGATGACGAGCCACTCGCGCGAGACGGACTCCGCCTTGGGCGTGAACGTACGAGTCACAGGATTTCTGCTTTCGATCGGTTGAGGTTCGTGAATCCCGCTCCGGTGGGGGTTCGTCCGCTTCTGCATCGGAACAGCCCGGTGGAGGGCACCGCGATCACGATCCGCGGGCGCGGACCGACGTTCAAGTGTAGCGGATCAGGCACTGCCCCGCGACCGGAGGCGCCTTCGCTCGGGCGCCCTGGACCCGAGAACGCGCAGACCGCGCGTCGGACCACCGGTGAGGGGTCGCTAGGACGTGCGGGCGGCCCGCCGCTCCTGGAGCGTCGAGTCGGCGTTCCCCCAGTGCGTCAGCGGCACCTCGGTGACGTGGACGGTGATGGCCGAACGCGATGCGCCCGAGGCGTGCTCCACCGCCTCGGCGACCTCCTTGATGAGGCGATTGATCTGCTCGGGGCTGCGCCCCTCGGCGAGGCTGATCTGGACGTGCGGCATATGGACTCCTCATTCGGCGACGCACTCGATGCTAGCCAACTCGGCGGCGCTCGACGTGGATCACTCGTTCGAGAGGAACGATCGGAGATGGTCTCGCAGCTGCGGATCCACGACGTGCACGTACGTCCCGCGGATGCCGCGAGTCAGCAGCACCGCGTAGATGTTCCGCACATAGCGCAGCAGGTCGTCGTCGGAGTAGCGGATCCCGAGCCGCGGGTTGTTCTCCTTGCCCTTCTTGTCGAAGTAGCTGGCCCGATCGAAGACGATGCCGTCGTCGTAGCGCAGATCGAGGCCGATGATCACCCCCGCGTAGTTGAGGTCGTAGCCCTGCACGGTGTGGATCGAGCCGACCTCCTGCGCCGACCCCGGCGCGCTGATCCAGTCCGTGTCGGTCCCGTTCCAGCGCAGTCGGACGCCGTCGTGCTCGATGTCGTAGCGATCGCGGTTCCTCGGCCCTTTGGAACGCCACTCCCACGCATAGCCGGCGACGAGGCGGGCGAGTCCGTGCTCGGCGTCCCTCGCCCGGATGGCCTCGACCATCTCGGGCAGACGATCGTAGAACCGGAGGTCGTATCCCGGGAACCTCTGCGGCGGGACCGGTCAGTCACGCAGCACGTCGCGCACGTAGCCGACGTAGTCGGACCCCGCGCGCACCCTCATCTGAGAGACGAGGGGATGGAGACGATGCTCGGCTCGAGCCCTCGTCGTCACGCCGCGGAGCACCTCCCGCGGCAGGTCCGCAGGTCGGACGCTCTGCTCCGCGTCGAGGAGCAGGAGCACGTGGCGACCCTGCGCGATGATCCAGTCGAGCTGCGTGCGGCTCGCATCGTCGACGCCGAAGAGCGCCTCGTTGATCGCCTGGAACTCGCGGTTCTTGACCCCCGAGGACTGGTTCGCGCGCTGGCCGAGTCGATGCGCCTCGTCGACGATGAGCAGGTCGAAGCGCTCCGCATGCTTGCCAACGTCGAACGTGCTGAGGACCGAAGCGGGGTCGAGGCCGGGGGTCCTGCGAAACACCCGCTGGATCGACTTGCGCAGCGACTGCTGCGGGACGACGAGGCCGACGCGCAGTGACTGGAGGCGCTCCCGGTTGTCGGCGACGAAGTACTCCGAGAACCGCGAGTCGGCATCGACGAGGTCGTCGGGGCTCGAGTCGCGGATGTCGCAGAGCAGCTTCATGAGATAGATCGCGACGATGGTCTTGCCGGTCCCCGGCTCTCCCTGGATCACGTCGACGCTCTCGCCGCCGGCCGCGAGGTCCTCCAGCAGTCCGTCGACGATCACCTCGACCGCGACCGCCTGGTCGTCCGTGAGCGCCTTGAACGGCGAGAGCTTGAAGAGGTCGTCGTTCTCGATCTGGGCGATGTCCCGAGTGAAGACGCCGTCGGCGCGCAGCTCCTCGAAGACCTCGCGGAACGTCCCGAGATAGCGCTCGCGGTCGAAGTAGTCCGCGTCGGTCATCCCCTCGTTGCGGTTCAGGACGCGGTACGCCCCGTCCCCGGAGAGCCACCGGATCAGATGCGATTCGAGATCGAGGCAGGCGGACTTGTTGAACGTCGCGTCGACCACGACGCGCACGCGGGCGAGCCGGGACTTCGACGTCGCGAGGTGCTGCTCCATCCGGCTGCGCGCGTTCGCCGTCTCGCCGACGTAGATCTCGTCCCCGCCGTCGATCGTGTAGACGACCGGCCAGTTGCGGTGGCGCGCGTCGAGGCCGCCCCAGGCCCGAACCGCGTCCGGGGAGAACGCCAGCCGCTCGATCCTAGAGCTCGTCATACTTCGCGCTCCGGGCTCTCGCCTTGTCGACCGGATACTTCCGTCCGGTCTCCTGAAGCTTCTCGAGGATGAGCTCCGACGGCGTCGCGTCGAGACGATCGGCGAGCAGGAACGCGTAGGTCAGCACATCCGCCAGCTCCGCGCGCACCCGAGCCGGATCGGCGTCACCGCTCCACTGGAAGCATTCGAGCAGCTCGCCCGCTTCGATGACGACGCTCTTCGCGAGGCTCTCCGGCGTGTGGAACTGCTCCCACTCGCGTTCTGCCATGAAGACGCGAAGCACCTCGATCGCGCGCTCCTCGGCCACGAGGTCACGCTACACCGGCCGTCGGACGATGGATCGGAGCCGACTACTCGAGTGCGCGCAGACCCCGCGTCTGCAGGGCGCGCGCCGCGAGCTCGGCATCGGGCGGGTAGCCGACCTCGGTGAGGACGAGGCCCCTCGCCGGCATGACCTTGAACGCGCTCGTGCGCGCGCCCGCCTCGCGCAGCACGAGCGGGTCGTCGGGGGCGAGCACCCCCTCGCCGACCGCGACGCAGGCGCCGACGAGCGCGCGCACCATCGAGTGGCAGAACGCGTCGGCCCGTACCCTGGCGACGAGCACGCCGTCGGCGGCGCGCGCCCAGGCGAACTCCTGGAGGTCGCGGATCGTCGTCGCGCCCGGCCGGGGGCGGCAGAACGCGACCCAGTCGGCGAGTCCGGGACCGGCGAGCAGGCGGGCCGCGGCGTCCATCGCCTCGCCGTCGAGCGGGCGCGGATGCCAGAGGGTGAAGGTGCGGGCGAGCGGGTCCTGCGTCGCGCCAATGTCGGCGATCCGGTACTCGTAGCGCCGCCAGACGGCGGAGAAGCGCGCGTCGAAGCCGGCCGGCGCGGGCTCGGCACGGTGGACGCGGAGGTCGCCGGCACGTCCCGCGAGTCCGTTGAGCTTGCGGGCGAGCGCGGCGGCCGCGTCCCCGTCGCGGCTGATCCGGCCGAGGTGGCGCCACTGCGCCGCGTCGAGGTCGACGTGCGCGACCTGGCCGCGGGCATGGACGCCGGCATCGGTGCGACCCGCGACGACGAGTCTCGGCGCCTCGCCTCTGCCGCGCAAGAGCGTGCCGAGCGCAGCCTCGAGCTCGCCCTGCACCGTCCGCCCCTCGGCCTGACGGGCCCAGCCGGAGAACGCCGTGCCGTCGTACCCGAGGTCGAGCCGCAGTCGGATTCTCGGCTCGGGCGCCGTGGCGGTCGTGACGGTCACCGGGAAAGCGTAACGGGGCCCGTGCCGTTCGGCTCGGGCCCCGTTCGCATGGGGGTCTGACTACTCCTCGGTCGCCTCGGCGACCTCGGCGGCCTCGTTGATCTCGGCCTCGACCGCGAGCGCCTCCGCCTCGGCAGCGGCATCGGCCTCGACGGCTTCGGCGGCGGCCTCGTCGGCCGCCTCCATGGCCTCGGTCGTCTCGGCGGCGGCCTCGGCCTTCGCCTCGTCCGACTTCTTGGCCTTCTTCTCCGAAGCCGCCTCGGCCGCCGCGGCGGTCTTCTTCGCGGACGGCTTCTTCACGACCGGCTCGAGGACGAGCTCGATCTGCGCCATGGGGGCGTTGTCGCCCTTCCGGAAGCCGAGCTTCGTGATCCGGGTGTAGCCGCCCTCGCGCTCGGCGACGAGCGGAGCGATCTCGGTGAAGAGGATGTGCACGACCTCCTTGTCGCCGATCGTCGCGAGGACGCGGCGACGGGCGTGCAGGTCGCCGCGCTTGGCGAACGTGATGAGCCGCTCGGCGAGCGGACGCAGGCGCTTGGCCTTCGTCTCGGTCGTCTTGATCGACTTGTGGGTGAACAGGGCCGCGGCGAGGTTCGCGAGCAGCAGGCGCTCGTGCGCCGGACCGCCGCCGAGGCGCGGACCCTTGGTGGGCGTAGGCATGTCTCTTAGCTCTCTATCTCAGTCGTCGTTCAGGCGATCGGCTCGTCGTCGTACCCCGTGTAGAGGTGCGCGCCGTCGAAGCCGGGGACCGCGTCCTTGAGGGAGAGGCCGAGCTCGACGAGCTTGTCCTTCACCTCGTCGACCGACTTCTGGCCGAAGTTCCGGATGTTCATGAGCTGCATCTCCGAGAGGGCCACGAGCTCGCTGACCGTGTTGATGCCCTCGCGCTTGAGGCAGTTGTACGAGCGCACCGAGAGGTCGAGGTCCTCGATCGGCATCGACAGCTCCGAGGAGAGGACGGCGTCGACCGGCGCCGGGCCGATCTCGATGCCCTCGGCCGCGGAGTTGAGCTCGCGGGCGAGGCCGAAGAGCTCGACCAGCGTGCGACCGGCGGACGCGACGGCGTCGCGCGGGGTGATCGCCGGCTTCGTCTCGACGTCGACCACGAGGCGGTCGAAGTCGGTGCGCTCGCCCGCACGCGTCGCCTCGACGCGGTAGGTGACCTTGAGCACCGGGGAGTAGATCGAGTCGATCGGGATCTGCCCGAGGTCCGCGAAGTCGCTGCGGTTCTGCGTCGCCGAGACGTAGCCGCGGCCGCGCTCGATCGTCAGCTCGAGCTCGAACTTCGCCTTCTCGTTGAGCGTGGCGATGACGAGCTCCGGGTTGTGGATCTCGACGCCCGCGGGGACCGAGATGTCCGCGGCGGTGACCTCACCCGCGCCCTGCTTGCGCAGGTACGCCGCGACCGGCTCGTCGTGCTCGGAGGAGACGACGAGGTTCTTCAGGTTGAGGATGATCTCGATGACGTCTTCCTTGACACCGGGGACGGTCGAGAACTGGTGCTGGACGCCGTCGATCCGGATGCTCGTGACCGCCGAGCCGGGGATCGAGGACAGCAGGGTGCGACGGAGCGAGTTGCCGAGGGTGTAGCCGAAGCCCGGCTCGAGCGGCTCGATGATGAACCGCGACCGGAACTCGGAGATGGACTCCTCGGAGAGGGTGGGACGCTGTGCGATGAGCACGGATGGTTCCTTATCGTACGGAGCGCCCGCTATATGACGCTCGGTTGGATGGGTGTTGAGTTGGCGAAGGGGCCTCGTTTTCAGGAGAGAGCGGGGTCGGCGTGCAATGCGTACGCGCGGCCGCCGTCCTCCTGAAACGCGAGCGTGCGCTAGACGCGGCGGCGCTTGGGCGGCCGGCAGCCGTTGTGCGCCTGGGGCGTGACGTCGTTGATCGAGCCGACCTCGAGGCCCGCGGCCTGGAGCGAGCGGATCGCGGTCTCGCGACCGGAGCCCGGGCCCTTGACGAACACGTCGACCTTCTTCATGCCGTGCTCCTGCGCCTGACGCGCGGCCGACTCGGCTGCGAGCTGCGCAGCGAACGGGGTCGACTTGCGCGAGCCCTTGAAGCCGACGGCGCCGGAGGACGCCCACGAGATGACCGCGCCCTGCGGGTCGGTGATGGACACGATCGTGTTGTTGAACGTGCTCTTGATGTGGGCCTGGCCCACGGCGATGTTCTTCTTGTCCTTCTTGCGCGGCTTGCGCGCGGTGGACGCCTTCGGTGCTGCCATTGAGTCCTCTTATCGCTCTTGGATCGAGTAGCCGCGAAGCGGCGTATCGAGATCTACTTCCGGCCCGGCTTCTTCTTGCCGGCGACGGTGCGCTTCGGGCCCTTGCGGGTGCGCGCGTTGGTCTTGGTGCGCTGGCCGTGGACCGGCAGGCCGCGGCGGTGACGCAGGCCCTCGTACGAGCCGATCTCGACCTTGCGGCGGATGTCGGCCTGGACCTCGCGGCGCAGGTCGCCCTCGACCTTGTAGTTGACCTCGATGTAGTCGCGCAGCGCGAGCAGCTGGTCGTCGGTGAGGTCCTTGACGCGGGTGTCCTTGTCGATCCCGGTCGCGGTGAGAGTCTGGATGGAGCGCGTGCGCCCGACCCCGTAGATGTAGGTGAGCGCGATCTCCACGCGCTTCTCGCGCGGGATGTCGACGCCGGCAAGACGTGCCATCGTTCGTTCCTTAAGGGGATTTGCGAAGGTGTGGGCGGGTCCTGGGCTGCAGCCTTCGCGCGGCAGGTGTCGGAGCTGACGCTCCTCTTGGACTCGCTGGTCTGTTCAGTTGTGGGCTCGTGGGGCTCGACAGGCCGCTGCGCGGCCACTCGACCTGCGGGATCAGCCCTGGCGCTGCTTGTGGCGCGGGTTCTCGCAGATGACCATGACGCGACCGTGGCGACGGATCACCTTGCACTTGTCGCAGATCTTCTTGACGCTGGGGTTGACCTTCATGACGTTCTCTCTCTCGCCGTCCTCGACTAAGCCCTCACGGGCCGCCGTTACTTATCCGGCGGGCTTACTTGTAGCGGTAGGTGATCCGGCCCCGGGTGAGGTCGTAGGGCGAAAGCTCGACGACGACCCGGTCCTCGGGGAGGATGCGGATGTAGTTCTGCCGCATCTTGCCCGAGATGTGCGCCAGGACCTTGTGCCCGTTCGCGAGCTCCACCCGGAACATCGCGTTCGGCAAGGCTTCGATGACCGATCCCTCGATCTCGATGACGCCGTCCTTCTTGGCCATTGTGTTAGATCAATATCCTTCTGCCGCTGCAGGCTTGCCCGCGGTCTGCGGGGTTCGATGCCCACCGCGCGACGCTGCGCACGGAAAACACCAAGGGTCTACTTTACCCGATTTCTCGACTCGCCGCTACGCGGCCGGGGGGACGAGTCCGCGCTCCGCGAGCGCGGCGAGGATCCGCTCGGTCACCTCGTCGACCTCGCCGAGGCCGTCGACCTCGATGAGCAGCCCCCGCTCGGCGAACGCCGCGAGCAGCGGCGCCGTCTCGCGGGCGTAGAGGTCCTGCCGGTGCCGGATGACCTCCTCCGTGTCGTCGGAGCGGCCGAGCTCGATCGCGCGCAGCCGCAGTCGGCGCACGACCTCGTCCTCGTCCGCGACGAGCCGGATGACGGCGTCGAGCCGCTCGCCGTCCGCCGCGAGGTGCTCGTCGAGGAAGCGCACCTGCTCGTCCGTGCGCGGATAGCCGTCGAGCAGGAAGCCCCGCCGAGCGTCCTCCTGCCCCAGCCGGTCCGCGACGATCTCGTTCGTCATCGCGTCGGAGACGAGCCCGCCCGAGTCGAGGATCGCCTTGACCCGCACCCCGAGCGGCGTCCCCTGCGAGATGTTCGCCCGGAAGATGTCGCCCGTCGAGATCGCCGGGACTCCGTACGCGGCCGCGATCCGACCGGCCTGCGTGCCCTTGCCCGCCCCGGGCGGGCCGACGATGAGCAGCCGCGCCTCGAGCGTTCCGACGGCCGTGCGCGCAGCCGCCTGCCCTGCCGGCGTCGTCATCGCAGCAGGCCCTCGTAGTGGCGCTGCTGGAGCTGGGCGTCGATCTGCTTGACCGTCTCCAGACCGACGCCGACGATGATCAGCAGGCTCGCGCCGCCGAACGGGAAGTTCTGGTTCGCCTGCACGAGCGACAGCGCGAACAGCGGGATGACCGCGACGATGCCGAGATACAGGGAGCCCGGGAACGTGATGCGGGTCAGCACGTAGTCGAGGTACTCGGCCGTCGGCCGGCCGGCGCGGATGCCCGGGATGAACCCGCCGTACTTCTTCATGTTGTCCGCGACCTCCTCCGGGTTGAAGGTGATCGCGACGTAGAAGTACGTGAAGCCGACGTTGAGCAGGAAGAAGACGACGATGTAGACCCAGCTGTTGCCGGAGGTCAGGTTGCTCTCGATCCATGCGACCCAGTCCGCCTTCGGCGGGATCGACCCGTCGGCGTTCGGCGCCGGTTGGTTGAACTGCGCGATGAGCGCCGGCAGGTACAGCAGCGACGAGGCGAAGATGACGGGCACGACACCCGCCATGTTGACCTTGATCGGGATGTAGGTGTTGTTGCCCCCGTAGGTGCGCCGACCGACCATGCGCTTCGCGTACTGCACCGGGATCCGGCGCTGCGACTGTTCGACGAAGACCACCGCCGCCATGATCACGATGCCGACCGCGAGGACGATGAGGAAGACCTCCCAGCCCTTCGCCACCTGGATCGCCCACAGCGACGCGGGGAACGTCGCGCAGATCGAGGTGAAGATGAGCAACGACATGCCGTTGCCGATGCCGCGCTCCGTGATCAGCTCGCCCATCCACATGATGAGGCCGGTGCCGGCCGTCATCGTGATGATCATGAGGATCATCGCGTACCACGACTTGTCGCTGACGAGCTCCGAGCACGGATCGCCGACGACGGTCGACGGGAACAGCTGCCCGTTGCGCGCGACCGTGATGAGCGTCGTGGACTGGATGAGCGCCAGGCCGATCGTCAGGTAGCGGGTGTACTGGGTCAGCCGCGACTGCCCGGACTGGCCCTCCTTGTGCAGCGCCTCGAAGTGCGGGATGACGACGCGCAGCAGCTGCACGATGATCGACGCGGTGATGTACGGCATGATGCCGAGCGCGAAGATCGACAGCTGCAGGAGCGCGCCGCCGCTGAACAGGTTGATCAGGTCGTAGAGGCCACCGGTCGCCGACGTGCTCGAGAGGCACAGCTGCACGTTCGAGAAGTCCACGAACGGCGCCGGGATCTGGGACCCCAGGCGGAACAGCGCCACGATGAGCAGCGTGAATCCGAGCTTCCGACGCAGGTCAGGCGTGCGGAAGATACGGCCGATCGCGGAGAACACCCTGTCTACGCTAGTCGCTACTCGGGGTGGCCGCGCTCAGCCGACCGTGCCGCCGGCTGCGACGATCTTCTGCTCGGCGGAGGCCGAGACCTTGTCGACCGACACGGAGAGCTTCACGGCGAGGTCGCCATTGCCGAGCACCTTGACGGGCTCGCCCTTGCGGACGGCGCCCTTCGCGACGAGGTCCGCGACGGTCACGTCCCCGCCCTTCGGGTAGAGCTCGGCGAGACGCGCGACGTTGACCACCTGGTACTCCGTGCGGAACGGGTTCTTGAACCCGCGCAGCTTCGGGGTGCGCATGACCGAGTTCAGGTTGCCGCCCTCGAGGCCCACGCGCACCTGGTAGCGCGCCTTGGTGCCCTTCGTGCCGCGACCCGCGGTCTTGCCCTTCGACGCCTCACCGCGGCCGACCCGCGTGCGATCCTTCTTCGCGCCCGCGGCCGGACGAAGGTGGTGGACCTTGAGGACCTGCACCTTCTCCGCCTTGACCGTCTCGGTCTTCGCCTTGGCAGCGGCCGGCTTCTTGGCGGCCGGCGCCTTCTTCTCGACGTTCTCATCGGCCATCAGTCGATCTCCTCAACCTTGACGAGGTGCGCGACGGTGCGGACGTAGCCACGGTTCTGCGCGTTGTCCTCACGGACGACGACATCGCCGATGCGCTTGAGCCCGAGCGAACGCAGCGTGTCGCGCTGGTTCTGCTTCTCGCTCACCTTGGACTTGATCTGGGTCACCTTCAGGCGCGCAGCCATCAGACACCTGCCTTCGCGTTGGCCGCCGCCTGGGCCTCCGCCTCCGCCTTGAGCAGGCGGGCGGGGATGACCTGGTCGGCCTCGAGCCCACGACGGGCGGCGACGGCACGCGGCTCCTCGAGCTGCTGCAGCGCGGCCACCGTCGCGTGGACGATGTTGATCGTGTTCGACGAGCCGAGCGACTTGCTCAGCACATCGTGGATGCCGGCGCACTCGAGCACGGCGCGGACCGGGCCTCCGGCGATGACACCGGTACCGGCGGACGCAGGACGCAGCAGCACGACACCTGCCGCGGCCTCGCCCTGGACGGGGTGCGGGATCGTCGCGCCGACGCGCGGGACGCGGAAGAAGTGCTTCTTCGCCTCCTCGACGCCCTTCGAGATCGCGAGCGGGACCTCGCGGGCCTTGCCGTAGCCGACCCCGACGAGCCCGTTGCCGTCGCCGACGACGACGAGCGCCGTGAAGCTGAACCGGCGGCCGCCCTTGACGACCTTCGAGACGCGATTGATCGTCACGACGCGCTCGAGGAACTGGTTCCCCTTCTCGTCCTGGCCGGCGCGCGAGCCGCGCTCCTGGCGCGGGCTGCGCTCACGGCTGCCGCGACGGGCCTCACGGGGCTCGTTCGCGGTGTCGACCGGCGCCGAGGCTCCGGTCTCGGCCGGGGTCTCGACGACCTCGGTGGCCTCGGTCACGGCGTTCTCCTCATTCACAGTGTTCTCGTTCTCGCTCACAGCGACAGCCCCGCCTCTCGGGCGCCGTCGGCGATCGCCGCGACGCGACCCGCGTAGCGGTTGCCGCCGCGGTCGAACACGACGGACTCGATGCCCGCCTTCTTGGCGCGCTCCGCGACGAGCTCGCCGACCTTCCTGGCCTTCGCGCTCTTGTCGCCGTCGAACGCTCGCAGGTCGCCCTCGAGCGTCGAGGCCGACGCGAGGGTGCGGCCCTGCGCGTCGTCGACGATCTGGACGAAGACGTGACGGGCGCTGCGGGTCACGACGAGACGCGGACGCTCGGCGGAGCCGACGATCTTCTTGCGGAGGCGCGCGTGACGGCGGGCCTTCGCCTCGGACTTGGTCTTGACGGTCATGGCTTACTTCTTCCCGCTCTTGCCGGCCTTGCGGCGGACGTTCTCGCCCTCGTAGCGCACGCCCTTGCCCTTGTAGGGCTCGGGCTTGCGCAGCTTGCGGATCTGCGCGGCGACCTCGCCGACCGCCTGCTTGGAGATGCCGCTCACGGTGAGCTTCGTGTTGCCCTCCACGGTGAACTCGATGCCCGCGGGCGGGTCGACCGTGATGGGGTGGGAGTAGCCGAGCGCGAACTCGACGGAGGAGCCCTTCGCGGTCACGCGGTAACCGGTGCCGACGACCTCGAGGCCCTTCTTGTAGCCCTCGGTGACGCCGACGATGTTGTTCGCGATGAGCGTCCGGGTCAGACCGTGGAGAGAACGCGAGTCGCGCTCGTCATCGGGACGGGTCACGACGACCTGCCCGTCCTCGAGCTTCACCTCGATGGGCTCGGCGACGGCCAGCGCGAGCTGACCCTTCGGCCCCTTGACGGTGACGTCCTGGCCGTTGATGTCGACCTCGACGCCCGACGGGACGGCGATGGGGAGACGACCGATACGTGACATTTCAGCTCACCACACGTAGGCGAGGACTTCCCCGCCGACGCCCTTCGAAGTCGCTTCCTTGTCCGTGAGGAGTCCGGAAGAGGTGGACAGGATGGCGACGCCGAGGCCGCCGAGGACCTTGGGGATCTCCGTCGACCGCGCGTAGACGCGCAGGCCGGGCTTCGAGACCCGCTTGACGCCCGCGATCGAGCGCTCGCGGTTCGGGCCGTACTTGAGCGTGATGGTCAGGGTCTGGCCGACGCGCGCGTCCGCGACCGCGTAGTCCGCGATGTAGCCCTCGCGCTTGAGGATCTCGGCGATGTGCGCCTTGAGCTTCGAGGCGGGCAGCGAAACGGAGTCGTGGTGCGCCGAGTTCGCGTTGCGGATCCTCGTGAGGAGGTCCGCGACCGGATCGGTCATCGTCATGTGCTGGTTCTTCTCTCTCGTCGGTTCCGACTCGGGGTGCAGCCCGGTCGGCCTATGCGAATCAGGCCTGCGAGTCCGCGGCCTTGAAGGGGAAGCCGAGCGCCTTGAGGAGCGCCCGACCCTCGTCGTCGTTCTTGGCCGTCGTGACGACCGTGATGTCGAAGCCCCGGACTCGGTCGATCCGGTCCTGGTCGATCTCGTGGAAGATCGACTGCTCGGTGACGCCGAAGGTGTAGTTGCCGTGGCCGTCGAACTGCTTCGGCGACAGGCCCCGGAAGTCGCGGATGCGCGGCAGCGCGAGCGACACGAGCCGGTCGACGAACTCCCAGGCGCGGTCGCCGCGCAGCGTGACGTGCGCGCCGATCGGCATGCCCTCGCGCAGCTTGAACTGCGCGATCGACTTGCGCGCATTCGTGACCTGCGGCTTCTGACCGGTGATGAGCTGGAGGTCCTTGACCGCGCCCTCGATGACCTTCGAGTCGCGCGCGGCCTCGCCGACACCCGTGTTCACGACGACCTTGACGAGGCCCGGGACCTGATGCGGGTTCGTGAAGCCGAACTGCTCGGTCAGTGCCGGGACGATCTCGGTGCGGTACTTCTGCTTGAGGCGCGGCTGGATCTTGCCAGCCGGCGCGGCAGTAGCGGTGCTCATGATGCTCAGCTCTCCTCAGCGGTCTCGGCGGCCTCAGCCGTCTCGTCCGCGGCCTTCGTCGTCGCCTTCTTGGCGGTCGACTTCTTCGCCGCCGGCTTCTCGGCCTTCGCGCTGTAGCGCGAGGCCTTGAAGACGCGGGTCTTCTTGCCGTCCTTGCCGACCTCGGAGCCCACGCGGGCGGGGGCCTTCGTGTCGGGGTTGACGAGCGCGACGTTCGAGATGTGGATGGACGCCTCGACGTGCTCGATGCCGCCCGTCTTCGTCCCGCGCTGCGTCTGGCCGACCTTCGTGTGCCGCGTCGCGAGGTTGAGGCCCTCGACGAGCACCCGGTCGCCGAGGACGGCGAGGACCTTGCCCTGCTTGCCCCGGTCGCCGCCGCGCTCGGGCCGCGCTCCCGTGACGACCTGCACGAGGTCGCCGCTCTTGATCTTCGCCATGGCTTACAGCACCTCCGGTGCGAGCGAGATGATCTTCATGAACTTCTTGTCGCGAAGCTCACGGCCGACCGGTCCGAAGATACGGGTGCCGCGGGGGTCCCCGTCGTTCTTCAGGATCACGGCGGCGTTCTCATCGAACTTGATGTACGAGCCGTCGGGACGACGGGTCTCCTTGACGGTGCGCACGACGACCGCCTTGACGACGTCGCCCTTCTTGACGTTGCCGCCGGGGATCGCGTCCTTGACGGTCGCGACGATGATGTCGCCGAGACCGGCGTAGCGACGACCCGAGCCGCCGAGCACGCGGATGGTGAGCAGCTCCTTGGCGCCCGTGTTGTCGGCGACCTTGAGCCGGGACTCCTGCTGGATCACTTCGCCTTCTCCAGGATCTCCACGAGACGCCAGCGCTTGGTGGCGGACACCGGACGGGTCTCGTTGATGAGCACGAGGTCGCCGATGCCGGCCGCGTTCTGCTCGTCGTGGACGTGGACCTTCGAGCTGCGACGCAGGACCTTGCCGTAGAGCGGGTGCTTCACCCGGTCCTCGACCTCGACGACGATCGTCTTGTCCATCTTGTCGCTCACGACGTAACCGCGGCGGGCCTTGCGGTACCCCCGGGCGGCGACGTCGCGGACGTCGTGCGCCGCCGACTCGTGGCCGGCAGCGGCCTTCGCCGGCGCCTTCTCAACCTTCTCGGCCATGTCGATCACTCAGCCTTCTCATCGGCGGCCTCGACCGACTCGGTCGCCGCCTTCTTCTTCGTCGCGCTCTTCTTGGCCGGAGCCTCGAGCGGAGCGGGGGTGGCCCGGATCCCGAGCTCGCGCTCGCGGATCACGGTGTAGATACGGGCGATGTCGCGCTTGACGGCACGGATGCGACCGTGCGCGTCGAGCTGGCCCGTCGCGGACTGGAAGCGGAGGTTGAAGAGCTCCTCCTTGGCCTTCTTGAGCTCGTCGACGAGACGAGCGTCCTCGAAGGTGTCGAGCTCCGTCGGGCGGAGCTGCTTGGAACCGACGGCC
>Ga0182742_1000245_pt1 | contig 101444 bp, 102 predicted proteins | sample eDN5th37CBELigMG_FD_128880 | JGI IMG/M metagenome (GOLD analysis project Ga0182742, IMG submission 128880) | Enriched Miracle-Growth compost microbial communities from Emeryville, California, USA - eDNA 5th pass 37_C BE-Lig MG (version 2)... ...
AGAAGGCCGTCGCGCACTTCCAGCACGTTGGCGCGCACGTCGTCCAGGCCCAGGCGCGCGCGCAGCCGGTCGGTAAAGCAGGTAAAGCCGCCGGTCACCAGCAGGCAGGTCAGGCCGGCCGCCTTGCAGGCCGCGATCAGCGTCTCGGCGCCGGGGTTGATGCGCACCCGCTCCTCGTAGACCCGGTCCAGCATCGCCGCCGGCATGCCGGCCAGCAGCGCCACGCGCTCGCGCAGGCTTTGCTTGTAGTCCACGCTTTCGCCGCGCATGGCGGCCTCGGTCAGCGCCGCGACTTCGGCCTTCTTGCCCATCAGGTCGGCCATCTCGTCCAGCGTCTCGATGGAGATCAGCGTGGAGTCCATGTCGAACGCGATCACTTTGTAGTCCGACAGCGCCAGCGGCGGCGCGATGCCGCGCCATTGCAGGCCGGGGTTGGACGTGGGCAGTAGCATGGGGAATTCCTAGGCGGGTTGCGAGGCCTCGCGCCCCTGGGCGCGCAGCCATTCGATGAATAATTGCGCCGCGGCCGCCGCCGGGCTGTCCGGGCGGTACAGCGCGTGGATGCCGGCGTTGGGCAGTTGCGGCTGCGTGAAGAGCGGGCGCAGCCGGTCGGCGCGGATGTCGTCGTCCAGCAGGCACCAGGGCGCCAGCGCGATGCCCAGCTCGTTCATGGCGGCCTGCATGCACAGGAACTGATGGTCGAACACCGGGCCGGGCAATTGCGCCGGCACGTCCACCTTGGCCAGCGCGAACCAGCGCGGCCAGTGGTCCATGCCGCCGGCGACCTTGAGCAACGGATGGCCGAGGCAGTCCGCCGGCGCGGCCAGGCGGTTGCGCTCGATAAAGCGCGGCGAGGCCACCGGCACGTGGAAATCGTCCAGACAGTGCACACAGGTGAATTCCGGATGCGCCAGGTAGCCCAGGCGGACCAGCACGTCGCTGCCGGCGTCGCCGCCGCGGTCCAGGAACGGACGGCCCTGCGTGGTCAGCTGCACGTCGATGCCCGGATGCAGCGCCTGGAACGCCGACAGGCGCGGGATCAGCCACTTCATGGTCAGGGACGGCGTGGCGCTTACGCGCAGCGCGCCGCCGTAGCCGGGCGACTTCAGCTTGGCGGTGGCCGCGGCGATGCGCTCCAGGCTGGCCTGCACTTCGGGAAAATACGCCTGGGCGCAAGGCAGCAGCGCCACGCCGCGCGCCTCGCGCGCGAACAGGGGCTGGCCCACATACTCTTCGAGGATGCGGATCTGCTGGCTGACCGCGCTGTGCGTGATGCTGAGTTCTTCGGCCGCCGCGGTGAAACTGCGCAGCCGCGCCGCGACTTCGAACACCCGCAAGGCCTTCAGCGGCGGCAGGCTGGGCGCCGCCATCTCAATGGCGGCGCGCCCGGGCGCCCGCCCGGCGCCGCGCTATGCTGCGTTGTCCCACGTCTACCCTTGTCGTGTATTTATTCTCGGTGCCCGGCGTCGAACGCGCGCACCCCCCTCCGTCCAGCCGCATTCTAGGGGATTGCACGCGCGCCGACCTCTTAGAAAATCTAACGCCACGCCTTAAAAAACACTGCTGGTCGCGCCGCGCGCCCATTCCTATGATGCCGGGAACCTCATCGGGGAACCCAACATGGCATCAATCACGGTAGACGGCATCGTCAAGACCTTCGGCGGGCAGCAGGTGCTGCGCAACCTTTCGCTGCACATCCCGGACGGCGCGTTCTATACGCTGCTCGGCCCCAGCGGCTGCGGCAAGACCACCCTGCTGCGCTGCATCGCCGGCTTCTACGCGCCCGACGGCGGACGCCTGCTGTTCGACAAGGACGACGTGACCCACGTGTCCGCGCACCGCCGCGACATCGGCATGGTGTTCCAGGACTACGCGCTGTTTCCCGACAAGACCGCGTTCGACAACGTGGCCTACGGCCTGCGCGCGCGCGGCGTGGCGCGCGCCGAGATCGCGCGCCGCGTCAACGAGGCGCTGGACAAGGTCGGCCTGCAGGCGCTGGCCGAACGCTTTCCCGCCCAGATGAGCGGCGGACAGCGCCAGCGCGTGGCCCTGGCGCGCGCGCTGGTGATCCGCCCGCGCGTGCTGCTGATGGACGAGCCGCTGTCGAACCTGGACGCCAAGATGCGGCTGCAGATGCGCGACGTGATCCTGGACCTGGTGCGCGAGGCCGGCATCACGACCGTGTTCGTGACGCACGACCAGGAAGAAGCGCTGGCCATGTCGGACCGCATCGCCATCATGGACCGCGGCGACATCGCGCAGCTGGGCACGCCGGAGGAACTCTACGGCACGCCGGTCAACGCCTATGTGGCGGACTTCATCGGCTCGGCCAACGTGATTCCCGTGCCCGCCAGAAACGGCCAGGCCGGCGCGCCGGCCGGACACGTGCGCTACGAACTCTGCGGCCTGGGCTTCGACGGCATGCAGGGCAGCGAGCGCCTGGACGACCAGGGCATCCTGATCGCGCGGCCCGAGGAGCTGGCGCTGATGGCGCCCACGCCCTACGTGCCCAACACCCTGCCCGGCAAGGTGCTGCGACGCCAGTACCTGGGCTTCAAGACGGCCTACCGGATCGAACTGGCCAACGGCTCGGAGATCCGCGTCGAACTGCACGCCGGCAACATGGTGGCGCAGTTCCAGCCGGGCGAGGCCGTGCAGGTGCTGATCCCCGCCGACAGCCGCGTCGTCAACGCCTGAGGAACGCCGCGCCATGAAAAGACTATGGTGGCCCTGGGGCGTCCTCACCGCGATCAGCCTGGCCGTGCTGCTGTTCTTCGTGCTGTATCCGCTGGGCGTGCTGTTCGGCAACAGCGTCACCGGCCAGGACGGCGGCTTCACGCTGGAGGGGTTTCGCGCCCTGCTGGCCGACTCGCAGTACGTGGAGGCCTTCGGCAACACGCTGATCCTGGGCCTGGCCGTCACGACCTGCACCGTGCTGGTGGGCGTGCCGTTCGCGTACATGGTGGCGCGCTACGACTTCCCGCTCAAGAACCTGGTGGCGATCCTGCCGGTGCTGACCATCGTCATCCCGGAGATCATCGTGGGCCAGTCGTGGCTGCTGATCCTGGGCAACAACGGCCTGCTGACGAATCTGCTGGGCGACGCCGGCATTTCGCTGCCGTCGTTCTACGGCTGGACCGGGATGCTGTTCTCGATGACGCTGGTCTACTACACCTACATCTACCTGGGCGTGCTGGCGGCCTTGCGCGGCTTCGACGGCCAGCTGGAGGAAGCCGGCCTGAGCCTGGGCACGCCGCCGCTGCTGACCAAGCTGCGCGTGCTGGTGCCGGTGCTGCTGCCGGCGGTGCTGGTCAACGCGCTGGTGGTGTTCACGCTGGTGGTGGGCAACTTCGCGCTGGCCACGCTGCTGGGCAGCCGCGTGCCGCTCTTGTCGGTGATGACCTACAACACCTTCGTCAGCGAAATGGGCGGCAGCCCCACGCTGCAAAGCGCCATGTCGGTGGTGTCCATCGCCATCGTCGCCATCGTGCTGTTCTTCCAGAAGCGCGTGGTCGAACGCAAGGTCTACACCATGACGCAGGGCCGCGCCCCGGCCCCGGTGCGCGTGCGTTCGTGGACGGCGCTGCTCTACACCGGCGGCGTGGGCCTGGTGATCTGCATTTCGCTGCTGCCGCTGATCGTGGTGTTCATCGCCGCCTTCACCAAGACCAGCGGGCCGGTCATGCAATGGGGCCAGTGGTCGCTGGCCAGCATGCAGCGCGCGCTGCACGGCGCGCCCGAGCCCATTCTCAATTCGCTCAAGTTCGCCTCGCTGGCCACGGTGCTGGGCGTGTCCTTCGCGGTGCTGGCCAGCTACCTGACGATCAAGAAGCGCAGCGCCTCCACGCAGGTGCTGGACTACATCGTGGTGCTGCCTTTGACCATCTCCGGCACGGTGCTGGGCATCGCGCTGGTGCAGACTTTCAACACCGGCTGGCTGGTGCTGGCGGGCACCTCCGGCATCATGGTGCTGTGCTACACGGTGCGGCGCCTGCCGTTCGCGGTGCGCAACGCCTCGTCGGTGCTGTTCAACATTCCCGAGTCGATCGAGGAAGCCTCGATCAGCCTGGGCGTCTCCCCGCTCATGACCTTCTTCAAGGTGGTCCTGCCCGCCATGAAGGCCTCGATCATCTCGGCCGCCATCCTCATGTGGCTGACGACGATCTCCGAGCTGTCGGCCTCCATCGTCGCCTACAGCGGCGGCCTGGAAACCATGCCCATCGCCATCTTCCGCCAGGTCGACGGCGGCAGGCTGGGCATGGCCTCGGCCTACGGCGCGGCGCTGGTCACGGTGATCGTGCTGCCCATCATCGTGTCGGTCAAGGCCTTCCGCATCAAGCTGTTCTCCGGCAAATAACCCACTCGCACAGAGGCTACCCATGCAACTCAAGCACCTACTTCAGCACAGCGTCCTGGCGGCGGCGCTGGCAACCGGCGCGGCCCAGGCCCAGAACGTCGTGCTCTACTCGTCCAACAACACCGAGACCATCGAAACCGCGCTGGAAGCGGTCAGGCAGCACGCGCCCAAGCTGAACGTGCAGCCGGTCACCGGCGGCACCGGCACCATGATGAAGCGCATCGAGGCCGAGGCGCAGAACCCGCGCGGCGACCTGTTCTGGAGCGGCGGCTTCGGCACGCTGGGCGCCTACCGCCAGCACCTGCAGCCCTACCGCCCGGCCGACCTGGACAAGATCCCGGCGGAATTCCGCGGCCCGGACGACCTGTGGGTCGGCACCAACGTCCACGTCATGGTGATGATGGTCAACGAGCGCCAGCTCAAGGGCCTGCCCGCGCCGGCGACCTGGACGGACCTGATGCAGCCGCAGTGGAAGAACAAGTTCGCCATCACCGATCCGTCCAAGAGCGGCACGGCCTACATGCTGGTGTACGGCCTGTACAAGCAGTTCGGCCAGGAAGGCCTGGACAAGATCGCGGCCAACGCCGTGATCACGGCTTCGTCGGGCACCACCTACAAGGGCGTGGCGGCCGGCGAACACGCCGCGGGCCTGACGCTGGAATACGCCGCGCAGGAATACGTGGCCGGCGGCCAGAAAGAGATCAAGCTGGTGTATCCGTCCGAAGGCAGCTACCTGGCGCCGGAAGGCATGTTCATCATCAAGGGCGCGAAAAACGCGGACGCCGCCCGCGCCCTGTATGACGGCCTGCTGAGCAAGGAATCGCAGCAGGCCCAGCTGGTGAACAACTTCCGCCGCCCGACGCGCACGGACATCCCGGTGGCCAGCCTGACCACCCTGCCCGACCTCAAGAGCATCAAGATCTTCCCGATCGACCAGGATGCGGCGGCCAAGGAATATGAAGCCGTGGTGGCCGCCTGGAACCAGGCCGTCTCGAAGGCGAAATAAGCGCCCTCAGTTGCCGTCGACCATCCGGCCGGCGGCAAGGACCAGCTGGCGCCCGCAACGGGCCGCCAGCTGCGGATCGTGGGTCACCAGCACCAGCGTGGTGCCGTGCTCGCGGTGCAGGTCGAACATCAGGTCGATGACCGTCACGCCGGTGGCGGCGTCCAGGCTGCCGGTGGGCTCGTCGGCGAACAGCAGGTCGGGCCGCACCACGAAGGCGCGCGCCAGCGAGACGCGCTGCTGCTCGCCGCCGGACAGCGTGCGCGGGTAGTGATGCAGGCGCGCGCCCAGGCCGACGCGCTCCAGCATGGCCTGCGCCGCCTCGCGCGCGGCCTGCCCGGCCAGTTCCAGCGGCAGCATCACGTTCTCCAGCGCGGTCAGGTTGGGCAGCAGCTGGAATGACTGGAACACGAAGCCCACGTGGTTGGCGCGCAGGCGCGCGCGGCCGTCCTCGTCCAGGGAAAACAGGTCCTGCCCGGCCAGGCGCACGCTGCCGGCGCTGGGAACATCCAGCCCCGCCAGCAGTCCCAGCAAGGTGGACTTGCCCGAACCGGAGCTGCCGGTGATGGCCACCGCGCTGCCGGCCTCGACCGTAAAATCTATGCCTTCCAGGATAGACAGCGTGCCGCCGGCGTCGGCCACCCGCTTGCCCAGCCCTTTCACCTCGATCGAATTCTTGTTATCCATGCGCCTATTTTCCCGTCTGCTACTCGTATCCGTCCTGGCGACCGCCAGCGTGGCGCCCGCCCACGCTCAGACCGCCGCGCCGGCCCAGGGTTCCGCGCCCCGCACCGTGCTGATCCTGGGAGACAGCCTGTCGGCCGAATACGGCATCAAGCGCGGCACCGGCTGGGTGCCGCTGCTGTCGGCCCGCCTGTCCGAACAATACCCCAACTATCGCGTCGTCAACGCCAGCATCAGCGGCGACACCACCAGCGGCGGCGTGGCGCGCCTGCCGGCGCTGCTGCGCCAGCACGAGCCGGCCGTGGTGGTGCTGGAGCTGGGTTCGAACGACGCGCTGCGCGGCCTGTCGCTGTCCATGACCGAGCAGAACCTGCGCACCATGACGCAGGCGGCGCGCCAGGCCGACGCCCGCGTGCTGATCGTGGGCATGCAGATTCCGCCCAATTACGGGCGCGACTACACCCAGCGCTTCGCACAGGTGTTCCCCACGGTGGCCAAAGACGAAAACGCCCGGCTCGTGCCCTTCCTGATGGAAGGTATTGCAACGAACCGGGCGATGTTCCAGGCCGACGGCATCCATCCCAACGAGGATGCCCAGGCCAAATTGCTGGACAACGTGTGGCCGACGCTGCGGCCCATGCTCGACTGAAGCGTCAGCCGGCGGCCTGCTGCTGGTCGCCGCGGATGACTTCGGCGGCGGCCGGCAGCACTTCGACCTTGTACTGCTCACGCAGCATGCGGATCATGGCTTCGCTCTCGGCCTGGCCCCAGGCGCCGGAGAGCTGCTGCGCGAGGCTGTCCTGGTCGGCCTTGTCGACCTTGCCGGCCTCGACCTTCTCCAGGCGCACCAGCGTGTAGTCGGCGCCCGACTGCACGCCGGCATAGCCCGGCAGCGTGCCCGCGGGCAGGCGCATGGCGGCTTCGAGGACCGGACGCGGCAGGCCCTTGGGGTCCTGGCGCGAGACGGTCTGCGGCGCCGAATAGCCTTCCGGCACGGTCGTGGCCGGGCTGGCCTTGTCGGCGGCCAGGGCGGCTTCGCCGGCCTGCTTGGCGGCGGCGGCGGCGCGCTCGTCGATCAGCCTGGCGCGGATCGAATCGCTGACCTTCTCCAGCGGCGGCACGTGGGCCGGCTGCACCGCGGCCACGCGCACGGCCAGCATGGTGTCGGGCGAGAGTTCGATCACGCCGGAGTTGTGCTTTTCGCGCAGCACGTCGGGCGAGAACAGCACCTGGCGCACGCGCGGGTTGTCCAGCAGCGCGGCGTCGGGGCTGTCGGCGGCCGAGCCCGGGCCGGCCTGGTCGGCGGGCAGCAGGCCCTCGCGGGTCACCCCGGAGGCGGTGCGCAGCTTCAGGCCGACGGCGTCGGCGGCCGGCTGCAGGCTGTCCTGCTGGTCGTAGACCTGCTTGTTCAGCTGGCTGGCCATTTCCGAGAAACGCACGGCGGCGATCTGCTTGCGCACTTCGCCGGTGATCTGGTCCTTGACCTCGGCCAGCGGCTTGATGGCGGCGGGCTGGATCTCGGTGACCTTGACGATGTGCAGGCCCGACGGGCTTTCGATCACGCCCGAGACCTGGTCCTTGGCCTGGCCGAACACGGCCTTCTCCAGCGGGCCGGACAGCATGCCCGGGGCCAGCCAGCCCAGGTCGCCGCCCTTGGCGGCCGAGCCGGCGTCCTGCGATTCCTTGGCGGCCAGCTCGGCGAAGCGGGCCGGATCGGCGGCGGCCTGGCGGGCCAGGTCCTCGGCCTTGGCGCGGGCGGCCTTGCGGGCCTCTTCCGAGGCGCCGGGGGCCAGTTCGATCATGATGTGGCTGGCGCGGCGGCGCTCGGGCTTGCCGAAGCGGTTCTTGTTCTGTTCGTAATAGGCGGTCAGGTCTTCTTCCTTGACCTGCACGCCCTGGGTGGCGGCGGCCTCGTCCAGCACCAGGTACTGCACCTGGACCTGCTCGGGGATCTGCAGCTGCTGCTTGTTGGCGTCGTACCAGGACTGGATGTCGGCCGGCGTGACGTTGACCTGCGAGCGGAAGTCGGCGGCGGCGAAGCGGCGCAGCTGCACCGTGCGCTGCTGGGTCAGCGCGGTTTCCAGCGCGGCCACGACCTCGGCCGGCGCGCGGGCCGACTGGCCGACCGGTTCGAGCACGCGGGCCACGGCCAGGTCGCGGCGCAGGCCGGCTTCGAACGAGGTCGGCGACATGCCCTGCGCGGCCAGCACCTGGCGGTAGCGCTCGGGCGAGAAGCGGCCGTTGTCCTGGACTTCGGGAATCGCGGCGATGGTATTGCGCAGCGTTTCGTCCGACACCGAGAAGCGGTTGTCCATGGCGACGTTGGCCAGCAGGCGCTGGTTGATCAGCTGGTTCAGCAGGTTTTCGCGCAGCGCCGGCGTGTCGATCACGGCCGGGTCGAACTGCGTTCCCAGGCGCTGGCGCAGCTGTTCGAGCTGGTTGCGGTGCGCCTGGTCGAACTCGGCGCGCGAAACCGGTTGCCCGGCGACCGTGGCCAGTTCGGGCTCGGCCCGCATGAAACTCTCATAGCCTTGAATCCCGACCAGGAAAAAGGACGGCACGATCAGAAGCAGCAGGATGAACTGCATCCAGCGCCGATGGCTGCGAATAAATTCGAACATGGAATCCCTGTTGCCGCGCTCCGGGGTATCCACCCGGAGCCGCACGAAAACGCATAAAAAAGGGCGAACCCGATTCGCCCCATTCCCATACCGGTCACTACCGGGTCAGCGGGCGGATTTTAGCATTTCTCATTCGCCGGGTGAGCCGGGCGAAACCCGGCCCTCGCCCGCATGGATCGCATCCGCCGTCAACCCGGGGAATCACTATTTCCGCCGCCTGCGGCCCCTCGTATCGTGGCCGGGTCCTTCCACCCGCAAAGAGGTCGCCCCGATGCCGTTTTCCGCCCCCCGCCTGCCCGTTCTGCGCGCCTGCGTCGCGCTCGCCCTGCTCGGCGGCGCCCACGCGGCGCTGGCCGCCCCGGTCGCCGCCGTGCACGAAGCCGCCCAGGCGCAGCGCCAGGGCATGCTGGACACCATGCGCGACCTGGTCGGGATCGAATCCGGCAGCAAGGACGTCGAAGGCGTGGAGCGCATCGCCGAACTGATCCGCGACCGCCTCAAGGCCCTCGGCGGCAAAGCCGAGATCCTGCCGGCCACCGACGTGTTCCGGCTGGACGACACGCCCGAGAAGGTCGGCCCCATGGTGCATGCCGAATTCAAGGGCAAGGGCGACAGGAAGATCATGCTGATCGCCCACATGGACACCGTCTACCGCAACGGCATGCTGAAGGACCAGCCCTTTCGGATCGACGGCGACAAGGCCTACGGGCTGGGGATCGCCGACGACAAGCACGGCGTGGCCATGATCCTGCACACCATCGCCCTGCTGCAGAAGCTGGGTTTCGACGATTTCGGCACCCTGACCGTGCTGATCAACGGCGACGAGGAAATCAGCTCGCCCGGGGCGCGCAGCACCATCACCCGCCTGGGCGCCGAGCAGGACGCCGTGTTCTCGTTCGAGGGCGGCGGCGCCGAGCCGCGCCTGACGCTGGCCACCAGCGGCATCGGCGCGGCCTACCTCACGGTGCAGGGCAAGACCTCGCACGCCGGCTCGCGCCCCGAAGGCGGCGTCAACGCGCTCTACGAACTGGCGCACCAGGTGCTGCAGCTGGACGACCTGTCCAAGCCCGAGGCGGGGCTGAAGCTGAACTGGACCGTGGCCCAGGCCGGCACCAACCGCAACGTCATCCCGGGCCAGGCCACCGCCCAGGCCGACGCCCGCGCGCTGCGCGTCTCCGACTTCGACGCGCTGTCGCGCAGCCTGGAGGAAGGCATCAAGAACAAGCTGCTGCCCGATTCCAAGGTCAGCGTGAAATTCGAAATCCGCCGCCCGCCGCTGGAGGCCACGCCCGCCTCGCGCGCACTGGCCCGCCACGGCGTGGAGATCTATAAGGAACTGGACCTGCCGCTGAAGGTGGTGGACCGCGCCAGCGGCGGCGGCACCGACGCGGCCTTCGCGGCGCTCAAGGCGCGCGGGCCGGTGATCGAGGGCATGGGCCTGTCCGGCTTCGGCGCGCATTCCAACGACGCCGAATACATCCGCATCGACAGCATCGTGCCGCGCCTGTACCTGGCCGCCCGCATGATCATGGACGTGTCGCAGGGCAAGGCGCCCATGAAGTAGGAGTATCCTTGCAATCCTGTCCCAAGAACCTGATTGCAACACCTCCATGAGCGCAACATTACCCGCCTGGCCCTATTCCCGCTACATCGCCCACCGCGGCGGCGGCCGGCTGGCCCCGGAGAACACGCTGGCCGCGATGCGCGTCGGCGCCGAACACGGCTTCACCATGTTCGAATACGACGTCAAGCTCAGCCGCGACAACGTGCTGGTGCTGATGCACGACGACAAGGTCGACCGCACCTCCAACGGCGCCGGCCCGGCCGCGGACAAGACCTACGCGGAACTGGCGCAACTGGACTTCGGCAGCTGGCATTCGGCCGCCTACGCCGGCGAGCCGCTGCCCACTTTCGCCGCCGTGGCCCGCTACACCCTGGCCAACGGCATCGCCAGCAATGTCGAAATCAAGCCCTGTCCCGGCCGCGAGGCCGAGACCGGCCGCGCCGTGGCGCTGGCCGTCCGCCAGTTGTGGCAGGACGCGGCCCCCCTGCCCCTGCTGTCCTCGTTCGCGGAAGCCGCGCTGGCGGCCGCGCGCGAGGCCGCGCCGGAAGTGCCGCGCGCGCTCCTGGTGGAAAAAGTCCCCGCCGACTGGCGCGAGCGCCTGGCCAAGTACGAATGCGTGGCGCTGAACATCAACCAGAAAGACGCCACCCGCGAACTGATCGACGCCGTGCACGCCGCCGGCTACCGCATCGCGGCCTGGACCGTCAACGACCCGGAACGCGCGCGCCTGCTGCTCGACTGGGGCATCGACGGCATTTTCACCGACGAGCTGGCCGCCATCCGGCCCGCCGCCTGAGGCACCGCGCCGTGTTCAGCTACCGCCACGCCTTCCACGCCGGCAACCATGCCGACGTGCTCAAGCACGCCATCCTGATCCACACGCTGGATTACTTCAACCGCAAGGACGCGCCCTACTGGGTGGTCGACACCCATGCCGGCGCCGGGCTCTACAGCCTGGACAGCGACTGGGCCGCCAAGACCTCGGAGTTCGCCGACGGCATCGGCCGCCTGTGGGAAGCGCCGGACCTGCCGCCCATCCTGGCCGACTACGTGGCCCGCATCCGCGCCTACAACACCAACGGCCGCCTCAAGCGCTATCCCGGCTCGCCGTGGCTGGCCCTGGACGCCATGCGCCCGTCGGACCGGCTGCGGCTGTTCGAGATGCATCCCACCGAAATCGACACGCTGGTCTCCAACCTGGAGCACCAGGGCCGCACCGCCCAGCGCCAGACCACGATCTACGGCGACGACGGCTTCGAGGGCGTGAAGGCGCTGCTGCCGCCGCCCACGCGCCGCGGCATGGTGCTGATCGACCCTTCGTACGAAGACAAGAACGACTACCGCCGCACGCTCATTACCGTCAAGGAATGCATCAAGCGCTTCGCCACCGGCACCATCGCCGTCTGGTATCCGCTGGTGCAGCGCCGCGAGGCCGGCGAGATGGCGCGCCACCTGGAAAACCTCAAGGTCAAGAGCTGGCTGCACGCCACGCTGACCGTCAAGAAAGCCGCCATCGACGGCTACGGCCTGCACGGCAGCGGCATGTTCCTGATCAATCCGCCCTGGACCCTGCACGACGCGCTCAAGCCCGCCATGCCTTACCTCGCGCGCACGCTGGGGCAGGACGAACGCGCCGGGTTCACGCTGCAGTTCCGGGAAAATCCCTTCCCCGCGCCGAAAAAACACTCGGACGAATAAGGCGCTTCCCGCGTCGCAGGCGCTGCGGCGCGGGACGCCCGCCCTCAAACCACCTCGTCTTCCGTCGCTTCCGGCCGCAACGCCTCGCGCGCCAGCGCCAGCTTGGCCGCGGCGTCGCGCAGCGCCGTGCGCAGGCCCTCTTCGATCACCGGGTGGTAGAACGGCATCTCCAGCATGCGCGCCACGGTCAATTCCTGCTGCACGGCCCAGGCCAGCAGGTGGCCGATGTGCTCGGCGCTTGGGCCCACCATCTCCGCGCCCAGGAAGCGGCCGGTTTCGATATCGGCGTACACGTGCAGCAGGCCGCGGTTCTTCAGCATGACGCGCGAGCGGCCCTGGTCGCCGAAATCCACCTCGCCGATCACGTAGGTGCCCGGGATCAGCCGCGCGTGGCCCTTGCCGGCCACCGCGATCTGCGGGTCCGAGAACACCACCGCCAGCGGCGCGCGGCGCAGGCCGGGACGGACGTCCGGATAGCGCGCCGCGTTTTCGCCGGCGATGCGGCCTTCGTCGGCCGCCTCGTGCAGGAGCGGCGTGTCGGCGTTGGCGTCGCCCGCGATGAAGATGGCGCTGTCGCCGGCCTGCATGGTTTCGCGGTCGAAGACCGGCACGCCCTGCGCGTTCAGCGCCAGCGAGGTGTGCTCCAGGCCCAGCCCGTCCAGGTTGGCGCGGCGGCCGGTGGCGACCAGGGCGTAGTCGAAGCGCTCGGTGCGTTCGCTGTTGTCTAGCGCCACGTAGCGCACTTCGACCTCGTCGCCCACGCGGGTCGTCTCCAGAACGCGCGCGTCCGGGTCCAGGTAGAACTCGCCCTGGAAGATCTTGCGCGCCGCCTGGCGAACCTGCGGGTCGCTGATGCCGGCCAGGCTGCCGCTGACCCCGAAGACGCGCACGGTCACGCCCAGCCGGGCCAGGGCCTGGCCCAGCTCCAGGCCGATCACGCCGGGACCGAACACCGCCACGCGGCGCGGCAGGTCGTTCCACGCGAACACCTCGTCGTTGACCACCAGCCGGTCTCCCAGCGCGCGGAAAGGCGGCGGCACCGAGGGGCGCGAGCCGGTGGCGATGACGATGCTGGCGGCCTGCACCTCGGTGTGCTCGTCCACGTGCAGCACCGTATCCGACACGAAGCGGGCATAGCCGCGCAGCTTGTCCTCGGCGGGGATGTTCTCCACGCCTTCGAGCACGAAACCGACGAAGCGGTCGCGTTCGCGCTTGACGCGGTCCATGACCGCCGCGCCGTCGACGCTGATCTTGCCGTTCACGCGCACGCCGAACGCATCCGTGTGGGCGGCGCTGTGGGCCGCCTCGGCCGCGGCGATCAGCAGCTTGGACGGCATGCAGCCCACGCGGGCGCAGGTGGTGCCATAGGGGCCGCCCTCGATCAGCAACGCTCGCTTGCCCGCGGCTTTCGCCGCGCGGTAGGCGGCCAGGCCGGCGGTGCCGGCGCCGATGATGGCGATGTCGGTGTGCAGAGTCTTCATGTCTTGGGGTCTCCCTGTATGGCGTGGGGCAGGATTTGCAAGGCGTATTCCGCCTTGTTGCGCAGCCTGAGGACGAACGCCGTCCCGCGGCGCCCGGACGGGGCCGCACCAAGATGCGCAACGAGGGAAATTCGCGGAAGATGCCGGGCCGCGGCGGGCGGCCCGGCCGGCGGACCGGGACGTACGCCCCGGTCCCGGCAGGCGCTTAGCCGATGCGCGCCTTCAGTTCTTCCAGACCGCCGACCAGCGAGCCGTTGATGAACACCTGGGGAGCGGTGCCCTTGCCCGAGACCGCGCCGATCACGCGGCCGCGGACCTTGTTGTCCAGCGGGATCTCGATCGCGGAGTAGCCCTTGGCGTCCAGCAGCGCCTTGGCTTCGATGCAGAACGGGCAGCCCGGCTTGGAGAACACCACGACCTGGTCCGGCTTCTTGGCCTTCGGGGCGAAATACGCCAGCATGGTGTCGGCGTCGGACACTTCGAACGGGTCGCCTTCCTTTTCCGGCTCGATGAACATCTTTTCGATCACGCCGTCCTTGACCAGCATCGAGTAGCGCCAGCTGCGCTTGCCGAAGCCGAGGTCGCTCTTGTCGACCAGCATGCCCATGCCTTCGGTGAACGCGCCGTTGCCGTCGGGCAGCAGCGTGATATTGGACGATTCCTGGTCCTTGGCCCATTCGTTCATGACGAAGGTGTCGTTGACCGACACGCACACGATGCTGTCCACGCCGGCTTCGAAGAAGGCGGGCGCCAGTTCGTTGTAGCGCGGCAGGTGCGTCGAGGAGCAGGTCGGCGTGAAAGCGCCGGGCAGCGAAAAGACCACAACGGTCTTATTCTTGAAGATATCGTCCGAAGTGACCTTCTTCCAGGTATTGTCTTCGCGGACGGGGAAAGTAACGTTGGGGACTCGTTGGCCTTCGCGGTTCTGCAGCATTCAATCTCTCCTTGGGGTAGCGGGGTCTTGTTCAACCACCATGGAAAGAATGATAAACGCCAGCTATTAATTAATCAAATTTAATAATTTTAATTAATTGATAGCCTAAGGCAATCGGCCCCGGGGCCGCCGGCCGGCAGGCGGGGACTTGCGCCGGCGGCCCCAAGGGAGATTACACGCGCGACGGCTCGTAGCCGGCATCGCGGATCGCGGCCTCGATCGCGGCGGCCTCGCCCGCGCCCGTCACGATGACGCGGTGCGACGGCAGATCCACGGTGACGGTCGCGCCCGGCGCGGCCTGGGTCACGGCGCCGGTGATGGTCTTGACGCAATGGCCGCAGGTCATGTCGGGCACTTGGAACTCGATGCTCATGTCTATCTCCAGAGGGATTCAAGGTTGGCGGACGCTGTTTTGTCCACCGCGAACACAGCTTAAACCTTCCAATTGTGTCAAGGTCAAGCGTAGAATGGGACGACACCACGGAGGTTGGCCATGAACATCGGCGAGGCGGCGAAAAGCTCCGGCATTTCCGCCAAGATGATCCGCTACTACGAAAGCATCGGCCTGATCGGCCCGGCCGTGCGCACCGACTCGGGCTACCGCGTCTACAGCGAGCACGACCTGCACACCCTGCGTTTCGTGCGCAGGGCGCGCGACCTGGGATTCTCGGTGGAACAGATGAACGAGCTGCTGGCGCTGTGGAAGGACCGCAGCCGCGCCAGCGCCGACGTCAAGCGCATTGCGCTCCAGCACGTGGACGAGCTGGAGCGCAAGGCCGAGGCGCTGCGCGAGATGGCCGCCACCCTCAAGCATCTGGCGCGCACCTGCCACGGCGACCAGCGGCCGGACTGCCCTATCCTGGAAGGCCTGGGCAGCGCGCACTAGCGCCCGCTTCAGGCCTGGACCGGCGCCTCGGCGGCGGCTGCCGCGGCCAGCTTGGCGGCCTGCGCGGCCTCGGCCTCGGCGGCGGCCCGGGCGGCGCGTTCGCGCGCGCGCTCCTTCACCGCATGCACGCCGTCGGCGTCCAGCGATTCGAACACCGCGATCGACTCCACGTGGCCGGTATGCGGGAACATATTGATCACGCCGGCGCTCTTGAGCACATAGCCGCCCTCGTGCACCAGGATGGCGGCGTCGCGCGCCAGCGTGGCCGGATTACAGGACACGTAGACGATGCGGCGCGGACGCTCCTGCGGCTCCAGCTGCGACAGGGCCTGCGACACGGCCTGCGCGCCCTCGCGCGGCGGGTCGATCAGCATGCGGTCGAAATAGCCCAGGCCGCGCAGCCAGTCCACGTCGACCTCGAACAGGTTCAGGGTCGCGAAGCTGGTGCTGCCGGCAAGGCCGTGGCGCGAGGCGGCCTCGAGCGCGCGGTCGGTCAGCGCCTTGCTGCCCTCGACGCCCACGGCTTCGCGCGCCTGCGTGGCCAGCGGCAGCGTGAAATTGCCCAGGCCGCAGAACAGGTCGGCCACGCGGTCGGTGGGCTGCACTTCCAGCAGCTGCAGCGCGCGCGACACCATGGCGCGGTTGATGGCGTGATTGACCTGGGTGAAGTCGGTGGGCCGGTACGGCATGCGCAGGCCGAACTCCGGCATGGCGTAGGCCAGCGCGTCGCCGTGCTCGCGCTCCAGCGGATGCACGGTGTCCGGCCCCTTGGCCTGCAGCCACCACTGCACGTTGTGCTTGGCGGCGAAGGCGCGCAGGATGGCGATGTCGCCGTCGGTCAGCGGCAGCAGATGGCGCAGCACCAGCGCGGTCACGCCCTCGCCCAGCGACACCTCGATCTGCGGCATGCGGTCCGGCGCCGACATCGAGGCGATCATGGCCCGCAGCGGCAGCAGCAGGTCGCTGACGTGGCGCGGCAGGACGTGGCATTCGCGCATGTCGGCCACGTAGCTGCTCTTGCGTTCGTGAAAGCCCACCAGCACCCCGCCCTTCTTCGGCACCACGCGCACCGACAGGCGCGCGCGGTAGCGATAGCCCCAGGTCGGGCCTTGCAGCGGCGGCAAAATGCGCGCCGGGCGCAGCTTGCCCACGTGCCAGAACGTGTCCTCCAGCGAGCGCTGCTTGATGGCCACCTGCGTGCTGGGTTCGAGATGCTGCATGGCGCAGCCGCCGCAGACGCCGAAATGCGGGCAGCGCGGGGCAACGCGCTGCGACGAGGGCCGCAGCACTTCCTCGACGCGCGCGATCTCGTACGAGGGCTTGCGCCGCACCGTGACGGTCGAGACCCGCTCGCCCGGCAAGGCGCCTTCCACGAATACGACCTTCCCGTCGCGGCGGGCGATACCCCTGGCTTCCAGGTCCAGGGATTCGATACTCAAAACGTCAGACATCTCACGCAGTCCAGAATTACACGCAACCCGGTATTGTAAAAGGACTGCGCCCGATCCCGGAAATGGCCCGAGGCCCGTCCGCCGCTCAGAAGGCGCGCGCCACCGAAAACACCGCGCCCAGCCGCCCTGAGGGGTGGCCGTACTTGGTGGGCAGCCAGTTGTCCCGGGTCGCGCCCACGGCGGCCAGGCCCAGCACCCAGCCCTTGAGGTCCTTGGTCACGCCGAGCTTGTAGTCGACGTAATGGCCGATGGCGTCGCCGTCCATGTCGGTCTGGTTCTTCAGCTTCTGGTAGCCGACGTGGCCCACCAGGCCCCAGCCGTCGCCCAGGTCGAAGTTGGCCGTGCCGTCCAGGTACCAGGTGCCCTTGCTGTCGGGCGTGCTGAAGAAATCGCTGGGCGTGTACGAGTACTTCAGGCTGTAGCTGCCGTAGGAGACGCCCAGGTACAGGTCGGTGTTGTTGTAGTTGCCGCCCTTGGGCGAGCTGGAGCCGGGATAGTAGTAATGCAGCACGCCGGCGTCGAGCGCGAAGCCGCCGCCGACGTCGCCCTTCCAGCCGCCGTAGAAATCCATTTCCAGGTTGCCGTCGGTGAAGACGAAGTCGGAGACGTTGGAGTTCCAGTTGCCCAGGTAGAAGCCGGAGCTGTGGGTCAGGTCGAAGCCCAGCTGCACGGCCGGGCGGAAATCGGTTTGCGAGTAGCCGCGGAACCGGTAGTCGCTGACGATGGCGGCATTGCCGCTGAGCGCGAATCCGCCGCCCAGGTCGGTGGGTTCGGCCAGCGCGGGCGCGGCGAAACTGGCGGCAAGCACAAAGGGCAAGGCGGGCAGCGTCTTCTTCATGGTGCAAAGTCCTGGTCGGATTCGAGGGAGGCGGACGGCCTCGGGGCGCGTCCGCGCCGGCCAGCCAGGAGCGGCGGCCGGTTACCGACTCATCAAGCAATGTCCATGCCAGGCCGCGGATGCCGCAGGCGGCAGCCCCGAAGCGCCCGGAATCGCCCTTTCATGCACCAGCGGCGTGCAGCCGGCGCGCCGCCATGCTCCAAAACAGGGAGCCCCCGGCACGCGCAGGCGTGGCGGGGGCTGCGATCACCGGCCGGCCTTGCGGCCGGGGTGCGGGGTTCAGTTGGCGGCCGGGGCCGTTTCGGCGGGCGCCTTGCCCTTGCCGTGGCGCGCTTCCATCTTGGCGTGGCGCTCCTGCATGCGGGCCTGGCGCTCCTTGACCATCGCGGTGACCTGGCCGCGCTGGGTGTCGTTCAGGCTGTCCCAGACGGCCAGCCACTGGTCGCGCACCTGCTTGGCCTGCGCGCCGAAAGCGTCGCGCGACTTGTCGGACGCTTCGACGAGCGCGCGCGGGTCCAGCTTGCCGCTGTCGAGCTGCGCCTTGAGCAGGTCATGGCGCTTGCCGCCGGCCTCGCGGCGCGCCTCGTGCAGGCTGCGCTGGCTGTCCTGGGCGGTCTTGAACAGGGCCTGCTGTTTCTCGTCCAGCTTGAGTTCGGCGACCTGCGCCTTGGTCACGGGACCCAGGCCGGGAATCATCAGGCCGTCGCGCATGGCTTTGTGGAAGCCGCCGCCGCCGTGATGGCGCTGCTGCATGGCGGCGGGGCCGCCGTCGGCCGTGGGAGCAGCCATGACGGCGCCGGCCGCGAGGCCGCCGGTGGCGACGACGAAAGCGAGAGCGGCCAGGTTGGAGCGGATAGCGAATCGGGACATGTGGGTCTCCTTGAGTGAAGAAAGCGAGACCATTGTGCGATTCGCCCGGTTTCAGCCGGGTTTCGCGCGCGCAAGCGATGTTTCAGTCGATTGCGCGGGGCGCCCTTTACGCGGGGCGCCCTTTGCGCGGAGCGTCCTTTGCGCGGGGCGTCCTTCACGCGGGTGTGTTGCGCTCAGTTGGCGTCCCAGGCCGCCATATATTCCTTCCAGTGCGGCGCGTCGCTGGCGCCGAGGGTGTCGCGCACCAGCGCGATCTCGGCCTCGTAGGCGGCGCGGTCGAGTTCGCCGCGCAGGAAGCGGAAGCGGCAGTACACCAGCCAGGTGTTGACCACGTCGGTTTCGCAATAGGCTCGCACTTCGTCGGCGCGGCCCTGGCTCCAGGCTTCCCAGACCTTGCTGCCGTCCATGCCGAGCTTGCCGGGAAAGCCGCAGAGCTTGGCCAGCTCGTCCAGCGGCGCGTTGGCGCGGCCGTTGTACTTGGCCAGCAGGTCCATCAGGTCCAGGTGGCGGGAGTGGTAGCGCGAGATGTAGTTGTTGAACTTGAAATCGCGGTCTTCCTCGCCCATGTCCCAGTAGCGCGGCGCGGGCACGCCCTGGATCAGGCTGCGGTAGTGCAGCACCGGCAGGTCGAAGCCCGAACCGTTCCAGCTCACGAGCTTGGGCGTGTAGCGTTCGATGGTCTTGAAGAAGCCCGCCAGCAAGGCGGCCTCGGGGTCGTCGGCCTGGCCCAGCGTCTTGACGCGAAAGCCCTGGTCGTCGCGGAACACGCAGCCCACCACCGCCACCTTGTGCAGGTGCAGCGGCAGGAAGTCGTGGCCGACCGCCTCGCGGCGCGCGGCCAGCGCGCGCTCGATCACTTCCTGGTCGGAAACCTCGGCCCCCCAGCCGTTGAGCTTGCGCAGCCCCTCGGCGTCGGGGATGGTTTCCAGGTCGAATACCAGGGTGGGCGTCATCGCGCGGGCAGGTATTGCATGGGGTCCACCGGCTGGCCCTGGCGGCGGATTTCGAAGTGCAGGCGCGGCGAGGTCGTGTCGCTTTGGCCGAGTTCGGCGATCTTGGCGCCGCGCTTGACCGTCTGGCCGGTCTTGACCAGCACCGAACGGTTGTGGGCATAGGCCGTGATGAAGCCGTTCTGGTGCTCCACGATGATGAGGTTGCCCAGGCCGCGCACGCCGTTGCCGCTGTACTTGACCAGGCCGTCGGCCGCGGCGATGACCGGATCGCCCAGCGCGCCGGCGATGTCGATGCCCTTGCTGCTGGCGTTGAAGCCCTGCACGATCTGGCCGTTGGCCGGCCAGCCCCAGTTGATGACGCCGGCGTCGGCGGCGCGCGTGGCGGGCTTGGTCTCGACCGGGGCCGGCGCCGGGGTCGGCGTGGTTTCGGGCGGCGGCGTGGTGGTTTCGGGCTGGTCCAGCGGACGCGGCTGCGTCTTGGTGCCGGTGATCGGCGCGGTCTGGGCGCCGCCGGTGGCGCTGCCCGACATCTTCAGCACCTGGCCGACGGAGATCTGGTTGGGGTCGCTGAGGTTGTTCCAGCGCTTGACGTTCTCGATGTCCACGTTGTTGGCGCGGGCGATCTTGTATAGCGTGTCGCCCGGCTTGACCACATAGGTGCCGCCGGGCTGAGTGGCGGGCGCGGGCTGCCCGCCGGTCATGTCGACCACGGGCGCGCGAGTGCCTTTGGATGCGCAGCCAGCCAGGATGGCCAGGCTGAGCGCCCCCGCGATGAAGAGCGGGCGACGCAGGCGCGCCGACGGCGCGCCCAGAGTGATATCGGTCAGTTGCAACTGCCCGTTGAGCATACGTTTCTCCTGTTTGCTCAAGATTGTATTCCGGCCCGTAGCGGCACAAAGCGCACGGCCTCTAATTCTGTGCGTTTCCAGCTGGCCGCGCCCGTGCGTTCGATCAGAACCAGGCGCTGGTTGGCGCCCCCTTCCGGAGCGATCAGGCGGCCCCCCGGCGCCAGCTGCGAAAGCAGCGCTTGCGGGATGGCCAGGCCAGCGGCAGCCACAACGATAGCATCGAACGGCGCCACGCCGGGCAGGCCCAGCATGCCGTCGCCGTAGATGAGGCGTATCCTCGTCGTCAGCCGCAAGGCGCGCAGGTGTCCGCGCGCCAGTTCGTACAGTCCGCGGATGCGCTCGATGGTATGCACCTCGCGCACGAACTGCGCCAGCACCGCGGCCTGGTAGCCGCAGCCGGCGCCGACTTCCAGCACTCGCGTGGGCGCGCGGTCCTCGCAGACCGCGGCGATCATGCGCGCCACCACCCAGGGCTGTGAAATGGTTTGCGAATGGCCGATGGGCAGCGCCGCGTCTTCGTAGGCGCGGCTGGCCAGCGCCTCGTCGACGAACAGGTGGCGCGGCACCGCGCCCATCGCGTTGAGCACGCGCTCGTCGCTGATGCCTTGCGCGCGCAGGCGCTGCACCATGGCCTGGCGCAGGCGGTCGGAGTTCAGGCCCAGGTTGCCGCCGGAGGCCGGCGCCGGCGCCTGGGCCTGGCGCGGCAGCGTGGCCGCGGAAATCCGGGTATTGCTGTTGGCCGGCGTGACGCCGGGGCTGAGCCGGCCGGAGTCGTAGCGCGCCGGGCCGCTGCGGCCGGGCACGGGCTGCGACACGTCCGGCTGGCTTATGCGTTTGCGCATAGCGGCTCCGCCCAGTTACGGATCTCGTCGAGCTGGCTGTGCTGGGTCAGGTCCAGCCGCAGCGGCGTGACCGACACGGTGCCCTGCTCGACGGCATGGAAGTCCGTGCCCGGAGCCGCGTCGGCCGCCAGGCCCACGGGGCCGATCCAGTACACCGTGTCGCCGTAAGGCGTGGTGGTGCGCACCACCGGCTGCGACGGATGGCGCTTGCCCAGGCGGGTGACGGCGAAGCCTCGCATGTCTTCGTAGCGGCGGCTGGGAATGTTGACGTTGAGCAGCACCGGCGCGGCCAGCGGCTGGGCCAGATGGCGCTCGACCACCTGGCGCGCGGCGCGCGCGGCGTCTTCGATGTGGGCCCAGCCTTTTTCGGCCAGCGAGAAGGCGATGGCGGGAATGCCGAACAGATAGCCTTCGCTGGCCGCGGCCACGGTGCCCGAATAAAGCGTGTCGTCGCCCATGTTGGCGCCGTTGTTGATGCCCGAGACCACCAGGTCCGGGCGCGCGTCCATCAGGCCGGTGAGCGCCACGTGCACGCAGTCCGACGGCGTGCCGTTGACCGCGATGAAGCCGTTGGAGGCGGTGCGCACCGACAAGGGGCGGTTCAGCGTGAGGGAGTTGGAGGCGCCGCTGTGGTTGGTCTCGGGCGCGACGACGGTGAGGTCGCCCAGGCCTTGCAGCGCCGACACCAGCGCTTCGAGCCCGGGGGCGGAGTAACCATCATCGTTCGAAACCAGAATTCGCATTGTGCATCCGAAAGAAAACAAGACACGGTGGACGTGTCCGATTGTACCGTCCGCGGAGGCCATCCGGATGACGGGGTTGAGGTCCGGGCGGCGGCGCCCCGCTCGATAACCCGTAGCCGGGCGCGGCGCGCGGCGCGGTAGAATCCGCAGCCATTACGACATACCAACGGACTCCCCTTTTCCATGGCGATCACCGCAACCTCCTTCGCGTTCCATCTTGCGCTCATCCTGCTGGCCTACCTGATCGGCTCGGTGCCGTTCGCGGTGGTGGTCAGCAAGCTCATGGGCCTGCAGGACCCGCGCAGCTACGGCTCCAAGAATCCCGGCGCCACCAACGTGCTGCGCACCGGCAACAAGACCGCCGCCGCGCTGACCCTGCTGGGCGACGCCGCCAAGGGCTGGTTCGCGATCTGGCTGGCCGAAAAGCTCGCTCCCGGCATTCCCGTCGGGCCGCTGTCGGCGGTGGCGCTGGCCGCTTTCGTGGGCCACCTGTATCCGGTGTTCCTGGGCTTCAAGGGCGGCAAGGGCGTGGCCACCGCGCTGGGCGTGCTGGTGGCGATCCAGCCCTGGCTGGCGGTAGCCACGGCCGCGACCTGGCTGATCGTCGCCATCTTCTTCCGCTATTCCTCGCTGGCCTCGCTGGTGGCGGCGTTCTTCGCCCCGGTGTACTACGTGTTCGGCTCCGGCCTGGCCTGGCGCGCCCAGCCCGCCATGGGCGTGGCGCTGGTCATCATCGGCGTGCTGCTGTTCTACCGCCACCGCGCCAACATCACGCGCCTGGTGCAGGGCACGGAAAGCCGGATCGGCGGCGGCAAGAAGAAATAGGCGGCGGCGCGGCGCCCTGCCCGCTCAACCGATCTCCGCCAGGTCCCACCGGGGCCTGACCGTAAAGCTGTGCGGCGCGTCCGCATCCAGCACCGCCAGCCCGGCCTTGACCCGCTCGGCCGCCGCGAACGCGATCATCGCGCCGTTGTCGGTGCATAGCGCCAGCGGCGGGAAATAGGCGGTCGCCTTCAACGGCTTGAGTGCGGCCGCCAGGCGGGCGCGCAGCAACTGGTTGGCGCCCACGCCGCCGGCCACCACCAGCCGCTTCAGGCCGGTCTGCTTGAGCGCGCGCACGGCCTTGGCCGCCAGCACCTCGACGATGGCGGCCTGCGTGGCCGCGGCGAGGTCGGCGCGGGTCTGTTCGTCCAGGCCGCCCGCCGCCTCGGCGGCCTTGACCCGGGTCAGGACGGCGGTTTTCAGGCCGCTGAAGCTGAAATCCAGGTCGCCGCTGTGCAGCATGGGGCGCGGCAGGTCGAAGCGCGCGGCGTCGCCGCTGGCGGCCAGCCGGGCCAGCGCGGGGCCGCCCGGATAGCCCAGGCCCATCAGCTTGGCGGATTTGTCGAAGGCCTCGCCGGCGGCGTCGTCCAGCGTTTCGCCCAGCAATTCGTAGCGGCCCACGCCGTCGACCCGCATCAGCTGGGTATGGCCGCCGGACACCAGCAGCGCCACGAAGGGGAAGTCGGGCCGCGGGTCGGCCAGCATGGGCGACAGCAGGTGCCCTTCCAGGTGATGGATGCCGATGGCCGGCAGATGGCGCGCCCAGGCGAACGATTGCGCGACGCTGGCGCCCACCAGCAGGGCCCCGGCCAGGCCGGGGCCGGCGGTGTAGGCCACCGCGCCCACGTCGGACATCTGCAGGCCCGCTTCGTCCAGCACCTGGCGGGTCAGCGGGATGACGCGGCGGATGTGGTCGCGCGAGGCGAGTTCCGGCACCACGCCGCCGTATTCCTGGTGCATGGCGATCTGGGTGTGCAGCGCGTGGGCCAGCAGGCCGCGTTCCGTACAGACGGCCGCGACGCCGGTCTCGTCGCAGGAGCTTTCAAAGCCGAGAATAATCATGGCGGCAGAGTTTACAACTGATGCGAAAATAGCGGCCCGCAAGCCTGTTAAACATACTGGGGACTCGAATGCTGGAGAAGCTATTCAAGCTGCGTGAACACGGTACGAACGCCCGTACCGAGCTCGTGGCGGGCCTGACGACATTCCTGACGATGTCGTACATCATATTCGTCAATCCGGACATCCTGTCGTCGACGGGCATGGACCGCAACGCCGTGTTCGTGGCCACCTGCCTGGCCGCCGCGCTGGGCTCGCTGGTGATGGCGCTGATCGCCAACTGGCCCATCGGCATGGCCCCGGGCATGGGCCTGAACGCGTTCTTCGCCTTCACCGTGGTCAAGACCATGGGCTACACCTGGGAGCAGGCGCTGGGCGCGGTGTTCATCTCCGGCGTGATTTTCCTGTTCCTGACGATCTCCGGCATCCGGGTATGGCTGGTCAAGGGCATCCCGCATTCGCTGCGCAGCGCCATCGCCGCGGGCATCGGGCTGTTCCTGGCCATTATCGCGCTGTCGAACGCCGACATCGTGGTCGCGCATCCGGCGACCAAGGTCACGCTGGGCGACCTGACCAAGCCCGGCCCGCTGTTCGCGATCCTGGGCTTTTTCATCATCGCCGCGCTGGACGCGCTGCGCGTGCGCGGCGCCATCCTGATCGGCATCGTCGCGGTCACGCTGCTGTCGATGGCGCTGGGCTACAACGAATTCAAGGGCATCTTCGCCGCGCCGCCCAGCCTGGCGCCGACGCTGTTCAAGCTGGACATCCTGGGCGCCCTGCACAGCGGCTTCGTGCACGTGATCCTGGTGTTCGTGCTGGTCGAAGTATTCGACGCCACCGGCACGCTGGTGGGCGTGGCCCGGCGCGCCGGCCTGATGCCCGAGAACAAGCCCAACCGCCTGGGCCGCGCGCTGTTCGCCGACAGCTCGGCCATCGTGGCCGGCTCGATGCTGGGCACCAGCAGCACCACGGCCTACGTGGAAAGCGCCTCCGGCGTGCAGGCGGGCGGACGCACCGGCCTGACCGCGCTGGTGGTGGCGCTGCTGTTTCTGGCCGCGCTCTTCATCTCGCCGCTGGCCGGCGCCGTGCCGGCCTACGCCACCGCGCCCGCCCTGCTGTACGTGGCCGGCCTGATGATGCGCGAACTGATCGACATCGACTGGAACGACGTGTGCGAGGCCACGCCGGCCGCGCTGACCGCGCTGGTCATGCCGTTCACGTATTCGATCGCCAACGGCATCGCCTTCGGCTTCATCAGCTACGTGGTGCTCAAGACCGCCACCGGCCGGGTGCGCGACGTGCATCCCGCCACCTGGCTGGTCGCGGCCCTGTTCGTGATCCGCTACGCCTTCTATCCGGGCTAGCGGCACGCTGCGTCGATTGTCCCCGTCAATCGGGGACATAGATTGAATCCATACAACCCGCCAGCGCATAAGGTTGCTGGCGGCCGCGGTTGAAATCGCCGATACACTCCCCAAGTATCCTGTATATGGAGTCCACCTTGCGTTTCAACCGTCCCACCCCCTCCTGCAGGGCAGTCCGATGAGCAGCCTGGCCCGCATCCCGTTTTCCGTCCTCGACCTGGCCCCCATCGTGCAGGGCCGCGACGCCGCCGACGCCTTCCGCAACACGGTGGCGCTGGCGCAGCACGTCGAGCGCCTGGGCTACCGCCGCTTCTGGCTGGCCGAGCACCACAACATCAACGGCGTGGCCAGCAGCGCCACCGCGGTGCTGATCGGTCACGTGGCGGCGCACACCAGCACCCTGCGGGTGGGTTCGGGCGGCGTCATGCTGCCCAACCACGCGCCGCTGATCATCGCCGAACAGTTCGGCACGCTCGAAACCCTGTACCCGGGGCGTATCGACCTGGGCCTGGGGCGCGCGCCAGGCAGCGACGGCGCCACGCAGCACGCGCTGCGCCGCGGCCCGCGCAGCGGCCTGGAGTTTCCCTCGCTGGTCGAGGAACTGCGCGGCTTCCTGGCGCCTTCGCGGCCCGGCCAGCCGGTGCGCGCCATACCCGGCGAAGGCCTGGACATCCCCATCTGGCTGCTCGGCTCCAGCGATTTCAGCGCGCGGCTGGCGGCTGAACTGGGCCTGCCGTTCTCGTTCGCCGGGCATTTCTCGCCCGAGGGCATGGCGGCGATGCGCCTGTACCGCCACCTGTTCAAGCCATCGGCGACGCTGGCCCGCCCCTACGCCATGATAGGCGTGCCGGTGGTGGCCGCGGAAACCGACGAGCAGGCCCGCCGCCAGGCCACCACGCAGCAGCAGAAGTTCCTGTCCCTGGTGCGCGGCAACCGGCTGCAGCTGCAGCCGCCCGTCGACAGCATGGACGGGCTGTGGAACGAATGGGAGCGTGAAGCGGTCAATCAAAGACTGGGCGCCGCCATCGTGGGTGGGCCGGAAACCGTGCGGCGCGAGCTGGAGGCGCTGGTGGCCGAAACCGAGGCCGACGAGGTCATGATCGTCTCGGATTTCTACGATATCGCCGACCGCCTGCGCTCCTTCGAAATCGTCGCAGCCCTGAAGCAGGACGCCACGGCCTGAAGGCGTCCCCGACCGCGCCCGCTCCCGGCGCCAACCATTGCGACGCGACCGCCACCCGCTCTACTATGGCCAAAAGCGCATAGAACGCCGTAGCGTCGCCAACCCCGACACCGCTTTCGCCGTACACGCGGCAAGGATGCAAAATGAGTATTGTTGAACTCACCAAAGACAGCTTCCAGGATGCCATCACTCCCGACGGCACCCTGATCGTCGATTTCTGGGCGCCCTGGTGCGGCCCATGCCGCGGCTTCGCCCCGGTCTTCGAGCAGGCCGCCACCGAGCACCCGGACGTCACGTTCGCCAAGGTCAACACCGACGTCGAACAGGAACTGGCCGGCGCGCTGGGCATCCGCTCGATCCCCACGCTGATGGTCTTCCGGGAAAAGGTGCTGCTGTTCTCGCAGCCCGGCGCCCTGTCCGGCGGCCAATTGAACGAACTGCTGGCCAAGATCAAGGAAGTGGACATGGAACAGGTCCACAAGGAAATCGCCGCCGCCCAGAACGGCTCGGACGCGTAATCGCGCGCTGACGTGATGGCGTAGGATGGGCATGGCGCGCGCGCACCGGGGCAAACACACCACCGCCCAGCGCGCGCAGCCCACCGGGCGGCGCAGGCCGCCATTTTCCGGCAAGCTTGTATCAGACCCATCTCATATATAGATGAGATAGATACTCAATACGATTCACGCACGTTCCCCCACCCTGGAAATGTGCCGATGAATCCACCGATCACGGCCGGCGATCAGGTCCCCGGTCCAGCCCCCCTCCCCACCGATTCCGCCGCAGGCCCGCGGCGCACCCTGCCGGTCGAATTCCACGGCCGCGCGCTCGATTACTTCCGCGTCTGGATCGTGAACGTGCTGCTCACCGTCGTCACGCTGGGCGTCTGGTCCGCCTGGGCCAAGGTGCGCACCCGGCGCTGGTTCTACGGGCACACGCGCATCGACGGCCACAGCTTCGACTATCACGCGACAGGCCGGCAGATTCTTGTCGGCCGGATCATCGCGTTGGCGGTGCTCGTCGCCGCTTCCATAATCAGCCGGCTCTCGCCGGCCGGCAGCCTGGCCGTCACCATCGCCATCCTGTGCCTCCTGTCCTGGACGGTCAACGCGGGCCTGCGTTTCAGCGCGGCCATGATGTCCTGGAGGAACGTGCGTTTCGGCTTTCAGGGCAATTACATGCGCGCGGCTTGCGTCTTTCTGCTCATGCCCGCGATCGCGGTATTGACGCTCGGGCTGCTGACCCCGCTCGCCTCGCGCATGGCGGGGCGCTACGTGGCCGGCGGCTACCGCTACGGCAACGCCGCCTTCGCCAGCACCCCGCGGCTGGGCGCGCTGTACGGCGCGCTCGTCCTCAGCATCCTGGTGTTCTTCGTGATCATGATCCTGGGCCTGCTGCTGGCGGCCGCCGTCGCCGCGGCCGATGGCATCGACGTCTCGATGGAGACGCTGGCGCTCGACTGGTACGCCTTCCTGTACGCCCCCGAGGGCCGGCCTCCGGCCTATGATTCGGGCCTGCTCAAGCTGCTCATCGCGGCGCTGGGCCCCAGCTTCTACGCCGCGTTTTTCATCGCCGGGCTGTACTACGGCGCCTGCCTGCGCAACGAGCTGTTCAAGCGCCTGACCCTGACGGGCGGACACCGCATGCAGAGCCGGCTGTCGCCGCTGGTCCTGATCTGGATCGTGATTTCCGGCCTGGTGGCCACCGTCGTCACGCTCGGGCTGGCCTACCCCTGGGCGCGCGTGCGCCACTACCGCTACCTGACACAAAGCCTGACCGTGCTGGCCGCGCCGGGACTGGACGACCTGGTCTCGCAGCAGCAGAACGCGCCAGGCAGCTTCGGCAGCGAATTCAGCGAGCTTGAAGGCTTTGGCAGCGCGGCCATGTTCTGATCCCGGTCCGGTGCGAGGACGGCTGTTCGAGTCCGGCGCCGCCGCGCACCGCCCGGCCACGCTCACGCGGCAAGCCGACGGTTCCCTGCTGCTGGACGATGGCGGTACGCCGCGGGTGCTGACGCCCAGCGCGCTGCGCTGGTCCAGCCGCATCGCCGATACGGCGCGGCGCGCGACCTTGCCCGGCGGCGCCGTGTTCGAGACTTTCGACAACGACCGGGTCGACGCCCTGAGCCGCCGCGGACCCGGCCTGTTGCACCGCCTGGAACGCCTCGGCACGCTGCAGCTCACGCTGACGGCGGCGCTGGCCCTGGTGGCGGTGCTCATCGGACTGCGCTGGGCCGTGCCCTGGCTGGGCGACGCGGCATCGCGTTTCGTGCCGCGCGCGGCCGAGGCCCGCATCGGCGCCGCGTTGCTGGACACGCTGGACCGCCTCTCCTTTCAACACAGCGATCTGCCCGTTGCCACGCGACAGGCCATCGAGGCCGAATTCAACGATCTGTCCGTCCATGCCAGCGCGCCGCCCGGCAGCCTCGGGCTGATTTTTCGGCGCGGCGGCAAGCTGGTGGGCGCCAATGCGCTGGCCTTGCCCGGCGGCCAGGTCGTGGTCACCGACGAGCTGGTTGCGCTGGCGCCCCGGCCCGCCGACCTGGCCGGCGTGCTCGCGCACGAGATCTCCCACGTCGAGTACCGGCACGGCATGCGCCGCCTGGGCCGCCTCGCGGGCCTGTCCGTCGTGCTCATGCTCATGACCGGGGATGGCGTCGGCGCGGTATACGACCTCGGCACGCTGGGCGCCGGCCTGCTCGACCTGGGCTATTCGCGCGGCTTCGAGCGTGAAGCCGACGCGCGCGGGGCGGCCCTGATGCAACGGGCCGGCAAGAATCCCGACACGCTGGCGCTCATGCTCGAGCGCCTGAGCGCGGCGTCGGGCGAGGGCCTGCCGGGCTGGCTGTCGAGCCATCCGCCCACGCAGGAACGGGTGGATGCGATCCGCGCGCGCCGGTAGTCAGCGCGCCCCGGTCACTCCACCTCCCACCCTGCCCGCCCGCGCGTGATGTTGGCCACGGTCAGCGCCAGTTCATCGACCGCGCCGCGCGGCACGCAAAAGCGCAGCGTCACGCCGGCTTCGTTGAAATCCTCTTGCACGATGGCGGCGCCGGCCTGCGCCAGCCGGGATTTGAGCAGCGGCAGTTCGGCAAAGCCGCAGCTGCAGGAAACCGTGGCGAGGTCCACGATCTCGGTGCGCTGCCCCAGCCGCAGGCAGTTCGCCGCGCAGCCGCCATAGGCGCGCACCAGGCCTCCCGCGCCCAGCTTCACGCCCCCGAACCAGCGCACCACCAGCACGGCCACCCGGTCCATGTCCTGGCCTTCGATGGCCTGCAGTATGGGGCGGCCGGCGGTGCCGCCCGGCTCGCCGTCGTCGTTGAAGCGGTATTCCTGGCCGATGCGGTAGGCCCAGCAGTTGTGGGTCGCCTCGGGGTCGCTGTGTTCGGCGAAGAAGCGCATGGCCTCCTCCACCGTCGCCACCGGCGCCGCGTAGGCGGCGAAGCGGCTTTTCTTGATGTCTTCCTGGTAGGAACAGGGCGCGGTCAGCGTGTGCGTCATGCCCGGCATTGTAAGTGCAGCGCGACGCTAGCCGTGGCAGTCGGGCACTTCCTGGTCCAGATAGACGTCGAAGGCGACGTCGCGCGCCCATTTGGCGGTCATGGCGCGCCAGGCGCCGGCGCGCTCCCAGGCGCGCATTTCCTGCGCCAGCCAGCCCCGGCTGGCCGCGGCGTCGGCCGGCAGCAGCCAGACGCGTTCATGCCGCGCGCCGTCGGCGGCCAGCGTGGACGAAAACTTCTTCCATTCCGGAAAGCGCATCAGCGGCTCCCACACCGCGTCGTCCACCAGGCCGATGTCGCAGCTGCCTTCGCGCACCGCGACCAGGGCGTCGGACGGCACGCGATAGGTGCGCACCACCGCGCCCCAGCGCTGCGCCAGTTCGCGCGAGGCCGACGCGGCCTCGGCCATGCAGACGCTGCGTCCGCGCGCGTCGGCCGGCTGGCGCAGGCGGGTGTCGCTGCGGATCACGGCCTTGGGGCGATAGGCGTAGCCCGTGGGCTGCGCGGCGACCGGGCCCGGCTGGTCCGCGCCGCCCTCGGCCAAAGCGAGATCCACCTCGCCCGCCGCGAGCGCGGCCGCGGCGGCGGCCGGCGGCAGCTCGCGCAGCCGCACCGGCAGACCCAGGCTCTGCCCGAGCCGCTCGGCCATGGCGGCGTCCAGCCCGTCCGGCGTGCGGATCTTGGCGCCGGCCGCGGGCGGCGGCGCCAGGTACGGCACGCCCACCACCAGCTCGCCGCGCGCGCGCGCCGCGGCGAAGGCTTCGGGCTGCGCCTGCGCCGCGCCCGACAGCGCCAGGCAGGCGCCGAGCGCGAGCAGCCTCAGACGGGCGGACAGGTTGCGGGTCGCCATGTCGTTCACACGTACTGGTAGCGCAGCAGGCGGTGCTTGAGGTTTTCGAGCACGAACTGGTCGATCAGCGCCGCCAGCACCGCGATGACCAGGATGTTGGTCATGACGCCGGTCATGTCGGCGATCTCGCCCGAATAGGCCAGCGAGCGGCCCAGGCCCTTGCCGAAGCCGATCAGCATCTCGGCCGAGATCAGCGCGCGCCAGGCGTTGCCGAAAGCCAGCTGCGCGCCGGTGATGAGCTCGGGCATCACGGCCGGCAGGTAGACGCGCTTGACCAAACCCCAGGGCGTGGCGCCCATGACGCGAGCGGCCGAGACGTGCACGCGCTGCACCGATTCGGTGGCGTTCATCACGCTGAGCGCGGCCGGGAAGAAGGCCGACAGCGCCACCACCACGATGATGGGCGTGTTGCCGAAGCCCATCACGATCAGGAACAGCGGCACCCAGGCGATCGACGGGATCGATTGCAGGATGACGATGGCGCTGCGCAGCACTTCGCGGAAGAAGAACAGCACGGCCGCCACCAGCCCGAAGCCGATGCCGGCGGCCAGCGCCAGGCCGTAGCCCGCGCCCAGGCGTCCCAGCGTGCCCAGCAGGCTCTGGTGGAAGGACTGCTTGCCCAGGTCCTCGAACAGGCGCTCGACGACGGTGGGCACGCCCGGCATCAGGAAGTCCGGCAGCGCCAGCGAAGCCAGCTGCCACAGGGCCAGGATGAACAATACGCCCAGCACGCCCGCCAGATGCTTGCGGGCGCCGGTGACTCGGGTGGATGCGCTCAAAGCTTGCGAGCCTCTTGCCAGGACAGGTCGACGATGCTGGAGACGTCGTACGGCTTGCCGTCACGCGTCTTCAAGGAACCCTGGGCCTGCAGGATGTCGGCGATCTCCTGCATGCGGCGCGTGTCCTTCTCGGTCAGCTTGGGCGTGAACACCTGCGTGCCGATGGCTTCGGCGATCACCGTCTCGCGCGGCAGTTCGCCGCGGGTCAGGGTCTTGAGCGTGGGCTCGGCGATGAAGTAGGAGGCGATCAGCTTGGAGGCCTGGGCCGGCTGCTTCTGCAGCAGCTCGATGGCCTGGTTCTGCGCGTCCAGCGCCTTCCACACGTCGTCCTTGCGCTTGGCCAGGGTTTCGCCGGAGGTGATCACGACCATGCACGGAAACGGCCAGGCCTGGCCGACTTCATAGATCTGCTTGACCGGGGCCACCAGCTGCGCGATGCGGTCGTAGGGCTCGAACAGGAAGGCCGCGTCCACGCGCTTGCCCACCAGCGACTGCACCGCCACGGCCGGGCTCACGCCCATGATGTTGACGTCGTCGGCGGCCAGGTTGCCCTGCTTGAGCACCACGCCCTTGAGCACCACGTCGGCCGTGCTGCCTTCGGCCTGCGAGGCCAGGGTCTTGCCCTTGAGGCCGGCGATGTCCTTGATGCCGGTATCGTCGCGCACGATCAGCGAGTGGTAGCCCTGCTGCGCGCCGCCCACGACCTTCAGGTCGGCGCCCTTGGAGGCCCAGGCCACGGCGTTGGTGAAGCCCAGCACGCCGATGTCGAGCTGGCCGCCGACGATGGCCTTGATGAGGTCGGTGCCCGACTTGAATTCGATCAGTTCGGAATCCAGGCCGGCCTTCTGGTAGTAGCCGCCTTCCTGGGCGACGATGGCCTGCGCATCGTCCATGACGCGCAGATAGCCCACGCGGAATTTTTCGGCGGCCATCGCGGGGGCCGCTGCCAGCAGCGCCGCGGCCAGCGGCAGGGACAGCCATTGCTTGAATTTCATGAGGGAGCTCCAGGGGAATCGGAAACGGCGGCGCTTGCGCGCCGCCGCGAAAAACAGGCGCGCCGCGCCGTCAGGCGGCCAGGGCGAGGTCGGCGTGCGCGTCGGACCCGTCCACGGCGATGCCGAGCAGGCGCAGGATCTCGCGCTTTTCGGCGGCCAGGCCGGACAGGTCGTGGGTCTTTTCGTGGTGCGCCAGGTTGAACTCGCGCAGCACCCGCGCCGGGCGCGGGCTGAACACGATGATGCGGTCGGCCAGGAACAGGGCTTCGTCCACGTCGTGGGTGACGAGCAGCACGGTGGGCTTTTCCTGGGCGATCAGCTGGCGCAGCACGTCCTGCAGGCTCAGGCGGGTCAGCGCGTCCAGCGCGCCGAAGGGCTCGTCCATGAGCAGGGTCTGCGGCTGCGCGATGAAGGCGCGGGCCAGCGCGGCGCGCTGGCGCATGCCGCCGGACACCTGGTGCGGGTAGTAGTCCTCGAAGCCGGCCAGGCTGACGCGGGCCAGCCACTGGCGCGCGGCCTCGCGGGCGCGGGCCTTGGGCGTGTTCTGGAACTCCAGCGCCAGGGCCACGTTGTCCAGCAGCGTCAGCCAGGGATAGAGCGCGTGCTCCTGGAACACCAGGGTGCGGCTGGGATGCGGGCCGGCGACGGCCTGGCCGTCGGCCAGCACGCTGCCCGCCGTGGGCTTTTCCAGGCCCGCCGCCAGGTGCAGCAGGGTCGACTTGCCGCAGCCCGACGGGCCGACCAGGGCGACCAGTTCTCCGGTCTTGATTTCGCTGGCGAAGCCGTCCACCACCGGCAGGTCGCCGAAATGCTTGTGGACTTGGTCGAAGGTGAGATTCATGGAACGAGCCGTGGCGGATGGAAAACGAGGCTCCAATCTAACAATTCGTTATATGAATCCAAACGATCAATATCGAATGTCTTAACTGCTTCCGGTAATAAAGCCGGGCAGGCAATACCGGAATCGAATCGCTGCCACATAAAACGATATTGGACGCCGCGGCCCACGCTCATTAAGGTGGTCCGAATACATAACGGGGCCCACCCCGATCGGAGACATATGGAGCCGGACCATACCGACGCCGCGCGTCCGCGCGGCGCCCTTTCGCATCTGAAGGTACTGGACCTGACGCGCGTGCTGGCCGGCCCCTGGGCCACGCAGACGCTGGCCGACATGGGGGCCGAGGTCATCAAGGTGGAGCGCCCCGGAGAAGGCGACGACACCCGCGGCTGGGGTCCGCCCTTCCTGGTGGACGCCGACGGCGCCGAAACCCGGGATTCCTCGTACTTCCTGAGCGCCAACCGCGGCAAGCGTTCCATCACGGTGGACCTGGCCAAGCCCGAGGGCCAGGCGCTGATCGTGGCGCTGGCGCGGGATTCGGACGTGCTGGTGGAAAACTACAAGGTCGGCACTCTGGCGCGCTACGGGCTGGACTACGACAGCCTGCGGGCGGTGAACCCGCGCCTGATCTATTGTTCGATCACCGGCTTCGGGCAGGACGGGCCGTACGCGCCGCTGCCCGGCTACGACTTCGTGTTCCAGGGCATGGGCGGGCTGATGAGCATCACTGGCGACCCCGCGGGCGAACCGATGAAGTCGGGCATCGCCATCACGGACCTCCTGACCGGCGTCTACACCAGCACCGCCATCCTGGCCGCCGTCGAACACCGCCACGTCAGCGGCGCGGGCCAGCACATCGACATGTCGCTGCTGGACTGCGTGGTCACCATCTCCTCGTACCAGGCCATCAATTACTTCCTGTCCGGCCGGGTGCCGCAGCGCATGGGCAACGCCCATTCCAACATGGTTCCCTACCAGGTGTTCGCCTGCAAGCAAGGCGAGGTCATCGTCGCGGTGGGCAACGACGCCCAGTTCCGCGCCTTCTGCGGCGCCATCGGCCGCGCCGAGCTGGCGGCCGACGAGCGCTACGCCACGGCCGGCGCGCGCAACCGCCACCGCGCCACGCTGATTCCGCCCATCGCGCAGGCCATGCTGGCGCGCACCATGGCCGAATGGGTCGAAACGCTGCAGGCGGTCAACGTGCCCTGCGGCCCCATCTACGACATGGAGCAGGTGTTCCAGGACCCGCACGTGCGCCACCGGGGCATGCAACTGTCGCTGCCGCACGGCGCCGGCGTGGAGACGCCTTCCGTGGCCAACCCCATCCGCCTGAGCGACACGCCGCTGCGCTACGAGCGCGGCGCGCCGACGCTGGGCGAGCACACCGACGCCGTGCTGCGCGAACGCCTGGGCCTCAGCCAGGCGCGCATCGCCGAGCTGCGGGCCAAAGGCATCGTCTGACCACCCCGACCGCCGTCGCGACGGCCATGCCCCCCTCAGGAGACATCACCATGCGCATTCTCTCCGCTGCGGCCTGCGCCGCGCTGGCCCTGTCAGCCCTGGCGCCCGCGTCCGCGCGCGCCCAGGACGCGCCGGTCCGCTTCGTCGTGCCCTACCCGCCCGGCGGCGCCGCCGACCAGATCGCCCGGCTGGTGGCGCAGGCCGTCGGCAAGGACGGCGAGGCCCCCATCATCGTCGAGAACAGGCCGGGCGCGGCGGGCATGATCGCCGCCGACCACGTGGCCCGCGCCAAGCCCGACGGCAAGACCTATTTCGTCGGCTCCAACGCGCCCCTGGTGGTGAACCAGGCCTTGTACGCCAAGATGAACTACGACCCGGCCAAGGACTTCGTGCCGGTCTCCGGCATGGCCAAATCGCCGCTGCTGCTGGTGGTGCGTCCGGACCTGCCGGCGCAGGACGTCAAGTCGCTGGTGGCGCTGGGCCGGCAGGCCCCGGGCAAGCTCACCATGGGCTCGGCCGGCACCGGCAACATCACCTACCTGGCGGGCGAATATGCCGTCAGCAAGCTGGGATTCAAGGTCACGCACGTGCCCTACCAGGGCAGCGCGCCGGCCATCGTCGGCCTGATGGGCGGCAGCACCGACATGATGTTCGACGCCCTGCCCTCCAGCATGACGCAGGCGCAGGCCGGCAAGATTCGCCCCTTCGCCGTGCTGGACGACAAGCGCTTCGCCGGCCTGCCCGAGGTGCCCACGGCCGCCGAGCTGGGCTATTCCGGCATCGAGGCCAGCGCGTGGTTCGGGCTGGTGGCGCCGGCCGGCACGCCGCCGGCCATCGTCGAACGCATGAACCGGGGCGTGAACCAGGCGCTGGCGCAGCCCGAGCTGCAGCGCAAGCTGACCGGCATCGGCGCGGTGCCCATGCCCGGCGGCCCGGCCGTGTTCGCGGCCTTCGTGCAGGCCGAGAGAGACCGCTGGCTGCCGGTGGCCCGCGACCTCGGCCTCAAGGCGCAGTAAGCAGACACGAGGAAACCACGGCATGATCACCGTGGATTTCCCCAGCAAACCAAGGAGTAGTCATGACGTTGAAGATCACCCGCCACGGCGCCACCGCCGTGCTGACCATGGACCGTCCCGACCAGCGCAACGCGCTCAGCACGGACATGCGCGAGGCGTTCTCGCGCGCGCTGCCCGAATTGCGCGACGACAACGGCGTCAAGGCCGTGGTGCTGACCGGCGCCGGCGGGCATTTCTGCGCCGGCGGCGACATCAAGGCCATGACCGAGGCGCATGCGCAGGGACTGGACGCGTTCGAAGGACGCGAGCGCATCCGCAAGATCCACCGCTGGTACGACACGCTGGTGGACCTGGAGAAGCCCGTGATCAGCGCGGTCGATGGCGCGGCCTTCGGCGCCGGCCTGTCGCTGGCGCTGTGCGCCGACTATGCCATCGCCAGCCGCCGGGCCACGTTCTGCGCGGTGTTCGCCCGCATCGGCTTCGTGCCCGACATGCTGGGCATGTACCTGCTGCCACGCGCCGTGGGCCTGGCGCGCGCCAAGGAACTGGTGTTCACCGCCAGGGTGTGCGCGGCCGACGAAGCGCTGCGGCTCGGCCTGGTGCAGGCCGTGTGCGACGGCGATCCGCTGGAGCAGGCCCTGATCATGGCCGAGCGCTTCCACGCCGCGCCGACGCAGGCGCTGGGCCTGGCCAAGACCATCATGAACCGCAGCTACGAGTCCACCCGCGAGGACGTCTACGCGCAGGAAGCGATGGCCCAGGCGATCTGCCGCGACAGCGCCTACCACCGCGAAGCCGCGCGCCGCTTCGTCGAGAAACAGCCGCTTGCCTACAAATGGGATTGAACGGCTTGCGGGCCGCCGACGGCGGCCCGGGCCCGGCCTCAGGCGTCGATGCCGCGCGAGGTCAGGTACTCGTCGTAGGTGCCGCGGTAGTCGACGATCTCGCCGGACGGCAGGATCTCGATCACGCGCGTGGCCAGGCCGGACACGAATTCGCGGTCGTGCGACACGAACACCAGCGTGCCCTGGTATTTCTCCAGCGCGAACTGCAGTGATTCGATCGATTCCATGTCCAGGTGGTTGGTGGGCTCGTCGAGCAGCATGACGTTATGCCGGCCCAGCATCAGGCGGCCGAAGGTCATGCGGTTCTTTTCGCCGCCGGACAGCACCTTGGGCGCCTTGGGCAGGTCGTCGGCCGAGAACAGCAGGCGGCCCAGCACCGAGCGGATCGACTGGTCGTCGTCGCCGGGCTGGCGGTGTTCGCCCATCCAGTCCAGCAGGTTGATGTCGGTCTGCTGGAACTGGTCGGAGACGTCCTGGGCCATATAGCCCAGATCGGCGTTTTCCGACCACTTCACGGTGCCGGCGTCCGGCGCCAGGTCATTGGCCAGCAGGCGCAGCAGCGTGGTCTTGCCCACGCCGTTGGCGCCGATGATGGCGATCTTCTCGCCCGCCTCGACCATGGCCGAGAAGTTCTTGATGACCGGCGCGTCGTAGGCCTTGGACAGGTTCTCGACGTTGACCGCCTGGCGGTGCATGACCTTGTTCTGCTCGAAGCGGATGTACGGGTTCTGGCGCGACGAGGGCTTGACTTCGACCTGCTCCGACTTGATGCGGTCGATCTGCTTCAGGCGCGAGGTGGCCTGGCGCGACTTGGACTTGTTGGCGGCGAAACGGCGCACGAAGTCCTGCAGTTCGGCGACGCGCTCCTTGGCCTTGGCGTTGTTGGCCACCAGGCGCTCGCGGGCCTGGGTCGAGGCCAGCATGTAGTCGTCGTAGTTGCCCGGGTAGATGCGGATCTCGCCATAGTCCACGTCGGCCATGTGCGTGCACACCTGGTTCAGGAAGTGGCGGTCGTGGCTGATGATGATCATGGTGCTCTGGTAGCTGTTGAGCACGTTTTCCAGCCAGCGGATGGTGTTGATGTCCAGGTTGTTGGTGGGTTCGTCCAGCAGCAGCACGTCCGGGTTGGAGAACAGCGCCTGCGCCAGCAGCACGCGCAGCTTCCAGCCCGGCGCCACTTCACGCATGGGCAGGTTGTGCTGGTCCACGGCGATTTCCAGGCCCAGCAGCAGCTCGCCGGCGCGGGCCTCGGCGGTGTAGCCGTCGTACTCCGCGAACTTGGCCTCCAGCTCGGCGGCGCGCATGTAGTCGTCCTCGGACGCCTCCGGGTTGGCGTAGATGGCGTCGCGCTCGGACATGGCGGCCCACATCTCGGTGTGGCCCATCATCACCACGTCCAGCACGCGCTGGTCTTCGAAGGCGAACTGGTCCTGGCGCAGCTTGCCCAGGCGCACGCCCGGCTCCAGCGAGACGTTGCCGGCCGAGGGTTCCAGATCGCCGCCGATGATCTTCATGAATGTCGACTTGCCGGACCCATTGGCTCCGATCAACCCGTAGCGGTTGCCTTCTCCGAACTTGACGCTGACGTTCTCGAAAAGGGGCTTGGGACCGAACTGGATGGTGAGATTGGCAGTGGATATCACGGTGTGGGTAGGGGGTATGAGGTGCTGCGGGCGCCAGAGGACGCGCGCGGGAAACCTGACATTGTAGCAAGCCGGTCTTTCCCGCGCCCCCTTCCCCCTTTCCCGTTACCGGCTCACGTCGATCACATACCTGCCCCGGTTGTTGCCCGCCATCATCCGGGCGGCCAGCTGCGGCACCTCGCTCAGGCCGGCCGTCATGGCGATGTCGGCGAACGGCATGTCCGCATAGACCCGGCCCAGCCGCTCCCAGGCCTGGCGGCGCCTGGCCGGCGGGCACATCACCGAATCCACGCCCAGCAGGCGCACGCCGCGCAGGATGAACGGCATGACGGTGCCCGGCAGGTCGGCCCCGCCGGCCAGCCCGCAGGCCGCAACCGCGCCCCCGTACTCGGTCGCCGCCAGCGTCCTGGCCAGCACCTTGGAGCCCACCGTGTCGACCGCGCCGGCCCAGCGCTGCTTCTCCAGCGGCCGGGGCATCTCCGCCCATTCCGGCCCCGAAACGATTTCGGACGCGCCCAGCGACTTCAGGTACGGATGCACGGCCTCGCGTCCCGGCTGCACCAGCGCGGCGACCCGCCAGCCCAGGCCCGCCAGCAGCGCCACGGCCACGCTGCCCACGCCGCCGGACGCGCCGGTCACCAGCACCGGGCCGGCCGCCGGCGTCAGGCCGGCGGCCTCCAGCTCCATCACGCACAGCATCGCGGTAAGGCCGGCCGTGCCGATCGCCATGGCCTTGAAGCTGTCCAGCCCCGGGGCCAGCGGCACCAGCCATTCCGACCTGACCCGCTGCACCTGCGCGTAGCCGCCCCAGTAGCGCTCGCCCACGCTCCAGCCAGTCAGCACCACCGGCGCGCCGGGCGGATAGTCCGGCGCGGCGGATTCCAGCACGGTGCCGGCCAGGTCGATGCCGGGCACCATGGGATAGTCGCGCACGATCCCACCCTTGCCCGTGACCGCCATCGCGTCCTTATAGTTCAGGCTGGAATATTCGACCTTGACCGTCACGTCGCCGGCGGGCAGCTCGGCCAGGCTCAAATCCTGCAGGCTGCACAAGGTACGGCCGTCGTCCTGCGTCAGCAGCAGGGCCTTGAATGGATCGTCATGCTTCATGCGGTTTTCCTCTGTGGTTGATGGTTGCTAATCGACCCGGCTGCCCGACAGCTGCACCAGCTCGCCCCAGGTGCCGTACTCGCGGCGCAGCAGCTGGGTGAAATCCTCGGGCGTGTCGGTGCGCGCGAAGGCGCCGATGGATTTGAGCGACTGGGCCAGCGCCGGCGTGGCGACGGCCTCGCGCAGTTCCTGGTTCATGCGCTGCACGATGGGCAGCGGCGTGCCCTTGGGAAACAGCATGCCCAGCCAGGGATTGGCCTGGAAATCGGGGTAGCCGGCTTCGGCGAAGGTGGGCGTGTCCGGCAACATCGGCAGGCGCTGGCTGGAACCCACGGCCAGGGCTTTCAGGCGCCCGGACTGGATGTGCGGCAGGGTCACCGCCACCGTGTCCAGGCCGATGGCGACGTTGCCGGCGATCATGTCGGTCATCGCCTTGGCGCTGCCCTGGTACGGAATGTGGGTCAGCTGCAATTGCGCCTGGCGCTCCAGCATCACCATGCCCAGGTGCGACAGCGTGCCGTTGCCCGAGGACGAGAAATTCAGCGCGCCGGGATGGCGCTGGGCGTAGCCGCGCAGCCCCGCCACGTCGCTGAACGGCTGCGAGGCGTTGGCCACCAGCACCATCGGCAGGTCGGCCACCAGGCTGACCGGCGCGAAGTCCCGCAGCGTGTCGTAGCCCGTGGATTTGTACAGATGCGGATTGGTCACCAGCGAGGCGGTGGCCGACAGCATCATGGTGTAGCCGTCCGGCGCGGCCTTGGCCAGCGCGGCCAGCGCGATACTGCCGCCCTGCCCCGGCCGGTTCTCGACGATTACCGGCTGGTTCAGTTTTGCCGACAGGCGTTCGGCCAGCAGCCGCGCCACGGCGTCCGTGGCCTGCCCGGGCGGAAAACCCACCAGCAGCTTGACCGGCTTGGCCGGCCATTGGTCGGCGGCCTGGGCCGGCGCCGCGGCGGCCAGGCCGGCCGCCACCATCCATCCTGCTATCCATGCGCGCATTGTCGTCTCCTCCTGATGGCGCCCGGAGCCTGTCGGTAGCGGCCCCGTGGCGATGGAACCCGCGTCAGATCACGCCACGCTCGCGCAACTGCGCCTGCTGTCCGGCGTCGATGCCCAGCGCGCCCAGTACCTCGGCGTTGTGCTGCCCCAGGCTGGGCCCGGCGTGGTGGACCGCGCCCGGCGTGTCGGAAAAGCGCGGCACCACGCTCTGCATGCGCACCGGCCCGAGCTCCTCGTCCTCGACCGCGACGATGCCCTGGCGCGCCGCGATGTGCGGGTCGCTGAAAATGTCCGCGATGTCGTAGATGGGGCTGAAGCCCACCGCGTTGGCGTCCAGCAGCGCGCCCAGCTCTTCGAGCGTGTGGCGCGCGATGGCGGCCGACACCAGGGCGTCGAGCGACTCGCGGTTGCGCACCCGGTCCGGATTGGTGCGATAGCGCGGGTCCTCGGCCACGCCGGTCAGCGCCAGCGCCACGCACAGCCGTTCGAATATGCGCTGGGTCGAGGCCGCGATCGAAGCCCAGTGGCCGTCGCGGGTGCGGTAGACGTTGCCGGGCGCCGCGTACTGGCTGCTGTTGCCCAGCCGCCCGCGCACGATGCCGAGCTGGTCGTACTCGATGGGCAGGAAATCCATGACCCGGAACATGGACTCCATCAGCGAACAGTCGATTTCCTGGCCCTGGCCGCGTGGCGCGGTCTTCTCGCGGTACAGGGCCGAGACGATGCCGAGCGCGCCGAACAGGCCGGCCACCGCGTCGGCGATGGGAAAACCCATGTGCAGGGGCCGCCCGTCGGCTTCGCCGCAGATGTTGGTCAGGCCGCTCATGGCCTCGAACACGCGCGCGAACCCGGGCTTGTTGCGGTACGGGCCGGTCTGGCCGAAGCCGGTGACGCGCAGTATGGTCAGCGCCGGGTTATGGCCGTGCAGCCACTCGCGGCTCATGCCCCAGCCGTCCAGGGTGCCGGGGCGGAAATTCTCCACCAGCACGTCGAAGTCCGGCAGCAGGCGGGCCACGATGTCGCGGCCCTCGGGCGTGCGCAGGTCGACCGAAATGCCTTTCTTGTTGCGGTTGGCGACCTTCCACCACAGCGGCACCCCGTTCTTGTGCGGGGCCAGCGCGCGCAAGGGATCGCCCGGCCCGGGGATCTCGACCTTCAGCACGTCCGCGCCCAGGTCGGCCAGCAGCGTCGCGGCCCAGGGGCCGGCCACCACGGTCGACAGATCCAGAATACGCACACCTTTCAACGGACCCGCACTTTCCTCGAAACTCATCTGCTGACTCCTGGGCGCGGCCTGCCGCGCGGCGTTTGCATGGGGGTGAGGAAATTCTGTGCTGAAATCGCTCCATCAGGAACGGGCAATTTCGATAAACCAGTTATCTCGAAATCAGATGGGACGCGGCCATGGATCTGAAGAACCTGCGCATGTTCACGCGCATCGCCGAAGCCGGCAGCCTGACGCGGGCGGCCGCCGCGCTGGGCATCGCGCAATCGGCCCTGAGCCGCCAGTTGTCGGAGCTGGAGCAGGAATTCGGCGGCCGCCTGTTCTTTCGCACCGGGCGCGGCGTGCTGCCGACCGAGCTGGGCGAAAGCCTGATGCCGCGCGCCCAGGCGCTGCTGCTGGAGGCCGACCAGTTGCTGGAGGAAGCCCGGGCCGCGCAGCGCAAGCCGGCCGGGGTGGTCAGCCTGGGGCTGATTCCCTCGCTGTCGCAGCCGCTCATCGGCATGCTGCTGACCTACACGCAGGCGCGCTATCCCGGTATCCGGCTGCGCGTGTTCGAAGGCTATAGCGGTGAAATCGAGGCCTGGCTGGCCAACGGCAAGATCGACATCGGCATCTACAACCGCTATCGCGCCGCCTCCACCCGCATGCACGAAGTGCTGTTCGAAACCGAGATGAAAGTGGTGACCGGCGCCGGTTCGGCGCTGGCCGGCAGGCGGGAGTTGCGGCTGGCCGACCTGGCGGCCGCGCCGCTGGCGCTGCCGGTGCGTCCCAACGCCCTGCGCACGGTGCTCGACAGCCTGACGCTGCGCGCCGGCATCGAGCTGAACGTGGTGCTGGAAGCCGATTCGGGCGTGGCCATCAAGGACGCCGTGCGCCGCGCCGGCCTGCACAGCATCCTGCCGGCCCACGCGGTGTCGGCCGAGGTCGAGGCCGGCAGCCTGGTTCCGCTGCGCCTGACCGATCCGTCCATACGCCAGACTGTGCTGATGGACCTGAGCCGCCAGCGCCCGGCCACCGCGGCCACGCGCCTGCTGTACAAGGCCCTGCCCGAGCTGGCGCGGGAGGTGATGGCGGGCGCGCGCTGAACGCGCCGCCCGCGGTCAGTGGGTGTGCTCGTCCAGCACCAGGTGCGCCAGCCCGGCCTCGGTGGCCAGGCCGACTTTCTGCCCGATGGGCAGCGTGGCCTTGGTGGCCACGTGGCCGTACGGCAGCCCGGTCACCACCGGCACCTTGACCGTGCGGCGCAGCCAGGCCACCACCTCGGGCAGGTCGTAGCCCTTGTCGTGGGGCGCCAGCCTGTAGTCGGTGAAGCGGCCCAGCACGATGGCCTTCTGCCGCCCCAGGATGCCCGCCTGGTGCAGCTGGATCAGCATGCGCTCGATGCGGTAGGGATGCTCGGCCACATCTTCCAGGAACAGGATGCCGCCGCGCACCTTGGGCATGTAGGGCGTGCCCGCCAGCGAGGTCAGCATCGCCAGGTTGCCGCCCCACAGGATGCCGCGGCAGTCCACCGGATCGGCGTCCTGGGTCTCGAAGCTGAGGATCTCCAGTTCGCCGCGCATGATTTCGCCGAACAGCGCTTCGGTCAGGTCGTCGACCTTCTTGCCGCCGAAGTCGGCGACGGCGGTCGCGCCGGTGTAGCTGACCGCGCCGGTCTGCGCCAGCAGGGCCAGGTTGAAGGCGGTGAAGTCGCTCATGCCGACGAAGCGCTTGCCGCTGTCGGCCATGGCCTTCCAGTCGATGGCCGGCAGCAGCCGGCCCACGCCGTAGCCGCCGCGGGTCACCATGACGATGGGCAGCTTCTGCTTGACCGCGCGGGTCAGGCTGGCCAGGCGCTGGGCGTCGGTGCCGGCGAAGCGCTGGTGCTCGGCCAGCGCCGTGCGGTCCAGCGCCGTCTTGAAGCCCTGGGCCTGCAGGCGCTCACGCGCCAGGTCCACGGTGGCCGGATCGCGCACCGCCGACGAGGGCGAAATCAGGTAGATGCCGCGGGCGTCGGGCCGCGCGTGGAAATGGCCGTGATCGTGGTCGTGGCCGCAGTCCTCGCCGCATTCGTGGTCATGGCCGTGGTCATGGACGGCCTTGGCGGCCTTGCTGGTGCTCATGCAATGGATTCCTTGCTGCGGCGGGCGCGGAAGAAGCGGCGCAGCAGGTCGCCGCAAGGTTCCGCCAGCACGCCGCCGGTGACTGAAGTGTGGTGATTGAGCCTGGCCACCGCGCCCACGTCCAGCACGCTGCCGCAGGCGCCGGTCTTGGGATCGTAGGCGCCGAACACGACCCGCGCCAGGCGCGCGTGCAGCATCGCGCCGATGCACATGACGCAGGGCTCCAGCGTGACGTAGACGGTGATGCCCGGCAGCCGGTAGTTTTCCAGCGCCTGGGCGGCGGCGCGCAGCGCCACGATCTCGGCGTGGGCGGTGGGATCGTGGTCGATGATGGTGCGGTTGTAGCCGCGGCCCAGGATCTCGCCCTGCGCCGAGACCACCAGCGCGCCCACCGGCACCTCGCCGATGTCGTAGGCGGCCTGAGCCTGTTCCAGCGCCAGCGTCATGAAAGCGGCGTCCTGCGCCGTCCAGGGCGGCGGGGCCGCCAGGGCCTGCGCTTCAACCACGGTACACCCGGGACTTCAGCGCGATGCGGCCGGCCAGGCTGGTGACGGCCTCTTCCAGCCACTGGTACAGCTCGGCCTGTTCGTCGTAGCGCGCCTGGTTCAGGTTGGACACCCGGCCTTCTTCGATGAAGCCCCAGGCGCGGCTGCGCTTGTCGCGGTGCTTGGGGTCCCAGACGCCGAAGGCGAAGCCGCCGGCGCGGCGGATCAGCGAAAAGCACGGAATGTCGGTGTAGCCGTCGCCGACGAACACCATCTGGTCGAACGGCACGCGCAGGCGGTCCTCGGGAACCTTGCGGTTGACCTCGAAGGGTTTGCCGCGGAAATCACGGCCGATGATGCCTTTCTGGATGTGGAACAGGTAGCGCGTCTTGTCGGTGAAGCTGACGATGCGGCGGGGAAACATGATGCCGCCGTCTTCGCCGTAGACGAACTCGGACGCCCAGATCTCGGTGAATTCGTGCGCGATGGGGGTGGAACGGACCACGTCGCCGATGCCGCTGGAGATCAGGTAGAACTCCAGCTGCACCTGCGGCTGCTCGGCCCGCACGGCGGCGCGCAGCCGCTGGAACAGCGTGGGCACGCCGTCGTGCAGTTCGAGGCGCGCGCCCCAGTCTTTCAGGCGCTGCTGCGTGATCGGCCCGTACCTGCCGGACTGCGACAGGCGGATCATCTGGTACAGGTAGGCGGGCACCGGGTCCCAGTCCTGCTGCGACAGCAGGGGGTCGACGTCTTCCTTCCAGAAGGACGCCGTGTCCACCCCGATGCTGTCCAGGAAACCGGACGTGCTGTCCGAGGCCAGCGTGTCGTCGAAGTCGAAAATCAGGGCGATGACGTCGGACATGTATGTGCGTGAAAAAGGGCGACAGCCGCCATTTTGCCTGAATGTGGCGGCGGCCGCGCCCCTTGCCCTGCCCTTCCTACTGGCGGATGGGCGCGCTCATGGTGCCCGAGCCGCCGGCCGGCGCCGGGGCCATGCCGGGCGCGCCGGTCGAGGGCGCCGCGGAATCGGCCGGCACCTGGATCACCGTCTCGCGCAGCACGCCGCCGCCCTGCACGCTGCCGCGCACGTTCGTGGGCGAGGTCATCTGGGTCACGCAGTCCTGGCGCGACGCCTCCGGCAGGCGGTTGCAGCGGTCGATCATGTTCTGCTGGTATTGGTCGGGACTGGCTTCCCGGAGGTTCTGGCGCGCCGCTTCCTGGCGGGCCGCGCCGGCCTCGCGCATGCATGCGGCCGGGTCCTGGCCGGTGGCGCCGCTCTTGCACGCCGCGATGTCCTGCTGGTATTGGGATTGGCCTTTGCCGCGTCCGGTCGCATCCGCCGCGTGGACCGCTCCCGCGGCCAGCATCAGGCCTGCCGCGCAAAGGGTCGCCGCGAGGCGTTTGGTGTGCATGGGTCGTGTATTCATGGCCAGCTCCTTCAATAGCGATTGCACCAGAGCGGCGCGGCCTGCGGACCGGCGCCGCTCGCTCGGGACCCGCTCGCGCGAGGCGCGCGGGCCATTGCTCCACTATCCCACGATGACGCGCCGGCGAGGTGTCCAGCAACGTGAAATCGTAAGATTACGTATCAATAATGCGCCGCAACATGCAATCCAGGACCACGCGTCCGCTAACGCGCGTCTGCTAACGCGCGTCCGCTAACGCGCGTCCCTCTCCGCATCGGCGGGATTGATGCGGTTGCGGTAGGTCGCCGCGCGCATCAGCAGCATCGCGGTGACGGGCGAAGACACGATCAGCAGCAAGGTGATGACCACCTCGTGGAAAACCGGACGGGCCGACAGCGCCGAAAACACCAGGATGGACGCCAGCAGCACGCAGCCGCAGCCCATGGTGTTGCCCAGCGTGGGCGCGTGGATGCGGGCGTAGAAGGTGCGGAAACGCAGCAGGCCGGCCGAGCCGGTCAGGGCCAGCAGGCCGCCCAGCACCAGCAGGATGCTGGCGGGAATGCCGGCCCACAGCGGGATCTGGTCTGCGATCATGGCTCGATCACCTCCCCGCGCAGCAGGAAGCGCGCCATCGCGGTCGAACCGACGAAGCCGAACAGCGCGATCAGCAGCGCGATGTCGAAATACACCGACGTGCCGGAACGGATGCCGAACACCAGCATGGTCAGCATGCCGTTGATGTACAGGGTGTCCAGGGCCAGCACGCGGTCCTGGGCGGTCGGTCCGCGCAGCAGGCGGACGGTGGCGCAGACCATGCCCAGCGCGAAGCACAGCAGGGCGAAGGACGCGGCCCAATAAAGCACGGTATTCATTCGAAAATCTCCATCAGCGGGCGCTCATAGCGCTCCTGCACCAGCTTGATCCAGTCGCCCTCGTGCTGCAGGTCCAGCACGTGCAGCTTCAGGCGGTGGTCGTCGGTCAGTTCGACCCAGACGGTGCCGGGGGTGTAGGTGACGATGCAGGCCAGCATCGCCAGGCCATGCGGGTCGCGCATGGTCAGCGGGATCATGATGAACCCGGGCGAAAAATCGTTGGGGCCGGGATTCAGGATCAGCCTGGCCACGGCCACGTTGGAACGGATGATGTCGGCCGTGACGTGCAGGAACAGCGGCACCGCCTTCCACAGCCGGCGCGGGCGCGCGCGCAGCGGACGCAGCCGCGACGCGGCCCAGGTGAACCACAGCGCCAGCGCCAGGCCCAGGGCGATCTGGCCGGCCGATACGCTCTGGTTGAGCACCAGCCACAGCACGAACAGGAAGGTCGGCAGGAACAGGAAATAGAGGCGGCGCATCAGCTTCCCCCCTTGAGGCTGCGCACGGTCTGCGCGGACATGACGGCCTCGATGTACGACTTGGGCTGGTCCAGCGAGCGGGCCGCGTCGTCCAGATAGGCCGACACCGGCCCCGCGCCGGCGGCCAGGCCCACGCAGAGCAGCAGCAGCACGGCCACCGGGCCGGCCTCGATCACCCGCAGCCGCGGCGTGCTGCGGTCGTCGCTGGCCCAGAACACGCGGATGCCGGTGCGGCCCAGGCCGATCAGGCCGGCCAGGCCCGACACCAGCACCGCGGCCACCAGTATCCAGGCGTCCATGGGCAGCGCCGACTCGTTGGCCGCCGACACCGCCGCCGACAGCAGCGACAGCTTGGCCACGAAGCCCGACAGCGGCGGCAGGCCGGTGACCAGCAGCGCGCAGGAAATGAAGGCCAGCCCGAGAAAGGCCATGGCCGCCGGAATCGCCACCCCGACCACGTCGTCGGAGCGGTTGACCGAGGTCGGATCGTCCAGGTCGAAGGCGTCCAGCGTCACCGCCAGCACGTTCGCGCCGAAGCTGCGGGTGCGCTCGATCAGTTCGGCCAGCATGAAGAACGCGCCCGTGGTCAGCACCGAGCTGATCAGGTAGAACAGCGCCGGGCCGGTCAGCGTCACGCCCGGCATGCCCAGCGCGGTCAGCAGCGTGCCGGCCGACACGATCACGCAATAGCCCACCATCTTCTCGAGCTGCTGGGTGGCCAGCAGGCCCAGGCCGCCGAACAGCAGCGTGGCCAGGCCCGCGGCGAACATCCAGTCCAGGCTGAACGCCGCCGGCGCGCCCGACGGCAGCAGCAGCGAGCCGATGCGCAGCAGCGCGTAAATGCCCACCTTGGTCATGATGGAGAACATGGCCGCGATCGGCGCGCCGGCCGAGCCGTAGCCCTTGACCAGCCAGAAGTTCAGCGGCCAGGCGCCCGCCTTGACCAGGAAGGCCACGCCCAGGATGGCCGCGCCCGCCTCGAACAGCATGCGTTCGGCGCCCGCCAGGTGGCCGGCGCGCTGCGCCAGGTCGGCCAGGTTCAGCGTTCCGGTGACGCCGTAGATCAGCGCGATGCTGATCAGCAGCAGGAACGAGGCCACCAGGTTGACCGCGATGTACTGCAGGCCGGCGCTGACCCGCGCCACGCCCGAGCCGTGCAGCAGCAGGCCGTAGGAAGCGGCCAGCAGCACCTCGAAGAACACAAACAGGTTGAACAGGTCGCCGGTCAGGAAGGCGCCGTTGAGGCCCATCAGCAGGAACTGGAACAGCGAGTGGAAATGCACCCCGGCGCGGTCCCAGCGGGCCAGCGCGTACACCAGCGAGGCCAGCCCCAGCACCGCGGTCAGCGTCAGCATCACCGCGGCGAGCCGGTCGACCACCAGCACGATGCCGAAGGGCGCGGGCCAGTCGCCCACCAGGTAGACCCCTACCCCGTCGGGCCACACGCCCGGCACGGCGCCGCCGGCCACGGCAAGCAGCGCGATCGCGGCGGCCAGCTGGGCCAGCGTGGACAGCGCGGCGATGGCGCCGCGCGTATAGCGGCGGGTGTCCGCCAGAAGCAGCATGCCCGCGCCGGCGAGCAGCGGGATGATGATGGGCAGTACGGGCAGATGTTGCAGCCAGAAATTCAAGATTGCGACTCCCGTCCATCCACGTGGTCGGTGCCCGTCAGGCCGCGCGAGGCCAGCAGCACGACCAGGAACAAGGCGGTGGTGGCGAAGCCGATGACGATGGCGGTCAGCACCAGGGCCTGCGGCAGCGGGTCCGCGTACCAGGAGGCGTCATGGGCCGCGGCCGGGTCCACCACCGGCGGGCGGCCCGAGGCCAGCCTGCCCATGCCGAAGATGAACAGGTTCACCGCGTAGGAAACCAGCGACAGGCCCATGATGAACTGGAACGTCCGCGGCCGCAGCAGCAGCCAGACGCCCGAGCCAGCCAGGACGCCGATCGCGAGGGCGTAGATCAATTCCATCAGGCTTCTCCGGTTTGAGCGGCGGCCGCCTGGAGCTCGGCGGCGGCCTTGCGTTGCGCGCGCAGCGATTGGTGGGCCAGCGCCACCAGCACCAGCACGGTGGCCCCCACGACCAGCATGTACACGCCCAGGTCGAACAGCAGCACGCTGGACAGGTGCACGTGGCCGACCAGCGGCAGCGCGATGTCCCACGACAGCGCGGCCAGGAACGGCTTGTAGACCAGCCAGGCGGCCATCGCGGCCGAGCCGGCGAACAACAGGCCCATGCCGATCCAGTTCTGCGGATTCAGGCGGCTGCGCGACTCCACCCAGTACACGCCGCCGACCATGTATTGCAGGATCACGGCGGTGGCGAAGATCAGGCCGCCGACGAAACCGCCGCCCGGCTCGTTGTGCCCGCGCAGCAGGAAATACACCGAGATCAGCGCGGCCGTGGGCAGCAGCAGGCGCACCAGCACCGTGGGCACCATCATCGAGCCGGCCGGCAGCAGCGACTTGATGTCGGGCGCGGCCGGCACGCCGCCGTCCTGGTCGATCTGCTGGCGCGGCAGGTCCGCGCTTTCGGCGGCCGGACGGAAGCGGCGCAGCAGCGCGTAGACGGTCAGCGCCACGATGCCCAGCACCGTGATCTCGCCGAAGGTATCGAAGCCGCGGAAGTCCACCAGGATCACGTTGACCACATTGGTTCCGCCGCCGTCGGGCAGCGCGTGGTCCACGAAGAACGAGGAAATCGTCTCGCCCTGCGGGCGCGTGAGCACCGCGTAGGCCAAAGCCGACATGCCGGCGCCGGCGGCCACCGCCAGCAGCAGGTCGCGCAGGCGGCGTCCGCGCGCCTGCAACGTGGCCTTGAGGCTTTCATCGTCGTCCTGGGCGATGCGCCGCGGCAGCCAGCGCAGGCCCAGCAACAGCAGCACCACGGTCACCACCTCGACCGACAGCTGCGTCAACGCCAGGTCGGGCGCCGAGAACCAGACGAAGGTCAGACAGGTGATCAACCCCGCCCCGCCGGCCAGCGCCAGCGAGGCCAGGCGGTGGTACTTGGCCTGGTAGGCCGCGGCCAGGGCGCAGACCCCGCCCACCAGCCACAGCAGCGCGAACGACGGATCGACCGGGGTCAGGCGCCCCGCCCCGTTCAGCCAGCCGCCGGCGCGCAGCGGCAGCCAGGCGACGAACAGCGTGCCCAGCACGATGAGCAGCATCTGCACCTGCAGCCGCGACGAGGACAGCCAGCGCAGCAGCCAGGCCGCGGCCACGCTGGAGCCGTCCAGGAGCGCCTCGAAGGTGCGGCGGCCGTCCAGGCGGTAGATGAAAGGCACGCGGCCGGGATTGGCCCGCTGGTGCGCGCGCAGCGCCAGGTACAGCAGCACCCCGGCCGTGGTGGCCACCAGGCTCATGAGCAGCGGCAGGTTCAGGCCGTGCCAGACGGCCAGGCTGTACTCGGGCATGTCCTGCCCCAGGATGCTGTGCGCGGCCGTGGCCAGGAACGGGCCGACCGTCAGGCCGGGCACCACGCCCACCAGCAGGCACATGAACACCAGCAGCGCGCTGGGGAACAGCATCCAGCGCGGCGGCTCGTGCGGCGCGCGCGGCAGGTCGGTGGCCGGCGGGCCGAAGAACACCTGCAGGATGAAGCGCAGCGAATACGCCACGCTGAACGCGCCGGCCACGGTCGCCAGCAGCGGCAGGCCGATCTGGATGAGATCGTCGCCGCTGACGAACGTGGTCTCGGCGAAGAACATTTCCTTGGACAGGAAGCCGTTGAGCAGCGGCACCCCCGCCATCGAGGCGGCCGCCACCGTGGCCAGCGTGGCGGTGATGGGCATGGCCTTGTACAGGCCGGACAGGCGGCCGAGGTCGCGGGTGCCGGTTTCGTGGTCCACCATCCCCGCGGCCATGAAAAGCGAGGCCTTGAAGGTAGCGTGGTTGATCATGTGGAAGATGGCCGCCACCAGCGCCAGCGTGCTGTTCAGGCCCAGCAGCAGCGTGATCAGCCCCAGGTGGCTGATGGTGGAATAGGCCAGCACCCCTTTCATGTCCTGCTGGAAGATGGCGGCGTAGGCGCCCAGCACCAGCGTCACCAGGCCCGCCCCGCCGATGATCCAGAACCATTCGTCGGTGCCCGACAACACCGGCCAGAAGCGCGCCAGCAGGAACACGCCCGCCTTGACCATGGTGGCCGAGTGCAGGTAGGCCGACACCGGCGTGGGCGCGGCCATCGCGTTGGGCAGCCAGAACTGGAACGGGAACTGCGCGCTCTTGGTCAGGGCGCCCAGCGCCACCAGGATCAGCACCGCCGGATACCAGGGATCGGCGCGCACCAGGTCGCCGGCGGCCAGCACGCGGTCCAGGTCGTAGCTGCCGACGATATGGCCCAGGATGAGGACGCCGGCCAGCAGGCACAGCCCGCCGGCGCCGGTGACCGTCAGCGCCATGCGGGCGCCGCGCCGCGCGTCGAGCCGGTGGTGCCAGTAGGCGATCAGCATGAAGGACGCCAGGCTGGTCATTTCCCAGAACATCACCAGCTGGATCAGGTTGCCCGACAGCACCACGCCGAGCATGGCCGCCATGAACGCCTGGAAGAACGAGAAAAAGCGCGGCACGGGGTCTTCGGGCGACATGTAGTAGCGCGCGTACAGCACCACCAGCGCCCCCATGCCCGAGACGATCAGGGCGAACAGCCAGGCGTAGCCGTCCATGCGCAGCGTGAACTGCAGGCCCAGCGCGGGCGCCCAGGGCATGTCGACCCGGACCACCCCGCCGCCGGCGACTTCCGGGTACAGGCTGGCGACCAGAACCACGCAGACCAGGGCGATGAGGCCCGCCAGCCACGCCTCGGCGTTGCGGGCGTTGGAAGGCAGCAGCGCGGCGCACAGGCTGCCGGCGAACGGCAGAGCGAGGATCAGGATCAGCGACATGGCGTTCCGAGAATGTCCGGGCCCCCTCCCGCCGGCGCAAAGGCAGCGAAAGACGAAACAGACCGGGGATTGAAAACGGACGGAACCCTGGCCCGGTGCGTCGCTGCACTACACGTTGCCCCGCGGGGACATCAACCAACGCCATTGAACGGCGCAGACAGAAACAAACGCAATAGTTTTATTGCAAGACCGGCCAAGAATCTCATCCGAAAAATATCAGATTCTCGGGAGTTATGCAGGAATTTATGTGTGAACCGGGGCGATGACGACATGATCGATGCGCAATGATTACACAATCGACGCGTTTGCCGCTCGATTCATGTTGTTGTCAGGAAAGGCTTTTTTCCGCTTATTGCGGTCTACTTCGCGCAACGTTGCGGCCGCGCAAACGGGCGCGGCCGGTCAGGGTCGATCCGGGTTGACCGGCATCGCGTTCCTGTGTGGAATTGCGCCCACGAAACGTCGGCCCCGCCAGCATCCGAGCCGGGCACGCTTTCACCGGCCGCCGGCCAGAAGCCGGTCGGACCGGAATTCAATAAGATGGAGAAGACTTTGACCCTGCTGTCCCAAGCCAAGGCCGTACTGGCCGCCGCCATCGCCGGCGTCTGTATCAGTAGCGGCGCGCAAGCCGCCGACGCCTACCCCAACAAGCCCATCCGCCTGATCGTGCCCTTCGCCGCGGGCGGCACCACCGATATCGTGGCCCGCATCGTCGCCGAAGGCCTGACCCGCGAGCTGGGCCAGGCCGTGGTCGTGGAGAACCGCGGCGGCGGCGGCGGCTCGATCGGCGCCGACGCGCTGGCGCGCTCCACCCCGGACGGCTACACGCTGGGCGTGGCCACCGTCAGCACCATGGCCACCAACCCGGCCACCAACCCCAAGAACCCGTACAACCCGCTGAAGGACTTCGTGCCCATCACCAATATGGTGAACGTGCCGAACGTGCTGACGGTGAACCCGTCCGTGCCCGCCAAGAACCTGGCCGAATTCATCGCGCTCCTCAAGGCCAACCCGGGCAAGTACGCCTACGCGTCCTCGGGCGCGGGCGGCATCGGCCACCTGGACGGCGAACTGTTCAAGTCGCTGACCAAGACCGACATGGTGCACGTGCCCTACCGCGGCTCGGGTCCGGCGCTCAACGACGTGATCGCCGGCCAGGTCAACGCCCAGTTCGACAACCTGCCCTCGTCCATGCCCCATATCCAGGCCGGCAAGCTGCGCGCCCTGGCCGTGGCCGCGCCCAAGCGCCTGCCGGCGCTGCCGGACGTGCCGACCTTCACCGAAGGCGGCCTGCCGGAAATGGACAACATGGCCTGGTACGGCCTGGTCGCGCCCGCCGGCACGCCGCAGGCCGTGGTCGACCGCATCCATGACGCCACCGTCAAGGCGCTGAAGGATCCGAAGATCGCGCAGCGCCTGGCCGACGGCGGCTCGCTGGTCGACGGCAACACCCCGGCCGAGTACGCCGCCCAGATCAAGCGCGAGCTCGAATTGCGCCAGCGTATCGCCAAGGAACGCAACATCCAGTCCACGAACTGATCCCCGCCAGTCCGGCTGCCGGCCCCTTACGCGGGGCCGGCGCTTGACTGCAATCGCCCGGCTGGTAGCATGTGCGTCCGTGCGATCCCGTTATTTCCCCCCTCCCTGTGCCGCATGCGCCATCTGCGCCCTGCGCTCGACCTTGTTGAGCTCGCAGGAAGTCGCCGCGCGTTCCGCCTACGCGCGCTCCAAGCCCGGCTAATCGCCGGCGTTTCCCCCTTCTGAGTCTCATACCGGCCCGCCGCCGGCGGCCTGCGCACAAGCTCGCGCAGCGCATGCCTTGCCGCAGGCCGGCCGACGCCCTGCCGCGTGGCCGGGCGCCGAGCCTCGTCCCGATTTCCGCATGCCCGCCGACGGCCTGCGGACAGGCCACGCACCGACCTACTGCAAGCGTTCCATGCAACTCACCAAGAATTTCGTCAAAGCCAAAAACCCCTGCGCCGGCGGCTACAAATGGTTCCTGCGCGACCACAACGGACAGGGGGACTACCAGGCCGTGCTCGATGCGCTGGTCGCCGACGGACGGGTCGGCGACGCGTGCTGGCTGCTGGACCAGTTCGGCCCCACCGATGCGGTGCTGCGGCTCGACACCCTGGACGCCAACGCCATCGTCTTCGCCGGCACGCTGGAAGTACGCATGGGCATCAACGTCGACACGGTGGTGCGCGCCGGGCGCAGCATCGTCACCGGCGGCGGCATCCGCGCCGGCGAAACCATCATGGCGGGCGAGAACATCACGGCCGGCGCCAACATCGCCAGCGGCGGCGAGCTGCGCGCCGGCGGCGACATCAGCGCCGAATGGGGCATCGAGACCGTGACCCGCCTGGACTGCGGCGGCAACGTGCGCGCCAAATGGGACATCTGCGCCGGCCAGGACCTGGCCGTCACCGGCCATCTTCATGCGGGCCAGGACCTGCAGACGCAAGGCGCCATCAAATGCGGCCAGGGCATCAAGGCCGGCGGCGACGTGCGCGCCGAAAAATCCATCGACGCGGCCTGCGGCATCCAGGCCGGCGGCTCCATTCTGTGCGGCGACCATCTGGCCAGCGGCTGGGGCATGATCGCCGGCGAGGACATCCGCGCCGAGGGCGCGATCCGGGCCGGCGAAGGCGTGCAGGCCGCGGGCTGCATCGAGGCCGGCGCGGGCCACGGCATCTACGCCGGCCTGAGCGTGCGCCTAGACGCCTGGCCGGCCTGCGCCCGGGTCGTGGCGCAGGCCCGTCCGCAACAGCTCGTCAGCGGACACTGGGACGGCTAGCGTCCCGCGCCGGCTGGCGCAGAACCAGCATCAGGCCGAGCAGAATGGCGACCATACCGGCCAGGCTCAGCGCCGACAGCCGGTTGCCCAGGATCAGGTAATCCAGCAGCGCCGTGCCCACCGGCACCAGGTAGAACAGGCTGGTGACGTTGACCAGGTTGCCGGCCTGGATCATGCGGTAGAACAGCAGCGTCGCGGCCACCGAAATCACCAGCCCCATCCAGAGCAGCGGCAGCACGAAGCCGGCCACCCACTCCACCCGCAGCGGCTGGAACGGCGCGAACAGCAGGCACAGCAGCAGGCTGACCGCGTACTGCAGCGGCAGCACGTCCATCGGCGCCTGATGCAGGCGCTTCTGCAGGATCGCGCCGGCCGTCATGCAGGCCAGCGCCGCGCATGCGCAGGCCATGCCGGCAACCGAGAAACGCGCCATCGCGATGCCTTGCAGCATCACCATCGCCAGGCCGCAGAACGCCAGCCCCAGCCCGGCCAGGCGCGCCGGCGCATGGCGCCGCTCCAGCAGCGCCAGGGTCAGGATGGGCTGCGCGCCCAGCAGCACCGCCAGCACGCCGGGCGTGATGCCGTTATCCAGCGCCAGCAGATAGAAGATGGTGTAGCCGCCTATCAGCAACAGGCCGGTGGCCGCGGCCCTCAGGCGCGTGCCCGGCTCGGGCAGCCAGCGGCGCCGCCAGGCGCAGATCAGCAGCAGCACGGCCAGGGCCAGCACGAAACGCGCCAGCAGAAAGCCGAAGGCGGACGCATGGAACAGCCCCCAGCGGGCGAAGATCGCGCCGCCGCTCCACAGCAGCACGAACAAGGTGGTGGAGCCGCAAGCGGCCCACGCGGATCGATCGAAAGACATGAGGTTTCTACCTGTCGAAGTCATTGCAGGCTCCGCCCCTGCCCGCACGCGGGCGCAAGCCGGCGCATGGCGGACGTGGCGCGCGTCAGGGCGCCGCGGCGTCAGGCGGACGGGCTTGGAAAGGGCTGGAGTCGGGTGCGGACGGCGTCAGCCGACGACGGCCGCAAGCGGCGGGCATGCGCCCGCCGGCACGCCGCAAGGCGGCGCGGACGGCGGAGATGCCGAGAGGAATGCCGGCGGCGCAAGCACCACCGCAATGACAGGCGTAAACCGGGAAGAAACCAGTGACCGCACGCGCGCACGCAGGCCGGCCGTGGAGACGGCGGCGGGATCGGCGATGGGCGTGAAATCAGGCATGCGCGTAGCCTAGCGCCGACTGCGCGCGGCCGTCAAGCGATCCGGCGCTGTTCCACGCCCATGTCGCGCCAGGCTTCGCCGTGGCAGGTGAACATCAGGATCTGGTGGCGCGTGGCGGCGTCGAACAGCGCGCGCTTCATGAAGTCGCGGCGCGCGTCGTCGGTGTGGACCAGCGCGTCGTCCAGCAGCAACAGCGTCGGCCGCCCGGCTTCGCGCAGCAGGTCCGCGTAGGCGAAGCGCGCCAGGATGCCGAGCTGTTCGCGCGTGCCGAAGCTGAGCGCGGCCAGCGGGTCTTCGCCGTGCGCGCGGCGCAGCGCCGCGGGCAGCAGGCCTTCGTCGAGCCGCAGGTCGGCATCGGGGAACAGCAGCGCCAGATAATGGTTCAGGCGGCGCGCCAGCGGCGCCTGCAGCCGCTGGGTGGCGGCCGCCCGGCGTTCGGTGAGCAGGCCCAGCAGCAGGTCCAGGGCCGCCGCGCGGCGGGCCAGTTCGTCGCGCCGCCGTTCCAGGCGCTCGCAGGACGCCGCCGCTTCGGACAGGCGTTCGCCCAGCCCTTGCGCGCCGGCCTGGTCCAGCTTGCCCTGCAGCTGCAGGATGTCGCCGTGGCGCTTGTGCTGCGCATCGCGCTCGATGGCGGCGGACTTTTCGTAGCGCCGCACGTCCTGCTCCAGCAGTTCGGGCTGATGGCCGGCCAGCGCGGCCTGGGCCTCGCGCACGCGGCGTTCGAGCGCATCGTGGCCGCTGCGCGCCTCGGCCAGCCGGGCGGCGCGGTCCTGGCGCTGGGCGATGCGTTCGGGCGATTCCAGGTCGGCGCCGCGCGCGGCCGCCTGCGCTTCCAGCAGCTGGGCGCGGGCATGTTCGGCGTCCATCGCGCGCTGCGCGTCGGCCAGCGTCTTCTCGGCCTGGGCCGCGCCAGCCTCGGCTGCGCGCAGCGCCTGCGTGGCCGCCTGCAGGTCGCCATCGCCGGCCTCGTCCGCGGGCGGCAGCTTGGCCAGCCGCTCCTCCAGCTGCGCGCGGCGCGCCCTGGCTTCCTCGCGCTGGCTGCGCAGCGCGTCCACGCCCTTGGGCGCATGGATGGCGAGCGCGCGGCGCATGCCGTCGAGCTCGCGCAGCAGCGCGCCGTAGCGGGCGTGGCGCTGTTCGGCCTCGGCCAGGGTATCGACGCCCAGGCGCTTGCACCAGGCGGCGCAGGCGGCGACCGCCTCGTCCAGGTCGCGCCTGAGCGCGGGCAGATCCTTGCCGCCCGGCTCGATGCGGAAACGGCCCACGCCGGGCAGTTCCAGTTCGGCCGCCTCGGTCAGCAGCACCTCGTCGGCGCCGCTCAGCGCCCGGCCGTCCAGGCGCGCGTCGCGCCCCGGCTCCAGCGCGTAGGACAGGCGCGTGGCGATGGCCTGCCGCTGCAGCTGCAGATTGGCGCGTTCGCGTTCGGCCTTGCGCAAGGCCTCGATATCGGCGTCCGCGATCTCGATCCGCACGCTTTCGGCCTTCAGCGCGGAGCCTTGTTCGATCAGCGCGGCGGCTTCCTTCAGCGCGTGCTCCAGGCGCTCGATCTCGGGGTCGAGCTGGGCCAGTTGACGCTGCAGGTCGCGCCGGTCGGCCACGGCCTGCAAGGCGGCCACGCGCCGGCTCGCGGCCTGCACCGCCTCGGCCTGGTCCTGGCGCTGGCGCCGGGCGCGGGCCAGCGGTTCGAGCGCGGCTTCGGCGCGGCCGCGCGCGGCGCGGGCCTCCCCGGCCAGCGCCTGGTGCGCCGCGGCGTCCTGCTGGTCGCGCTGGACCTGGTCCTGCAGCAGGGCCAGCGTCTGCGCGGCCTGCGCCTGTTCGCGGCGCAGGCCTTCCAGGGCCTCGCGTTCCCGGGCCACGGCGGCCAGCCGGGTGCGCGCCTCGGCGGCCTTGGCCTCGAAGTCTTTCCAGGGTTCGCCGGCGCGGGCGCGCTCGTGTTCGCGGCGCAGCTCGGCCAGGCGATCGACGTCGGCCTCGAGCTGGGCCATGGCCTGCGCGCACTCGTCGCGCTCGGCCGTCGCACGCGCCAAGGCGTCCTCGGCCTCTTTGTAGACGCCCTTGGCGCGGCTGTTGCGCGCGTCCAGCAGCGCGCCGCGCTCGGCGGCCACGCGCTCGTACAGGCGGTCGCCGTCGCCGCCGGCCAGTTCGCCGGACAACTGCGTCAGCGCGTCGCGCAAGTGCGCGCCCGCATGGCCGGCCGCGTCATGCAGGTTCTGGCCTTCGCCCTGCTGGATCCAGAGCAGGCCCGGAATGCCCGCCAGTTCGGGCTTGCTCTGGCCGCGCGCGGCCAGTTCGAAACCCAGCAGCGCGGCCAGCGCGTTCTCGGCCTCTTCGCCTTCGAGCCGGCGCGCGCCGCCGTCGACCAGCAGTTCGCAGCGGGCGCGCGACAGGAACTGTTTTTTCAGCACATAGTCGTGGCCGGCGTGCGAGAACGCCAGCTCCACGCCGGGGCGCGCGCCGGACTCGCCGCGCGGCGCCAGGTCGGCGACCTTGCTGGTGCTGTAGCGCTCCAGGAAAGCCGCGCGGATGGCCGCCGCCACCGTGCTCTTGCCGGCCTCGTTCGGCCCCACGAACAGGTTCAGGCCGTCTTCCAGGCCGTCCAGCACCAGCGGCTGGCGGAACTTGCGGAATTCTTCCAGGGCGATGCGCGAGAGCTTCATTTCGCGGCTCCCGGCACGGCGCTTTCGCGCTGGAACCTGAGCAGCAGCCGCAAGGCCTCGCCCGCCACCGCCGACTGCGCGGGGTCGGCCTGCAAGGCCTGCAATTGCGCCGCCACCTCGCCCACGTAGCCGCTGGCGCGCAGCTCGGCCAGGTCTGCCTCGTCCGGCTCCAGCTTCAGGCCCGACAGGTCCGGCAGCAAGGCGCGCACCTGCGCCGCCGTCCGGTCCACCGCCTGCTGCAGCGCCTCCCAGGTCTCCATGTTGACGTGCCCCTGCACGTCCAGGCGCAGCACGTCCTGCGCGTCGAGCCCGGCCATGCGCTCGGCCAGCGCCTGCGCGTCGCTGGGCAGGCTCAGCGTCTCCGACCAGGCCGACCAGCGGTAGCGCCCGGTGGCCAGCCGTTCGACGGCCGGCGCCGCGCCCGGGGCCTCGATCCGCACGTCCAGCACGTAGCCGGGCTCGTTGCCGCGAAAGCGGTCCTGCTCGGGCGTGCCGGCGTACCAGGTGCGCTCGTCGATAGCGAGGCAGCCATGCCAGTCGCCCAGCGCCAGGTAATCGAGCCGCGCACGGGCGGCGCGGTCGGGCGCGATGGGATTGGTGGCGTCGATGTTGTCCGGCAGCCGTCCCGCCACGCTGCCGTGCGCCAGCCCCACGCGAAAACGCCCCGGCGCGGTCTCCAGGCCGTCGAAGGCCTGGGTCACGTCGTCGTAGGTATGACGCTGGGTGAGTGGCGCGGCCAGCACCGCGAGATCGATGGCCGGCAGGTCCACCACGCCGATGGCCGGCGGCGCCTGCACGTTGGGCGGAATGCAGCCCAGCTGCCGGGCGCGGCTCCAGACGCTGTCGGCCAGCGCCGCGTCGTGGTTGCCGGCGATCATGACCCAGGGTCCGGCATAGGCCGCCATGGCGCCGAACAGCCGGCGTATCGTGCGGTCCGACACGCCCTGCGTATCGAACACGTCGCCCGCCACCAGCACGGCGTCCACTTGGCGTTCGGCGGCCAGCGCGGCGATCCGCGCCACGGCCTCGAAGCGCGCCTCGGCCAGCATGGCGGCGTCATCGGTTTCGAACTGGCCGTATTGCCGCCCGATCTGCCAGTCGGCGGTGTGCAGGAAATGGATCATGCGCGGGATTGTAGGCCGAAGCGGGGTCGGGCCGGCGATGCGGCAACGCCATGATCGTAGGATGGGTGCAGCGCGAGACTGTCTGGACAAGAACGCAATCAGAAAACGCGCGGAACCCATCGTCCGCAAATCGCCCGTTTCACGCGCCCTTGCTGTCCAGCACCAGCGGCCGCCCGGCGGCGGATTTGCGGTCGTAGCGCGAAATATCCAGCCCGTCCGTGCGGATGGCCGGGCGCTGGCCCATGACCAGGTCGGCCACCAGCTTGCCCGAGCCGCAGGCCATGGTCCAGCCCAGGGTGCCGTGGCCCGTGTTCAGGTACAGGTTGCCGTAGCGGGTCGGGCCGACCACGGGCGTGCTGTCCGGGGTCATGGGGCGCAGGCCGGTCCAGAATTCGGCGCGGGCCACGTCGCCGCTGCCCGGGAACAGGTCGTTGACGACCAGTTCCAGCGTCTTGCGGCGGGCGTCTTTCAGGCGCAGGTCGAAGCCCGACAGCTCGGCCATGCCGCCGACGCGGATGCGCTTGTCGAAGCGGGTGACGGCGATCTTGTAGGTTTCGTCCAGGATGGTGGAGACCGGCGCGGCCGACTCGTCCGTCATGGGGATGGTGAGCGAATAGCCCTTGACCGGATACACCGGCAGGTCCAGGCCCAGCGGCTCCAGGAAGCCGCGCGTGTAGCTGCCGAAGGCGGCGACGTAGCGGTCCGCCGTCAGCACTTCGTTGCCCACGCGCACGCCGGTGATCTGGCCGCCCGCGGTGTTCAGGCCGGCCACGGCCTGGCCGTAGCGGAATTCCACGCCCAGCCCGGCCGCCAGCTCGGCCAGCCGGGTGGTGAACAGCTGGCAGTCGCCGGTCTCGTCGTTGGGCAGGCGCAGGCCGCCGGCCAGCTTGTCGATGGAGCGGGCCAGCGCCGGCTCGGCCGTCGACAGGCGGTTGCGGTCCAGCAGTTCGTAGGGCACGCCCACTTCTTCGAGCACGGAGATATCGCGGCGCGCGGCTTCGAGCTGCGCCTCGGTGCGAAACAGCTGCAGCGTGCCGCGCGTGCGCTCTTCATAATGGATGCCGGTGGAGGCGCGCAGTTCGCGCAGGCAGTCGCGGCTGTACTCGGACAGGCGCAGCATGCGTTCCTTGTTGACGGCGTAACGCTCGGCCGAACAGTTGGCCAGCATGGCGGCCATCCATTTGAGCTGGAACAGGCTGCCGTCCAGGCGGATGGCCAGCGGCGCGTGTTTCTGGAACAGCCATTTGACGGCTTTCAGCGGGATGCCGGGCGCGGCCCAGGGCGTGGAATAGCCCGGCGACACCTGGCCGGCGTTGGCGTAGCTGGTCTCCAGTGCGGCCGCGGGCTGGCGGTCCAGCACCGTCACTTTGGCGCCCTGGCGGGCCAGGTAGTACGCGGTCGTGGTGCCGATGACGCCGCTGCCGAGGACGATCACATGCATGATTCTTTCCGATGTTTGGTTTTATGCAGGAATTTCGGTAGTCTATGACCCTCGTCACAGTGAAAGACACTGAAAAATCCGTTTTGGCAGTGGTTTTTCCCGCCCAATACCCGTTTTCCGATCGCCCGTAGTGAAATGCGCGACCTCGACCGTATCGACCTGAAAATCCTGGATATCCTGCAGCGCGAAGGCCGGATTTCGGTCACCGAACTGGCCGACCGGGTGAACCTGTCGGCCACGCCCTGCTCGGACCGCATCAAGCGGATGGAGCGCGACGGCGTCATCACGGGTTACCATGCGCGCGTCAATCCGGCGGCGCTGGGCAAGAACCTGCTGGTGTTCCTCGAAATCAAGCTCTCGGCCAAGTCGGGCGACGTGTTCGACAAGGTCAAGAACGAGCTGCTGTACGTGCCCGAGGTCATGGAGTGCCACCTGGTTTCGGGCGACTTCGACTACCTGGTCAAGGCGCGCCTGACCGAAATGAACGAGTACCGCCGTCTCCTGGGCGAAATCCTCAAGCGCCTGCCGGCTTCGGCCGAGTCGCACAGCTATGTGGTGATGGAGGAAATCAAGGAAACGCTGTACCTGCCGGTGGACCGCTAGGCGCGCGGCGCGTTCTTCGCGGTTTGTTACCGGATGGGACCGCGCCGGCTGCTATGCTGGCGGCCCCCGGATCGCGCCTCAGCGCACCGACCCCATTTTTACTCCGCCTATGACTCGACTCTACAAGTATTTCTTCCGCGGCCTGATCACCGTGCTGCCGCTGGCGTTGACGCTGTATCTGCTCTATATCTTCCTGGCCTGGACCGAAGCGGTGGCGCTGACCTTCCTGCGCCCGTTCATCGGCGGCTTCTACGTGCCCGGCATGGGCCTGGCGCTGGGCATCCTGGGCATTCTGGCGATCGGCTACCTGGTCTCCAAGGAGCGCGTGCAGCGCGTGCTGGTGCTGCTGGAAATGCCGTTCACCAACCTGCCGGTGGTCAAGAGCATTTATTCGTCGCTCAAGAGCTTCGCCGACTATTTCTCGCCCAGCTCCAAGAACACCGCCCAGCAGGTGGTGGTGCTGCGCGTGCCCGGCCAGCAGCTGGAGCTGGTGGGCCTGGTGACCCGCCGCAGCATGGAAGGCCTGCCCGAAGGCTTCACGCAGGAAAACCGCGTGGCGGTCTACCTGCCGATGGGGTACATGATCGGCGGCTACACCGTGTTCGTGCCGCAGGAATGGGTGCAGCCGATCGACATGTCGGTCGAGGAAGCCATGCGCTCGTCGCTGATCGCCTGGATGGCGCGCGCCGAAACCAATAACCGCCCGGCCGCGCCGGTCGCCCCCCAGCCTCCCGGCGACGCGCCGCGCAGCCAGGCCTGAGCCAGGACCTTCCATGCCCATCATCGAATTCACGCTGGCGCCAGGCTGCCCCTATATCGAAGTCAACCAATTGCTCAAGGCCGCCGGCGTCTGCGACAGCGGCGGCGCGGGCAAGATGCTGGTGGCCGACGGCCTGGTCCAGGTCGGCGGCGTGCCGGAAACGCGCAAGACCGCCAAGATCCGGGCCGGCCAGATCGTGACCTGCGGCGATGCGCGCATCGTGGTGCGCGCCGCCGAGGCCGGCGACGAGCCGGCCTGATCCTCTTTTCCACCGCCCCACCGCGAGCCGCCATGAAATTCAAGATGTCCCAGAACTCCATCTTCGCCGTCCTGCTGCGCTCGCCGTGGTGGATGAGCGCGGGGGTGGCCGTGCTGCTGTCGGCGGGAGGCTTCGCCGCCCTGCCGCTGGAATACGCGGCGATGGGCGTGTTCGCGGCGATCCCGTTCGTGGTGATCGCCATCATGGCGGCCTACAAGCAGATGCGCGCCCCATCGGACGCGCGCGTGCAGGCCGTGACGCAGGCCGCGGCCGCCATGTCCTGGGCGGAGTTCGCGCGCACCGTGGAGGCGGGCTTCCAGCGCGACGGCTGCGAGGTGCAGCGCCTGCAGGCCGCCGGCGCCGACTTCGCGCTCAGCAAGGACGGCCACGTGGCCATCGTCAGCGCCCGGCGCTGGAAGGCGGCCCGCGTCGGCGTCGAGCCGCTGCGCGAGCTGCAGGCGGCGCGCGAGCAGCGCGGCGCGCGCGAAGCCATCTATATCGCCCTGGGCGACGTTTCGGAAAACGCGCAGCAATACGCGCGCGCGCAAGGCGTGTCGCTGATGGCCGCGCCGGAACTGACCCGGCTGCTGCGCGACCTGAAAACCTGAGGCCGGGATGCGCCGATGAGCTACCGCCTGCTTGCCGACCTGGTGCTCATCGTCCATGCGCTGTTCGTGGCCTTCGTCGCCTTCGGCGGCCTGCTGGCGCTGTGGAAACCCCGGATCGCCTGGCTGCACCTGCCGGCGCTGGCCTGGGGCGCGCTGGTCGTGGGCATGGGCTGGATCTGCCCGCTCACCCCGCTGGAGGTATCGCTGCGGCGCCAGGCCGGCCAGGAGGGCTATGAAGGCGGCTTCATCGAACACTACCTGCTGGGCCTGATCTACCCCGCGGACATCGGCCGCGGTTCGCAGATCGCCCTGGCCGTGCTGCTGCTGGCCGGCAACGCCATCGTCTATGCCTTGTGGGCCCGGCGCCGCCGGCGCTGAACGCCGCGCTACAGATTGCGCGCGATGACCAGCCGCTGGATGTCGCTGGTGCCTTCGTAGATCTGGCAGACGCGCACGTCGCGGTAGATGCGCTCGACCGGGAAATCCTTCAGGTAGCCGTAGCCGCCCAGGGTCTGGATGGCCGCCGAACACACGCGCTCGGCCATCTCGGAGGCGAACAGCTTGGCCATCGAGGCCTCGGTCAGCGCGGGCCGGCCGGCGGCGCGCAGAGCCGCGGCGTGCAGCACCATCTGGCGCGCGGCGTGGATCTGCGTGGCCATGTCGGCCAGCCGGAACGACACCGCCTGGTGTTCGAAGATGGGCTTGCCGAAGGCCTGCCGGTCGCGGGCGTAGTCGCGCGCGCATTCGAAGGCCGCGCGCGCCATGCCGACCGACTGCGAGGCGATGCCGATGCGCCCGCCTTCCAGGTTGGACAGCGCGATCTTGTAGCCCTCGCCCTCCTCGCCCAGGCGGCAGGACGCCGGGATGCGCAGGTCCTCGAAAGCGATCTGGCAGGTGTCGGAGGCGTGCTGGCCGAGCTTGTCCTCGACCCGCAGGACCTTGTAGCCTGGGGTGTCGGTGGGCACGATGAACGCGGAGATGCCGCGCTTGCCGGCTTCGGGGTCGGTCACCGCGAACACGATCACGGTCTGGCCGTTGCGCCCCGAGGTGATGAACTGCTTGCCGCCGTTGAGCACGTAGCCGTCGCCGTCGCGGCGCGCGCGGGTCTGCAGGCTGCTGGCGTCGGAACCTGCCTGCGGCTCGGTCAGCGCGAAGGCGCCGATGTGCTCGCCGCGCGCCAGCGGCCGCAGGAAGCGTTCCTTCTGCTCGTCGGTGCCGAATTTCAGGATGGGCATGCAGGCCACCGAGTTGTGCACGCTCATGATGGTGGAGCAGGCGCCGTTGCCGGCGGCGATTTCTTCCAGCGCGACCGCGTACGACACGTAGCCGCTGTCGTTGCCGTCCCATTCCTCCGGCACCAGCATGCCGAAGAATCCGAGCTGCGCCATTTCGGCGATGGCGTCGGCGGGATAGTGATGGTCGCGGTCCCAGCGTTCGGCGTTGGGCGCCAGGCGCTCCTGCGCGAAGCGGCGCGCCATGTCCTGGATGCTGAGCTGTTCTTCGGTCAAAAGCATGTTTGTCTCCTGAGTGCGCCGTCCGGCCCGCGGGGTCGCGGCCCGGCTCTGCGCGCGCGTCGCGGCCCGTCATGGGGACCGCGCCGACTGCGAGAATACACCGCCGCGTCAGGCGCGCGGCGCGTCCTGTTCGGCGCGCTGGCGCGCCGGGCCCATGGCGCGGCTCAGGTTGTAGGCGGTGTTGACCAGGCCGATGTGCGAGAAGCCCTGCGGGAAGTTGCCGATCAGGCGCCGGCGCACCACGTCGTATTCCTCGGACAGCAGGCCCAGGTCGTTGCGCAGGGACAGCAGCCGCTCGAACAGGCGTTCGGCGTCGTCGAGCCGGCCCAGCATCACGTAGGCGTCGGCCAGCCAGAAGCTGCAGGCCAGGAATACGCCCTCCTCGCCCTGCAGCCCGTCTTCGGTGAGGTCGGTGGAATAGCGCCGCAGCAGGCCGTCGCGCAGCAGCCCGCGCTCGATGGCCTGCACCGTGCCGGCCACGCGCGGGTCCTCGGCGGGCAGAAAGCCCACCTGCGGGATCAGCAGCAGGCTGGCGTCCAGCGCGGTCGAGCCGTAGCTCTGCACGAAGCAGCCGCGCGCGCGGTCGTAGCCGTTTTCGCAGATGTCGGCGCGGATCTGGTCGCGCAGGCGGCGCCAGGCCGCGACCGGGCCTTTCAGGCCGAAGCGTTCGCAGCCCTTGACCGCGCGGTCGAAGGCCACCCAGCACATCAGCCGCGAATGCGTGAAGGCGCGGCGCTCGCCGCGCACCTCCCAGATGCCGTGGTCCAGCTCCGTCCAGCGCCGCGCCAGCGGCTCCAGCAGCACCTTCTGCAGCCGCCAGGCCTCGGCCAGCGGCGCGAGGTCGGCCGCGCGCGCGGCGTACAGGGTTTCGATCAGCTCGCCGTAGACGTCGAACTGGCTCTGGCCGGCCGCGTCGTTGCCGATGCGCACCGGCAGGCTGGAGGCATAGCCGGGCAGCCAGGGAATCTCCAGTTCCGGCAGCCAGCGTCCGCCGGCGATGCCGTACATGATCTGCAGCTGGTCGGGGTGCCCGGCCACGGCGCGCAGCAGCCATTGGCGCCAGGCCTCGGCCTCTTCGCGGTAGCCGGCGTTGAGCAGCGCGTACAGCGTGAGCGCCGAGTCGCGCAGCCAGCAATGCCGGTAGTCCCAGTTGCGCGCGCCGCCCAGCGTCTCGGGCAGCGAGGTGGTGGGCGCGGCGATGATGCCGCCGGTGGGCTGGAAGGTCAGCAGCTTGAGCGTGATCAGCGAACGCACCACCGCGTCGCGGCGCTCGTCGGCCGGCCCTTCCCAGTGGCAGCGCTTGGCCCATTCCTGCCACCAGGATATGGTGCGGTCCATGCTTTCAACGCGGTCGGGCACGAAGTGCGGCGTGCGGTGCGAGCGGTGGTAGGACAGCGTGAACGGCACCACCCGCCCCTGGTGCACGCTGAAGCGCGCGGTGGTCTTGAGGTCGTGCCCTTCCATCTCCACCGGCGTGTGCAGTTCGACCGCGTCCGGCCCGGCGATGGCGCTCAGGCCGTAGTCGCGCCGCCGCACCCAGGGCACGGCCTGCCCGTAGTTGAAGCGCAGCACCAGGTCCATGTCCATCAGCACGTGGCCGGAATCGCCGCGCACCACGCGCACCAGGTCCACGCGCTCGTCGTCTTCGCTCAACGGCATGAAGTCGTACATCGTCGCCACGCCCGAGGCGGTCTCGAAACGCGTTTCCAGCACGGCGGTGTCGGGCACGTAGCGGCGCGAGACGACGGCGCGCTGGCCATGCGGGGCGATGCGCCAGCGCCCGTGGCGCGCGTCGCCCAGCAACGCGGCGAAACACGCCGGCGAGTCGAAATGCGGCAGGCAGAGCCAGTCGATGGAGCCGTCGCGCGCCACCAGCGCGGCAGACAGCATGTTGCCGATGAGCCCGTAGTCTTCCAGCGGCTTGGACATACGCGGTCAGCCCGCGCCGCGGAATTCGGGATACAGCGTCATCCCGCCGTCGACGAACAGGGTCGTGCCGGTCACGTAGTCGGACGCGTCGCCGGCCAGCCAGACGGCGGCCCGCGCCACGTCCTCCGGCTCGCCGATGCGGCCGTACGGAATCAGCTTGAGCAGCCTGGCCAGGCTTTCGGGGCTGTCCCAGGCCGGCCGGTTGATGGCGGTGCGTATCGCCCCGGGCGCGATCGAATTGACGCGGATGCGGGCCGGCGCCAGTTCCTGGGCCAGCGACTTCATCAGCATCGACAGCCCGCCCTTGGACGCCGCGTAATTGACCTGGAAGGCCCAGGGGATGAGCTCGTGGACCGAACTGATGAAGAGGATGTTGCCGCGCGACAGGCCTTTGCGCGCCGGGTCGGCCGGCTGGGATTCGTAGGCCCGGGCCGCGGCGCGGGCGCACAGGAAATGGCCGGTGAGGTTCACGTCGATGACGCGCTTCCAGTCGGCCAGCGTCATGTCGGCGACGGGCGCGGGATGCTCGATGCCGGCGTTGTTGACCAGGATGTCGACGCGGCCGTAGTGGCGCACGGCCTGCTCGAACAGATGCTCGACCTCGGCCTCGCGGCTGATGTCGGCGGCCGCGGCCACGGCCTGGCCGCCCAGGCGCTGCACGGCTTCGACCACGGCGGCCGCGCGCGCCTGCGAGTCGCCGCCCGCGCGGTGATTGACCACCACCCGCGCGCCCGCTTGCGCCAGCGCGATGGCGGTGGCCCGCCCGATGCCCGACGACGCGCCGGTCACCAGCGCGACGCGGTCCTGCAAGTCCGATCCCTGTCGCATGCCGTCTCCTTCAGGAACGGTCAGGTTAGTACCGCCCGCCGGGGCGGTACAAGCCGGATGCGCAACAGGGTTTTACACGGCTACCGGACCTTGCCCTCCTTCCAGGCGGCCAGCAGCTTCTCGTACGGAATGGTCTCGCCCTTGGGCTTCTCGTTGTCGAGCTTCTTCCAGGGCGCGTGCTGGTCGGACAGCCACTTGGACGGATTGCTCTTGGCATTGAGCTTGGGCGCGCACTGCGCCATCCCCGCCCGCTCCAGACGCGCCATGACCTGGTCCATTTCGTTGGCCAGGTTGTCCATGGCGGCCTGCGGCGTCTTCTCGCCGGTGACCGCGGTGGCCACGTTCTTCCACCACAGCTGCGCCAGCTTGGGGTAGTCGGGCACGTTGTTGCCGGTGGGCGTCCAGGCCACGCGCGCCGGGCTGCGGTAGAACTCGATCAGCCCGCCGTAGTTGGCCGCGTTCTTGGTGAAGAACTCGCTGTTGATGTCGCTGTCGCGGATGAAGGTCAGGCCGGTGATGGACTTCTTGAGCGAGACCGACTTGGACGTGACGAACTGCGCGTAGAGCCAGGCGCCGGCCAGCCGGTCGGGGTTGGTGGACTTGAAGAAGGTCCACGAGCCCACGTCCTGGTAGCCGTTCTGCATGCCGTCCTTCCAGTACGGGCCGTAGGGCGACGGCGCCATGCGCCATTTCGGCGTGCCGTCGTCGTTGACCACCGGCAGGCCCTTCTTGGTCATGTCGGCGGTGAACGCCGTGTACCAGAAGATCTGCTGCGCGATCTGCCCCTGGGCCGGTACCGGGCCGGATTCGGAGAAGGTCATGCCCATGGCCTGCTGCGGGGCGTACTTCTTCATCCAGTCCACGTACTTGGTCAGCGCGTAGACGGCGGCCGGGCTGTTGGTGGCGCCGCCGCGCGCCACCGAGGCGCCGACCGGCGTGCACTTGTCGTCGGCCACGCGGATGCCCCACTCGTCGACCGGCATGCCGTTGGGCAGCCCCTTGTCGGCGGCCCCCGCCATGGACAGCCACGCGTCGGTGAAGCGCCATCCCAGCGACGGGTCTTTCTTGCCGTAGTCCATGTGGCCATAGACCTTCTTGCCGTCGAGCTCCTTGACGTCGTTGGAGAAGAAGTCGGCGATGTCCTCGTAGGCGGACCAGTTGGTGGGCACGCCCAGCTCGTAGCCGTACTTGGCCTTGAACTTGTCTTTCAGGTCCTGGCGCGCGAACCAGTCGGCGCGGAACCAGTAGACGTTGGCGAACTGCTGGTCGGGCAGCTGGTAGAGCTTGCCGTCCGGGGCCGTGGTGAACTTGGTGCCGATGAAGTCCTTGAGGTCCAGGCCGGGGTTGGTCCATTCCTTGCCCGCGCCGGCCATGTAGTCCGACAGCGGCAGAATGGCGCCGTAGCGGTAGTGGGTGCCGATCAGGTCCGAATCCGAGATCCAGCCGTCGTAGATGGACTTGCCGGACTGCATCGACGTCTGCAGCTTCTCGACCACGTCGCCTTCCTGGATCAGGTCGTGGTTGACCTTGATGCCGGTGATCTCGGTGAAGGCCTTGGCCAGCGTCTTGGACTCGTACTCATGCGTGGTGATGGTCTCGGACACCACGTTGATCTCGGTGACGCCCTTGGCCTTCAGTTTGGCGGCGGCGTCGATGAACCACTTCATCTCGGCCATCTGCTGGTCCTTGGACAGCGATGAGGGCTGGAACTCCGAATCGACCCATTTCCTGGCTTCCGGCTCTCCGGCCCACGCCCCCGACGTCCCGATCAGGGCGATGGCGGCCGCCATGGCGTGCATGCGCAATTTCATGACCTGTCTCCTCGATAAGTCTTCCCCGATGTACGCTGCGGACGCTGGCCCGGGAAGACGATGGCCGATAGTCCTTTACCTGCATAACGCAGGGGTCTGCGCCCCCGTTTCAGCCCTTTTTCATGATGAGCGCCAACAACAGCATCGATACCGCGAACCCGATCCAGACCGAGGGCGGTTCGTCCAGCGACAGCCATTCGGCCGCCTTCTCGCCCAGACCCACGAAGGCCAGGTTGACCCAGGCCGCGGCCATCAGGCCGATGAACAGACGATCGCCGCGGGTGGTGCGCAGGGGCAGGAACCCCTTGCGCTCGACCGTGGGCGATTTCAGTTCCCATATCGTCATGCCCGCCAGCATCAGGCCGGCGCAGGCGAAGAACACGGCGACGGGAACGGTCCATACCATCCAGCTGAACATGAGTCGTCCTCCGGGTTGCCCGCGCTACACGCGGCCCATCGCGAAGCCCTTCGCGATGTAGTGCCGCACGAACCAGATCACGATGCCGCCGGGCACGATGGTCAGCACCCCGGCGGCGGCCAGCACGCCCCAATCCATGCCCGAGGCGGACACGGTGCGGGTCATGGTGGCCACGATGGGCTTGGCGTTGACCGAGGTGAGCGTGCGCGCCAGCAGCAATTCGACCCAGCTGAACATGAAGCAGAAAAACGCCGCCACGCCCACGCCGGACTTGATCAATGGCAGAAAGATTGTCAGGAAAAAGCGCGGGAAGGAATAGCCGTCGACATAGGCGGTTTCATCGATCTCTCGCGGCACGCCGGACATGAAGCCCTCCAGGATCCACACCGCCAGCGGCACGTTGAACACCAGGTGCGCCAGCGCCACCGCCAGGTGGGTGTCCATCAGCCCGAACGAGCTGTAGAGCTGGAAGAACGGCAGCAGGAACACCGCCGGTGGCGTCATGCGGTTGGTCAGCAGCCAGAAGAACACGTGCTTGTCGCCGATGAAGCGGTAGCGCGAGAACGCATAGGCCGCCGGCAGCGCCACCGCCAGCGAGATCACGGTGTTGATCACCACGTAGATCAGCGAGTTGATGTAGCCGGAATACCAGGCCGGATCGGTGAAGATGGTGCGGTAATGCTCCAGGGTGAAATCCTCGGGCCAGAACGTCAGCGTGCTCAGGATTTCGGTATTGGTCTTGAACGACATGTTCAGCATCCAGTACAGCGGCAGGATGGCGAACACGAGATACAGCGCCAGGAATACGCCGCGCCACCAGCTCTTGTTCTCACGCATGGGTGCGCTCCTCGTCGAAACCGCCGGTGGTGCCGGCGCGCTGCATCCAGTTGTAGAGGATGAAGCACAGCAGCAGGATGATCAGGAAATAGATGATGGAGAACGCGGCGGCCGGCCCCAGGTCGAACTGGCCCACGGCCTTCTGCGTCAGGTACTGCGACAGGAAGGTGGTGGCGTTGCCCGGCCCGCCTCCGGTCAGCACGAAAGGCTCGGTGTAGATCATGAAGCTGTCCATGAAACGCAGCAGCACCGCGATCATGAGCACGCCGCGCAGCTTGGGCAGCTGGATGTAGCGGAACACCGCCAGGCGCGAGGCCCCGTCGATGCGCGCGGCCTGGTAGTAGGCGTCGGGAATCGCGCGCAGGCCCGCATAGCACAGCAGCGCCACCAGCGGCGTCCAGTGCCAGACGTCCATGACCAGCACGGTGACCCAGGCGTCCACGTCGTTGCCGGTGTAGTTGTAGTCCACGCCCAGCCATGACAGCGTCGCGCCCAGCAGCCCGATGTCGGTGCGGCCGAACACCTGCCAGATGGTGCCCACCACGTTCCACGGAATCAGCAGCGACAGCGCGATGATGACCAGCACCGCCGAGGCGCGCCAGCCGGTCGCCGGCATGGACAGCGCCAGCAGGATGCCCAGCGGGATCTCGATGGCCAGCACCGCCAGCGAAAAGCCGATCTGGCGCAGCAGCGCGCCGTGCAGCTCTTCGTCCTGCAGCACGGCGGCGTACCACTCGGTGCCGACGAACACGCGGCGCTCGGGCGAAATGATGTCCTGCACCGAATAGTTGACGATGGTCATCAGCGGCAGGATGGCGGAGAACGCCACGCACAGCACCACGGGCAGCACCAGCAGCCAGGCCCGGTGATCTATGGGTTTCATCGGATCAGCTCCTCGTCGCGGTAGAAGCAGGTGTGCGGGCTGAGCACCCCCAGCCAGGCCGTGTCCCCGGCCGCCGGGATGGCGCCGCCGTTCAGGCGCGCGCGCACCGCGACGCCCTCGTAGTCGGCCACCAGCAGCGTGTAGGTGCCCACGTCCTGCACGCGCTCGACGCGCATGGGCACGGCGCCCGGCGCCTCGGGCTCGGCCAGGCGCAGGTATTCCGGGCGCACGCCCAGCTTGACCGGGCCGGCGCCGGCCAGCGCCGCCGCCGTGGCCTCGGGCACGCCGGCCACGCGCCGGCTGCCGACCTCCAGCGCGCCGTCGCGCCATTGCGCGGGCAGGAAATTCATGCCGGGCGAGCCGATGAAATGGCCCACGAAGGTATGCGCCGGGCGCAGGAACAGATCGTCGGCGGTGCCCACCTGCACGGCGCGTCCGCGCGCCATCACCATGACCTGGTCGGCGAAGGTCAGCGCCTCGGTCTGGTCGTGGGTCACGTAGATCAGGGTCAGCTTGAACTCGCGGTGGATTTCCTTGAGCTTGCGGCGCAGCTCCCATTTGAGCTGCGGATCGATCACGGTCAGCGGCTCGTCGAACAGGATGGCCGACACGTCGCTGCGCACCAGCCCGCGGCCCAGCGAGATCTTCTGCTTGGCGTCGGCGGTCAGGCCGCTGGCGCGGCGGTCCAGCACCGCGGACATGTCCAGCATCTCGGCGATGCGCCCCACCCGCTCGCGCACGCGTTCGGCCGGCATGCCGCGGTTGCGCAGCGGAAACGCCAGGTTCTCGGCCACGGTCATGGTGTCGTAGACCACCGGAAACTGGAAGACCTGGGCGATGTTGCGCGCCTGCGGCGTGCGGCCGGTGACGTCCTGGCCGTCGAACAGAATGCGCCCGTGCGAGGGCCGCAGCAGCCCCGAGACGCAGTTCAGCAGCGTGGTCTTGCCGCAGCCGGACGGCCCCAGCAAGGCGTAGGCGCCGCCGTCCTGGAAGGTGAACTTCAGCGGCAGCAGCGCGTAATCGTCATCCGTCCTGGGGTCCGCGACGTAGGAATGGGAGAGGTCCAGCTCGATCTGCGCCATCAGGCCGCCTCCCCCGCGCCGGCCGGCTGGCGCGGCGCGGCCAGCAAGGCGCCGTCGGCGCCGAAGGCATAGGTCTGGGCGGGGTCGAAGTAAAGCTGCACCGGCTGCTCCAGCGTGTAGCGGTGCACGCCGGGCAGTTGCGCCACCACGTCGCCGGCCGCGGTCTCGGCGTGCACGAACGTGTCGGAGCCGGAAATCTCGGCCAGCTTCACCACGCCCGGCAGGCGGATATGCCCGGGGCGCGGCTCCACGTCCAGCGCGCCGGCGCGCAGGCCGGCGGTGAGATCGCCGGCGGCTTCCGGGGGCAGCGCGCGCGCCACTTCCATCTCGCCTTGCAGGGTAAGGCCCGACGCCGTGCGGCGCGCCGGGAACAGGTTCATGGGGGGATCGCTGAAGGCGCGCGCCACCCGCAGGGAATTGGGCCGGTGGAAGACGTCGACGGTCGGCCCGTATTGCAGCAGCTCGCCGGCGTCCAGCACCGCGGTGTGGCCGCCCAGCAACAGGGCCTCGCCCGGTTCGGTGGTGGCGTAGACCACGGTTGAACGGCCTTCGGCGAACAATTCCGACAGTTCGTCGCGCAATTCCTCGCGCAGCTTGTAGTCCAGGTTGACCAGCGGCTCGTCCAGCAGGATCAGCGGCGCGTCCTTGGCCAGCGCGCGCGCCAGCGCCACGCGCTGCTGCTGCCCGCCCGACAGTTCCGACGGGTAGCGTTCCAGCAGGTGGTCGATGTGCAGGCGGGCCGCCATGGCGCGGACCTTGGCGCCGATGTCGCCGGCGCCGCGCAGCTTGAGCGGCGAGGCGATGTTGTCGTAGACCGACATGGACGGGTAGTTGATGAACTGCTGGTACACCATGGCGACGTTGCGCTGGCGCACCGGCACGCCGGTGACGTCGGCGCCGTCGGCCACCACGCGGCCCTCGGTGGGCCGGTCCAGCCCGGCCATGATGCGCATCAGCGTAGTCTTGCCCGCCAGGGTCGCCCCCAGCAGCACCGTCATTGCCCCCTCGACCGGCGCGAGGCTCATGGGATACAGGTGGGTCTGCGAGCCCGCCCGCAAACTTACCCTGTCCAGGTTCAGCTGCATCTGATCTCCTCTACCTACTAATACGTCCCTGTTTTATTGCAACGCGGACTTCAGTATTCGGTACAGCGGCCCGGCCTGCGCCTGGCGGACGACAGGATGAGCATACTCTTTCAGATAGCTTTCGTTTTTTGTGCGTTTTACTCAAGAAGCGAACAAAAAACAATCTTGCGGTGCGTCATTATTTTTCGCTTTTGTTGTTTTATTATACGAACATGACACTGAATCCCCGCCAGAGCGCCCTGATCGAAATGGTGCGAGCCCAGGGCTCCGCCTCGATCGAAGAGCTCGCCAAACGCTTCGACGTCACGCTGCAGACGGTGCGGCGCGACGTCAATATTCTTTCGGAAGCCGGCCTGCTGTCGCGCTTTCACGGCGGCGTGCGCATCGAGGCCTCCACCATCGAGAACATCGCCTACCGCAAGCGCCAGGGCCTGCATGCCGCCGGCAAGCAGCGCATCGCCGAGGCGGTGGCGCGCGCCGTGCCCGACGGCTGCTCGCTGATCCTGAACATCGGCACCACCACCGAGGCCATCGCCCGCGCGCTGCTGCGCCATCGCGGCCTGCGCGTGATCACCAACAACCTGCACGTGGCCGACATTCTGTCGGACAACCCCGACTGCGAAGTCATCGTGGCCGGCGGCGTGGTGCGTTCGCGCGACCGCGGCATCGTGGGCGAGGCGACCATGGACTTCATCCGCCAGTTCAAGGTGGATATCGGATTGATCGGGATTTCGGGCATCGAGGCCGACGGCACGCTGCGCGACTACGACTTCCGCGAAGTGCGGGTGGCGCGCACCATCATCGAACAGTCGCGCGAAGTCTGGCTGGCCGCCGACAGCAGCAAATTCAAGCGCCAGGCCATGGTAGAGCTGGCGCACATCTCGCAGATAGACCGGTTTTTCACCGACGCGCATCCGCAGGAGCCGCTGGCGCAGGTCCTGCTGGACGCCGGCGTACGCTGCGACGTCGCCGCGGCGCCCAATACCCTGAAGCAAACACCTTGACATCCATGAACGCTCCCCTCGCCCCCGTCGCCCCGCCCGACCGCAACCGCCTCCTGGCCACGCTGGACAACACGCATTCCTGGGACGTGATCGTCATCGGCGGCGGCGCCACCGGCCTGGGCACCGCGGTGGACGCCGCCTCGCGCGGCTACCGCACGCTGCTGATCGAAGGCGCCGACTTCGCCAAGGGCACCTCCAGCAAGGCCACCAAGCTGGTGCACGGCGGCGTGCGCTACCTGGCGCAAGGCAATGTCAGCCTGGTGCGCGAGGCCCTGCACGAACGCGGGCTGCTCAACCGCAACGCGCCGCACCTGGTGTGGCCGCTGGGCTTCGTCGTGCCCGCCTACAACCTGCTGGACCAGCCCTTCTACGGCGTCGGCCTGAAGATGTACGACATGCTGGCCGGCAAGCTCAACCTGTCGCCCAGCCGCTGGCTGTCGCGCCGCGACACGCTGGCCAACGCGCCGACCCTGGCCGAGGCCGTCAATGGCCGCAAGCTGCGCGGCGGCGTGCTGTACTACGACGGCCAGTTCGACGACGCGCGCCTGGCCGTCAGCCTGATGCGCACGCTGTTCGACCTGGGCGGCACGGCGGTGAACTACGTGCGCGCCACCGGCCTGACCATGACCGGCGGCAAGGTCGACGGCGTGACCGCGCAGGACGTCCTGGGCGGAGCCAGCTTCACGCTGCGCGCGCGCTGCGTGATCAACGCCACCGGCGTCTGGGTGGACGCGGTGCGGCGCATGGAAGACAAGAACGCGCAGACCATGGTCGCGCCCAGCCAGGGCGTGCACCTGACCCTGCCGCGCGAATTCCTGCCGGGCGACCGCGCCATCCTGATTCCCAAGACCGACGACGGCCGCGTGCTGTTTGTCGTGCCCTGGAACGGCCACACCATCGTCGGCACCACCGACACGCCGCGCAACGACCTGCCGCTGGACCCGCAGGCCGGCGCGCAGGACGTGGACTTCATCCTCGGCACGGCGGCGCGCTACCTCAGCCGCAAGCCCACGCGCGACGACGTCACCAGCGTCTGGGCCGGCCTGCGTCCGCTGGTCAAGGCCACCGGCGAGGCGTCCACCAAATCCCTGTCGCGCGAGCACACCATCCTGGTGTCCAAGGCCGGCCTGGTCACCGTGACCGGCGGCAAATGGACCACCTACCGCCGCATGGCGCAGGACGTGGTCGACACGGCCATCCAGCACCAGCTGCTGACCCAGGCCAGCTGCCGCACCGAGACCCTGGCGCTGCACGGCGCCGCCGGCCTGGCGCCGTCGCAGGAACACGCCGGCACGCCGGACAGCTACTACGGCAGCGACCTGGCCGCGCTCAAGGCCCTGCCGGGCGCCGAGCGCATGCTGGTCAAGAGCAGCGGCCTGTCCGAGGCGCACGTGCGCTACGCGGCCCGGTACGAACTGGCGCGCAGCGCCGAAGACGTGCTGGCGCGCCGCAACCGCGCGCTGTTCCTGGACAGCGAAGCCGCGATGCTGGCCGCCCCCGAAGTGGCCCGCCTGCTCGCCGAGGAACTGGGCCACGACGCCGCCTGGCAGCAGCGCACGCTGCAGGACCTGGAAACGGTCGCGGCGAATTACCGGTTGTAGGTGGGGATGGTGTGATGCTGTGATGCTGTGATGCTGTGATGGCGTGACGGCGTAGGATGGGTGCAGCGCGAGAGCGCGTGCGCAAAAACTCAACCATCGAACGCGCGTAACCCATCAGCCGGCGCCAGCCGCCATTTTTCTTGGCACGCAAAAATGCCGGCTTGCGCCGGCTGATGGGTTACGCGCGTTTGGCGTTCGAGTTCTGGCCCTAACGGTTGCGCGCTGCACCCATCCTACGCATCCGATGCGTCCGACGTATCCGATGCATCCGATGCATTCAACGCATCCGGCACATCCGATACATCCGGCACACCCGACGCATCCAACACGTCCCGCTCCTCCCCTCACGGCACCCGCAACGGGCTGTCCTCGATCATCCGCTCGAACGCCCGCAGCAGGTCCGGGTCGCATTTGGCGCCGGCCTCTCGATGCAGGATGCGCATGATTTCCACGTGCGGGCGCGCGGGATGGTAGGGGCGCACGTCGCCCAGCGCGTCGTAGGAATCGGCCAGCGAAATGATGCGCGCATGCAGCGGGATGTGATGGCCCGCCAGGCCGGCGGGATAGCCGGAGCCGTCGAAATGTTCGTGGTGGTGGCGCACCGCCAGCGCGATCTGTTCGCGTTGCGGAATGGCGCTGCACAGGATGATGTCGGCGCCGGCCGCGGCATGCGCCTTCATGATCGCCCAGTCTTCCGGGCCGAGGCGGCTGGGCGAGAACAGCACGCGGTCGGGCGTGCCGATCTTGCCCAGGTCATGCAGCCGGGCGGCGATGGCGACGATTTCCTGTTCGTTTTCTGGCAGGCCCAGGGCCTGGGCCAGGGCCGCGCTCAAGGCCGCGACGCGGCCGCTGTGGCGGCCGGTGGCCGGGTCGCGCGCCTGCATGGCGGCAAACAGCGCGGCGACGCAGGAGCCCGGGGGTGTTGCGGGAACTTCGGAAGGCATTGGAACGGAGCGCGCAAGACGGGCTGGCGCCGTGCGCGGATTTCGCAAAAGGCGCGATTCTGACACATGAGCGGCCGCGGCCGCCGCAATCAGTGCTCCAGCCGCTCCAGCAGCATCTGCGCCACGCCCACCGACGAGGCCGGATTCTGGCCGGTGATGAGCAGGCCGTCGCCGACCACGTGCGGCTCCCAGTCCGGACCGCTGGAGTACTGCCCGCCCAGCTTCTTCAGTTCGTCCTCGACCAGGAACGGCACCACTTCGGTCAGTTGCACGGCGGCCTCTTCCGCATTGGAAAAGCCGGTGAGCCGGCGTCCCTGCACCATCGGCTTGCCATCGGCCGTCTTGGCGTGGCGCAGCACGCCGGGCGCGTGGCATACGGCCGAGACCGGCTTGCCGGCCGCCAGCATGGCCTCGATCAGCGCCACCGACGCGGGGTCTTCGGCAAGGTCCCACAACGGGCCGTGGCCGCCCGGATAGAACACGGCGTCGTAGTCGGCCGCCTGCACCTCGGCCAGCGGGCGGGTCGCGGCCAGCAGGCGCTGGGCATCGGGGTCCTGGCGGAAACGGCGCGTGGCCTCGGTCTGGGCGTCGGGCTCGTCGCTCTTGGGGTCCAGCGGCGGCTGGCCGCCGGCCGGCGAAGCCAGCACGACCTTGGCGCCGGCGTCCACGAATACGTAGTACGGCGCGGCGAACTCCTCCAGCCAGAAGCCTGTCTTGCGGCCGGTATCGCCCAGGGTGTCATGCGAAGTCAGCACGATCAGAATATTCATGGCGCGCTCCTGTTGTCGTCCGGGCCGACGCGCACGATGCGCTTGCCGGCGTTCTCGCCCCTGAGCAGGCCGATCAGGCCGCGCGGCGCGTTCTCCAGTTCCTCGACCACGTCCTCGCGGTACTTGATGCGGCCGTCGCGCAGCAGGCCTTCCATGGCCTGGCGGAACTCGCCGTAGCGGTGGGCGTATTCGTTGAAGATGATGAAGCCCTGCACCTTCAGGCGCTTGGTGAGGATGACCCGCAACAGCTGGCCCAGGCGGTCGGGCCCGTCGGGCGCGCGGGTGGCGTTGTAGGCGGAGATCAGGCCGCACACCGGCACGCGGGCGCGCGGATTGAGCAAGGGCAGCACGGCGTCGAACACGGCGCCGCCCACGTTCTCGAAATACACGTCGATGCCTTGCGGCACGGCCCGCGCCAGCCGCGCCGGCAGGTCCGGCGTCTTGTGGTCCACGCAGTCGTCGAAGCCCAGCTCCTCGACCACGTAGCGGCATTTGTCCGCGCCGCCGGCGATGCCCACGACCTTGCAGCCGTGGATCTTGGCGATCTGCCCGACCACCGCGCCCACCGCGCCGCTGGCCGCGGCCACCACCACGGTTTCGCCGGCCTTGGGCTGGCCGATGTCGAGCAGCCCCATGTAGCCGGTGAAGCCCGGCATGCCCAGCACGCCCAGCGAGTAGGAAGGATGTTCGGGATCGGGCCCCAGGCGCAGCAGGCCGGCGCCGTCCGACAGGGCGTAGTCCTGCCAGCCGGATTGCGCCAGCACCCAGTCGCCCGGCCGGTAGTCGGGATGGTTGGACGCCTGGACCCGCGTCACCGTGCCGCCCACCATGACTTCGCCGATCTTGACGGGTTCGGCATAGGACGGCGCATCGCTCATGCGCCCGCGCATATAGGGGTCCAGCGACAGATAGACGGTGCGCAGCAGCACCTGGCCCGGGCCGGGCTGCGGCACTTCGCCGGTTTCCAGGCGGAAATCGCCGTCGCCGGGCTCGCCCTGCGGACGAGAGGCCAGCACGATGCGGCGGTTGATGGAGGACGATTGCGGCATGGCGGTCGGATCTCCTGCGTAAAGCCGCCAGCGCGGCGGCATGGGGGTCGTCCCATTACACCATCGTTGTCCGAAGCCCAGAACGGTAACCCTGGCGGCCGCCCCCCTTTTAATTAATTAATAATTTAATTAATATATCGGCCATGAACTCCGCACCGCCTGCCACGCCCCGCCGCCCCGGCCGTCCGCCGCGCCCCGACAGCGCCGCAATGCGCGCCCAGCTGCTCGACCTCGCCACTCAACGGTTCGCCGCGAGCGGCGTGGCCGCGACCACCATCGCCCACATCGCGCAGCTGGCCGGCGTCACGCCGGCCATGGTGCATTACTACTTCAAAAGCCGCGACCAGCTGATCGACGCCGTGGTGCAGGAACGGCTCGTGCCCGTCATCGCCTATGTCTGGGCGCCGGTGCCGGTAGCCGCCGGCGAGGCGCAGGAGCCGCCCGCGGACCCGGCCGCCACGGTGCGGGCCTTCATCGCCGAGATCGTCGGCCGCGTGGTGCGCAGCGCGGCCGAACGCCCCTGGCTGCCGGCGCTGTGGCTGCACGAAGTGGTCAACGAAGGCGGCCAGCTGCGCGAACGCGTGCTGCGCCACCTGCCCGCCGACCGCCTGCACGCCTTCGCCGCCCTGATCGCCGACTGCCACCGCCAGGGCGCCATCACGCCGGGCGTGGAGCCGCGGCTGGTGTTTCTTTCGCTGCTCGGCCTGACCCTGCTGCCCCTGGCCACGTCCAGCCTGTGGCGGCGCGTGTGGCAGGGCGACCCGCAGGCCCAGGCCCTGGACACCGAAGCGATCGCGGCCCACGCCATCGCCATGCTGACGGGCGGCCTGTTCTCGCCGGCCGCCCCTTCCCAGGCCTCTACAGGATGCTGACCATGCGCATTTCCACCGCCTTGCGCCGCCCCCTGCCCGCCGCCGCGGCGCTGGCCCTGCTGCTGGCCGGCTGCGGCAAAGACGAGCAGCCGTTCTTCCAGGGTTATGCGGAAGGCGAGTACGTCTACGTGGCCTCGTCCGAGCCCGGGCGGCTGGCCGACCTGCCGGTGCGCCGCGGCCAGCAGGTCGCCGCCGGCGCGCCCTTGTTCGCGCTCGAAGCCGGGCGCGAAACCGCCGCGCGCGAGCAGGCCAGCGCCCAGCTGGCCGCGGCCTCGGCCCAGTTGGCCGACACCGCCACCGGCAAGCGCCCGGCCGAAGTCGACGTCACCCGGGCGCAGCTGGCGCAGGCCGAGGCGGCCAGCCAGCGTTCGGCCGCGCAGCTGCGGCGCGACACCGAGCAGCTGCGCATCGGCGGCATCGCGCGCGCGCAGCTGGACGAAAGCCGCGAAAGGGCGCGCGCCGACGCCGCCCGCGTGCGCGAACTCAAGGCCCAGCTGGACGTGGCCACCCTGCCCGGGCGCGAAGAGCAGCGCGCGGCGCAGGCCGCCGACGTGGAAGCGGCCCGCGCGGCCCTGGCGCAGGCGGACTGGACGCTGGCGCAGAAACGCCAGGCCGCGCCCGCCGCCGGGCTGGTGTTCGACACGCTGTACCGCGTGGGCGAATGGGTGCCGGCCGGAAGCCCCGTGGTCAGCCTGCTGCCGCCGGGCAACATCAAGGTGCGCCTGTACGTCCCACAGTCGGCGCTGGGCGGGTTGAAACTGGGCCAGCAGCTCATGGTGCGCTGCGACGGCTGCGGCGACCCCATCCCGGTACGCATCGACTACATCTCGACCCAGGCCGAATACACGCCGCCCGTGATCTACAGCCGCGAAAGCCGCAGCAAGCTGGTCTACATGATCCAGGCCCGGCCCGCGCCCGAGGCCGCAGCGCGGCTGCATCCCGGCCAGCCGCTGGAGGCGGCGCTGCAATGAGCGCGGCGCCCGCCCGGCAAAACGCCGCCCGCCCCTACGTCATCGACGTGCGGGGCCTGAACAAGCGTTTCGGCGACAAGCAGGTGGTCGACGACGTTTCGCTGCAGGTGCGCGAGGGCGAGATCTTCGGCTTCCTGGGTCCCAACGGCAGCGGCAAGACCACCTGTATCCGGCTCATGTGCGGGCTGTTGACGCCGGACTCGGGCAGCGGCACCTGCATGGGCTACGACATCCTGCGCGACAGCGAGCAGATCAAGCGCCACGTCGGCTACATGACGCAGAAATTCTCGTTCTGGGACGACCTGAGCATCCGCGAGAACCTCGATTTCGTGGCCCGCATGTACGGCATGCCGGCGCGCCGCGAAACCGTGGAACGGGCGCTGGAAAGCCTGGGCCTGCAAAGCCGCGCGCGGCAGCTGACCGGCTCGCTGTCGGGCGGATGGAAGCAGCGGCTGGCGCTGGCCGCCTGCCTGCTGCACGAGCCGCGCCTGCTGCTGCTGGACGAACCCACCGCCGGCGTCGACCCCACGGCCCGGCGCGACTTCTGGGAGCAGCTGCACGAACTCGCCGCGCGCGGCATTTCGGTGCTGGTCAGCACGCACTACATGGACGAGGCCGAACGCTGCCACAAGCTCGCCTACCTGTCCTACGGCCGGCTGCTGACGCAGGGCACGGCCGACGAGGTGATCGCCGAGCAGGGCCTGACCACCTGGGCCATCCGCGGGCACAACCTGGTGCCGCTGGCGCAGCGCCTGCGCGACGCGCCGGGCGTGGACCAGACGGTGGCCTTCGGCTCGGCCCTGCACATCAGCGGCCGCGACGCCGCGCTGCTGGAGCGCACGCTGCGGGACGCCGTCGCCGGCCAGGCGCTTGAACTGGAACGCATCGACACCAGCCTGGAGGACGTCTTCATCTACCTGATGAAGCGTTCCACCGACAACTACGCGAGCCCGCCATGAGTCCACGCCTGCAAGGCTTTTCCTGGTCGCGCTGGTGGAGCATGGTGCTCAAGGAGTTTCTGCAGCTGCGCCGCGACCGCATCACCTTCGGCATGATCGTGGGCATGCCCATCATGCAGCTGGCGCTGTTCGGCTACGCCATCAACACCGATCCCAAGCAGATGCCCACCGCCGTGATCGCCGCCGACCACAGCCCGTTCACGCGCAGCTTCGTGGCGGCGATGAAGGCGTCCGACTACTTCCGCATCACCGAGGAGCTGAAGGACGAGGAAGCCGGGCGCGCCGCGCTGGCCCAGGGCCGCGTGCTGTTCGTGCTGACCATCCCGCCCGACTTCAGCCGCCGCCTGCTGCGCGGCGAACGTCCGGCGCTGCTGATCGAGGCCGACGCCACCGACCCGATGGCGACCGGCCTGGCCATCGGCGCGGCCACCCAGCTGACGCAGGCGGTGGCGGAAAAAGACCTGACCGGCGCGCTGGCGCCGCTGGCCGGCGGCCAGCCGCCCTTCGAGGTGCGCGTGCACCGGCTGTACAACGAGGAGCAGATCTCGCAGTACAACACCGTGCCGGGGCTGATGGGCGTGATCCTGACCATGACGCTGGTGATGATGACCGGCCTGGCCATGACGCGCGAACGCGAGCGCGGCACGATGGAGAACCTGCTGGCCATGCCGGTGCGTCCGCTGGAAGTGATGACGGGCAAGATCGTGCCCTACATCGCCATCGGCCTGATCCAGGCCAGCATCATCCTGCTGGCGGCGCGCTTCGTGTTCCGCGTGCCGTTCCAGGGTTCGCTCGTCAGCGTCTACCTGGCCTCGCTGCTTTTCATCGCCGCCAACCTGACCGTCGGCATCACGCTGTCGTCGCTGGCGCGCAACCAGCTGCAGGCCATGCAGCTGACCATGTTCTATTTCCTGCCGAACATCCTGCTGTCGGGCTTCATGTTCCCGTTCCAGGGCATGCCGGTCTGGGCGCAATACCTGGGCAACCTGCTGCCGCTGACGCATTTCAACCGGCTGATCCGCGGCATTCTGCTCAAAGGCAACGGCTGGTGGGACCTCTGGCCCAGCATCTGGCCGCTGCTGCTGTTCACCGTGATCGTCATGGCCGCCGCCGTGAAGTTCTACCGCCGCACCCTGGATTGAACCGACATGCTCCGCCGTCCGTCCATGCCCTGTCCTTCCCCTGCCGCGCCGCGGCGCCTGGCCGCGCTCGCCCTGGGCGCGCTGCTCGCGGGCTGTACCGTTGGGCCTGACTTCCAGGCTCCCGCATCCCCGCAGGTCGACGCCTATCTTCCGACTACGGCCGACGCCACGGCGACCGACGCGGGCCAGCGGCTGGTGGCCGGCGCCGACATTCCGGCCCAATGGTGGCGCCTGTTCCGCTCCGAGGCGCTGGACGCGCTGGTGCGCCAGGCGCTGGAGGCCAGCCCCACGCTGGCGCAGGCCCGCGCCCGGCTGCGCCAGGCCGGCGAGGAGCTGAACGCCGAGACCGGCGGGCGCCTGCTGCCCTCGGCCGACGCCAACCTGTCGGCCGCGCGCCAGAAGGTGGACCCCTCGGCCTTCGGCGTGCCGGTGGCCGAGCCGCCGGCCCCGTTCACGCTCTACAACGCCTCCATCGACGTGTCCTACACGCTGGACCTGTTCGGCGGCAACCGGCGCGCGCTCGAAGGCCTGGGCGCACAGGTGGACTATCAGCGCCACGAATTGCAGGCCGCGCGCATGGCGCTGGCCGCCAACGTGGTCACGGCCGCGATCCGCCAGGCCGACCTGGGCGAACGGCTGCAGGCCACGCGCGAACTGCTGGCGGCCCAGTCCCGCCAGCGCGACATCATGCGCCAGCGCCTGGACGCCGGCGGCATATCGCAGGCCGACCTCAACAACCAGGAGCTGCTGGTGGCGCAGACGCAGGCCACGCTGGCGCCGCTGCAGTACCAGTTGTCGCAGGCCACGCACCAGCTGGCGGCCTACCTGGGCCAGCCGCCCGCCGCCCTGAGCGCGCCGCCCCTGCGGCTCGCCGACCTGACCCTGCCACCGGACGTGCCCACCGGGGTGCCGTCGGCGCTGGTGCGCCAGCGCCCCGACATCCTGGCCGCCGAAGCGCTGTGGCACCGGGCCTCGGCCGACGTGGGCGTGGCCACCGCCAACCTGTACCCGCAGTTCACGCTGACCGCCAGCTTCGGCTCGCAGCGCACCCGCGCCGGCGACCTGTCCGACGGGGTCAATGTGTGGAACCTGGGACTGGGCCTGGCCCAGCCGCTGTTTCACGGCGGCGAGCTGCGCGCCCGCCAGCGCGCCGCGCAGGCGGCATACGACGCCGCGGCCGCGGGCTATCGCCAGACCGTGCTGGACGGCTTGCGCCAGGTCGCCGACGCCCTGCGCGCGGTGCAGACCGACGGCGCGGCCTTCCAGGCCCAGGACGAGGCCTGGCGGCGCGCCGCCGAGGCCGAGCGCATCGCGCAGGGCCGCTATCGCGCCGGCGGCATCAGCCACCTGAGCCTGCTCGACAGCCAGCGCCAGCTGCTGGAGACGCGCATCGCGCGCAGCGCGGCCGACGCGGCGCGCTACGCCGACACCGCCGCGCTGTTGCAGGCGCTGGGCGGCGGCTGGTGGAACGAGGCGCCCCCGCCCTGAGGGCCGGCGCGCACCACAACGGTGCGGCAAACGCGCTTGGCCGAGAATTCGGGGCTGAAAGTGGCGTTGTGCAAGGTTTAGGAAACCGCAGGGTTCGTTGCATCATGCAGAGGCTTATGCTGCAAAGATAACAACGATTCATGAATGACTTACTCGATTTGATCGTCTTCTCGCCCGATGCCGGTCAATGCAAGCGCCGTAGCGGCGCACTGGCCGGAATGGGCTTCTCGCCCCGCCAGTGCCACGACTCCAACGGCCTGTTCCGCCTGTTCCAGGCCCGCCGCGCGCCCCTGCTGGTGATGGAGGCCGAGCTTTCCGATCTCTGCATGGCGGTGGCGGGCCTGCGCGCCATGGACACCGCCGCCGGCATCGTCGCCATCTCCAGCTTCGACTCCCCCGAAAACCGCATCCTGGGCCTGCATTGCGGCGCGGACGTCTGTTTTCCGGCCTCCGTGGACACGCCGGAAATCGTGGCCGCGCTGCAGGCGCTGGTGCGCCGCGTGCCGGCGGCGGGCCGGCGCAAGCCCGCCGAGTCCGAGCCGCAGCCGTCGGCGCAGGCGCCCGGCGGCGGCGGCAAGTGGCAGTTCCTCGACGCCGCCTGGACCCTGGTCAGCCCGCAGGGCACGCGGCTGTCGCTGACCCAGGCCGAACGCGAATTCCTGCTCAAGCTGACCGCCACCGCCGACAAGCGCCTGCCGCGCGCCGATGCGCCCGGGCTGGAGGCCCAGGGCGGACGCGAATCCATGCGCCGCACCGACGTGGTCGTGAGCCGGCTGCGGCGCAAGGCCCAGGACGTGAACGTGGAACTGCCGATACGCACCGTCTGGGGATGGGGCTACGCCTTCACCGGCGACATCTAGCCTCCCGTCCCGCGCGGCGTATCATGCGGTCCAGGATCCTCTTTCGCCCACGCCGCCATGGATGTCTTTGAACGCCTGCAGGCCCTGCTGGCCAGCCACCAGGCCCGCTACCGCCTGATCGAACACCCCGCCGCCGGCCGCTCGGTCGAAGTGGCCGCCATCCGCGGCACCGCCGTCAGCCAGGGCGCCAAGGCGCTGGTCTGCCGCGTGAAGCTGTCGTCGAACCAGCGCAGGAACGTGCTGGCCGTTTTTCCGGCCGACCGCCAGGCCGACCTCGCCGCCATCGCCCGCGCCGCCGGCGGCAAGAAGGCCTCGCTCGCCTCGCAGGACCTGGCGCGCGAACTGACCGGCTGCGAGATCGGCGCCATCCCGCCCTTCAGCTTCAATCCCGAGCTGCACCTGCTGGTCGATCCCAGCCTGCGCCACCGGCATGAGGAAATCGTGTTCAACGCCGGCCGCCTGGACGCCTCCATCCTGCTGAACACGGAAGACTACTTCCGGCTGGCCGCGCCCGAAGAGGCGCCGCTGGTCAAGGCCGCCCCTGAACTTCCCGCCAACCAGGTCTGAACCATGTGTCTCGCCGTACTGGCCCTGCGCACGCTGCCGGGCATTCCCGTCCTGATCGCCGCCAACCGCGATGAATTCCACGAACGGCCCACCCTGCCCGCCGCGCAATGGCCCGACGCGCCCGACATCTACGCGGGGCGCGATGGCCGGGCCGGCGGCACCTGGATGGGCGTGAGCGCCCGCGGCCGCTATGCGCTGGTGACCAATTTCCGCGAACCCGGCCATTTCCGCGACCCGGCGCCATCGCGCGGCGCACTGGTCGAAGACTATCTGCGCGGCGCCGAACCGCCCGCGGCCTACCTGGCCCGCGTGCACCGGGGGGACCAGGCCTACAACGGCTTCAACCTGATCGTGGGCGACGCGCGCTCGGCCTGGTATCTGAGCAACCGCGACGGCGGCCCGCGCGAGCTCGCCCCCGGCATCTATGCCCTGTCCAACCATCTGCTGGACACGCCCTGGCCCAAGCTCGCGCGCACCAAGGCGGCGTTCGGCGCGGTGCTGCGCAGCGGCCCGCAGCCCGACCTGCCCGCGCTCATGGCCGCCCTGGCCGACCGCCAGCCCGCCGACGACGCCGACCTGCCCGCCACCGGCCTGCCGCTGGAGCGCGAAAGACTGCTGAGCAGCCCCTTCATCGTCAGCCCCAACTACGGCACCCGCAGCTCCAGCGTGCTGGCGCTGCGCGAGGACGGGGCCGGACAGCTCGACGAAAGGCGCTTCGCCCCGGACGGCTCGGTCAGCGGCGAAAGCCGGCTGACATTTTCCTGGCAGCCGGCCGACACCATCGCTTGAGATCCCGGACGCCATACGCGAACTCCGCGCGCCGGCCAAGGTCGAACCTGTTGCCGCCCCGCGTGGCGCGGCGGCGACTGCAGCCGGCTCCGAGGCCGGCGATCCTATCGAGGAGCATCTCATGAACAAGCGTATCGAACGCTGCACCATGGCCGCCGCGATGGCCGTGGGCAGCATGGCCTTTGCCGGGATACTGTCGACCGTCCAGGCCGGCCTGCCGCCGGTGCAGCGCCAGGGCGCCGTCGAATATGTCAGCGGCGGCATCGGCCTGGATGAATCCGAAGCCATGAAGGCCGCCGCCAAGGACTACCCGCTGGCGCTGACCTTCGCCGCGCAGCGCAACGGCACGGCCGACTACGTGGCCAACGTCGGCGTGTCCATCCAGGACGCGCAAGGCAAGTCGGTGCTGCAGGCCACTTCCGAAGGCCCCTACATGCTGGTGAAGCTGCCGGCGGGCCGCTACAAGGTGTCGGCCACCTATAACGGCGCGGCCCAGGAGCGCGAGGTTTCGGTGCAGGGCGGCGCCACGGCGCGCGCCGTGTTCGAATGGAAGTAGCCGGCGGCCCTACACGCCGGTAAACAGAATCGCGATCACGAAGCCCACGCCGACCGCCCAGACCAGCGAGCGCAGCGCGCCCCAGTTGGCCAGGTACATGGCCAGATAGCCCAGGCGCACGCCCAGCCAGCACGCCATCAAGGTGGCCACGTGCGCGGGCGGCGCCTGGTTGTACAGCGCGAACAGCACCGCCGCATAGAAGAACGGCAGCGCCTCGAAAGCATTGTTCTGCGCCGCGTTGGCGCGGGCGCGCCAGCCTTGCTGCCGCGCCAGCCAAGCGCGCGGGTCGTTGTTGTCGAACTGGCGGCCGCCGGCCTTGGCGATGATCGTGGATACGAAAGGCAGCAACGCCGCGGCCAGCATCAGCCACGCAATGGTCTTCATGGTGCGACTCCCGGGTGAGCGATCCGCCGACGATAACGCAAGCGGCCCGGCCGCGCTTACACTCAGCGCTTTGCGCCCCTTCCCCGCCCGTGCCGCTGCTCAGCCCCTGGTCCGCCCTGTTTCTTGCCGCCGCCATGCTCTGGCCGCCGGCGACGCGGCGCTGGGCGCTGGCGCCGCTGGCCGCGGCCTACGGCTGGGCCTGGGCCGACGGCAGCATCGATACGGTGGCGCTGGCCTGGCTGGCGCTGCTGGCGCTGGCGGCCGCACTGGTGCAATCGCCATCCCGTCCGGCCGCGCGCGGCGCGGGACATGCGCTGTTCCTGGCGCTGGCCGCGCTGCTGTTCATGCATGCGCTGCCGGGCTTTCACAATCTGCGCGTGATCGAGCCGGCGCCGCTCAGCCCCGGCGCCGTGCCTTTCGGCATGTACCTGAACCTGGACAAGCCGCTGGCCGCGTTCTGGGTGGTGCTGGCGCTGGCCCCGCCGATGGCCGCCGCGCGGGCGCGCGCCACGCTGGCGGCGGCGGTGCTGGCCTGCGCCGCGGCGATCGCGGCCTGCCTGGGATGCGCGCTGGCCCTGGGCGTCGTGCAATGGGACCCCAAGTGGCCGCAGGCGGCCCCGGTCTGGCTGCTCAACAACGCCCTGCTGGTGACGCTGGCCGAGGAAGCGCTGTTTCGCGGTTATCTGCAACAGCAGCTGAGCCAGCGCTGGCGCGGCCGTCCGTGGGGCGGCGCGGCGGCGCTGGCGGTCGCGGCCGTGCTGTTCGGGCTGGCGCACTACGCCGGCGGCTGGCAATGGGTGCTGCTGGCCACGCTGGCGGGCGCGGCCTACGGCCTGGCCTACCGCTATGGCGGGCTGGCGGCCGCGGTGCTGGCGCACCTGGGCCTGAACGTGGCGCACTTCGGCCTGTACACCTACCCGATGCGCGCCGCGTTCTGACCGCCTCAGGCCGGCAGCGCCGGATAGTCGGTATAGCCGCCAGGACCCGGCGCGTAGAAGGTGGCCGGGTTGGGCGTGTTCAGCGGCGCCTTGAGCGCGAAGCGGCGCGCCAGGTCGGGATTGGCGATGTACTGCACGCCGAAGGCCACGGCGTCGGCACGGCCGGCGGCGATGGCGGCCTCGGCGGATTCGCGCGTGTAGCCTTCGTTGGCGATATAGACGCCGCCGAACGCGGCCTTGAGCGCCGGCCCCAGGCTGTCGGGCGCCTCGTGTTCGCGCACGCACAGAAAGGCGATGCCGCGCCCGCCGAGTTCGCGCGCGACGTAGCCAAAGGTCGCGGCCGGGTCGGAATCGCCCATGCTGTGGATCTCGCCGCGCGGCGACAGATGCACGCCGACGCGGCCCGCGCCCCATACCGAAATACAGGCGTCGGTCACTTCCAGCAGCAGGCGCGCGCGGTTCTCCACCGGGCCGCCGTAGGCGTCGGTGCGCAGATTGGTGCTGTCCTGCAGGAACTGGTCCAGCAGATAGCCGTTGGCGGCGTGCACTTCCACGCCGTCGAAACCGGCTTCCATGGCCATCTGCGCGCCGTGGCGGTAGGCCTGGACCACGCCCGGCAGCTCCGAGGTTTCCAGTGCGCGCGGCGTGACGTAGGCGCGCCGCGGGCGCACGTGGCTGACGTAGCCCTGCGGCGCGATGGCGCTGGGCGCCACCGGCAGTTCGCCGTCCAGGAACATCGGGTCGGAAATCCGGCCCACGTGCCACAGCTGCGCCACGATCCGCCCGCCGGCCGCATGCACGGCGGCCGTGACCTTGCGCCAGCCCTTGACCTGCTCCGGCGTCCACAGGCCCGGCGTGTCGGCGTAGCCCACGCCCTGCGGGGTCACGGCGGTGGCCTCGGTCAGGATGAGGCCGGCGCCGGCGCGCTGCGTGTAGTACTCGACCATCAGGTCGTTGGGCACGCGGCCGGGGTCGGCGTGCATGCGGGTCAGGGGCGCCATGATGACGCGGTTGGGCAGCGTCAGTTCGCCGACGCGCAGAGGTTCGAATAGCTGGCTCATGCAAATCCTCCGCCCCCTGCCGGGGGCTACATATCCTGGTTGAGTTGCCGCAGGAACGCGGCGATCACGGCTTCGTTGCGACGGAAAAACACCCACTGCCCCACTTTCGTGGCCGAGATCAGGCCCGCGCGCTGCAGCACCGCCAGGTGCGAAGACACGGTGGACTGGGACAGGCCGCAGCGGCTGTCGATGTGGCCCGCGCAGACGCCATGCTCGAAGCTGTGGCCCGGGCTTTCCTCGAAATAGGCCTGCGGCGTCTTCAGCCACGCCAGGATTTCGCGCCGCACCGGATTGGCCAGCGCCTTCAGGATGGCGTCGGCGTCGATGACGGGTTGCGCGGCATTGGAAGCAGTCATATTGAAATATCGCAATTTATCGAATCTTATATCGAAACTATTCGATATATAGTCATGCCCATGCGGATTCCAGGGCTATCGGCCGTCCGCCCGGCCTGGCTTGAGGCTGTCGGCCCAGTCGCGCGCCAGGTCGCGCCGGGCCCGCCGGTTCACCAGCGCGGTGAGCGCCATGGCGAGCACCGCGCCGGCCGCGGCCAGCGCCATGTCCTTCTGCGCATCCCAGATATCGCCCTGGGTGCCCAGGTAGGCCGCGCCCAGCTCGCTGCCCACTGTGGCGGCCGCGCCCCACTCCAGCAGTTCGTACAGCGCCGAGGTCGACAGCGTGACGTCCATGGGCAGGAAATACGCCCAGAAACCGCGCACCTCGACCACGCGCAGGAAGATCTCGCGGATGGGATAGGCCAGCAGCAGCCCGTAGGAAAAATGCACCACGCGGTCGAAGTTGTTGCGCTCCCAGCCGACCAGCGCGTTGAAGCTGCCGCCGGTCAGCGCGCGCCACCAGTCGTCGTACGGCACCAGCGAATACGTGTAGTGCGCCCCTACCGCGTGCAGGCACAGGTACAGGAAGATCAGCGTGTAGGACACGCGCGAAAACACGAACCAGCGGCGCGTGAGCAGCAGCGCCGCGCCGAAGGCCAGCACCAGCGCGTTCTCCAGCGCCCAGTCGGCGCGGTCGTGCGGCGAGATCGCCAGCGCCGTCCAGATGACCGCGAACAGCAGGCCCAGCGTGTACAGGTAGCGGCGCCGCGCGTCGGCCACGGTCACTCTCCCTCGACCCGGCCGCGCAGGCGCTTGATCTCGCCGTGCCGCACCTTGCGCTGCACGCGCCGGCGCTGCGAGGCGCGGGTCGGCCGGGTGGCGTGGCGCGGCTTGTCGGGCCGCGCCACCGAACGCACCATGGCGAGCAGGCGCTCGACGGCTTCGGCGCGGTTCTTTTCCTGGCTGCGAAACGCCTGCGACTTGATCACGATGATCCCGTCCTTGGAAACGCGGTGGTCGCTGAGCGCGCACAGCGCGTCCTTGATCTCGTCGGGGAGGCTGGAGGCGCGCACGTCGAAGCGCAGGTGCACGGCGCTGGACACCTTGTTGACGTTCTGGCCGCCCGCGCCCTGGGCGCGGATCATGGAGAACGCCAGCTCGCGCTCATCCAGGTAGAGGGAATCTAGGACGTGAAGCATATGGCGGGAGTATATCCATGCCCTTGCGGGCGCGGTTACGCGGCGGCGCTGGCGAGCGATGCGCCGCGCCAAGTAAAATAACGCGCTTTGCCTGCTTTTCCGGCGTCCGGCCGCCGACACCATCCATGACTTATTCCGCCAAAGAAATCTTCAAGACGCTGCAGGGCGAAGGCGCCCATGCCGGCCGCGCGGCGGTCTTCTGCCGGTTCGCCGGCTGCAACCTCTGGAGCGGCCGCGAAAGCGACCGCGCCAGCGCCGCCTGCACCTTCTGCGACACCGACTTCGTCGGCACCGACGGCGAAGGCGGCGGCAAGTTCGCCACCGCCGAACTGCTGGCCGACACCATCGCGGCCTGCTGGGGTCCGGGCGCCGAAGACCGCTACGTGGTCTTCACCGGCGGCGAACCGCTGCTGCAACTGGACGCCGCGCTGCTCACGGCCGTGCACGCGCGCGGCTTCACCGTGGCCATCGAAACCAACGGCACCATCAAGCCGCCGGCCGGCATCGACTGGATCTGCGTCAGCCCCAAGGGCACCGCCCCGGTGGTGCTGGAGCGCGGCGACGAGCTCAAGCTGGTCTATCCGCAGGCCAACGCCCTGCCCGAGGCCTTCGCCCACCTGGACTTCGACCACTTCTTCCTGCAACCCATGGACGGCCCCGCACGCGCGGCCAACACCCGGCAAGCCGTCCAGTACTGTATGCAGCATCCGCAATGGCGGCTCAGCCTGCAGACCCACAAATACATAGGCATTCCATGATTAACCCCCGTCCCCTGCGGAGCGCGCCATGATTTCCGTGACCCGCAGGCTGGAGTTCGACGCCGGCCACCGCATTCCCGACCATCGCAGCCAGTGCCGCAACCTGCACGGCCACCGCTACGTGCTGGAGATCACCCTCAGCGGCGACGTGGTGCAGGCCCCGGGCGAGTCCGACAACGGCATGTTGATGGACTTCTCCGAGATCAAGCAGATCGCCAAGACCCACATCGTCGACGTCTGGGACCACGCGTTCCTGGTCTACGAGGGCGACGCCGCCGTGCGCGCCTTCCTGGACACGCTGCCCGGCCACAAGACGGTGGTGCTGGACCGCATCCCCACGGCCGAAAACCTGGCCGCCATCGTCTTCGCCACGCTGGCGCCCCACTACCACGGCCACTACGGCGCCGAGCTGCGCCTGACCCGCGTGCGCCTGTACGAAACGCCCAACTGCTGGGCCGACTGCAACGGCTGAGCGCGCCCCGGCCGATCGCCCCATCCGAGCCCGGTTTTCCATCCCTGGAAAACCGGGCTCTTATCTTTTCGATTGAAACAATCAATGGAGATCTTCGTCATTTTCAATTAATAGTAAGCTAATAGATAGGATACAATCTATTCCATGAACACGCCCACCGACTTCCAGCTCATGGCCACCACGTCCAACCTGATGGTGCTGTCGCGCGCCTATCGCGGCGCCGCCGACAAGGCCCTGGCCGACTACGGACTTTCCCAGGCCACGGCCTGGCCCGTCATCCTGACCGGCCGTCTGGGAGACGGCGTGCGCCAGGGCGCCCTGGCCGAGGCGCTGGGCGTCGAAGGCCCCTCGCTGGTGCGGGTGCTGGACCAGCTGGTCGCCGCCGGCCTGATGGAACGCCGCGAGGACCCGCATGACCGCCGCGCCCGCACCCTGCACCTGACCGACGCCGGCCAGGCCTTGCGCGCGCAGGTCGAGGACGTGCTGGTCGAATTGCGCCGCCACCTGTTCCGCGGCATAGACGCGGCGGACCTGGAGGCCTGCCACCGGGTCTTCGAAAGCCTCAAGGCCGCGCTGGGCCGCAGCGGCGCCGGCGCGCAGCAACAGGACGAGCAGCCGTGAAACTGCCTACCCTGCGCGAAACCATCTTCTCGCTCCAGGCGTATCTGAGCGCCGTGCTGGCGCTGTACGTGGCGTACAGCATGGGCCTGCCGCGCCCGTTCTGGGCCATGACCACCGCATACATCGTGGCCCAGCCCTGGTCGGGCGCGGTGCGCTCCAAGGCGCTGTACCGCCTGACGGGCACCTTCGTCGGCTCGGCCGTCACCGTCTACATGGTGCCGCAGCTGTCGAATTCCCCGGTCGTCATGGTCGCGGCCATGGTGGTGTGGGTGGGCGTCTGCCTGTACCTGTCGGTGCTGGACCGCACCCCGCGTTCGTACCTGTTCATGCTGGCCGGCTATACCGCCGCCATGATCGGCTTTTCCAGCGTGACCGAGCCGTCCCTGGTGTTCGACACGGCGCTGGCCCGGGTCGAGGAAATCTGCCTGGGCATCGTCAGCGCCACGCTGGTCCACAGCATCGTGCTGCCGCAAGGCCTGGCCCCCACGCTGCTGCAGCTGCTGGACAAGGCGGTGCGCGGGGCTCGCAACTGGATGCACGACACGCTCAGCGGCCAGACCGACGAGCAGAAGGACCGCGACCGCCGCACGCTGGCCAACGACATCACGCAACTGCGCCTGCTGTCCACCCACGTGCCCTTCGACACCGGCAACCTGCGCTGGACCGCGGGCGCGGTGCGCGCCATGCAGGACCAGGTCGCGGCCCTGACGCCCATCGTTTCCGCCGTGGAGGACCGCATGCTGGCGCTGCAGGCCGACGGCCAGGCGCTGCCGCAGGAGGTTTCCGCGCTGCTGCACGACATCTCCGAATGGATCAACGCCGGCGCGCTCGCCACGCACGAGGACGCCCTGCGCCTGCGCGCCGAGGCGGCCAGGCTCACGCCCGCCATCGACGGGCGCGCCACCTGGCGCGACGCGCTGCTGGCCAGCCTGATGACGCGGCTGCGCGAACTCATCGACACCTACGACCAATGCCTGGCCCTGCGCCGCGACATCCGCGCCGGGCTGCAGGGCGCGCCGCTGCGTCCGTCGCGCGCCAGGCGCGTTTCCTCCAATACCGTGCTGCACCGCGACCGCCAGCTCGCGCTGCTGTCGGCGCTGGCCGCCGGCGTGGCGATTTCGATCTGCAGCGCGTTCTGGATCGGCACCGCCTGGAGCAACGGCGGCTCGGCCGCGCTGATGGCCGCGATCGCCAGCTGCATTTTCGCCTCGCAGGACAATCCCGTGCCCGGCATCATGCAGTTCCTGACCTACACCATCTATTCCATTCCGCTGTCGGCGCTGTACCTGCTGGGCATCATGCCCGCCATCCATTCGTTCGAAATGCTGGTGCTGGCGATGCTGCCCACGGCCTTCGTGCTGGGGGTGTACATCTCGCGCCCCGCCACCGTCGGCAAGGCCATGGCCTTCGTGTTCGGCTTCGTGGGCACGCTGGCGCTGCAGGACACCCATACCGCCGACATCGTGTCCTTCATCGACGCGCAGATCGCGCAGAACATCGGCGTGGCCACCGCCGCCATCGTCGCCGCCCTCTTCCGCACGGTCAGCGCCGACCGCAGCGCGCGCCGCATCCAGGCCGCCAACTGGAAGGAACTGGAAATACTGGCAAGTTCGCCGCGCGCCCCCGAGCGCCACACCTACGCCGCCCGCATGCTGGACCGCATCGGCCTGCTGCAGCCGCGCCTGGCGCTGGCCAAGCGCCCGGACGACGTGGTCGCCGCCGACGCGCTCAAGGACCTGCGCGTGGGCCGCGACATCACCGAACTGCAACGCGTGCGCCGCCACCTGCCCATGGCCGAGGCCGCCATCGCGCCGCTGCTGGCCAGCCTGGCCGGCTTCTTCCGGGCCCGCCAGGCCTGGCAGCCGGGACAGAAAACGCCGGAATTCCTGGCGCAGATCGACCGCGCGCTGTCCAGCGTCGCCAGCACCGCGCAGCACGAGGGCGCGCGGGCGCGCGCCGTGGTGGCCCTGGTGGGCATCCGCCGCGCCTTCTTCCCCGACGCCCCCGATTACCAACCGCCCCATCCGACGCTGGAGGGCCAGACATCATGATCGGCGAATTCAATCTCTACGGCATTTACTTCCCCTGGCTGCTGGTGCTGGGCGTGGCCACCCTGGGCATCGCCTGGGCCGTGCGCCGCGTGCTGGCCCGCGCCGGGCTGTACCGCCTGGTATGGCACCCCGCGCTGTTCGACCTGGCGCTGTTCGTGGTGCTGCTGTATGGCGTTTCCCTCATTTCCCCGTATTTTCTTCAGAGATCCGCATGAAACTCCCCAACGCCCTGCGCCCTTCCGCCATCGGCAGGTTCGCCGTGACGGCCGTCGTCGTCGCCGCGGCCGCCTACGCCGGCTGGCAGCTCTGGGTGCACTATGAAGTCGAACCCTGGACGCGCGACGGCCGCGTCAAGGCCTACGTAGTGCAGGTCGCGCCCGACGTCTCCGGCCTGGTCACCAGCGTGCCGGTGCACGACAACCAGGACGTGAAGGCCGGCGACGTGCTGTTCGAAATCGACCGCGCGCGCTTCCAGCTGGCGTTCGACCAGGCCCAGGCCTCGGTGCATTCGCAGCAGGTGGCGCGCACGCAGGCGCTGCGCGACGCCAAGCGCAACCGCGCGCTGGGCCGGCTGGTGGCCGCCGAGGCGCTGGAACAGAGCGAGACCCGCCTGCAGCAGGCCGAGGCCGCGCTGGCGCAGGCCGAAGTCCAGCTCGACACCGCGCGCCTGAATCTCGAACGCAGCCGCGTGGTCGCGGCCACCGACGGCCGCGTCACCAACCTGGACCTGCGCGCGGGCTCCTACGCCACCGCCGGCCGCGGCGTGATGGCGCTGGTGGACGCGGGCTCGTTCTACGTCGAAGGCTACTTCGAGGAAACCAAGCTGCCGCGCGTGCACGAAGGCGATCCCGTCACGGTGACGCTGATGGGCGATTCGCGGCTGATCCGCGGCCACGTGGAAAGCATCGCCCAGGGCATCGCCGATCGCGACCGCAGCACCGGCGCCAACCTGCTGCCCAACGTGAACCCGACCTTCAACTGGGTGCGCCTGGCGCAGCGCATCCCGGTGCGCGTGAAGATCGACGACGTGCCCGAAGGCGTGCGCCTGGTGGCCGGCCAGACCGCCACCGTGGCGGTCGACAGCCCGCCCCGGCATGCCTCTGCGCACACCCCGCAGTCTTCCTGATCCCGTCTTTACCCTCTTTACCCTTTACCCGACGCCATACCGTGTGATTGCCATGAATACCAGAAACCTCCTGCCGCTGATGCTGGCCCTTGCGCTGGCCGGATGCACCACCGTGGGCCCCGACTACCAGGTGCCCGCGGACGCGGTGGCCGAGCGGCAGAGCGCGCAGGCGCCTTTCGCGCAGGCCCAGGAGGACGTGTTCCGGCAGGACGCGGTGCCCGGCCGCTGGTGGCGCCTGTACAACGACCCCACGCTGGACGGACTGGTGGAAAAGGCGCTGGCCGCCAACACCGACCTGCGCGTGGCCGGCGCCAACCTCGAACGCGCCCAGGCCGTCCTGCGCGAAACCCAGGCGCAGCAGCAGCCCAGCCTCGGCGTCAACGCCTCGCCCACCTACGGCCACGCCTCGGGCCTGCAGGAAATGCAGCCCGGCATCGATCCGCCCAACCGCTGGTCGTACTCCGCCGGCGCCGGCGTGTCCTACCAACTGGACCTGTTCGGCCAGATCCGCCGCGCGATCGAAGCCTCCAGCGGCGACGCCCAGGCCGCGCAGGCCGCCTACGACGCCACCCGCGTCACCGTGGCCGCCGAAACCGCCCGGGCCTACGCCACCGTCTGTTCGGCCGGCATGCAGCTGGCTTCGGCCCGGCATTCGGTGAAAGTGCAGCAGGAATCGCTGGACGCGGTGCAGCGGCTGCAGCAGGCCGGCCGCGGCACCGTGCTGGACGTGACGCGCGCGCGCAGCCAGCTGCAGCAGCTGCGGGCCAACCTGCCGCCGTTCGAGGCGCAGCAGCGCACCGCGCTCTACCGCCTGGCGGCGCTGACCGGCCAGACGCCCGCGGAAATCACGCCCGCCCTGCTGCAATGCGCCGAGCCTCCTCGGCTGGCCGACACCATACCGGTGGGAGACGGCGCCGAACTGCTGCGCCGCCGTCCCGACATCCGCCAGGCCGAGCGCGCGCTGGCCGCCGCGACCGCGCGCATCGGCGTGGCCACCGCGGACCTCTACCCCAAGATCACGCTGGGCCTGTCGGCCGCCTCGGGCGGCCCCGCCACCATGTTCGGAGACCGCGGCACCTTCAGCTGGAGCGTCGGCCCCCTGATCTCCTGGACCATCCCCAACACCGGCGCCGCGCAGGCCCGCATCGCCCAGGCCCAGGCCGGCACCAAGGCCGCCGCCGCGCGCTTCGACGCCACCGTGCTCAACGCGCTGCGCGAAACCGAAAGCGCGCTGGTGGTCTACGCCCGCCAGCTCGACCGCGACAGCGCCCTGCGCGCCGCGCGCGACCAGAGCGCCGAGGCCGCCTCCCAGGCCAGCCAGTTGTTCCGCCTGGGCAAGACCGACTACCTGACCGTGCTGGACGCCGAACGCACGCTGGCCACCAACGAAAGCGCGCTGGCGGCCTCGCAGGCCGAACTCAGCAACGACCAGATCGCGCTGTTCCTGGCGCTGGGCGGGGGCTGGGAGAAGTAATCAGTGCACCGTGCTGCCGTCCGGCGGCGTCTGGTTCAGGCCCAGCGCCGCCTCCCAGCTGCGCAGCGGCACGCAGGTCTGCAGGCGCATGATGGCGCGCTCGATCAGGGCGGGATGCAGTTCGTGGCCCACGTGGGTGGCCACGTCGATGGTGGAATCGCCGTGCAGTTCGGTCAGGCGCGCCTGGGCGGCCTGGATGTGGGCCACGTCCATGACCGGATCGTCGGCCCCGTGCAGCAGGTGCAGCGTGGTGTATTGCGGCGCGGAGCGCGGCAGCTGGGCGTAGCGGCCGGAAAAGGCCAGGACGCGGCCGGCCATGCCGTCGTGGGCCTGGACCAGTTCCAGCGCCATGATGGCGCCTTGCGAGAACCCCGCCAGCGCCGTGTCGGACTGCAGCAGGCCGAAACGGGCCTGCGCCTGGCGCACATAGGCCTCCAGGGGCGGCAGGGCCCGCGCCACACGTTCGGGGCGGTTTTCCTCGGTCACGCCGCGCACCGAGAACCATTGGCGGCCCGCGCCGCCGCCGTCGAAGGGCTCGAAGCCCTCGGGGATCAGCACGGCCGCCGCCGGAAACGCCGCGCGCACGGCCTGGGCCAGCGGCTGCAGATTGTCGGGCGAGCCGCCCACGCCATGCAGCAGGATGAAAAGCTGGCGCACGTCGACGCCCGGATCGGGAAGGAATTCGATAGAACTGGAAGACGCCATGAGACTGCTCCGTACGGGCCTGGGGCCGCTCAGGCAGCCCCCTATTGCCGCATTGTAAAATGCGCGGCCCGGTGTCCCTGAAAGTCCGACACCCCAGATATGTGGCCCGCGTGCGCGGCCATCACCCACCCAGCAATGCAAACATCCACAACAGAAGCCGGCGCGACGCCGGCCGGCCAGAATCAGCTGCACCGCGTGCTCAAGGCGCGCCACCTCACGATGATAGCGCTAGGCGGGGCCATAGGCACCGGCCTGTTCGTCGCCTCCGGCGCGGCCATCGCGCAGGCCGGCCCCGGCGGCGCGCTGCTGGTCTACCTGGCGATCGGGCTGATGGTGTATTTCATCATGACCAGCCTGGGCGAACTGGCGACCTTCATGCCGGTCTCGGGCTCTTTCTGCACCTACGCCTCGCGCTACGTGGACCCGGGCTTCGGCTTCGCGCTGGGATGGAATTTCTGGGTCAGCTGGGCCACGGTGGTGGCGGTGGACGTGGTGGCCGCGCAGCTCGTCATGGCGTACTGGTTCCCCGACACCCCGGGATGGATCTGGAGCGTGGCGTTCCTGGCGCTGACCTTCGGGCTGAACGCGTTCTCGGCGCGCAGCTTCGGCGAGGCCGAGTACTGGTTCGCCATCATCAAGGTGGCCGCGGTGCTGTGCTTCATCGGCGTGGGGCTGGCGATGCTGGTGGGCATCATCCACGGCGGCCCCGCGGTGGGGCTGCAGAACTGGACGGTGGGCGACGCGCCTTTCGTGGGCAACGCGGCCACCTGGGTCGGCGTGGCCATGGTGGTGGCCTATTCTTTCCAGGGCACCGAACTGGTGGCCGTGGCGGCCGGCGAATCCGAGAACCCGCGGCGCAACGTGCCGCGCGCCATCAATCACGTGTTCTGGCGCATCCTGCTGTTCTACGTGCTGGCCATTCTCATCATCGGCCTGCTGCTGCCCTATACCGATCCGCAGCTGCTGCGCAACGAGGTCGAGGACATCGCGGTCAGCCCCTTCACCCTGGTATTCCAGCATGCCGGGCTGCTGTCGGCGGCCACGGTGATGAACGCCGTCATCCTGACCTCGGTGCTGTCGGCGGGCAATTCCGGCATGTACGCGGCCACGCGGATGCTGTTCAACATGGCGCGCGAAGGCCAGGCCCCCGCCCTTTTCATGCGCCTGACCCGCAGCGGCGTGCCGCTGTACGCATTGCTGGCGACCGCGCTGCTGGCCTGCCTGTGCCTGTTCAGCCTGGTCTACAGCCCCAAGGCGGTCTATATCTGGCTGCTTAACTTCGCGGGCATGACGGAATTCATCGTGTGGCTGAGCATCGCGGTCAGCCACTACCGTTTCCGGCAGGGCTATGTCAGGCACGGCTACGACACCGCCGACCTGCCCTACAAGGCCGGCCTGTTCCCCTTCGGCCCGCTGCTGGCCTTCGTGCTGTGCCTGCTGGTCACGCTGGGCCAGAACTACCAGGCTTTTCTGGAAGAACGCATCGACTGGATCGGCGTGATCTCCACCTACCTGGCGATTCCGCTGTTCCTGGCCCTGTGGCTGGGCCACCGGCTGCTGCGCGGATCGCGCTGGATCCGGTACCAGGACATGCGCTTCTACGGCGTGGACCTGGCCCGCGAAACCGGCGCGCCGAGCGCCCGGCCCGCTGCCGCCGACATTCGCGGTTAGGCGGGTACCGTATCCCTGGTTTTGGATACCGCCGTGAAGGATACGCCCAACGTGTCCATCACGCGGCGCAGCGTGCGGTAGCTTGGATTGGCCCCAGGAGCGAGGACGCGATAAAGATTGGTGCGGGCCAATCCCGACTCCTCAGCTATCGAGCCAATCCCGCGCGCGCGGGCCACATCGCCCAGCGCTTGAAGAAAAGCATCCGGATCGGCATCCTGAATCGCATCTGCCAGATAGTGGGCAATCGTCTCGTCATCGGTCAGATAGTTCGCCGGATCGAAATCACGCAGCTTTGTCATGTTGCACTCCGTTTAAGTTCGGCCCATAAGCTCTTGGCTATTGCAATATCCCGCGATTGGGATTTCTTGTCGCCGCCACACAGCAAAATGTAGATGGTCTGCCCACGACGACTACTGTATATTCATACAGCTATAATTGGTTCTCAGACCTTTCCTACGTGTTGCCATGCAGTCCCCGGAACGCATCCATCCCGCGCTATGGCGCGCCACCCAACTGGCTCAGGGCGCCGCCCGCTGCCTGCCCACCGGGCATGCGGCGCTGTCGGCCGAGCTGCCGGATGGCGGCTGGCCGCTGGGTTCGCTGATCGAGCTGCTGGCGCCGCATCCCGGCGTCGGCGAAATCCGCCTGCTGCGTCCGGCCCTGGCCCAGCTGGAAACCCGCCGCGCCATCGCGCTGGTGCAGCCGCCGCACGCGCCGCATATCGCCAGCTGGATGAGCTGGCGGCTGGACCCGCGCCAGCTGTTGTGGGTGGCCCCCGAGAAACCCGCCGATGCGCTCTGGGCCGCCGAGCAGATCCTGAAGAACGGCAGCTGCGGGGCCCTGATCTGCTGGCTGCCCCGGGTACGGCCCGAGTCCCTGCGCCGCCTGCACCTGGCCGCCCAGGCCAGCGACCTGCTGTTCGTCGCCCTGCGTCCCGCCGAGGCGGCCCGCAACGCCACGCCCGCGCCCTTGCGGCTGGCGCTGGCGCCCGCGCCGGGCGGGCTGTCGGTGCAGATACTCAAGCGCCGCGGGCCGGCCTGCGACACGCCGCTGTATATCGGCCTGGAGCCCGGCGCCGCCTCTACTTCTCCTTCCCGCCATGCGCCTCTGGATCGCCGCCTGCCTGCGCTGCCTGCCGCTGGACGCACTGCGCCCGCACTGGCCGCTTGAGGGGCAGGCCTACGCGGTCCTGGACCAGGAACGCGTCGCCGCCCCGCCTCCCGCCGACCGCCGGGCTGGCGTCAAGCCGGGCATGCGCCGCGCCGGCGCGGCCGCCATCGCCCCCCAGGTCGAGCTGCTGCCCCGCGAGGTCCAGGCCGAAGCCGAGGCCATGCAGGGCGCGGCGCTGGCCCTGCTGCAATACACGCCCGAAGTCGCCCTGGCTGACGGTGACACCCTGCTGCTGAACGTGGGCGCCAGCCTGATGTTCTTCGGCGGACCCAAGGCCCTGCACCGCCGCGTGGCCGCGACCCTGCGCGCCCTGGACTTGCGCGTCTCGCTCGGCATGGCGCCCAGCGCCGCCGGCGC
>Ga0182742_1000246_pt1 | contig 100904 bp, 95 predicted proteins | sample eDN5th37CBELigMG_FD_128880 | JGI IMG/M metagenome (GOLD analysis project Ga0182742, IMG submission 128880) | Enriched Miracle-Growth compost microbial communities from Emeryville, California, USA - eDNA 5th pass 37_C BE-Lig MG (version 2)... ...
CACGCACCGCAAGCACGTGCCGCACCTGTCGTACGCGGTGCTGCGGACCTACGACCGGGCCGCCGTCGTCTCGGCTCTCGAGGACATACCCGACGGGGGACCGGTCCCGGTCTACATCGACACGCTCGGACTGTTCCGGCGCGGCCGGGCGTCGCTCGTGCCCGCCCCGTCGTCCGAACTCGTGCAGCGGCAGGACCGCGTCGTGCGTGTCGTGGAGACGACAGGAGCGGACCTGCACCGCTACTACGTCCCGGGGCGCTGGACCCCGCACTGTTCGCTGAGCCCTCGAACCCGGCGCGAGGAACTCGACCGTCTCGGTGCGGTCGTCTACGACGTGCTGCCGATCGAAGCGACACTCGATCGCGCGGTGCTGATCGACACCGCCACCGGCGAGCACACGCCGCTACGGATGATCCCCTGAGGGAAACTCACTCCTCGGGGTTCTCCACCCACGGCCCGTACGGGGGCGGGCCCTCGCTCTGGATCTGCAGGCCGAAGTGCGGACAGTGCTTCCACACGTAGCCGTGCAGGACGTGTTCTTCCGACGTCGCGGTGTTCATCAGTACGAGGTCGCCGCTGGGGCGGTGTTCGAGGGCGAAGCCGGACTCCCGCTGGTCGAGAACCCACCATTTCGCAGTGCTCATGTCGGTGTCCTCCGCATGATCCGCTCGGCAGAAGCGCACCTCCACGTTAGCGCGGAAACCGTTCGTGATCGGCCGATTCGGCGATCACGAACCGCTCAGCGCCCGGGCCGTCGCATCGTCGGCGGGATAGAACGCCTCGATCGCCAGTTCCGAAACCGTCACGTCGAGCGGGGTCCCGAAGAGGGTGGTCGTGCTGAAGAACGACAACTCGCCGGCCTCGGTCCGCAACCGCATCGGCACGACCAGCGAATGCGGTTCGACCTCGTCGACCGGATCGTCGCAGGGATAACCGGCGAGTTCGTCGTACAGGCGCAGCAGGACGGGGTCGGCGGTCGCACCGATCTGATGTTGCAACCGGTCGAGCAGATGAGCGCGCCACTGTCCGAGATCGACGATGCGCGGCGCCAGTCCCCGCGGGTGCAACGTCAGTCGCAGTACGTTCACAGGCGGCTCCAGCAGTTCCGGAGCGCACCCCTCGACGAACACCCCGACGGCGTCGTTGGAATCGACCATCGTCCAGTGCCGGTCGACGACGAGGGCGGGAAAGGGGCGATGCGACGACAGGATTCGCGTGATCGCGTCGGATATCGCCGCCATCGGCAGGTCGCCGAGACGATGCTCGGGGTAGACGGGCGCGTGTCCCGCCGCGACCAGGATGGTGTTGCGTTCGCGCAGCGGGATGTCCAATCGGTCGCTCAGTCTCAGGACGGTCGCGCGCGACGGACGGGACCGGCCGGTCTCGACGAAGCTCAGATGCCGCGACGAGATACCGGCGGTGTGGGCCAAGGACAGTTGGCTCAGGCCGCGCCGCTCGCGCCATGCCCGCAGCAGCGCTCCGGCGTGGGGAGTGTCGACCGTGGTCATGCACCCGACAGTAGAGCCGGAGGGGAACGGCCACCATTACTTCCCGGGTAATCGATTCCGCGCACGACGAGGCGCAGGGTGGTCCCCATGAACGCATACGCAGTAGCTCATCTCCGCAACGTCGACCTCAACGACGACATCGCCGGGTACCTCGGGGCCATCGACGACACCCTCGCCCCGTACGACGGGCGGTTCCTCGTCCACGGCGTCGATCCCGTAGGGATGGACGGACCCTTCGAGGGGAACGTCGTGATCATCGAATTCCCCGACGTCGACCGTGCCCGGTCCTGGTACGAATCCCCGGAGTACCAGGCGATCCTCCCGCTCCGCACCGAGAACTCCGAGGGATGGGCGGTCCTCGTGCAGGGCACACCGCCCGGCTACCGCGCCACGCACTTCCTCGACAAGGTGTTCGGCGCCCAGCGGTAGGCGGACGGGCTGCAGTTCAGGGCAGGATGCCGGCCGCCCGGGCCGGTTCGGCGTAGGCCCGCGCCAGCGACTCCACCGTCTCGTGGGCGTTCAACCCGCTCGGATTGGGCACCACCCACAACGGGACGTCGCCGATCGTGTCGTCCTGCCGCCCGGCCTTCGCCTTGCGCCGACCGAAGGCCGCGCGGTAGGCGGTGATGCCCGCGACCGCCACGGCACGAGGGCGGAACTCCGCCACCACATTCGCCAGGTGGCGTCCGCCCTCACGCAATTCCTCGTCGGTGAGTTCGTCGGCGCGGGCCGTCGCGCGCGGCGCCAGGTTCGTGATGCCGACACCCCGCTCGAGCAGGTGATCGCGGTCGGCGTCGCTCATGCCGGCCGATGCGTCGATCGGCCGGTCGACGATGCCGGCGCGGAACAGGGCGGGGTAGAAGCGGTTTCCGGGCCGCGCGAAGTGGGCTCCCGTCGCCGCGGTCCACAGTCCCGGGTTGATGCCGACGAACAACAGGCGGCAACCGGGCGCGACGAGATCGGGGATCACCGCATCGCGGAAGGACTCGAGTTCGGCTCGTGTGAAACCCATCCACCCAAACTAGCCGGAGCGACGCTCAGTCCGACGGGAGCCAGGCGCCGTGCAGACCGGCCGGGACACGGATCGGCAGACGGACCCGCGCGATCGGGCCCGATGCCGGGTCGGATGCGGGGAAGATCAGGAACCAGCTCGACATGTCCTCGCGGTCGGTGGCGATGGTGCCCCAGTGGTCCGCCGCGTCTCCCGGCATCAGGATCGGCTCGCCGGGAGCGAGGCTCTCGTGCGTCCACACCGATTCCGTACCCGCCTGTACGTCGAACCAGCACAACGAATCGGCCGCTCCCGGAGGTAGATTCGAGGATCCGCTCTTGCCGATCGTTGCCACCACGCGGTGACCGAGGGTTGTGGACCGGTCGTCTATACGCGGGAACTCCATGTCGCGCTCGCACAGGACGGTCCGCGTGATCCCGTTCCGTCCGATCACCGCACGGCTCAGGGTGGACCGGTTCGGTTCCCTCTGCCGGGTCAACCCGCCGGGATAACACCATTCGACGTAGTCGAGCGCGACGTCGCCGTCTGGCAGGTCGAAGGCGTTGGCGGTGTGCCACATCCAGAACGTGTCGGTCGAGAACCACCGCACCGCACCGCCGTCGCGGGGGACGAGCGCGACACGCACTCCGAGATCCGGCTTCCAGTCGAGCGGCGACCCGCCGGAGAAGATCTGCGAGAGATCGAACACCAGCGGGGCCAGGACCAGGACGACGTAGGTCGGCGTCAGCGCCATGTCGTGGATCATCAACGGCCGGTCCATGCCGTCGATCGGGGTGGGCGCGCGCGTCACCGTCCCGTCCGGTGCGATCACAGACCAGGTCAGGTACGGCGGGTCGAGCATGTAGCAGAAGGCGACCATCTCGCCGGTGTGCGGATCGATCTTCGGGTGCGCGGTCAGACCGACCGGCAGGGTTCCGTCGAAGGTCTCGCGTCCGAGCGTCTCGAGGTCGGAACCCAGGGTGTACGGCGGCGCCGCCTCGGCCATCGCCATGAGCCGCCCGCCGTGCCGGACGATGTTGATGTCCGGCAGCTCGCGCATAGTGTTCGCCAGCTCCGGCCCGACCTCTTCCTCGGGAGGGAAGTACGGATCGGTGATGCCGGCCCACAGCGCGCGACCGGCCTTCTCCTCCGCGACGACCTGCGGGGTCCGCACGAACCTGTTCGTGTAGCGCGCGGTGCCCTCGACGATCTGCACGCGGTGGACCATGCCGTCGCCGTCGATGGGGTAGACGTAGTGACCGATCGGGTCGAAGCGCGGATTGGGTCCGTTGCGGAGATAACTTCCGTGCAGATCGGCGGGGAGTTCCCCCTGGACCTCGAGATCACGGACGTCCACTTCCTCGCGTTGAGGCGCGAACAGGCCGCTGAGGTGCGGATGGTGTGCCGGATCGACAGGCGCCGGACGTTGCATGGCGACTCGCTTCGGTGGAGGCGAAATTCTTCCGTGGGGAAATCGTAGGACCGGGGAGAGCGATCGGTTCGTGATTCGGCGCGCCCGATCCGGCAGCCACGGACAGCGGCCGTGCATCGGATAGGGTTGTTGCCTACGTGCAGGACCGATAGTGCGGCCGCACGGCCGCGACGTTAGGGGAAGGTGTGCAGCGCCGGAACGCGATCGGAAACTCCGTCCGGAACACCGGAGGTGGCGAGGCCACGTTGCCGCCGTACACGGATCTTCTCTGGCCGACCGTGCAGGCGGTGATCGAACTCGGCGGATCCGGTGTCATCGAGGAGATCGATTCCGCCGTGATCGCCCGGACGGGACTGTCCGAGGCCGCACAGGCGGTACTCCACGGTGACGGCCCCGGAACGGAGATCGAATACCGGCTGGCCTGGGCCCGGACCTACCTCAAGGGCATGGGTCTGCTGTCGAACACCCGCCGCGGTGTGTGGAGCGTGACCGACCGTGGCCGCGCCGTGCGTGAGTCGGAGATCAAGCCCATGCAGGTCGCGTACACGGCCGAGAAGCGTCGCAAGCGCATGGTGCGGAACGTCTCGCAGGGTGCCCAGGTCGTGCCGCTCGCAGCCGCCCCCGAGGATCCCGAACTGTGGCGCGAGCCCGTCCTCGGTGCCGTCGCCGACCTGTCGGAGGACGGTTTCGAACGCCTCGCCACCGCGGTGCTGCGCGCGGCCGGATTCACCACCCTGACGATTCCGGCCCCGGGCGGATCCCACGCCCCGGAGGGCGCCGGTCACGTCGAGGGCACCGGTGTCCTGCGCGTGTCGCTGCTGAGCTTCTCGGTGTTCTTCCGTTTCCTGCGGGCACCGGAGAAGGCGGGTGCCGACGTGGTCCGCGAGTTCCGCGCCGCGATGGTCGGGCGGGGCGAGAAGGGTCTGCTCGTCACCACCGGATCGTTCACCGAGGACGCGCGCGCCGAAGCCCACCGGCACGGCGCCCCGCCGATCGATCTCGTCGACGGCGACGGGTTGTGCGATCTGCTCAAGGAGCACGGTCTCGGTGTCCGTTCCACGGTGCGGACGGTCGAGGACGTCTCCCTGGTGCCGGCCTTCTTCGCCGAACTGTCCGGCCGCTGACCGCGTAGCGCCGTCGCGGATATCGCCTGCCGCAACCTGTCGAATTCCCCGTGTGGCCGGTGGGACGCCTGTGATTGTGATGCAATACGGCGGACGTACAGACGGCAATACGAAGGACAGGTTGCGATGAGCCTTTCGCGGCGGGACATGTTGCGGTACGCGACGCTCGGATCGGGCGTCGCGTTGATCTCTGCGCTCGGCGCACCGGGCCTGGCCCAGGGACGCCCGGTGCTCGGGACCATCATCGACTACTCGGCCGCCGTGCCGTCGCCGTCGTCGATCCGCGCCGCCGGCCATATCGGCGCCATCCGGTACGTGTCCGATGCGCGACCCGATGCCGCGTGGATGCGCGCCAAGCCGCTCACCGGACGGGAAGCGGACGCGCTGCTCGACAGCGGACTCGAAGTGGTCTCGTGCTACCAGTACGGCAAGGCCGCGACCGCCGATTGGCTCGGTGGTTACGAGGCGGGTCTGAAGCACGCCCGGCGCGGCCTCGACCTCCACTACGCGGCCGGTGGCCCGGAGAACCGGCCGATCTACGCCTCGATCGACGACAACCCGACCTTCGAGCAGTTCACGCTCCAGGTCGTGCCGTATCTGCTGGGCTGGCAGGAAGTGGTCGGCGCCGGAAATCTCGGTGTGTACGCCAACTCGCCGACGATCGACTGGGCGTCGGCGGTCTCCCTCGGGTCCTTCTACTGGCAGCACGACTGGGGCACGCCCAAGGGCTACGTGCATCCGCGGGCGAACCTGCACCAGATTCCGGGCGAGGTCCGGATCGACGGCATCGGCGTCGACATCAACCACGTGCTCACGTCCGACTACGGCCAGTGGTCGCTCGCCGGCAGCGCACCGAGTTCCGACCCGGGACTGCTGGGCAGCTAGCGATCGGGCCGGGGCTCGTCGACGGGTCGCACGGAGCGGCCCGGCGGCGGGATGAGGATCGTGAAGACCAGCCCCACCACAGCCGCCCCCATCGCCACCAGGAAGGTGGCGCGGAACCCTTCGAGGGCGGGCACCACGGAGTCGCCGATGCGCTGGGTCATCGCTGCCAGCATCACGCCCACCACCGCTGCGGCACTCGTCGTGCCGATGGACCGCATCAGGGTGTTGAGGCTGTTGGCCGCGGCGGACTCGCGTAGCGGCACGGCACCCATGATGAGTGCGGGCATCGCGGCGTAGGCGAGGCCTATACCGGCGCCGATGAGCATCGACGCGCCGACGATGTGCCAGACCTCCTGGTACAGCACGTACGCCATCAGGTATCCGAGGCCTACGAGCACCGTGCCGCAACCGAGGGTCACGCGCGCGCCGAACCGCGTCGTGATGCGCGCCGACACGGGGGACAGCGCCATCATCACGAGCCCCGCGGGGGCGAGCGCGATACCGGCGGTGACCATCGTCTGCCCGAAGCCGTAGCCGGTCTCCGTCGGTGCCATCAGCAGCTGCGGGAACGCCAGGATGTTCGAGTACATCGAGAAGCCGATCGCGACCGACGCGAGATTCGTCATGAGGATCGGCCGGCGAGCCGACAACCGAAGGTCCACGAGAGGTCGCGGTACCCGCAGCTCGTACAGGCCCCAGCCGACGAACACCACGACTGCCCCCGCGAGCATCCCGAGCGTGGCCGGGGCGGTCCATCCCCAGTCGTTGCCCTTGGTGACCGGCAGGAGCAACAACACGAGGGCGACGGAGAGCAGCAGCGCCCCGGCGATGTCGAATCGTCCCGGATTGCGGTGCGACGACTCGGGCACGACGAACAGGATCGCGGTGATACCGACGAGGCCGAGGACCAGCGACGCGACGAACAGCATGTGCCAGTCGGTCGCCTGGGCGACGAAGGCCGCGGCCGGCAACCCGATCGCACCGCCCACACCCATCGTGGCACTGATGGTGGCCATGGCGCCCGGGAGTCGTCGGGAGGGCAACTCGTCGCGCAGGATCGCGATACCGAGCGGGATGGCGCCCATCGCGGCGCCCTGCAGCGCCCGACCGACCACGAGCGGGACGAGGGTCGCCGCGATCGCGCAGACCGCCGAACCGAGCACCATCAGTGAGAGCGAGGTCAGCAGCATCCGGCGTTTGCCGAACATGTCGCCGAGGCGACCGCTGATCGGGGTGACCACCGCGCCGGCGAGCAGGGTCGCCGTCACGGCCCAGGACGTGTTCTCGGGAGTCGCGCCGACGAGCACCGGCAGTCGGGGGAGGATCGGGACGATCAGGGTCTGCATGAGCGCGACGCTGATACCGACGGTCGCGAGGACCGGCACGATGCCGCGCGGGGCAGGAACCTCCCTGGTGGAGAGCGGTGTCTCTACGGCCATGCGGCTCCTCGGTCCGGGGCCGGGGGTGACGCGGCCTACGACGACAATTTGTGCGCAATACGAACGATGCTGACATCGTGTCTAACACGGCAGGACCGTCGATCCCTAGTGGCCTCCCGCCGTCCGGCCGCTGAACGGTCGTTCGACCGGGCTCCCGGAATCAGGACTGACAGTGCCTGTCGGGCTCGGATTCGTCGACGGTGATCGAGAGCGGCGGATGCTCGTCGGGTGCGGCATGATCGCCGCGCCACGCCAGCAGCGACCAGCGCGACAGCCCGGACAACGCCGAACCGAGACTCGCGAACGACAGTGAGGACAACGCCGAACCGAACGACCCGACCGAACCGACGGACAGGATCGACCCGCAGCTACCGATCGACAGGATCGAGTACGAGGAACCGATCGACAGGATCGACCGCTCGGAGGCGATCGACAGGATCGAGCGGTGGGAGAGGAGCGAACGGCGGGAATTCACGGACGCGTGCCGCAGACGACGCTGCTTCGACGGGATGCGCGACGCGAGGAAGGCCATGCACCGGTCTATCACGCCCGACGGTGACGGGGGAAGAGACGGCGGTGGTGGTGGAGGAACGACGGTGGTGGAGGAACGACGAAGGCCGCCGGGAGGACTCCCGGCGGCCTTCGATGCATTCGAAGTGAGCTGCGTTCGAAGTGAGCTGCGTTCGAAGTGAGCTGTGTTCGACGTGATCAGGGAACGGCGACGAGACCCACGGTGGGGAGGAAGGTGCACGAACGCGGATCGGCGCCCTCGTCCTGCGTGGTGATTCCACCGGAGATCACGGCCAGGACCTGACCCGAACCGGTATCGGCGATCGTGCTCAGCGTGGTCGGGCCGTCGGGGTTGATCTTCGCGTCGTTGGTGAGCGGCTGCGTGCCCGTGCGTCCGTTGGAGACGTTGACCCAGCTCAGGGTGAGCGGCTGCTGCTGCTCGCCGGCGGCGGGGGCGGTGCCCAGCGCGGTGAAGACGAAGCCGGTCTGGCCTGCGGCCGGTCCGGGAGGGGGAAGGTGGGACGGACCCGCGACCGCGAGGGCGGTGCCCACGGAGTCCTGGCTGTCGCCGATGCAGCCCTTGCCGATCGTCGGGTAGAGGAACTGCGAGATCACCACGGCACCGGGCTCGGGGAGGTCGGGTCCGCCGCCGCCGCTGCCGTCGAGGAAGGTGATGACCCGCTGGAGGGTGCTCTTCACCGACTCGGGGAGCTCGGAGTTCTCGAGCAGTTCCTTGGCCTGCGCGAGCAGGTCGTTCTTGCCGTCGGCCGCGTCGGCGACGTCGGCGGGGCCCGCAGCCGCACCGATGATCGCGGGCGCGAGGGAAGCCAGTGCCTCGACCTCTTCGGGGTTCGCCCGGACCCCGGCGAGCAGGTCGGTCAACGACTCGACGGAGAGATCGGCGGGAATCTCGAACTGGGGCAGTTCGACGAGCCCTGCCAGATCCGGCAGCACGGGTGGCGCCGGTTGCGCGACGGCCTGCGTAGGCACGGCCAATCCCGCGGTGGCGGCGAGTGCGCACAGCGTGAGCGCCCGTCGCATTCCTCGAGTACGAAGCACTGTTCCCCATCCTTGTCGTTGAAGCATTCGGACGTTCGGGACGAACGACCGCATGCTGACGGCTCGAGGGGACACTCTATGGACCCCCCGCACACGGGACAAGCCTGCCGTTTCGGAACGGCGCGCCCATCGCTGGTTCGGGATTCTAACCACGGGGTGTTCCGTCCCTCGGATCCTGTCGAACATAACGCGTCCGACCTGAGAAGATTGTGACTGTAGATGAAATCGTTACGGGAGTGAACTCCGGTTCGTTTGCATGCCTATCGGAACGGTAATCTCCTTCGCCGGGTCCGGTTCACCGGACGGACGTTCGACGGGAGAGGCCGCACCGCAGTGCCACGAGGGTTTCCTTCGCACCGGATGTGGTGGTGCGCGGCGTTACTGGTGCTGTCCGTCGTCGTCCGCGTGGCCTGGGGATTCATCACTCCCAACGGGATGAACCTCGTCGACCTGCACGTCTACGTCGACGGATCCGCCGCTCTGCTGCAGGGCGACCTCTACGGGTTCACCTATTCGGAGGACACCCCCGACTTCCCCCTGCCGTTCACCTATCCACCTTTCGCCGCGCTCGTCTTCCTGCCCCTGCACCTGATCCCGTTTCCGGTCCTGGGGGTGGCCTGGCAGCTGCTCACGGTCGCGGCGCTGTTCGCCGTCGTGTCGATCTCCCTCGAACTCGTCGTGGGTGCGAGGGCGCGGAGCAGGTCGTGGATCGGTGTCGCGATGCTGTGGACGGCTGCGGGAATCTGGACCGAGCCGGTACGTACGACCCTCGACTACGGCCAGATCAACGTCTTCCTCGTCCTCGGCGTGATGCTCGCGGCCCGCAGTTCCCGATGGTGGCTGTCGGGTGGGCTCGTCGGCGTGCTCGCCGGCATCAAGCTCACCCCCGCCATCACCGGCCTGTACTTCCTCGCGCAACGGCGCTGGCGGGAGGCGGCCTTCTCGGCGGTGGTCTTCGTGGGAACAGTCCTGGTGAGCCTGCTCGTGCTCGGATCCCAGGCCGCCACCTACTTCGGTTCCCTCTTCGGCGACGCGGATCGGATCGGGCCGGTCGTCTCGGTGTGGAACCAGTCGCTGCGCGGAGCGCTCGGTCGTCTCGCGGGTGAGGACGTCGGGCTCGGCCCGGCGTGGCTGTGCGGCGTCGTCGTCTGCGCGGTCCTGGCTTTCGCGGCGTGGCGGTCGCTGGGACCGCTGCCCGACGGAACACAGGATCGCCTCGGCACGCTGTTGATCGTCCAGCTGTTCGGTCTGCTCGTCTCGCCCATCTCGTGGGTCCACCACTGGGTGTGGGTGGTCCCGTTGCTGCTGTGGCTGGTCTACGGCCCGTTGGCGCGGTCCCTCGGGGCTCGCATCGTCGCCGCGTGCTGGGCCGCGGTCACGCTGATCGGCGTTCCGTGGGTGCTGAGCACGGCGCAGAACTCGATCTGGGACGTCGAACGTCCCGCCCCGCTCGCCTGGCTCGGTGCCGTCAACGTGGTCGGCGTCCTGGCCGTCTACGTCGTCGTGATCCTTGCGGGTCGGCGGCGCGGGAGACGGGACGAGCCGGCGACTACAGGCCCGAGCGCCGTGCCTCCTCGTCGATCCGACGCGCAAGAGCCGGATCCGACTCCGTGATGCCACCGGCGGAATGCGTACTCAATGCGAAGGTCACCTTCCGCCACCTGATGTCGATGTCCGGATGGTGATTCGCCTCCTCGGCGACGACGGCCACCCGATCGACGAGCGCGATCGCGTCGGGGAAGGTGGGCGCTTCGATGGTGCGGACCAGGGACTGTCCCGCGCGGTGCCAGTGCGGCAGCTCGGCCAGCGCGGCGTCGATCTCTCCGTCCGTCAGCAGCTGGGACATGACTCATTCTGGGACGATGCAGGTCATGTCTGCAAGCACATCGTCTGCGAGTACACCGGCGCCCGACGGGCACGTCGTGGCCGGCGCCGTCATCAGGGACGGACGCGTGCTGCTCGCCCAGCGCACGCGACCCGTCGACCTCGCGGGCCTGTGGGAGTTGCCCGGCGGCAAGGCGGAACCGGGGGAGAGCGTGGAAGCGGCGCTCGTGCGGGAGTTGCGGGAAGAACTCGGTGTCGAGGTACGCGGTGCGGAGCGGCTGGGGGTCGCGGTGCCGCTGGCCGGAGGTCGCGAGTTGTGTGCCTACAGGGTCGAACTCGTCTCGGGTGATCCCGAGCCGCTGGACCATGCGGCGTTGCGGTGGGTCGACGCGGACGAACTCGGGAAGGTCGATCTCGTCCCCGCCGATCGTGCGTGGATCCCGGACCTACGCGAACATCTGCAGCGCTGAAGGTCGGGCGGCGCGCGCCTTGTGGTCAGGCGGCGCGTGCCTTGTCGAGATACTTGCGCAGCTCCTTCTTGCTCAGGCCGTCGTTCTCGACCTTCCTCATGCGCATGACGACGACGGGGCATTTGAGGCACCGCGTCTTCTTGCGGCAGCACTTCTTCTTCGGCTTCAGGCCCGCAACCTTGCTCGCCTTCACCTTCCCCATACGTTCCGCCTGCCTTCCACGGTCCTGCGCGCGGTGAATCCACCGGCGGGCCGAAGGTTAGCATTCCCTTACTTGTGAGCCAAGGGGTGCATGTGGTGTCGGATTCGGTGCTCACGTCTCCCCTGGGAGTGTCGAGCGTCACCCCGAGCGTCGCCGACCTGCGGGTATCGGATGAGGTAGAAGCGCCGACCGACAAGGGCCCTGTAAAGTGTATTGATGGCCGCAGTGCCTGCACGCCGAAGATCGGACGGGGTAGGTAGCTCGCAATCTCGCGTCGCGGCCATCTAGACGAACGCCGTACGGGCGAGGTGCCGACCGGGTCCAGTGCCGTGTGGCCGGACTACAGCCAGGAGAGCTATCGCGTGAGCACCGCTGATTTTCGGAACGTCGCCATTGTGGCGCACGTCGACCATGGAAAGACCACTCTCGTCGACGCCATGTTGCGCCAGTCGGGCGCGTTCGCCGAACGTGCGGAACTCGTCGACCGGGTCATGGACTCGGGCGACCTCGAGCGCGAGAAGGGCATCACCATTCTCGCGAAGAACACCGCGGTGCACCGTCACCACCCGGACGGCACCGTCACTGTCATCAACGTCATCGACACCCCCGGCCACGCCGACTTCGGCGGTGAGGTCGAGCGCGGCCTGTCCATGGTCGACGGCGTCGTCCTGCTGGTCGACTCCTCCGAGGGCCCGCTGCCGCAGACCCGCTTCGTGCTCCGCAAGGCGCTCGCCGCGTCGCTGCCGGTGATCCTCGTGGTCAACAAGACCGACCGCCCCGACGCCCGCATCGCCGAGGTCGTCGAGGAGAGCCAGACCCTGTTGCTCGACCTCGCGTCCGACCTCGACGACGAGGCCGCCGAAGCCGCCGAGCTCGCCCTCGGGCTGCCCGTCCTCTATGCCTCCGGTCGTGAGGGCAAGGCCTCGAAGAAGCAGCCCGAGAACGGTCAGGTCCCCGACGCCGAGAACCTCGACGAGCTCTTCGAGGTCCTCATGGAGTGCATCCCCGCACCCAAGGGAGATCCGTCTGCGCCGCTGCAGGCCCACGTCACCAACCTCGACGCCTCCGAGTTCCTCGGTCGTCTCGCGCTGCTGCGCATCCACCAGGGTGAGCTGCGCAAGGGCCAGACCGTCGCGTGGATGCACGCCGACGGCGTCAAGAACGTCAAGATCACCGAGCTGCTCAAGACCGTCGGTGTCGAGCGCCAGCCCGGCGAGGTCGCGGTCGCCGGCGACATCGTCGCCGTGGCCGGTATCCCGGAGATCATGATCGGCGACACCCTCGCCGATTCGGAGAACCCGGTGGCGCTGCCGCGCATCACCGTCGACGAGCCGGCCATCTCGATGGTCATCGGCACCAACACCTCGCCGCTCGTCGGCCGGGTCAAGGGCCACAAGCTCACCGCCCGCATGGTGAAGACGCGGCTCGACTCCGAGCTCGTCGGCAACGTGTCGCTGCGCGTCCTCGACATCGGACGCCCCGACGCGTGGGAGGTGCAGGGCCGAGGCGAACTCGCCCTCGCCATCCTCGTCGAGCAGATGCGCCGTGAGGGCTTCGAGCTGACCGTCGGCAAGCCGCAGGTGGTCACCCGCACCATCGACGGCAAGCTGCACGAGCCCTACGAGGAGCTGACCATCGACAGCCCCGAGGAGCACCTCGGCGCCATCACCCAGCTGCTCGCGAACCGCAAGGGCAAGATGGTCCAGATGACCAACCAGGGCACCGGTTGGGTCCGCATGGAGTTCATCATCCCGTCGCGCGGTCTGATCGGTTTCCGCACCGACTTCCTCACGGAGACCCGCGGCACCGGCATCTCGAACGCCATCTTCCACGGTTACGCGCCGTGGGCCGGCGAGATCCGCGCCCGCCACACGGGTTCGCTCGTCTCCGACCGTGCCGGCTCGGTCACCCCGTTCGCGATGATCCAGCTCGCCGACCGCGGCACGTTCTTCGTCGAACCGGGCAGCGACACCTACGAGGGCCACGTCGTGGGCATCAACCCGCGCGCCGAGGACCTCGACATCAACGTCACCCGCGAGAAGAAGCTCACCAACATGCGCTCCTCGACCGCCGACGTGATGGAGACGCTCGCCAAGCCGATCGAGCTGACCCTCGAGGCCGCGCTCGAGTTCTGTGCTGCGGACGAGTGCGTCGAGGTCACCCCGGAGGACGTGCGCGTGCGGAAGCTGCACCTCTCGCAGACCGACCGTGCGCGTGCGCGGTCGCGGGAGAAGGCCCGTAACAAGTAGTCCAGGTGTGGGGTGGCCCCGGCGAGCGCATGCTGGCCGGGGCCACCCACGTACCACCTGCCTCACGGAAGGAGCCCGAGTGTCGCGTACGCGCGCTCGCCGCCGACTGATCGGGGCGACGGCCGGCCTGGCCGTGGCTGCGCTGGTCCTCACCGGCTGCACCGCCGACCCGCCGCCGCCCATCGAGCAGACGGAGCCGACCACGACTCCCGCTCCCGCTCCGAAGCGCAGCACGGTGGTGGTCGCGATCGACGAGGTCGGCTCGGGTTTCAACCCCCACCTGCTCGCAGACCAGTCGCCCGTCGCGAACGCCGTCGCCGAACTCGTGCTCCCGAGTGCCTTCCGTGCCGTGCCCGATCCGGAGAACCCCGCTTCCACCCTGTGGGTTCCGGACGACTCGCTGCTGCTGTCCGCCGAGGTCACCGACGAGGCGCCGTTCACCATCACCTACCGCCTGCGCGACGAGGCCCAGTGGTCGGACGGAGCGCCCATCGCCGCCGAGGACTTCCGGTATCTGTGGCGGCAGATGATCACCCAGCCCGGCGTGGTCGATCCCGCCGGCTACCGCCTCATCGACGACATCCGATCGTCGGGCGGAGGCAAGACCGTCACCGTCACCTTGCGCGAGCCGTATCCGGCGTGGCGCGAACTGTTCACCAATCTGCTGCCCGCGCACCTGGTCAAGGACACTCCGGGTGGCTTCTCCACGGGCCTGTCCGAGACGATCCCGGTGTCCGGCGCGCGATTCCACGTCGACAACGTCGACCGCGGGCGCGCCGAGGTGCTGCTCGAGCGCAACGACCGGTTCTGGGGCACCCCGGCCGGACCCGACGAACTGCTCATGCGCCGCGCCGGTACCGACGCCCAGGTGACCGAATCGGTGCGCAGCGACGACGCCCAGGTGGTCCAGAGCGCGGGTGGTGTCGCTCTCGAAGCGCAGCTCGCCGCTGTGCCGGGTGTGCGGACCGGCGTCCAGCTCCAGCCGCGCACCCTCGAGCTGACCCTCAACACCCGTACGGCCGAACTCGCCGACCCCGGAGTCCGGCGAGGCGTGCTCGACCTGCTCGATCCCGAGCTGCTCGGACTCGTTGCGACGGCGAACAGCACCGAGGTCGTGCGGGCGCGGGCCCAGGTGCTCGCGCCGTCCGATCCGGGATACACCGACACGATGCCGCCGCGGCTGCCCCGAGAGCAGGCCCTCGACCGTCTCGCCGCTGCCGGATATCTGCCCGTCCCGCCCGCCGTGCCCCCGGTGCCGGCGGACCCGGACGCACCAAACCCCGGAACTCCTGAGACCGAGGGGTCCGAGACCGAGACCTCCGAGACGACATCCGAGACCGCGGCGCCGACGAGCGCGACTCCCGAACAGGGAACCACGAACGCTCCGGCTCTACCCGAAGGCACCCTGGCCCGCGCCGGCGTGCCGCTGACGCTGGTCGTGGGCGTGCCGGAGGGCGACGAGACCGCCCGCGCGGTCGCACGCACCGCCGTCGATCTGTGGCGTGGCGCCGGGATCGACGCGTCCGTCGACGAACTGCCCCCCGACGAGCTGTACGGCGAAGCCCTCGTCGAGGGCAGCGTGCATGCGGTCGTCGGCTGGATGCGTGCGGGTGGAGATCCCGCCACCGCCGCGCTGTCCCGATTCGGATGTGTCCCCGTGGCCGCAACACCCACCGCGGCGGGGGAGGCCCTGCCGACCACGCCCGGGTCCGACCTCCCGGCGCAGCCCGACGCCCCCGGGACGACGGCCGCCCGGCCGTCGGACCCCGCGACCACCACGCTCGACGAGGACGACGTCGAGGAACGTGAGGACGCGCTCGCAGCGCAGCTCGAAGCCCCGAGCAACCTCTCGGGTGCATGCGATCCGGGTCTCGAACCCGACCTGCTGGCGGCGCTGAACGGTGCCACCGATCCGGCGAAGGTCGTCGCCGACGCACAGACCGGGCTGTGGGATCTCGCCGTGAACCTGCCGATCCTGCAGGACCGGGCCGTCGTCGCCGCCGGTCCGGGCGTCGAGAACGTCTCGCTGACAGCCGCTGTCGCCACCGGTATTCTCGGCGACGCCCATCTGTGGGGAAGGACCACACCGTGACCGATACTCCGGGCGCCGTCCCCGATGTTGCGGATCGACGACTGCTGCTCGTCCACGCCCATCCCGACGACGAAACGCTCACCACCGGCGGGACCATCGCCAGGTACGTCGCCGAGGGCGTCGAAGTCACCGTCGTGACCTGCACGCTCGGCGAAGAGGGCGAAGTGATCGGCGACGAGTGGGCCCAGCTCACCGCCGACCGCGCCGACCAGCTCGGCGGATACCGCATCCTCGAACTCACCCGGGCGCTCGGAGCTCTCGGTGTCGAGCGCCCGCGCTTCCTCGGCGGTGCCGGGCACTGGCGAGACTCGGGGATGGCGGGCACCCCGTCCGCCGCCGATCCCCGCGCCTGGGTCAACGCCGACCGCGAGGAAGCGGTCGAGGCGCTCGTCGCCGTGATCCGCGAGACGCGTCCGCACGTGGTCGTCACCTACGACCCGTTCGGTGGCTACGGGCATCCCGACCACATCGCGGTGCACGAACGGGTGACCGCGGCCGTCGAAGCGGCCGGCACCGAGGAGTACCCGTCCGCGGGGGCGGCGTGGACCCCCGCGAAGGTGTACTGGACCGTCGCCGAGCGGTCCGCGCTCGAACGCGGCATCGCCGCCATGGGCACGCTGCCCGAGGGCTGGCGCCGACCGGAGCCCGGCGAGTTGCCGAGCGTGCCCGACGACGAGGTCACCACCGTCGTCGACGTCCGCTCGGTTCTCGACGCGAAGCGGACCGCGATGGCCGCCCACGCGACCCAGGTGCTGGTCGCGGAGGACGGCGAGCAGTTCGTGCTCTCCAACCTCGTCGCCCAGCCCGTCTTCGACCAGGAACACTTCGTGCTCGTGCGCGGGCAGCTCGGCCTGACCGACTCCACGGGACGGGAGGACGACCTCTTCTCCGGCATCGGCTAGTGTGATCCGCGTCATCCACGAGGCTATAGGTGGCCCACATCACCAGGTCTCGTGCACCACGCAGGCACACCGTGCAGGGGGTTGTCGATGTACAACTGGTCCGTCCAGAACCAGATCGTCGCGTTCGTGGATTCGCTGAGGCCGTACGCCGACGAGATCCGGGCCGACTACTGGCACGCTCTGTACTCCTTCGCCGACCAGCAGAGCGCCCTGCTCACCATGCTCGGCTACCCGCCGGTTCCCTGACGTCCCGTGCGTATACCGCGGACCCCGGTTGCGCTCGTGCGCGTCCGGTAGCGCACCATCGAAGCATGACGGTCGATCCAGCAACCGCTGCACCCATCGCGTCACCGGCGGACGTCCGACCCCGCCGGGGGCTCGTCGCGCTGCTCGTGCTCGACGGTGCGCTGTGCGCCCTGTTGTCGGTCTTCTATCTCGGCCTGTACATCGCCGGGGTGCCCTTCCCGATCACCATCCTGCTGGCCGGACTCGCGAACCTGCTCCTGGTGGTGGCCGTTCGCGCCGAGACCGGTTCCCTGCGCAGCGCGGCCCTGCCGCTGCTGGCCTGGACCGTGGTCTTCCTCGTCTGCCTCGCGGGCGGCCCGGGCGGCGACCAGCTCGCGCTCGGCGACTGGCGGACCCTGTTGCTGCCCGTGGCCGCGCTCGCCCCCGCCGGCGGGTACCTGTTCTCCGCTCGCATCAAGGAGATCACCCAGGCGGTAGGAGGGACGCAGCCCGCGCCGCGTCCCTGAGCACGTCGGTCACCATCTCCTTGGTCAACCGGCCGGTGAAGGTGTTCTGCTGGCTGACGTGATAGCAACCGAACAGATACAACGGGTACTCCCGCGCCTCGGTGGGAGCGAGCAGCACATGTGCGCCGTGCCCGAACTTCGGACGGGGAACCGGGATCGCCCACCCCGCAGCCGACAGGACGGGCAGTAGCGCCTGCCACCCGAACCCGCCGAGGACGACGACCGACCGCAGTGTGGGAGAGAGCAGGTCGAGTTCCTGTTCGAGCCAGTGCCGGCAGGTGTCGCGTTCGACGACCGTGGGGCGATTGGCCGGTGGCGCGCAGTGCACCGGCGATGTGATGCGCGTGCCGAACAGTTCGAGACCGTCGCCGATGTGTGTCGCGGTCGGTTGTGATGCGAGTCCCGCGTCGTACAGGGCCGCGTACAGCACGTCACCCGACCGGTCTCCCGTGAACATCCGTCCCGTGCGGTTCCCGCCGTGCGCGGCGGGGGCCAGCCCGACGATCAGCAGGGACGCATCGGCCGGACCGAAGCCCGGGACGGGCCGGCCCCAGTACTCCTCGTCGCGGAAGGCCGCTCGTTTCTCCCGCGCGACCTGCTCACGCCACGCGACCAGCCGCGGACATGCGCGGCAGTCGACGAGCGCATCGTCGAGTTCGGCCAGCGTTGCCGGGGGAGTGCCGTGCAGGGGGCCTTGTCCGGACGTGGGGTTCATCGGTCGATCCATGCTTCTCCCATACCCGGTGTGACCTCCTGGACAAGCGCCCACGCCTCGTCCACCGGAATATCGATCACCTCGTAGCGTCCCGCACCCGCCGGTGTCGCCGCGACGACGGTCGCGAGACCCGCACGGCGCTGGAAGAAGGTCTGCCGCACCGTCCAGCCGATCACCCCGTCCGCATCGAGGCAGATGCGCTGCCGGTCGATCGAGCCGCTGCGGGCGACGAGATGACCGTCCACGACCGCGTGGCCGAGACCCCGATAGCGGTCCTGCGCCAGCGCACATGCCCCCGCGGCCAGCACCACGACCACCGTGGCGATCACGGCGACCGGCACGTGCCGGTCGGTGACGGTCAGGGCGACGAGCCCGGCAGCGATCACGACGGCCACCGGCCACAGCGTGCGCGTGTAGCGGCGACGACGGGCACGGGGACCGTGGCTGCGCAACGGAACTTCGAGCGGCAACCGCCCGGTGAGCACCTCGGCCGCGACCCGCCGGACCTCCTCGTCGGGAGCCGACGGCAGGACCAGCGACGAACCGCCCTGCTGCGCGGTCCTGCCCGTCATGACGGCGTCGAGCCGTGCGGCACCGACGAGCCGCAGTGCCAGCGGCTCGCGCAGCGCGACCCCGCGGAGCCGTGCCCGGTCGAGGGTGGTGTGCCGGGTCGTGAGCAGGCCGTGCGCGATGCGCAGGACCCGGTTGTCGTCGGTCACCCGCAGATCGCCGTAGAGCAGCAGGTACCGCACGCACGCTGCCGGGCTGGCGACGAGCACGACGACCAGCACGAGGATCACGAGTGCGACGATCAGACCCAGATCCTCCGCGGTCTCCACCGCGCGGCGGACGACCTGCGATTCGGCGATCCACTTGCCGAGCCCGAACTGGAAGGCTGCACCGGCGATGGCCGCGACGGCGAGCAGTCCCGTCGTGGAGAACGGCGCGTAGCGCACCCACGCCGGGTCGAAACGCGCCAGCTGACGCTCGGTGACAGCAGGGGCCGGGGTCGCCTCTGCCGGCAGGTCGTCCTGCTGGCCGCTCCTCAACAGGACGGCACGAAGTTCGGGTACGGCCGCGATCGGGATGCCGTTGAGTTCGAACCGGTTGCGGTCGGCACCCCCGCTCTGGCCCGTGCCGATCTTCACGAGTGCGAGACCCAGCACGCGGTGCAGGAGGCGTTGCTCGACGTCCACCGACCGGATACGGCTGCGGGGGATCGACAACTCGCGTCGTTGCAGCAGACCGCGGCGGAGTTCGACGTGCTGAGGTCCCACACGGTAGGTGGTGGTGAACCAGCGCAGCAGACCGACCAGCACGAGCACGCCCGTCGCCGCGAGGCCCCACACGGGATTGCCGCTGGTGGTCCCGATGACGAACGACCCGGCGAGGACGGGCAGCAGGCGCAGGATCTCCTCGATCGGGTGGATCAGCAGCATCCGGCGATCGAGGCGCGACCACGGCACCTCCTCGTCCGTCCCGGCCACGGGCACGAGGGCGTCGTTCATGTCGCGTCCGTCTCCGAGCTCGCCGCGAGCGCGGTCAGGCGAGCGACGGTCTCGTCGGCGACCCGGCTGTCGAGCCCGACGATCTCCACCGCACCCGCCGCCGAGGCGGTGGTGACGGTGACGGTGGTCAGATCGAGCCACCGGTCGAGCGGTCCCCGCTCGGTGTCGACGGTCTGGATCCGGGAGATCGGTGCGATGCGGTGCTCCTGCGTCCACCAACCCGAACGCGTGTAGACCGCAGTCTCGTCCATTTCCCAGCGATGGACGCGGTATCGCCAGACCGGCACCACCGCGACGTGCAGTCCACCGAGGACGACGGTCGCGGCCGCGGCGGCGACGTGCCACCCGGCGCCCACCGGCGCGACGAGCACCCACACGACCTGCGCGACGACCAGCGGCAACCACATCAGCGCTGCGCTCACGGCCCACAGCACACGCGCCTTCGGGCTCGGCCGCCACGACGGTTCCCTCATCACCACGCTCGTCGCCGCCGTGTTCTCGGCCGGCCCCGCCGGCGCGTTTTCGGCCGGCCCCGCCGGCGAACTCTCGTCGTCCTCCACCCGCACCTCCTGCTCCATCGGGCCCCGTGTCCGGTTCCACGCTAGGCTGGGATCCGTAGAACCCGGCCGGACTCGCCCGATCCGACCTCGCGATCGGGCCCTATCAGGAGGAGATCGCAATGACGGAGTCGAATGCGCTCGGCATCGAGATCCAGTCCGACAACGATTCCGAGGCCGACCGGCTCGAGCAGGCCACTCCCGTCTACGACGATCCTGCCGACGACCTGCCTTCGGACGTACCGCTCGAAGCCGATGCGGCAGACACCTACGAGCAGTACCGCGAAGTCCCCGCGGACGACGACTACCCGCACGAATAGACCCCGAAGTGGCATGGGGGTGTTCGTAGGCGCATGATCGGGCGCATGACCGATTCCGCAGACGACACCCCGCAGTCCGCGATGCTTCCGACCCCCACCGTGCGTCCCGGCGCCGCGTCCCGATCCACGGCAACCCCCTCGGGGATGCGTCGAGCGCTGCGCCGGGCTCGCGACGGGGTCGCACTGAACGTCGACGAAGCGGCGGTCCTGCTGCAGGCCCGGGGCGCGGATCTCGAGGATCTCTGCGCGTCGGCGGCGCGGGTGCGCGATGCCGGCCTCCTCGCGGAGGGACGACCCGGCACGGTCACCTATTCGCGCAAGGTCTTCGTCCCCATCACCCGGCTGTGCCGGGATCGATGCCACTACTGCACCTTCGTCACGGTCCCCGGCAAGCTCCGCGCCGAGGGTCACGGCATGTACCTCGAACCCGACGAGATCCTCGAGATCGCCCGTCAGGGAGCCGAACTGGGGTGCAAGGAAGCCTTGTTCACACTCGGCGACCGGCCCGAGGAGCGGTGGCCCGAAGCGAAGCAGTGGCTCGACGAGCGCGGCTACGACTCCACCCTCGACTACGTGCGCGCGATGGCGATCCGGGTTCTCGAGGAGACCGGTCTGTTGCCGCACCTCAACCCCGGGGTGATGAGCTGGGCCGAGATCTCGCGGCTGAAGCCCGTCGCCCCGTCCATGGGCATGATGCTCGAGACCACCTCCGAACGGTTGTTCACCGAGAAGGGGCAGTGCCACTACGGCAGCCCCGACAAGGATCCGGCGGTGCGGCTGCGGGTGCTCACCGATGCGGGCCGCCTCGCGGTGCCGTTCACCACCGGCATCCTCGTCGGTATTGGCGAGGACTTCACCGAGCGTGCCGAATCGATCCACGCGATCCGCAAGTCGCACAAGGCATTCGGTCATATCCAGGAAGTGATCGTCCAGAACTTCCGCGCCAAGGACGACACCGCGATGCGTGATGTCGACGACGCCGATCTCGACGAGTTCCTCGCCGCGATCGCCGTCGCGCGGCTCGTCCTCGGGCCGGGCATGCGCATCCAGGCCCCGCCGAATCTCGTCTCGCTCGACGAGTGTCGTGCGCTGCTCGGGGCGGGTGTCGACGACTGGGGCGGGGTCTCGCCGTTGACGCCCGATCACGTCAATCCCGAGCGGCCCTGGCCGAACCTCGACACCCTGGCGCGCCTGAGCTCCGAGGCCGGCTTCGAACTCACCGAGAGGATCGCCGCGCAGCCGAAGTACGTGCTCGCCGGGCAGCCGTGGATCGATCCGCGCATCACCGCCCACGTGCACGCCCTCGCCGATCCGGCCACGGGTCTCGCACGCGAGGTGATCCCGTCCGGACTGCCCTGGCAGGAGCCCGACATCGACTGGGAGTCGTCGGGCCGGGTCGACCTGAACTCCGAGATCGACGTGACGGGACGCAACACCGAGCACCGCTCCGATCTGGGGAGCGCCTTCGGCGACTGGGAAACCGTCCGCGAACAGGTGCTCGAACTGGGTGCCTCCGCGCCGGTGCGGCTCGACAGCGACGTGCTCTCGGCGCTGCGCTCCGCGGAACGGGATCCGGGCGGATGCTCCGAAGCGGAGTACATCGCCCTCGCCAACGCCGACGGCGCCGGTCTCGAAGCGCTCGTGGCGCTCGCCGACCAGCTGCGCCGCGACACCGTCGGCGACGACGTCACCTACGTCGTCAACCGGAACATCAACTTCACCAACATCTGCTACACCGGCTGCCGGTTCTGCGCCTTCGCACAGCGCAAGGGCGACGCCGACGCGTTCACCCTCTCGGCGAGCGAGGTCGCCGACCGGGCGTGGGAGGCGCACGTCGCCGGCGCCACCGAGGTGTGCATGCAGGGCGGCATCGACCCGGAGCTGCCGGTGACCGGCTACGCCGATCTCGTCCGCGCCGTCAAGGCACGGGTGCCGTCGATACACGTCCACGCGTTCTCGCCGATGGAGATCGTCAACGGTGTCGCACGCAGCGGCACGTCGATCCGGGACTGGCTCACCGAACTTCGTGAGGCCGGGCTCGACACCATCCCGGGCACCGCCGCGGAGATCCTCGACGACGAGGTGCGGTGGGTGCTCACCAAGGGCAAGCTCCCGACCGCCGAGTGGATCGAGGTGGTCACCACCGCGCACGAGGTGGGACTGCGCTCGAGCTCGACGATGATGTACGGACACGTCGACCAGCCGCACCACTGGGTGGGCCACCTGAACGTGATCCGCGGGATCCAGGAGCGCACAGGTGGATTCACCGAGTTCGTGCTGTTGCCCTTCGTGCACCAGTCCTCGCCGCTGTATCTGGCCGGCGCGTCGCGTCCCGGACCGACCATGCGCGACAACCGTGCCGCGCACGCGCTCGCCCGGGTCATGCTGCACGGCCGGATCGACAACATCCAGACGAGCTGGGTCAAGCTGGGCGTCGCCGGGACGCAGGCCATGCTCGAAGGCGGGGCGAACGACCTCGGTGGCACGCTCATGGAGGAGACGATCTCGCGCATGGCGGGTTCGCAACACGGCTCGGAGAAGACCGTCGCCGAACTCGTCGCGATCGCCGAGGGCATCGGGCGTCCGGCGCGCCAGCGGACCACCGCGTACACGCCGATCGAGCTTCCGGTCACCTCGGGCTGACCCGTCACCGCGGGCGGCACTCCGAAGTAGGGGACCCTTACTCCGGAGTGCCGCACGGGCACGGGGGATACTGGAGGACCGTGGGCGCCGAGGGCGCCCGCTCGGGCGAGACCGCGCAGGTCGGCGGGCTTACAGAGAGGCAGGGAGAACAGCAGTGACGTACACGATTGCGGAACCGTGCGTGGACGTGTTGGACAAGGCATGCATCGAGGAGTGCCCCGTCGACTGCATCTACGAGGGCGGTCGCATGCTGTACATCCACCCCGACGAGTGCGTCGACTGCGGTGCGTGCGAGCCCGTGTGCCCCGTCGAAGCGATCTTCTACGAGGACGACGTCCCGGACGAGTGGTCCGAGTACGTCAAGGCCAACGTCGATTTCTTCAACGATCTCGGCTCGCCCGGTGGCGCCGCGAAGCTCGGCAAGGTCGACTACGACCCGCCGTTCGTCAAGAACCTCCCTCCCATGGGCGAAGAGTGACGAACGGACCGGTGGAACTTTCGTGAGCACGCGTGTCCGCCGTTCGGTGGCGAAGAGCCTGCCGGACTTCCCCTGGGATTCCCTGACCGACGCGAAGGCGAAGGCAGCGGCGCATCCCGACGGCATCGTCAACCTGTCGGTGGGCACACCGGTCGACCCGGTCGCCCCCGTGATCCGGGAGGCGCTCGTCTCGGTCGCCGAGGAACCGGGCTACCCGACCACGCACGGCACCGCCGAACTGCGGCGGGCGGCCGTGGGTGCGCTCGAACGTCGCTACGGCATCACCGGTCTCGACGACTCCGCGATCCTGCCGGCGATCGGCACCAAGGAGATGATCGCCTGGCTGCCGTCGCTGCTCGGCCTCGGTGCCGACGATCTCGTCGTGATCCCCGAGCTGGCATACCCGACCTACGAGGTGGGCGGCCTGCTCGCCGGTGCCCGCATCATCCGCGCCGACGGGCTGACCCGCCTCGGCCCCGAGGTCGCCTCGCTGGTCTTCGTGAACTCGCCGTCGAACCCCACCGGAAAGGTGCTCGGGCCCGACCACCTGCGCAAGGTGGTCGACTGGGCGCGCAGCCGCAACGCGATCGTCGTCTCCGACGAGTGCTATCTCGGGCTCACCTGGGAGGGTGAGGCCCTGTCGATCCTGCACCCGAGCGTGTGCGGGGGTGACCACACCAACCTCCTCGCGGTGCACTCGCTGTCGAAGACCTCGAATCTCGCGAGCTACCGGGCCGGTTTCGTCACCGGCGACGCCGACCTCGTCGCCGACCTGCTCGAGGTCCGCAAGCACTCCGGCATGATGGTGCCGCTGCCGATCCAGGCCGCGATGACGGCGGCACTGAACGACGACGAGCACGAGAACGCCCAGCGCGAGAAGTACCGCAAGCGGCGCGAAGTGCTTCTCGACGCGGTGCGCGGTGCCGGCTTCACCGTCGACCACTCGCAGGCGGGCCTGTATCTGTGGGCGACGCGCGGTGAGGAATGCCGCGCGACCGTCGACTGGTTCGCCGAACGCGGCATCCTCGTCGCACCCGGCGAGTTCTACGGTCCCGGAGGCGTCCTGCACGTGCGGATCGCGCTCACCGCGACCGACGACGCCATCGACGCCGCCGCTGCCCGACTGCGCGGATAGAGCGCAGCCTCCGGCTCCGCTGTGCCGATAGAGCGCGCCGACCCACCGCCCGGTGAGTGGCTCACCGGTAGATTGACCCCGTGAGTTCGTCCGGTGAGGATCCGCTGCTGTGGGTGCTCTATGTCGTCGTGGTGGCGATCGCTGCGGCGAGCGCGTCACGCTCCCACTCGGGAAGCACCGCGCACGCGACGACGCGATCGTTCTGGTGGCCTCCGCCGGTCGCGGCGACGATCCTGTGGTCGGTGGTCGCGGTGGCCTCGCTCGCGCGACTGGTCTTCCCGGGACTGCTCGACGTCTTCCGGCGGCAGCCGGTCCGCACCCGGGACTCGGGGGAGTGGTGGCGCGTCCTCACCGCCGGCCTGATCGAGGACGGCGGTGTGCTCCTCACCGTCGTGAACCTGCTGTTGCTCGCGGTGGTCGCCATCGCGATCGTGCGGGTGTGGGGGTGGTACCGCGCTCTCGGGTTGTTCGTGGTCGGCCAGGTGCTGTGGGGGTTGTTCACCACCTTCGTCTTCCCGTCCGACGGCGCGGGAACGACCGGCGCGACGCTCGCGGCGGCCGCGACCCTCGCGGGGCTGTGGCCGGTCGTCGGAGCGACCCGCCCGTTGCTCGTCGCCTCCGCGGCGACCTTCCTTCTCGGCGTGGTCCTCGTGATCGCGGGTGACGCGCACGGCGTGGCCGTCCTCATCGGGATGCTGCTGGGCGCGGTCATGGCCACCGTGCTTCCCCCGGTACATCTCGCGCGGGCATCGGTGTCCGCGGCGCGCGGCGACATCCACACCTGACCACCTCTGCGAGACCGCGGCATCGATATGGAATCGTGGCTGTCGTGTCTGCACTGCTTCGTTCGCTGAACCCGCTGGCCGTCGCGCGCGGCGACGATCTCCCGGACGCCGTCCGTATCGACGGCCACACCTTCTCCCGCAGCGATCTGCTCGGCGCGGCCACCGCCGTCGCGGCGCGGGTGGCGCGCGCCGATCGGGTGGCCGTGCTCGCGACTCCGAGCGCGACCACCGTCGTCGCCGTGACCGGTGCCCTGCTCGCCGGGACGACCGTGGTGCCGGTGCCACCGGACTCGGGGCCCGCCGAACTCGCCCACATCCTGACGGACTCGGGCGCGCAGGCCTGGCTCGGTCCGGCGCCGGAGGTGCAGCATCCCGACGTTCCGCAGTTGCCGAGCCTGCCGGTCCGCCTGCACGCCCGCGACTGGCACCACCTGCCCGAGCCGAATCCGGCGCGAATCGCGTTCGTGCTCTACACCTCCGGTACCATCGGCGCCCCGAAGGGCGTGCTGCTGAGCCGCCGGGCGATCGCCGCGGGCATCGACGCTCTCGCCGAGGCATGGGCCTGGACCGAGCGCGACACGCTCGTGCACGGCCTGCCGCTGTTCCACGTGCACGGACTCGTGCTCGGCGTGGTCGGGGCCCTGCGCGTGGGCAGCCGGCTGATCCACACCGGGAAGCCGACCCCGCAGGCCTACGCCGAGGCACAGGGATCCCTCTACTTCGGGGTGCCGACGGTGTGGACACGCGTCGTCGAGGACGAGGACTCCGCCCGTGCGCTCAGCGGCGCGCGACTGCTCGTCTCCGGAAGTGCGCCGCTGCCGGTGCCGGTCTTCGAACGACTGCGTGAGCTCACGGGCCTGGTCCGGATCGAGCGTTACGGCATGAGCGAGACGATGCTGACGCTCAGCACGCGGGTCGACGGCGAACGCCGTCCCGGCTGGGTCGGCACGCCCGTCGCCGGGGTCGAGACGCGACTGCGCGACGAGCAGGGCCGCGACGTGCCCCACGACGGGGAGAGCATCGGTGTCCTGCAGGTGCGCGGGCCGATGCTCTTCGACGGCTATCTGAACAGGCCCGAGGCCACCGCGGCCGCGTGGACCGAGGACGGATGGTTCGTCACCGGCGACGTAGCGGCCGTCGACGAGGGCGGATTCCACCGCATCGTGGGCCGCGAGTCGACCGACCTGATCAAGACCGGTGGGTTCCGGGTGGGTGCGGGGGAGATCGAGACCGTTCTGCTCGGGCATCCCGCTGTGCGGGAGGTGGCCGTGGTGGGCCTGCCCGACGACGACCTCGGTCAGCGGATCGTCGCGTTCGTGGTGCCCGCCGCCGACGGCGCCCAGGTCGACGAGTCGGAACTGATCGACCTTGTCGCACAGCAGCTTTCCGTGCACAAGCGGCCCCGGGAGGTGCGTGTGGTGAGCGACCTTCCACGCAATGCGATGGGCAAGGTGCAGAAGAAGAAACTGGGCTGACAGGGTCGGTGGGGAGCGCCCGCGGGCAGGTTCCTGTTACCGGAACTTCGTGGAAAATCGGTCACAGGGGTTGCATGTGTCACACTGCGAGGCGGATTCTCTACTGCACCGTATGTAGATCTACTCACTTCGATGGGGGTTCGAGGGATGTCTGTAACGGATCAGGTCCGGGTACCCGGGCACGACCGTCGGGGGGACGGTGACAACGCTCCGCTCTTCCTGGTGGACGGGAAGCCCGCGTCCGTTCCGCTGCGCGATCTGCCCGCCGTGGCTCGCAAACTCGTGGCGCACTTCGCCGACAACGTGGCGCCGTGTTCGCTCCGACCGGGCGAATCGCTGCGCGGTGACGTCACCGAGGTCACCGTGCGCTGCCTGCGCATCGCGATCCATCTCCTCGACTCCGGAGAACTACCCTCCGACGCGGAGCTCGCCGACCTGCGCAGCAGCGCAGCCCAGTGGGCCCGCGCCGGCTTCCGGCTCGAATACATGCTCCGGATCTATCACGAAGGCATCCGTCTCGGTTGGGAGCTGGTCACCGATCGGGCCCGGGAGGGCGATGTCTCCTCCGTCGCCGACGCGTCCCGCCTGTGGATGGCGCTGCTCGAGAAGGTCACCGTCGCCGCGACCACCGGTTTCGTCGCCGAACTCGACGCCATCCGACGTGAACGCGACGTCGCCGCGCAGGAACTGGTCACCGCGCTGCTGAGCGGGCAGGACGCCGCGGCCGTGGCGCAACGCTCCGGGCTGGTGCTCGCCGATACCTACACCGTGCTCGCGGTCTCGCTCACCCGACATCCCGACGAACGCAATCCGCACGTGCGGCCGGAGGTCGTCGCGCGGCGCACCCTGCGCCGGGTCGAGACCGAACTCGAGGCGATCTGCGAGGGCCGCCACCTCGCGATGCTCGGCCCCGAGGGCGGCACCGTCCTGCTCCCCGAATCGCCCTCGACCGAGGCGATCGAGGAATTCCGGCAGCGCATCGAGACCGTCGCGGGGGTGTCCGTCACGATCGCTCTCGTCCACGCCCCCGTCCGGGAGGTGCCCACTGCGGCGAAGCAGGCCCACGAACTGCTCGATCTGGTGCGACGGCTCGGCCGTGCGGTCGGGGCCTATGGTATGCAGGATCTGGCCCTCGAATACCAGCTCACGCGGCCCGGTCCGGCGCGCCGTCACCTCGCGCGCGTCCTCGACCCGCTCGACGAATCACCCGAGCTCGTCGAGACACTGGAAACGCACATTGCCCACGACCTGAGCCGCCAGCTCACGGCCAAGACCCTGCACGTCCACGCGAACACCGTCGACTACCGCCTCAAGCGGGTCGCACAACTCACCGGATTCGACCCCACCCGGCCCTCCGGACTGCGCCAGCTGCAGGCGGCGCTGATCGCTCGACGACTCGAACTGGAGAGCTCCGAACAGGGCTGATATCGCGTCGGATTCGGCTTCCCGAGGCCTGCCGGTCTATATCATCGGTTTCGGGCGACCGAGGGGCGTCACCCGGAGTGAGCGCGAGGGGGCCGACGCATGGCGGGGGAGTCCGGACCGTCCGAGTCGGATCCGCCGAGCCGTCGTGGCGGCATGAGTGGGGATGCACGGCCGGGCAGGGGTCGGGCGCGCTGGTTCGTCGTCGCCGTGATCCTCGTCCTCGCGGCCGGATCCGTCGCCTTCTTGTTCGTGGAGCGGCGGAGCGGGTGCGACGACTCCGAGCGCTACACCGTGGCGGTCACCGCCGACCTCGCGCCGGTGATCGAGGAGACCTCGGTATCCGGATGTACGGAATTCGAGGTCGTCGAACAGGAACCGGGGGAGGTGTCGGCGCGACTGGCGACCGACGACGTCCCCGACCTGTGGCTCCCGGCGGGCGGTTGGTGGGCGTCGTGGGCGGGTGAGACCGCCACGGGCCCGGTGCGCACGGTGTCGACACCGCTGGCCACCACGCCGCTCGTGATCGCGGGTGCGCCGGGCACCGTCGAACCGGCGGCCGACTGGCAGGAGGCCCTGTCCGATCCCGGTCTCGTCTTCGGCAATCCACTGCGTTCCGGTCCCGCGGCAGGTGCCATCCGCGCCGTGCTGGCCGAGGCCGCCGACGATCCCGTCGCGATGGGCACGGTCCGTCCCGTCATGGCGCCGCTCGCCGAGCGGGAGGGGGTCCGTGACGAGGAGGTACCCACCGGATCGATGCTGCTCGAGGAGACCGTCGCCGATGGCGGGACGGTGGTGAGCACCGAACAGCAGGTCGAGACCTATCGCAGCGTCCACGAGCGCGAACTGGGCATCGAGGTACCCGCCACCGGGACGCTGCTCGTGGACTATCCGGTGGTCGTGACGGCGCGCGGAGAACGGCACGACGCCGCGGCGGCGGCCGCGACGGCGCTGACCGACGCGCTGCACACGTCCGAAGGACTCGACAGGCTGACCCGTCACGGTTTCCGGGACGGAGGCGGACGACCCCTACCTGACCGCCGCGGTGTGGGAGCGGTGCCGGTGCTCGAACTCGACGACGAGACCGTCGCCGAGGAGGCGATGAACGTGTGGGCGTTGCAGGCGCTTCCCGTTCGCACCGTGTTCGCGGTGGACGTCTCCGCGTCGATGAACCGCAATCTCGGCGACGAGAGCCGGATCGAACTGGTCCGGCGCGCCGCGACCGCCGCCAACGAGGTCCTGCCCGGGAACGTCTCGGCGGGCCTGTGGTTCTTCGGCGGGGGAGTGAGTGACTACGCCACATTGCCGAACGACCGCGCCGAGGCCCCGGGGGACTACATCGTGGCGGCACCGATCCGGCGCTTCGATGCGGTGGTGGACGACGGTACCCAACGCGACCTGCTCACCTCGCTCGTCGCGCAGATGGCCGGTACGGCCGACGAGACCACCGCGCTCTACGACACGATCCTCGCGGCCTTCCGGTACGTGCAGGACAGCTACGATCCGCGCGCGGCCAACAGTGTCGTCGTGGTGACCGACGGCGCCGACAACGGCTCCGCGATGTCGAAGGACGAACTGCTCGCGGTCCTCTCGAACGAGAACGATCCGTCCAAGCCGGTCCGGATCGTGACGATCGGACTCGGTGAGGACGTGGACACCGCGACCCTCGAGCAGATCGCCGCGGCGACCGGAGGGGTGAGCTACCGGACGAGCGATCCGCTCGACATCACCGAGCTCGTGCTCACTGCGCTGGCCGATCGGACGGGTGGCTGACCGTCTTGTCGTCGTGGGTGCGGTGCCAGAGCAAGCCGAGCGCCGTGATGATCAGGAACAACACGAAGGTCGATGCGAGCTGGACCCGGGCCGCGCTGTCGGACAGCATCAGCACGATGAAGCCGATGAGCATCGCGAGCGTGAACCAGCTGAGATAGGGGAACAGCCACATGCGCAGGCGGATGGTGCCTTCGCGCTCGAACTTGCGGCGCAGCCGCAGATGCGAGACGACGATGAACAACCAGATCGCGATGAGCGCCGATCCGACCGCGTTGAGCAGGATCCCGAGGATGGTGTCGGGCAGCAGCCAGTTGAGCCACACGCTGACGAAGCCGAAGAACACCGAGACGAGCACCGCGTTGCGGGGCACTCCGTGGTGGGTGAGCTTGCTGAGCCAGGCCGGTCCGTCGCCGCCGCGTGCCAGCGAGTAGGCCATGCGGGAGGTGCCGTAGACGTTGGCGTTGAACGCCGACAGCAGCGCGATCACCACGACGAGTTCCATGAAGCCGGACACGTAGGGGATGCCGGCGATGTCGAGCACCGAGACGAACGGGGAGGTCTCGCCGCTCGCCGCGGTCCACGGCAGCACGAGCACCATGATCGAGATCGACCCGAGGTAGAAGACCGAGATCCGCCAGACGACACTGCGCACGGCCGTCGCGATGGACCGTTCCGGATCCTTCGATTCGGCCGCGGCGATCGTGACGATCTCGATGCCGCCGAACGCGAAGGCCACCGCGAGCAGACCGGCCGCGACACCGGCGATCCCGTTGGGCGCGAAACCGTCGCCGTCGCCGAGCAGGTGCGTGGTGCCGACGGGTTCGGTGCCCGGAAGCAGACCGAACACGAGCAGGATGCCGATCACCAGGAACCCGAGGATGACCGCGACCTTCAGTGCCGCGAACCAGAACTCGAACTCACCGAAGTTGGCGACCCTCGCCAGATTGACCACCGCGAAGAAGGTGACGAACACCAGCGCGACCACCCATTGGGGTACGCCCGGCAGCCACGACTGCACGATCGCGGAGGCGCCGGTGATCTCGACACCGAGCACCATGATCAGCATGAACCAGTACAGCCACCCCATGCTGAATCCGGCCCAGCGGCCGATTCCGATGCGCGCGTAGTGCGAGAACGAACCGCTCACCGGCAGCGCGGCACCCATCTCGCCGAGCATGCGCATCACGAAGATGATCATCACGCCGGCGAGCAGGTACGAGACGATGATGGCCGGACCGGCTGCGGCGATACCCACTCCGGAACCGAGGAACAGGCCCGCGCCGATGGCGGAGCCGAGTCCCATCATGGTCAGATGGCGGACCTTCAGGCCGCTCCCGAGATGTTCGACCTCGGACGCGGGCCGCTGGGTTTCACTCACAGTTTCTCGGTTCCGAATCTGTTGTGGGTGCAGAGTCAGTCGTTGGCGTGCAGAGCCGCGTTCAGTTCGACTCCGCTGCCCTTGTTCGGCACGACCTCGACCGCGCCGCTCACCGAGTTGCGTCGCAGCAGGAGGTTGGATGCGCCGCTGAGGGTCGCGGCCTTGACGACGGTGCCGTCAGGGCCGGTGACCTTGGTACCGGCGGTGACGTACAGGCCGGCCTCGACGATGCAGTCGTCGCCGAGCGAGATGCCCACGCCCGCGTTCGCGCCGAGCAGGCAGCGCTTGCCGACGGAGATGACCTCCTTGCCGCCACCGGAGAGGGTGCCCATGATCGAGGCGCCTCCACCGACGTCGGAACCGTCGTCGACGACGACACCCGCGGAGATGCGGCCCTCGACCATCGAGTTACCGAGCGTGCCGGCGTTGAAGTTGACGAAGCCCTCGTGCATCACGGTGGTGCCGGACGCGAGGTGCGCACCGAGGCGGACGCGGTCGGCGTCGGCGATGCGAACACCGGCGGGAACGACGTAGTCGACCATGCGGGGGAACTTGTCGACACCGAAGACGGTCACCGGTCCGCGGATGCGCAGACGGGAGCGCACGGTCTCGAAGTTCTCGAGCGAGCACGGGCCGTAGTTGGTCCACACGACGTTCGCGAGCATGCCGAAGATGCCGTCGAGGTTGAGTCCGTGCGGCTGGACGAGACGGTGCGACAGCAGGTGCAGGCGCAGGTAGACGTCGTGAGTGTCGACGGGCGGCTTCGACAGGTCCGCGATGTCGGTGCGCACCACCACCTGCTGGACCTCGCGCGCCTCGTCGTGACCGGCGAGCAGGGCGAGATCGGACGGGATGTCCGTGCCCTCGAGTCGCGTCGTTCCGGTTTCGCTCGGCTCGCCGAGGGCGGGTGCCGGGTACCACGTGTCGAGGACGGTGCCGTCCTCCGTGATGTTCGCGATGCCTACTGCTGATGCTCCGTGTGCACTCACGGGTGAGAAGCGTACGCGAGGCGGTCCCGGGCCTGTGTCCCCCCTGAGAAAATCGTGTGCGGGGTCTGAGGAGCAGGCGCGTTTCGTATCGTGCAGGTATGCCCGTACCGCAGCTGGACCTGCACGCCGACCCCGTCGAACTGACCGCCGCGCTCGTCGACATCCCGAGCGTGTCGCAGGACGAGACGCTCATCGCCGACGCCGTGGAGACGGCCCTGCGCGAGCAGACCGACGGCTTCGAGGTCGTGCGCAACGGCAACTGTGTCCTGGCGCGGACGAACCGCGGACTCGGCAGCCGCGTGATGCTCGCCGGTCATCTCGACACCGTCCCGATCGCCGACAACGTGCCGTCGCGGCGGGACGGCGACCTGCTGTGGGGATGCGGAACCTCCGACATGAAGGCCGGCGACGCCGTTTTCCTGCACCTCGCCGCGACCGTCACCGATCCCGCGCACGACCTGACGATCGTGATGTACGACTGCGAGGAGATCGCGGCCGCGTACAACGGGCTCGGACGGATCGAGACCGAACTGCGCGACTGGCTCGACGCGGACGTCGCGATCCTCGGCGAACCCACCTCGGGGGAGATCGAGGCCGGCTGCCAGGGCACCCTGCGGGTGCGCATCACGACCGACGGTGTGCGGGCGCACTCGGCGCGCTCCTGGCTGGGTGACAACGCGATCCACAAGCTGGCTCCCGTGCTCGACCGGCTGGCCCGCTACGAGGCACGGTCGGTCGACATCGACGGCTGTGTGTACCGGGAAGGACTGTCGGCGGTGCGTATCGAGGGTGGTGTCGCAGGGAACGTGGTGCCCGACGCGGCCGCACTCGACGTGAACTTCCGGTTCGCCCCGGATCGCAGCCCCGACGACGCACTCGCGCACGTCCGCGAGGTCTTCGACGGTCTGGCGATCTCGATGGAGCTCACCGACATGTCGCCCGGCGCGCTGCCCGGACTGTCGAACCCCGCCGCGGCCGCGCTCGTCGAGGCCGCGGGCGGGAAGTTCCGGGCCAAGTACGGCTGGACGGACGTCTCGCGGTTCGCGGCGCTGGGGATTCCGGCCGTCAACTACGGGCCGGGCGATCCGAACCTCGCCCACAAGCGCGACGAGCACGTCGAGGTGGGGCGGATCACCGAGGTGACCGCCGTTCTGCGCTCCTATCTCACCCGATAACGTGGCCGCCATGTCCGGCGAGAACTCCCCATCCGAACGCGGCTCCCGACGCGAGGTCGTGCACCAGGGTCCGGTGCAGCTGCGCGGCTCTCTCGCCCGCGAGGTCACGACGATGGACCAGCGGCTGCTCGACCGTCGCGGCCCGTCCGACTGGGTGCACACCGATCCGTGGCGCGTCCTGCGGATCCAGAGCGAGTTCGTCGAAGGCTTCGGTGCGCTCGCCGAGGTGCCCCGCGCCGTCACGGTCTTCGGATCGGCACGGACTCCGGCCGATCACGAGGAGTACGAGATCGGCCGCGAGCTCGGCGCCGCACTCGTCCACGCCGGATACGCCGTCGTCACCGGTGGCGGCCCGGGCGCGATGGAGGCGGCCAACCGCGGTGCCAGCGAGGCCGGGGGACTGTCGATCGGACTGGGGATCGAGTTGCCCTTCGAACAGGGCCTCAACGAGTGGGTCGATCTCGGGCTGAACTTCCGGTACTTCTTCGCGCGCAAGACGATGTTCGTGAAGTACTCGCAGGCGTTCGTGTGTCTGCCCGGCGGTTTCGGGACACTCGACGAGCTGTTCGAGGCACTGACCCTCGTGCAGACCCGCAAGATCACACAGTTCCCGATCGTGCTGTTCGGATCGGAGTACTGGAACGGGCTGGTGGGCTGGCTGCGAGAGACCCTGGTCCGCGGCGGCAAGATCTCGCCCGCAGATCTGGACCTGCTCTTCGTCACCGACAGCGTCGAGGAGACGGTGGACATCATCCTCGAGGCGCATCGCGGTGAGGACGAGAACGAACTGTACGGAAACGGGAGTGGATGGTGACCGAATCTCTGTCGGTCTGTGTGTACTGCGCGTCGGGACCTGTCGACCAGAAGTTTCTCGAGCTGGCCGCCTCGGTCGGCACGGAGATCGGCCGACGGGGCTGGCAGCTGGTCTCCGGCGGCGGCAACGTGTCGATGATGGGAGCGGTCGCCGACGCGGCCCGCGCGGCCGGTGCGCACACGATCGGGGTCATCCCGAAGGCTCTCGTGCACCGCGAGGTTGCGGACGTCGACGCCGACGAGTTGATCGTCACCGAGACGATGCGCGAGCGCAAACGCATCATGGAGGACCGCGCCGACGCCTTCCTGACCCTGCCCGGCGGCATCGGAACCCTCGAGGAACTGTTCGAGACGTGGACGGCCGGGTATCTCGGTATGCATGACAAGCCGGTCGTCCTGCTCGATCCCACGGGCCACTTCGACGGCCTGCTGGGCTGGCTCGGGTCGATGGTCGACACCGGCTTCGTCGCGCAACGCGCACTCGACGGTCTCGCGGTCACCACCGACCTCGCCGACGCGCTGGACCGTTGCGCTGCTCCGTACGCGACGGTCTGAGGTGTTCCACTTCGCCGCGCGCTTATCTACTCTTCGGTAAGTTCGGGGGAACGCCGTGGGTGTCGCCCGAGCAAGCCCGCCCGTCCCCGACGTCGCCGTGAGGAAATCTGTCGTGACCACTCGATCCGATCGAGACCATGCCCCCGTCGTGTCCCTGCCCGGACTCGTCTCGAAACTGCCCCGGATGGCTACCGATCTCCCCATCGTGCTGCGCGGAGCAGCCGGCATGCTCCGGAAGCCGACCGCCCGCGAGACGATCGGGTCGGTCTTCCAGAAGCTCGCCGAGCGTCACCCGGAGCGGCCCTTCATCCGCTTCGAGGGCGACTCCATCGGGTACGGCGAGGCCAACGCGCAGGTCAACCGGTACGCCGCGGTGCTCGCCGATCGCGGTGTCGGCAAGGGCGACGTCGTCGGCATCCTCATGGGCAACCGGTCCGAGACCCTGCTGGTCACCCTGGCCGCGGTCAAGCTCGGTGCGGCCGCCGGCATGCTCAACATCAACCAGCGCGGCGAGGTGCTCGAACACAGCCTGTCGCTGCTCGACAGCGCCGTCCTCGTGATCGGCGAGGAGTGCGAGGAGGCCGCCGACTCCCTCGGCGGCGAACCGCAGGCCCGCACCGTGCTGCGCTTCGACGATCTCGACACCGCCGCCCGCGACGCCGACGCGTCGAATCCCGCAGTCACCGAGGAGCTGCAAGCGTCCGAGACGGCCTACTACATCTTCACCTCCGGCACGACCGGACTGCCGAAGGCCAGCCGCATGACGCACTTCCGGTGGCTGAAGTCGATGTCGGGCCTGGGCAGCCTCGGCGTGCGCCTGCGCCGGACCGACGTCCTGTACTCCTGCCTGCCGCTCTATCACAACAACGCCCTCACGGTCGCGTTGTCCTCGGTGCTCGCCGCCGGCGCCACGCTCGGGCTCGGTCGGAAGTTCTCGGCGTCCAACTTCTGGAACGACGCGGAGCGCAACGGCGCCACGGCCTTCATCTACATCGGCGAGATCTGCCGCTACCTACTCAACCAGCCGCCGCGGGAGGACGACGCCGACCACGGGATCCGCCTGGCCGTCGGTAACGGTCTGCGCGCAGAACTGTGGGACGAGTTCACCGAACGCTTCGGCATCGACCGCGTCGCGGAGTTCTACGGCGCGAGCGAATGCAACATCGCCTTCATCAACGCGCTCGACCAGAAGCGCACCGCCGGCATCTGCCCGCTGCCCTACGCCGTCGTCGAGTACGACCCCGATTCCGGGCAGGCACGTCGCGGCGACGACGGCCGGTTGAAGAAGGTCGGCAAGGGCGAGGTCGGACTGCTCCTCGCGAAGGTCACCTCCCGCGCACCCTTCGACGGGTACACCGATCCCGAGGCCACCGAGAAGAAGCTGCTCCGCGACGCGTTCTCCGACGGCGACGTCTGGTTCGACACCGGCGACCTCGTCCGCAACCAGGGCTGGATGCACGTCGCGTTCGTCGACCGGCTCGGCGACACCTTCCGGTGGAAGGGCGAGAACGTGGCGACCACGCAGGTCGAGGCCGCGGTGTCGTCGCACGAGACGATCGCCGAGGCCGTCGTCTACGGCGTCGAGGTCGACGGGGCCGACGGCCGCGCCGGGATGGCCGCGATCACCTTGAAGGAGGGCTCCGAGCTCGACGGAGCGGCACTCGCGAAGTCGCTGCACGACGCGTTGCCGGACTACGCGGTCCCGCTGTTCGTCCGCATCGTCGACGAGCTCGAGTACACGACGACCTTCAAGAGCAGGAAGGTCGATCTGCGCAAGCAGGGCTACAGCGAGACCGGTGAGGACGAGCTGTACGTCCTCGCGAGTCGCAGCGAGGGTTACCGGCCGATCTTCGACGGCTTCGTCGACGGCGTCGCGCGGGGAGAATTGCCCGGTCGCTGAGCATGTCAGGATGGGATCATGAGCGGCCCCGCGACCGATGTCGACGAGCAGACCCCCGTGACCCGTCCCGGTCCGGCACCGTCCACCCTGTGCGGGCGCCCCGTCGCCACCGACAGGGCGCTCGTCATGGCGATCGTCAACCGCACCCCGGACTCGTTCTACGACCGGGGAGCGACCTTCGAGGACGACGCGGCGCTCGAGGCCGTCGACCGTGCGGTGGCCGAGGGTGCCGACCTCGTCGACATCGGCGGGGTGAAGGCCGGGCCGGGTGAGGTCGTCGACAGCGACGAGGAGATCCGGCGCGTCGTGCCGTTCGTCGCCGCGATCCGCGAGCGCTATCCGGATGTGCTCATCAGCGTCGACACCTGGCGCAGCGAGGTCGCGCGTCGCGCTGTGGGCGAGGGTGCCGATCTGATCAACGACACGTGGGCCGGTGCCGATCCCGAGCTCGTCGCGGTCGCCGCGGAACTCGGGGCCGGTATCGTCTGCTCCCACACCGGCGGCGCCGTCCCGCGCACCCGCCCGCACCGTGTGCGGTACACCGACGTCGTCGGGGAGGTGGTGGCAGAGGTCGTCGCGGCTGCGGATGCCGCCGCCCGCGCCGGCGTCGCGAGCGACTCGATCCTCATCGACCCGACCCACGATTTCGGAAAGAACACCCATCACGGACTCGCTCTGTTGCGGCACGTGGACGTTCTTGTAAAAACCGGGTGGCCTGTGCTTATGGCGCTGAGCAACAAGGACTTCGTGGGGGAGACTCTGGGAGTCGAACTCGCCGACCGGTTGGAGGGCACATTGGCAGCGACAGCTCTGGCGGCAGCGGCCGGCGCACGAATGTTCCGGGTACACGAGGTGGCAGCCACACGTCGGGTGGTCGACATGGTCGCGGCGATCGCGGGCACACGCCCGCCGGCGCGCACGGTGAGGGGGTTGGCATGAGTGCACCTGCACGCACGTGGAACGAGGTCAACAGCTGGGATCGGCCCGCCTGGTCGATCGACGAACTGATCGCGGCCAAGGCCGGCCGCACGGTGACCGTGGTGCTGCCCGCTCTCAACGAGGAGGAAACCGTCGCGGGTGTGATCGACACGATCCACCCGCTGCTCGGTGGTCTCGTGGACGAACTGGTGGTCCTCGATTCGGGTTCCACCGACGAGACCGCCACCCGGGCGCGGGCGGCGGGCGCCCGCGTCATGTCCCGGGAGGAAGCGGTGCCGGGCATCGAACCGGTCCCCGGCAAGGGGGAGGTGCTGTGGCGGTCGCTCGCGGCGACCTCCGGCGACATCATCGCCTTCGTCGACTCCGATCTGATCGATCCCGATCCGGCCTTCGTGCCGAAACTGCTCGGACCCCTGCTGCTCGGCGACGGTGTGCACCTCGTCAAGGGGTACTACCGGCGGCCGCTGCGCACCGGTGGGGGCGAGGACGCCCACGGCGGTGGCCGCGTCACCGAGCTCGTCGCACGGCCGCTGCTCGCGGCACTGCGACCGGAGCTGACCTGCGTGCTGCAACCGCTCGGCGGTGAGTACGCGGGGACGCGGGAACTGCTCGAGTCGGTCCCGTTCGCACCCGGTTACGGGGTGGAGATCGGGTTGCTGCTCGACACCTACGACCGGTTCGGTCTCCACGCGATCGCGCAGGTCAACCTCGGGGTCCGCAAGCACCGCAACCGGCCGCTGTCCGAACTCGGGGCGATGTCCCGGCAGATCGTGGGCACGATGCTCGCGCGCTGCGGGATCCCCGATTCGGGTGCGCCGCTCACCCAGTTCCTGGTGGAGGGCGATGCGTTCGTGCCGTTCGACACCTCCGTCGATCTCACCGACCGCCCCCCGATGGTGACGGTCACCGGCTGACCCGACCGTCCGGCACCGGTCCCGGCCGGTGTCGGCCGCTCGTGCCAAGATCGGAGCATGCTCACGGTTCTGCTGTACGTGCTCGTGATGGCGGGCGTCGCCGCGGTGCTGTTCTTCGTCGCGAGCGCCGTCTTCGGCCGGGGCGAGACGTTGGCGCCGCTGCCTCCGGGCACCACCGTCACGGTGTTACCGGCCACCGACGTCACCGGCACCGACATCCGCGACCTGCGGTTCCAACAGACCGTGCGGGGTTACAAGATGAGCGAGGTCGACTGGGCGCTCGACCGTCTCGCCCGCGAGGTCGACGATCTGCGGGTCCGCCTCGCCGACGCCGAGGCCCGCGCAGAGGAGCCGTCGGTCGACGGCACCGGAAAGGGCGGCGGGGCAGAAGACGTCGGAGCAGCCGACGTCGGAGCAGCCGACGTCGATGGGGAGAACGTCGCCGAACGGGCTTCGTCGGAGTCGACGGGGGAGTCACGATGACGGCAGACGGGCAGGGGCCAGTGGGCGATACCGACGACCGCGTGCGGTGCCCGTGGGCCGTCGACGGTCCCGGTTCGTCGCTCTACCGCGACTATCACGACTACGAGTGGGGCCGGCCGCTCCACGGCCGCGACGAGATGTTCGAGCGGCTCTCCCTCGAGGCATTCCAGTCGGGACTGTCGTGGCTGACGATCCTGCGCAAGCGGGAGGCCTTCCGCGCGGCTTTCCACGGCTTCGACGTCGAGGCGGTCGCCCGCTTCACGGAGGCCGACGTCGAGAGGTTGCTCGCCGACTCCGGCATCGTGCGCAACCGCCGCAAGATCGAGGCGGTGATCGCCAACGCGCGGGCCGTGCTCGAACTGCCCACCGATCTCGACGAGCTGCTGTGGTCGTTCGCACCGCCGCGACGCGCGCGACGTTCGGTAACGGTCGAGGAGATTCCGGCGGTGACGCCGGAGTCCACGGCGATGGCCCGTGAGCTGAAGCGCCACGGCTTCCGTTTTGTGGGCCCTACCACTGCGTATGCGCTGATGCAGGCTACCGGAATGGTCGACGATCACCTCGAATCGTGCTGGGTGTCACTCGACTCGTAGAACCCGGAGGAGTGTCTTACCCAGGAGTCAGCTACGCGCACGTATTCCGGATAGGGAAGAATGAGAAGGTGCGCGTCGCCGCGACCGGCGATGCAACCACACGGTAACCCACGCGCCCGGCGGTCGGGTGCAGATTTGGAGGGAGCAGAGGATGGCGGCCATGAAGCCCCGGACCGGGGACGGTCCCCTCGAAGCAACCAAAGAGGGACGAGGAATCGTCATGAGGGTTCCACTCGAGGGCGGCGGACGTCTGGTCGTCGAGCTCACGCCGGAAGAGGCTGCGGCACTCGGCGACGAACTCAAGAGTGTCACCAGCTGATCGGCCCCTCTCAGGGCACTCCGGGCCCCGCGCTCCTCGGCGCGCGGGGCCCGGTGTCGTCCTGAGAACACGCTCGGAGGCGCGATGCTCGCCGACGTGATCGATCTTCTCGCGTGCCCTCACTGCGAGTCCGCGCTCGACCTCGACGACAACGTCGTGGTGTGCGATCGCGGGCACAGCTTCGACGTCGCCCGCCAGGGCTACGTGTCGCTGCTCGCCGGCGGTTCGACGCCGTTCACCGGCGACACCGCCGACATGATCGCGGCCCGCGCCGACTTCCTCGGTGCCGGGCACTACGACCCGATCCGGCGCGCGGTGGCCGACGCATGCGTCGACACCGCCGATACGGTGGACACCGATGCAGTGGTCACAGCCGCCGACGCTGCGATCCTCGAGGTCGGGGCCGGTACGGGGCAGTACCTCGCGTCCGTGCTCGACGCCCTGCCGGCGGCGCGCGGCATCGGGCTCGACGTCTCCAAGCCCGCGGTGCGGCGCATCGCCCGCAGTCATCCCCGGACCGGAGCGATCCTCGCCGATGCGTGGCAACGACTGCCCGTGAAGTCGGCGTCGCTCACCCACGTGCTGTCGGTGTTCGCGCCCCGCAACGCCGCCGAGAGTCATCGCGTGCTCGTCCCCGGAGGCACGCTCGTCGTCGCCACGCCCACCTCGGAGCATCTGCGCGAACTGGTCGCGTTACCCGGCATGGTGAGTGTGGACGACCGGAAGACGGAGCGGCTCTCGTCCGCGCTGTCGGGACGTTTCGAGCAGACGGGACGGACGGACGTGCGTTTCACGGCCGCACTCCCGCGCGACGTGCTCGGTCTCGTCGCGGGGATGGGACCGTCCGCCCATCATGTGACGTCCGACCGGCGTGCGGAGTTGCTGGCCTCCCTGCCCGACCCGTTCGACGTGACGGTCTCGGTCACCGTCACTTCGTGGCGACGGATCGAGACGGCCGACGAACCTAGCGCGCCGTGAGCACCTGCTGGTAGACGGCGACGGTCTGGCGGGCGATCTGCGCCCACGAGAACTCGCTGACGGCGCGGTCGCGTCCGGCCCGGCCCCACCGGGCGGCACGGTCGCGATCGCGCGCGACGTCGTCGATCGCATCGGCGAGCGCACGCTCGTAGGTCTCGGTGTCGAACGCGTCGTAGTGCACCAGTCGCCCGGTGATCCCGTCCTGCACGACCTCCGGGATGCCTCCCACGTCGGACGCCACCACGGCGGTCTCGCAGGCCATCGCCTCGAGGTTGACGATCCCCAGCGGCTCGTACACCGACGGACAGACGAAAACCGTCGCCGCCGAGAGCAGTTCGCGGACCGATTCGGTGGGCAGCATCTCGCGTACCCAGTGCACCCCGTCGCGGGCGTCCTGCAGGGCGGTCACCGCCCGTTCGGTCTCCGCGGTGATCTCGGGGGTGTCGGGCGCGCCGGCACACAGGACGAGCTGGATGTCGGGGTCGAGATGGTGCGCTGCGGCGATCAGATGCCCGACGCCCTTCTGCCGGGTGATGCGGCCGACGAACACGACGATCGGACGATCAGGATCGAGACCGATGCGGGTGACGACGGACTCGTGGCCGGGCTCGGCCGGACCCGGATGCCAGACGGTGGTGTCGATCCCGTTGCGTACCACGTGGACCCGAGCGGGATCGACGAAGGGATAGGCGTCGAGCACATCGAGGCGCATCCCGTCGCTGACCGCGATGATCGCGTCGGCGTACCGGACGGCGTTGCGCTCGGACCAGGAGGAGATGCGGTAACCGCCGCCGAGCTGCTCGGCCTTCCACGGCCGTCGCGGCTCGAGGGAGTGCGCGGTGAGGATGTGCGGGACGTCGTGGAGTTCGGCGGCCAGATGACCGGCCAGCCCGGTGTACCAGGTGTGCGAGTGCACCACGTCGACTCCGGCCGCGGCGTGCGCCATGCGCAACCCGGCCGACAGGGTCGTCAGGGCGGGATTGGCATCGCGCAGTGCCGGGTCGGGGGAGTGCACGAACGCGGTATCGCGCGGTGCGCCCGTGCAGTGCACGTCGACCTCGACCAGTCGACGCAGTTGTTCGACGAGTTCGGTGACGTGGACCCCGGCCCCGCCGTACACCTCAGGCGGATATTCCCGCGTCATCATTGCCACCCTCACCGCCTCAAAGTAGCGGGCCGCGCAGGTTCCGGCCACCCGGCCCCGACACTCCGAAGGGCGTCGAGATCGCGCTTCGCTGGCGGCGGCCTGGGTCGGGGGATAGGTTGAAGCGTGTGAGGAGCCAGCCCCATGTGCTTGGAATCGTTCTCGCCGGCGGCGAGGGCAAACGTCTGTATCCGCTGACCGCGGACAGAGCCAAGCCGGCAGTGCCGTTCGGGGGCGCATACCGCCTCATCGATTTCGTGCTCAGCAATCTCGTGAATGCCGGTTACCTGCGCATCTGCGTTCTCACGCAGTACAAGTCGCACTCCCTCGACCGGCACATCTCGCAGACCTGGCGCCTGTCCGGCTTCACCGGTGAGTACATCACCCCGGTGCCGGCCCAGCAGCGGCTCGGTCCACGCTGGTACACCGGCAGCGCCGACGCGATCCTGCAGTCGCTCAACCTGGTCTACGACGAGGATCCCGAGTACATCGTGGTCTTCGGCGCCGACCACGTGTACCGGATGGACCCCGAGCAGATGGTGCGCCAGCACATCGAGTCGGGCGCCGGTGTCACGGTCGCCGGTATCCGCGTCCCGCGCAGCGAGGCATTCGCGTTCGGCTGCATCGACAGCGACGAGAGCGGCAGGATCACCCAGTTCCTCGAGAAGCCTGCTCATCCGCCCGGGACACCCGACGACCCCAACGTCACGTTCGCGTCCATGGGTAACTACGTCTTCACCACGAAGGTCCTCGTCGAGGCGCTGCGGGCCGACTCGGAGAATCCCGACTCCGACCACGACATGGGTGGCGACATCATCCCCGCGCTCGTCGAGCAGGGCGAGGCCCACGTCTACGACTTCAACGACAACGTCGTCCCGGGCGCGACCGAACGCGATCGTGCCTACTGGCGCGACGTCGGTACGCTCGACGCCTTCTACGACGCCCACATGGACCTCGTGTCGGTCCACCCGATCTTCAATCTCTACAACCGGCGCTGGCCCATCCGCGGTGCCGCCGAGAACCTGCCGCCCGCGAAGTTCGTGCAGGGCGGTCTGGCGCAGGAGTCGATCGTCGGCGCCGGCAGCATCCTGTCGGCCGCCACGGTCCGCAACTCGGTGCTCAGCTCGAACGTCATGGTCGACGACGGCGCGACCGTCGAGGGCAGCGTGCTCATGCCCGGTGTGCGCATCGGCAAGGGTGCGGTCGTGCGACGAGCGATCCTCGACAAGAACGTCGTCGTCGGCGACGGCGAGATCATCGGCGTCGACCTCGAGCGCGACCGTCAGCGGTTCGCGGTGAGCAACGGCGGTGTCGTCGCCATCGGCAAGGGCATCTGGATCTGAGAGCGTGCTGCCCGCCCCGGAGGCGTGCCGCGCGGATCAGCTGAGGCGCACCGCGCAGAGCAGGCCGTCGCCGAGCGGCAGGACCACCGGAGCGAGCCGCTCGTCGTCGGACACCGCGCGGGTCGCCTCGCGCACCGCGAGCACCGTCGCGTCGCGGGCAGCGGGGTCGGCGACGCGTCCGTCGAGCAGGGCGTTGTGCAGCACGATCACTCCACCCGGCCGGAGCAGACGCACCCCTTCGCGCACGAAGTGCGGATGGTCGGCCGGGGTCGCATCGACGAAGACCATGTCGTAGCCGGAGTCGGCGAGTCGCGGCAGCACATCCAGCGCGCGGCCGTTGATGAGCCGGGTGCGCGACGCCACGACACCCGCCTCGCGGAAGGCGATCTTCGCGGCCCGCTGATGCTCCGGCTCGCTGTCGATGGTGGTGAGCACGCCGTCCTCGCGGAGGCCGTGCAGCAACCACAGTCCGCTCACACCCGCACCGGTCCCGATCTCCACTACCGTCCTGGCGTCGAGCATGCGGGCGAACATCGCGAGGGCGGCTCCGACGGAGGGGGACACCGGGTCGGCGCCCAGATCTTCGGCACGGTCACGCGCCGCGGCGAGCTCGTCGTCCTCGACGACGATGTTCTCGGCGTGGGTCAGGATGCGATCGGCGTTGGTCTGCACCCCACTGAGGCTATCCTCGGCGATTCGTTCGCGCAGGCAGGCGCGCACGGAGTGGTGCCGCCAGTTGTGTGATTTAGACGGATGAACACGCCCGAACCGGTTTTCTCAGGGACGTTTCAGGTTACTCATACGGCGGCCACATCGCCGCGAGGAAAACTGACAATCGACGAACCGGACGATCGCACCGGTTCACGACTTCGAGGACGCACCGCTCTCGGGGAACGTTCCTGTGAAGGAATATTTCCTGCAGGTCGAGTGTTGTAGGCCCCGAAGCCAGTACCACTGCGGTCCCGACGAGGAGGATCCACCGATCCACATGACCCGAGCCCACACTGTTCCCGAGAACGACGCCTCGGCGCTCGACGCTGCCCTCGAGGCGGACCTGAGCGGCACCGCGGCGTTCGACGCCACCGGGGACCGCGCGGCCATGCCGTCGTGGGACGAACTCGTTCGTGAGCACGGCGACCGCGTCTACCGCCTCGCCTACCGTCTTTCCGGCAACGCCCAGGACGCCGAGGATCTCACGCAGGAGACCTTCATCCGCGTCTTCCGGTCGTTGCAGAACTACCAGCCCGGCACTTTCGAGGGTTGGTTGCATCGCATCACCACGAACCTCTTCCTGGACATGGTGCGCCGCCGGAACCGCATCCGGATGGAAGCGCTCCCGGAGGACTACGATCGTGTACCGGCCGCAGGGCCGAACCCCGAGGAGATCTACCACGACGCGCGTCTCGGCGCCGACCTGCAGTCCGCTCTGGACTCGCTCGGACCCGAGTACCGTGCCGCGGTGGTGCTCTGTGACATCGAAGGTCTGTCCTATGAGGAGATCGGTGCCACACTGGGGGTGAAACTCGGTACGGTGCGTAGTCGTATCCACCGAGGCCGCCAGGCACTCCGCGAGTACCTGCGCGAGCATGGAAAGGTCGAAAACGGTCGCGTCGATGCGGGGTAGCCGCCGGGAGGTAGTGATGACGATGGTGCAACCACCTCGCAGGTTCGGCTCCACGGAACATCTCGCCAGCGAGGCAGTTGCCGCATTCGTCGACGGCGAACTGCGCATGGCGGCCTACATGCGGGCCGCCCAGCATCTGTCGATGTGTCCGGAGTGTGCCGCCGAGGTCGAAGCCCAGCAGCAGGCCCGCCACGCATTGCGGTCCGCTGCCGATCACGTACCGCGTATGCCGAGCTCGCTACTCGGGACGCTCAGCAACATCCCGTCCCACCTGTGCGACCCGACCCCGCGCCCTCAGGCGGAGGAAGGCTTCGCCGCGCGCCGCTGGTCCATTCTCCGGCGCCGGTGACCGGACGGGCGGTAACAGGTGATCCGATGCCATCGGTGATACTGGGCTGCGTGACGGACCTAGACGGGGGAGACGGGCACGCGTGACGGCCGAATCTGCGCAGCACACCGGACGACGGGCCGGCGACGATCCTCGTCGCGACGACGAGCTGCCCCATGCCTCGTCGGGTAAGGACTCCTCGGGCGGAGGCTCGTCCGGCAGAGGCTCGTCCAGCACCGCCTCGTCGGGTCTGCCCGACGGAGCGATCACGCGCCCCGACGACGCTCCCCGTCTCGAACCGCGGCCCGTCTACCGGCCCACCGTCGACCCGACATCGGCCCGTGTCTTCGGGCGCCCGGCCGGCGCCGAGGGATCGTTCGACTCCTCGGCCCATCCCCGCATCGTCGACCCGCGCGTCCAACAGGCACCTCCGACCGATGCGATCCTGGCCGAGGCCTACGGGCGGCCGTCCGACGCCGACGAGACGCTCCAGCGTCCCCCTTCGCAGCCCGCGGCCGAGACCGAGGACGACACCGAACCCGATCCCTGGCGCGACCCCGACTCAGCGGTGCGGCTCGGTCCGCCCCTGGCAGGGCAGACCGAGGAGAAGGAACTTCCCCCGGCTCCCGGACTGACCCTTCGTGAGGTGTTGTTCGACCGCCGCGTCCAGCCGCGCGCACTCGCAACCCTGGCCGCGGTGGCCGTCGTGATCGGAATGGTCGGCGGACTCGTCGTGGCACTGGCGACCGCCGACAACGGCTCGCTGACCAGTCGCGGAGTGACGCTGAGCCAGTCGGGTCCCGACGAGGAACTGCCCACCGGCGCGGTCGCGCGGGTCGCCGACACCGTGCTGCCCGCGGTCGTCTCCATCCAGACCACCGTCGGCGGCGACGCCGGCACCGGCTCGGGTGTGGTCATCGACGGCGCCGGTTACATCGTCACCAACAACCACGTCATCTCCATGGCCGCCGGCAATCCCGACGCGAAGGTGCAGGTCACCTTCGACGACGGTACGAAGGTGCCCGCATCGATCGTCGGACGCGACATCAAGACCGACCTGGCCGTGCTCGCCGTCGAGGACGTCGACAACCTGGTCGTCGCCGAACTGGGCCGATCCGAGGACGTCCAGGTGGGCGAGGACGTCGTCGCGGTCGGTTCGCCGCTCGGCCTGAGCAAGACCGTCACCCGCGGCATCGTCAGTGCGCTCCACCGGCCCATGCGGCTGAGCGGACAGGGCACCGACACCGACGCGGTGATCGACGCCGTCCAGACCGACGCCTCGATCAACCCCGGCAACTCCGGCGGCCCCCTCATCGACATGGAGGGACGCGTGATCGGCATCAATTCCGCGATCAAGTCGGAGACCGGCGGTTCGGTGGGTCTGGGCTTCGCGATCCCCATCGACGACGTCACCGAGGTGGCGCAGGAACTGATCCGCACCGGTGAGATGCAGCACCCGGACATCGGCGTGAACGCGCGCTCGGTCGTCAACGACGTCGTGAGCGGCGCGGAGGTCGCCAACGTCCGTCAGGACAGCCCCGCCCAGCGCGCCGGCATCGTCGAGGGCGACGTCATCGTCAAGGTCGGCGACCGCGAGGTCACCAGCGCCGACGAGCTCGTCGTCGCGGTCCAGCAGCAGGAGATCGACGAGCCGGTCACCGTCCAGCTCGTGCGCAACGGCCGCCTCGTCGACGTCGAGGTCACCCCCGTCTCCGACTGACCCATCGCCGTCGAGTTGTGTGACCTTCCCCGTAGGTGATGCGATCCGGACGCGACCACGTACCCTGGATGCGTGTTCGGCAACATCGGTTGGGGCGAGTTCCTGGTACTCATCGTGGCGGCCCTCGTGGTTCTCGGCCCGGAGCGCCTGCCCGGCGCCGTCTCGTGGGTGGCCAAGTCGCTGCGTCAGGTACGCGACTACGCCACGGGTGCGCGCGACCAGCTCAAGCAGGAACTCGGGCCGGAGTTCGACGACCTGCGGCAACCGCTGTCGGAGCTGAACCAGTTGCGCGGCATGACACCGCGGGCAGTGATCACGAAGCATCTGCTCGACGGCGACGACTCGCTCCTCACCGGCAATTTCGACAAGCCGTCCTCGGCGGTCCCGGGAACGCCCACCAACGGCGCGGCCCGACCGAACCTGTCGAAGCCGCTCGCGCCGGACGAGAAGCCCCCGATCGACCCCGACGCCACCTGACAGCTTTCATACGACCGAGCCCCCGCCGTGAAGCACGGCGGGGGCTCGGTCGATGTCGGGTCCTTACAGATGGCGCGTGGTGTCGATTCCCAGCGACATGCCGGCCAGTCCGCGCTTGCGCACCGCGAGCTTGTCGGAGACCTCCTTGAGCGCCACCGCGGGCGCCGAGTCGGGCGCCGCGAGGACGATCGGAGTTCCGGCGTCGCCGGCCTCGCGCACGGCCGGGTCGAGCGGGATCTGGCCGAGCAGCGGCACCGTCGCACCCACTGCGCGGGTGAGACGTTCGGCGACTGCCTGACCGCCGCCGCTGCCGAAGACGTCCATGCGGGTGCCGTCGGGCAGCTCGAGCCACGACATGTTCTCCACGACGCCGGCGATACGCTGACGTGTCTGCAGCGCGATCGAACCGGCACGCTCGGCGACCTCGGCGGCGGCCTGCTGCGGCGTCGTCACGACGAGGATCTCGGCGTTGGGGATCAGCTGCGCCACCGAGATGGCGACGTCGCCCGTGCCGGGCGGCAGGTCGAGGAGCAGGACGTCGAGGTCGCCCCAGAAGACGTCGGCGAGGAACTGCTGCAGCGCGCGGTGCAGCATCGGGCCGCGCCACACCACCGGGGTGTTGCCCTCGGTGAACTGGGCGATGGAGATCATCTTCACGTCGTGCGCGACCGGCGGCATGATCATCCGCTCGACCTGCGTGGGCTTCGCGGAGGTGCCGAGCATGCGGGGGATCGAGTGACCGTAGATGTCGGCGTCGAGCACACCCACCGACAGTCCGCGCGAGGCCATGGCCGCGGCGAGGTTGACGGTGACCGACGACTTGCCGACACCGCCCTTGCCGGAGGCGACCGCGTAGACGCGTGTCAGCGATCCGGGCTGGGCGAACGGGATGACGGGCTCGGTGGAGTCGCCGCGCAGCGACTTGCGGAGCTCGGTGCGCTGTTCGTCGTTCATCACGTCGAGGGTCACTCGCACGTCGCCCACGCCTGCGACGTCGGCGACGGCCTTGGTGACGCGATCCGAGATCTCGGTGCGCATGGGGCACCCGGCGGTGGTCAGGTAGATGGCGACGTCGACACTGCTGTCGGCGCCGATCTCGATGCTCTTGACCATTCCGAGATCGGTGATGGGCTTGCGGATCTCCGGGTCCTGGACCCGTGCGAGCGCACTGCGGACGTCGGACTCACTGACTGCCATGACGCCCATGGTAGGCGGCGGGCCACTCGCGACCGGATACGGGTCGACGGTGACCCGGCAACCCTTCCGATCCCTAGTGGATACGGGGGAGATCCGCGGGGCTCGGGTCGATTCCGGTGGAGTACGCCGTCGACCAGGCGAGCACGTTCGCCACGTAGGCCATCGAGTTGTTGTAGCGGTGGATCGCCTTCGTCGAGTGCGCGATGTTGCGCATGTCGAGGCCACCGTCGCACAGGTACTTCGCGGTGGTGAGCGTCGAGTCGTACAGGTTCTGGGGATCGGCGACACCGTCGCCGTTGCCGTCGCCCGCGTACTGGTTCCACGTGGTGGGTATGAACTGCATCGGCCCGACAGCGCGGTCGTAGACGGGGTCGCCGTCGAGGACGCCGCCGTCGGTGTCGTGGATGACGGCCTGACCGGGCAGGCTGCCGTCGAGCGGCAGTCCGATGACGGGGTCGAACAGGTTGCCCTTGTCGTCGGCGCGACCACCGTTGGCGTGTCCGGACTCGACGCGGCCGATGCCGGCGAGGAGCGTCCAGTGCATGCCGCAAGCGGGATTCTTCTCGGCGAGGATGCGCTCGGCGTTGCGGTAGGCGGCGTAGTTGATGCCGGGGATGCCGAGGGGGCCCTCGTGAAGGACCTCGGGCTCGGGTTCGGGCTCGGGGGCGGCCTTGAAGGTGCGCACGGGTGCCGGTTCGGGCTCGAGCATGATCGTCTGCACGGCGGCGACCGCTTCGGGAATCGCGTTCGCGAGGTCGGCCGTGTCGGTCGACGACGCCGTCGGCTCGGTCTCGTGGTGAGCTGCACCCATCAGCGATCGCGGCGACGCACCCGCGGTGGTCGCGGCTGCGGCGACCAGTCCGACCGGAACGAGTCCGGTCATCGCGATGACGGAATTTCGCCGAAGCTTCGAATCCGACGGTTTGGCGTGGCGGCCCAATGGATAACCCTCCCTCGGGTGCCTCGGAACGAGACACCTTCGTTACGTGCGGGGCCGAGGCTACAGCATTCGATGCCTTTCCGTTACTCAAACGTGATGTAACGCGGGCGCATGCGCACGCCCGTGCCCGATCCGTGCTGGTCCGGAGGGCCGGGTGGGGTGAAAGAAAAAGATGACGACACGCGTGTCGCGCGTGTCGTCATCTCGCTCGTGTGGCGGGAGTTATTCGCAGAAGGCGGGCACCAGACAGGGGAGCGGGGGCAACTCCGGCATCGCGGGTGGAGCCGGGGCCGCCTCGTCGGGCGAGGGCTCGGCGGGCGCCTGCTCGGCCGGAGACTCGGCCGTCGTGGGCGTTGCGGCCGGAGCGGGCTCGGTGACCGCCGGAGCCGGCGCAGGGGCCGCGACATCCGCGGCGTTCGGAACCGGTCGCGCCGGGACCGGAGCGAGATCGGCGGGAGCCACCTCGGCCGCCTTCCCGTAGGCACCCGACCAGCTCCGGACGTTCGCCAGGTAGTCCGGGGACGGATCGAACGACGCCACCGCCCGTGCCTCACCGTCGGGCTCGCGCAGGTTCCCCCCGTCGGCGCACATCCGGGCACCGGCAGCCAGGGTCGCGTCGAAGATGTTCTGCGGATCGGCGGTGCCGTCCGCGTTGCCGTCGGCGGAGTACTGCTCCCACACCGCAGGGGCCAGGCGCATCGGCCCGAGCAGCCCTTCCGGGGTGACGACCGGCGTGGTCAGCGTGCCCAGGATGTCGGTGCGTCCCCCGTCCGCATGCCCGGAATTCAAGCGCCCGACGGCCGCGAGCAGATTCCACGGCAGGCCGCACTCGGGAGAGTCGATGGCCAGCTGCATCTCGGCCGCGCGATAGGCATAGAAGACGAGTTCGGGGATCGCGAGCGGCCCGTCGCCGAGAACCCCCGCACCTCCTGCCGGGGCCAGGGCCTCGGGCGGAAGCTGGGCGAGCGGGTCGCTCGGGCTGCGCAGCGGCTGGGCCTCGCGCACCTCGCCGGGAAGCACGCCCACCGCCGGGGCCGCGCTCGGTTCGGTCTCGGCGGACGTCGTCTCGGCCACCACCGTCGCCGACGACGCGGTCGCCGCGAGTCCGGCAGCGACGATCACCGGCATCGCCAACGCGACCCTCCACCGCACGCGATCACCCTCCTCCGGTCGTCCGTCCGACTGCTGTGACGAAGGTTACAGAAGGATGTCGGGTTGTGTGCAACCGGGCGTGCCGGACAACAGGACGTCGGGGCACTCCGTCGGTGGCGAGGCGCGATCAGCGACGGGGCGCGCGAGTACGCGGAGGACCGACATCGTCCTCGTTCTCGTCCTCGACCAGCAGGGCGCGCAGGTCGTCGAGTTCGCGACGCAGATAGTCGCGGGTCGCGACCTCGCCCACCGCGAGTCGCAGGGCCGCGAGTTCGCGTGCCAGGAACTCGGTGTCCGCCTTCGTCTGCTCGGCGCGGGCGCGGTCCTCCTCGAGCGACACGCGGTCGCGGTTCTCCTGCCGGTTCTGCGCCAGCAGGATCAACGGCGCGGCATAGGCGGCCTGCGTCGAGAAGGCCAGGTTGAGAAGGATGAAGGGATAGGGATCCCACTGCAGTCCGACCGCGGTGATGTTGAGGGCGATCCACACGATGACGACGATCGTCTGGATGGCGAGATAGCGGCCCGTTCCGAGGAACCGGGCGATCGACTCGCTGACCCGGCCGACCGCCTCGGCGTCGAAGTTGAACCGGAACCTCGACGACTGGGGTGTCTCGAGGCGCGAGCGGCCCTGCGTGCTGCGGTCACTCATCCTCGATGTCCTCCTCGCGCCAGTCCTCCGGCAACAGATGGTCGAGCACGTCGTCGACGCTCACCGCGCCGAGCAGGTGCCCCTCGTCGTCCACCACCGGACCGCAGACCAGGTTGTACGTCGCGAAGTACCGGGTGACGGTGGTCAGGGCGTCGTCGGGGGCCAGGCGCGGCAGGTCGTCGTCGACGACCCCTCCCACCAGGCTTGCGGGCGGTTCCCGGAGCAATCGTTGCAGATGGACGCAGCCGAGGTACTTGCCGGTGGGCGTCGCTGTCGGCGGCCGCACGACGAAGACCATCGACGCCAGGGCCGGACTCAGATCCGGATTGCGGGCGCGGGCGAGCGCTTCGGCCACTGTGGTGGCCGGCGTCAGCACCACCGGCTCGGGGGTCATCAGACCACCGGCGGTGTCGGGGGAGTGCTCGAGCAGGCGGCGCACCGGCTCGGAATCCTCGGGGTCCATGCGTTGCAGGAACGACTCGGCGTCCGTGGCCGGCAGCTCGCCGAGGAGGTCGGCGACGTCGTCGGGGTCCATCGCCTCGAGCACCGCGACGGCCCGGTCGAGACCGAGCTGGGTGAGCAGGTCGGTCTGATCGTCGGAGGGCAGCTCCTGCACGATGTCGGCGAGACGTTCGTCGTCGAGCGCCGCGGCGACCTCGGTGCGTCTCTTGATCGGCAGGTCGCGCAGGGCGTTCGCGACGTCCGGCGGGCGCATGTCCTCGAACTGCAGGAGCAACTGCGCGACACCCTGTCCGGGCATCGACAGCGCCTGCTGGGTGAGTCCGTGCACGTGCGGCCATTCCACGATGTGGATGGGGGAGCGGCGCGCGAGCCGGCCGCGATGGCGACGCACCGCGACCCGGGCGACGACCCAGTCGCGGGTGCGCATGAGCTCGAGCCCCAGATCCACCACGACGGCGTCGACACCCATCAGGTCCGGCAGTTCCGGGTCGTCGACGCGCACCCGCGAATCGAGGACCTGGCCGAGGGCGAGCACTTCCGAGGGTCGTTGCGTGAACCGACGCAGACTCACGTTGCCGGTGACGAGGGTGACCGCGCCGGGTTCGATCGCGGTCACGCGCAGCATCGGGACGAAGATCCGTTTGCGGGTGGGCAGTTCGACGACGAGCCCCAGCGCACGAGGAGGCTGACGCCCGATCCGTATGGTCAGCACGACATCGCGGACGCGGCCGATGGACTCGCCGTCGGGGCCGAGAACGACCAGTCCGGCCAGCCGCGCGACGAAGACCTTGCTCACTGCTGCCATGATTGCCAGGCTAGAGCGTGCCCGCGCTGTTCCCGGAACTCGGAGGTCTGGTCAGGTCATGTCGTTTTCGTTCAGGCCCCGGAGGTCGGTACTCGCGGTTCCCGGCAGCAGCCGGAAGATGATCGACAAGGCCAAGGGCCTTCCCGCCGACGAGATCTTCCTCGATCTCGAGGACGCCGTGTCGCCGCTGGCCAAGGAACAGGCCCGCAGCACCATCGTCGAAGCTCTGAACGAGGACGGCTGGGGCGACCAGATCAAGGTCGTGCGCGTCAACGACTGGACCACGGACGCGACCTATCTGGACGTCGCGACGGTCGTCGGTGGTGCCGGCGCGAATCTCGACGCGATCCTGCTGCCGAAGGTGCCCGACGCGAGCCACGTGAAGGCGCTCGACCTGCTCCTCACGCAGGTCGAGAAAGCCCACGGTCTCGAGGTGGGACGGATCGGTATCGAACCGCAGATCGAGAACGCCATCGGGTTGACGAACATCAACGAGATCGCGACGGCGAGCCCGCGCGTGCAGACGCTCGTGTTCGGTCCCGCAGACTTCATGGCGAGCATCAACATGCGCACCCTCGTCGTCGGTGAGCAGCCCGAGGGTTACGACGTCGGCGACGCCTACCACCACATCCTCATGACGATCCTCATGGCCGCGCGCGCCCACGGACTGCAGGCCATCGACGGTCCGTACCTCCAGATCCGCGACGTCGACGCCTTCCGCCGGTCGGCGCAGCGCACCGCCGCCCTGGGCTTCGACGGCAAGTGGGTGCTGCACCCGAGCCAGATCGACGCGGCCAACGAGGTCTTCAGCCCCCGGCAGGAGGACTACGACAAGGCCGAGATGATCCTCGACGCCTATGAGTGGCACACCTCTGCCGAGGGCGGCGCCCGCGGTGCCGCGATGCTCGGCGACGAGATGATCGACGAGGCGAGCCGGAAGATGGCCCTCGTGATCTCCGCGAAGGGGCGCGCCGCCGGACTGCAGCGCACCCAGACGTTCGAGCCGCCGGCCTCCTGACGGGAACGACCAGGAAAAAGAACATATCGGGCGAACCATCGCGGCGTGCCGGTCCCCGTCGAGGCAGAATGGAGACCGGCGCCGCGACCGTCGGCGTGCATCGCGAAGGAGCCGAAACGACATGACGAATCCCCTCGGACCCGGTCGCCAGGTACCCGGTCTGCCGACTCCTCCCACGGGCTGGCCCGTCGGTTCGTACCCGACCTACGCCGAGGCGCAACGCGCGGTCGACCACTTGGCCGATCAGAACTTCTCCGTCGAGGACGTCACCATCGTCGGTGTCGATCTCATGCAGGTCGAGCGGGTCACCGGTCGGCTCACGTGGCCGAAGGTGATCGGCGGCGGCATCGTCTCGGGTGCATGGCTCGGCGTGTTCTTCGGTCTGCTGCTCGGTATCTTCTCCACCGACTTCCTCGGCCCGCTGCTCGTCGGCCTCGTCGGCGGCATCATCTTCGGCCTCATCTCGGCGACCATCCCGTACGCCGCGACCCGCGGCCAGCGCGACTTCTCGTCCACGATGCAGCTCGTCGCCGGCCGCTACGACGTGCTGTGCCAGCCGCCCACCGCCGAGAAGGCACGCGACATCCTCGCCAAGCTCGCCATCTGATCGTCACGCGGTCGCGCGTTCGCCGAGAACGGCACTCGTCGCGACCGGCCTCGCGCCACTACTGTCGATCCCATGCCCGACCTCGATTCGGTGGCCGACGCCCTCTACGGCCTCGACCCAGGAGACTTCGTGGCGGCCCGCACCGAATTCGCGGCGCAGGCACGCGAAGCGGGCGACCGCGAGCTGACGGCGGCCATCGGCAGGCTGCGCAAACCGACGGTCGCGGCCTGGATGGTCAACCTGCTCGCCCGCGAACGGGCCGACGAACTCGCGGCGCTGCTCGACATCGGATCCGCCCTGCGCACCGCGCAACGACGACTGTCCGGCAGCGAGATGCGGAAACTGTCGGAGCAGCGACGCCGGGTGGTCGCGGCACTCGAACGCGACGCAGGACGGCTCGCCGCCGACCGCGGCCGCACAGTCTCGGAGAGCGCACTGCGCGAGGTGGGGCGCACCCTCAACGCCGCACTGTCGGATCCCGACATCGGGGAGCAGGTCCGGCAGGGTCGGCTCGACGCGATCGTCGAGTCCGACGGCTTCGGCGACCTGTCGGCGATGCCGCTCACCGTCATCCGCGGCGGGTCCGACGAGAAGGACGAGGACGACCGAACCGCAACGGACAAGGCCGGGCGCAAGAGCAGAGGCGAGCGCGGACCCACCGAGCGTGAGAAGGCGGAACAGGCGGCGCGCGACGCGGAGATCGACGAGGCCGCCGCCGCTCTCGACTCCGCGCACAGCGCGGCCGAGGAAGCGCGCGAAGCGGCGTCGGCAGCCGAACAGGAGCTGGCCCGTCACGAAGAGGAGGTCGCCGAGCTGCGGGCGAAGCTCGAACACGCCGAGCAGCAACGCACCTTCGCGCGCCGTGCCGCCACCGAGGCCAAGAAACGGGTGGTCGCCGCCGAACGGGCCGTCTCGGCCGCCGAGGCCCACCTCGCCCGGACGAAGAACTGACCCGTCAGGAGTGCGCCTCGGTCCGCGCGACGAACCTGCGCTGCCAGGGAGTCTCGACCGCACGCGGATGGTAGTGCCGCCGAACGAAGTCGACCGCCTCCTCCGGGGACAGGCCGTCGAGGACGGCGAGGCACGCCAGCGCGGTGCCGGTGCGGCCGCGTCCACGTCCGCACGCGATCTCCACCCGCTGCCGTCCCGCCCGGATCCACGCCTCGTACAGGACAGCCAGGGCCTCCTCCGGGTCGCGGGGTGTGCGGAAGTCGGGCCAGCGGATCCACCGCGACTCCCACTCGAACGGTGCTACCGGGGGACGGCCGAGGAGATACACCCCGAAGTCGGGAAACGGCTCGTCGAACACCGGTCGACGCATCCCGCGTCCCCGCACGAGTCGGCCGGAGGGCAGTTGCAGCACCCCGGTGTCTGCTGGATCCCACTCGCGTCGCACGCTGGAAACCTACCCGCCCGGGGCCGGTGTACCGAACGTCACGGCCGTTCACCCGCGCTGCAAGTTCGCGCTCGATAGTGTCGTTCCATGGGTGAGCGAACGGAACCGGAGATCAGAATTCTGGACTCGGAAGCCGAACTGCGGGAGGCGTCCGCGCTGTTCCGCACGGCGATGGTGGGCCTGCCGTCGTGGCCCGAGGTTCCCGACGGGACCGTCGGCCGCTACCTCGAGGCCGGTCGCACGTGGGGTGCCTTCCTCGACGGCATGCTCGTCGGGACCGTGGACGCCACGAGCGGAAAGCTGACCCTGCCCGGCGGCGCCCGGGTGCCGCACGCGGCGGTCACCCACATCGGTGTGCTGCCCACCCATACCCGTCGCGGCGTGATCTCCGGACTCGTGCACCGGCAGTTGAGCGACGCGCGGGACCGCGGCGAGATCCTCGCGACGCTGCGTGCTTCCGAGGCGACCATCTACGGCCGGTTCGGTTACGGCGTCGCCTCGACCTCGGTGTCCGTCGACGTCGACGTGCGTCGTGCCGCGCTGCGTCCCGACGTGCCCGAATTCGGATCGGTGCGCCTGCTGACCTATCCGGATGCGTGGGACGTGCTGGCGCAGATACATTCCCGTCATCTGCCGCCGCGTCCCGGCATGATCGACCGGTCGGAATACTGGTGGAACTCGCGCCGGTGGCGGGCCGACTCGCTCACCGATCCGATGTACGTGGCGGTGCACGGCGAGCCGGGGCAGGAGGACGGCTTCGTCCGGTACCACCCCGTCGACACGCAAGGGTGGTTCACCAGCCGCAACCGCACCGTCGTGGTCGACGACTTCTTCGCCCCCTCGCCCGGGGCGTACGCCGGCCTGATCCGGTTCCTGCTCGACCTCGATCTCGTCGACACCCTGCGGTTCGCAGCGCTTCCGCAGGACGACCAGCTCCCACTCATGCTCGGCGACGCGCGTGCCGTGCACTTCCGCTCGGTGTCGGACGAGACGTGGTTGCGCATCCTCGACGTCGATCGGGCACTGTCGGCGCGGAGTTACCGAGGGTTCGGCTCGGTGACTGTCGAGGTGACCGATCCGGTGCTGGCCGACAACGCCGGGGTCTTCGAGATCTCCGCCGACGGCGCGGCGCGCACCGCGGGAGCGGCCGATCTGACGATCGACATCGCCGACCTCGGTGCGCTCCTGCTCGGCCGGCAGGGCTGGCACCGGATGGTCGACGCGGGTCGCGTCCGGGTGCACCGTGCGGAGGCTGTCGATACCGCTGACCTGCTGTTCTCCTGGCCCCAGGCACCCTTCTCGGGGGCCTCGTTCTGACCTCGTCGTAGTGCCGATTCCGTTCCGGATGTACGCCCTGCTCGTTTTGCTACGGCTGGCCGGTACGGGCGATATCGTCGGATCATCAGGTCCCGATGCGAGCGGAGTGGCGCATGAGACGGTCGGGCAAGAGTCGGCGGACGAGCCGGGCGGTCACAGCTTCCGCGGCTGCTGTGCTCCTGGCGTCGGGGCTGGCCGCGTGCGGCAGCGACGACGAGGGTGTCGTCCTGTCCTTCTACACGGCCGCCGACGGTGCCGAGCAGTACGCGCAGGCCGCGGAGGTGTGTACCGAGGAGGCCGGTGGCCGATATCGCGTGCAGCAGAGGACACTTCCGAAGAATGCCGACGACCAGCGACTGCAGTTGGCGCGACGGCTGACGGGTAACGACCCGGGGCTCGACCTCATGACCCTCGACGTCGTGTGGACGGCCGAGTTCGCCGAGGCCGGATGGGCGCTGCCGCTGCCCGACGATGTGGCGGCCGCGGTCTCCGAGGGCACCCTCGAAGGCCCCCTCGAATCGGCGACCTGGCAGGACCGGCTGTACGCCGCACCGCTCAACACCAACACTCAGTTGCTCTGGTACCGAAAGGATCTCATGCCGGACGGGCAACCTCCGGAGACCTGGGACGAGATGATCGAGATCGCGAGCGGCCTCGCCGAGGAGGGCAGGCCGTCGTGGATCGGCGTGCAGGGCCGGCAGTACGAGGGGCTGATGGTGTGGTTCAACACCCTGCTCTCGAGCGCCGGAGGCTCGGTGGTGGGGGAGGACGGTGTCACCGTCACCCTCATCGACAACGACGCGGCGGTGACCGCGCTCGACATCATGAAGCGCGTCGCCACGGCTCCCGGCGCCGATCCCTCCCTGAACCAGGCCGACGAGGCGGCCGTCCGTCTCGGCATGGAGAGCGGGCGCACCGCGTTCCAGGTCAACTGGCCGTTCGTCCTGCCGGGCATCATGGAGAACGAGGGGGCCCTGCCCTTCATCGACGAGAACGGCAACGTCACCTCGCAGAACACCGGCAACACGGTCCTCACCGTCGAGGGGGAGCAGAATTTCCTTCCCGCGCCGTACCCTTCGGTGATCCCCGGTGAACCCGCCCAGGTCACCATCGGCGGGTTCAACATCGCCGTCGCCCGCACGAGCACCCACCCCGACCTCGCATTCGAGGCGATGCAGTGCCTGCGCAACGAGGAGAACCAACGCAACAACGCCATCGGCGGCGGTGTCCCGCCGACCCTCGCGGCGCTGTACGACGACCCCGAATTCCAGGAGGCCTACCCGGCCTGGCGTGAGGTCCGCGCCGGTCTCGAGAACGCCGCGGTGCGTCCCGCTTCACCGGCCTACCAGAGCATTTCGACGCTGGTGACGGCCACCCTCAACCCGGTCGACCAGATCGATCCGCCCCGCACCGTCGAGGAACTCGCCGAACAGGTGCAGAAGGCGGTCAATTCGGAAGGACTGATCCCGTGACCGCCGTCGAATCGAAACCGACCGACGAGACCCCGGAGGAATCGTCGACGAAGACGAAACCAGCGCTGTCCGAAGGGAAGAAGGCCGAACGACGACTCGGTCTGATGCTCGTCGCACCCGCCGCGATCGTGATGCTCGCCGTGACGGCCTACCCGGTGGGCTATGCCATCTGGCTCAGTCTGCAGCGCTACGATCTGCGCTTCCCCGACGAACGCCGCTTCGTCGGACTGTCGAACTACGTCGCGGTGCTCAGCGACGGATTCTGGTGGCAGGCATTCATCGTCACCTCGCTCGTCACCCTGGTCTCCGTCGCAATCGAGTTCGTGCTCGGCCTCGCGATCGCACTCGTCATGCACCGCACCATCGTCGGCAAGGGCGTCGTGCGCACGGTGGTGCTGATCCCGTACGGCATCGTCACCGTCGCCGCCGCCTACAGCTGGTACTACGCGTGGACCCCGGGCACGGGCTATCTCGCGAACCTGTTGCCCGACGGCAGCGCCCCGCTCACCGACCAGATCCCGTCCCTGGCGATCATCGTGCTCGCCGAGGTGTGGAAGACCACGCCGTTCATGGCGCTGCTGCTCCTCGCCGGCCTCGCGCTCGTCCCCGACGATCTGCTCAAGGCGGCGCAGGTCGACGGCGCCGGAGCGTGGACGCGTCTGGTGCGGATCATCGTGCCGCTGATGAAACCGGCGATCCTCGTCGCCCTGCTCTTCCGCACACTCGACGCCTTCCGCATCTTCGACAACATCTACGTCCTCACCCGCGGCGCCAACGGCACCGGGTCGGTGTCGATCCTCGGTTACGACAATCTGTTCCGGGCCTTCAACCTCGGCATCGGGTCGGCGATCAGCGTCCTGATCTTCCTGTGCGTCGCGATCATCGCGTTCGTGTTCATCAAGTTGTTCGGTGCATCCGCGCCCGGCTCGGACGAAGGGGGCCGATGATGGCCGAGACCAGGAAACGGACGCTGTCGTGGTCGGCGGTGAACCTGATCGTCCTGCTCTACGCACTCGTCCCGGTGTTGTGGATCGCGAGCTTGTCGTTCAAGCCGCCCGGCACCATCCAGGACGGCCGGTTCATCCCCCAGCAGTGGACACTGGACAACTACCGCGGCATCTTCCGCACCGACGCCTTCACGAGCGCCCTGATCAACTCCATCGGCATCGGCCTGATCGCCACGGTCATCGCGGTGATCCTCGGGACGATGGCGGCCTACGCGATCGCCCGGCTCGACTTCCCCGGTAAGAAGATCCTGGTGGGTGTCGCGCTGCTCATCGCGATGTTCCCCCAGATCTCCCTCGTCAGCCCGCTGTTCGAGATCATGCGCGGACTCGGGCTGTTCGACACGTGGGCGGCGCTGATCCTGCCGTACATCACCTTCTCGTTGCCGCTCGCGATCTACACCCTGTCGGCCTTCTTCAAGGAGATCCCCTGGGAGCTGGAGAAGGCCGCGAAGATGGACGGCGCGACACCGGGCCAGGCGTTCCGGAAGGTCGTGGCCCCGCTCGCCGCGCCCGGCATCATCACCGCGGCGATCCTGGTGTTCATCTTCTGCTGGAACGACCTGCTGTTCGCCATCTCGCTGACCTCCACCGAGCGGTCCATCACCGCACCCGCCGCGATCGCGAACTTCACGGGTGCATCGCAGTTCGAGGAACCGACCGGGTCGATCGCGGCGGCAGCCGTCGTCATCACGATCCCGATCATCGTGTTCGTCCTGATCTTCCAACGTCGAATCGTCGCCGGACTGACCTCCGGCGCAGTGAAGGGATGACTACCGTGGCCGAGATCGTGCTCGACAAGGTGACGAAGGAATATCCGGACGGAGCGAAGGCCGTCAGCGACGTGGATCTCGAGATCGCCGACGGCGAGTTCATCATCCTCGTCGGCCCGTCCGGGTGCGGAAAATCCACCACGCTCAACATGATCGCCGGTCTCGAGGACATCTCCGACGGTGAACTGCGCATCGCCGGCGAGCGTGTCAACGAGCGGGCACCGAAGGACCGCGACATCGCGATGGTCTTCCAGTCCTACGCGCTGTACCCGCACATGTCGGTGCGCGACAACATCGCCTTCCCGCTCACCCTCGCGAAGGTGCCCAAGGACGAGATCGCCCGCAAGGTCGACGAAGCGGCCCGGATCCTCGATCTCACACAGCATCTCGACCGCAAGCCCGCCAACCTGTCGGGTGGTCAGCGGCAGCGCGTGGCGATGGGACGCGCGATCGTGCGCAGCCCCAAGGCGTTCCTCATGGACGAGCCGCTGTCGAACCTCGACGCCAAACTGCGCGTGCAGATGCGCACCGAGATCGCGCGGCTCCAGAAGCGGCTCGGGACCACGACGGTGTACGTCACCCACGACCAGACCGAGGCCATGACGCTCGGCGACCGCGTCGTCGTGATGCGCGGCGGATTCGTGCAGCAGGTCGGGGCGCCGCAGGAGTTGTACGACCATCCGCAGAACCTGTTCGTCGCCGGCTTCATCGGATCACCGTCGATGAACTTCGTTCCCGGACAGATCGAGAACGGTTCGATCCGCACCTCGTTCGGCGAGTTCCGGTTGCCCGACGAGCGGTGGGAGACCGTGCGCCGCAACAATCCCTCGCGCGAGGTGGTCGTCGGTATCCGTCCCGAGCACTTCGAGGACGCCGACCTGCTCGACCCGGCCCAGCGGGAGTCGGGTGTGACCTTCTCCGCCGAGGTCGATGTGCTCGAGTCGATGGGCTCCGACAAGTTCGCGTACTTCACGGCCGAGGGGCCGGGCGTGCAATCGAAGGACCTCGACGAACTCGCCGCCGACGCCGGCGCCGACATGTCGGCCGAATCGCTGGTCGCGCGGTTGTCGGTGGAATCGCAGGCCACCAAGGGCGGGACCGTGCAGTTGTGGTTCGACCCGGCGAAGATCGCGCTGTTCGATCAGGAGACCGGCGCCAACGTCACGCTCTGACGAATCGGCTTCGGTGGATCCGACCCCGCTTTCCGGGGTCGGATCCACCGAGATCGTCAGCGGGGTGCGCGGCTGCGGAGTTCGTCGACGATCTCCTCGCTCCACACGTGCCGCCGCACGAGTCGGTACCGCTCGCTCGCGATCCACAGATAGACCTCGGCGTCGGTGCGTGAGCGCAGCATCCCCGCCTCGCGGGCCATCGCGACGACGGGGACGAACTCCTCCTCGTACCAGCGGCGCGCGACCTCCTCACGGGTGAGGTACTCGCCGAGATCCTGCATGAGCCGGAAACCCCACGCCTCGACGGCCTCGGCCAGTTCGGCGTAGCCCCACGGGTCGGACACGCGGATCGCGTCCTGCGCCGCGCCGTGCAGGGGGACGCGGCCGAGGAACATCCGGAAGTGGTCCTTCCGCACGAGATCGGGGCGGGCCGTGATGCCCTCCGCGGGCACCTTCGTGGTGATCTCGGTGACGTAGGCGTCGATGGTGTGGTCGCCCTGCGCGTAGGCGATCGACACGCGGTGGTGCCCGTCCTGGACGAAGTGCATCGGCCCCACCCGGTACACGGAGATCGGAGGGATGGCCTCGCCACGGCGACGCGCGGCCGCGATGCGTTCCCAGCGTGCACGCAGACGCGCGGAGGTGGGGCGGAAGCGGCGGTCGAAGTCGTCGGCCCGGTCGACGCTGCCAACGATCGAGGCGACCTCGATGATCTGCAACCCGAGCCGCCGCTCGCCGACGCGCCCGAGGGCGGCGACGACGTCGTCGAAGGGCAGCACCGTGTTGACGTCGGCCGGTTCGCGGCGCAGCCATGCGATCAGCCGGGCGTACTCGGCGCGCCGGCGTTGCCGGGCGAAATCGTCGCCGGCATCGGAGACCGGAAAACCGGTGTCGCGAGCCACGCTTCGACGGTACCGGGAGATGGGGAGGTCCGGGTGGGAACCGCATGTGTGGGGTGGGGGCTACATTGCAGGGGTGACCGACGCAGTTCTCGCCACCGTCCGCAGCCACCTCACCGAGCATCTGACCGCGCCGGGTGATCCGGAACCGGAATCGGCGTCGGTGACCTTCCTCGGTCTCGAACCGATCGAGGTCCTCCGATTCCGCGGCTCCGAACTCCTGCGGTACGCGACCCTGGGGTGCTCCCGGCACCCGATGGGCGACCCGACCGACATGGTGGCCGACCCGACGCGCGGGCCGCGTGCCGAACTGGTGCTCAGCCTGCGCGACGACGAGGGCGTCACCGCCGGCGTCCACCGCACCCTCGCGGTGCTCGCGGCGCTGCCCGCCGTGGAGGGTGTGGTCCTCACCGACGACGCCCTGCTCGATCTCGGGGAACCGCTGTGGCCGGGTGCTCCGTTCACCGCGGTGTTGCTCGAGGCGGCCGACGTGCCGTCGCTGGAGTTGCCCGAGCCCTCCGATCCAGTCCACTTCTTCGAGGCCCGGCCGATCACCGGCACCGAGGCGGCCTGGAAGCGGCTGAAGGGAACCGAGGCGTTGCGCGAGGCCTGGGAGGAAGCGGGCATCGACCTGAGCGACCCGCGCCGGGCGCAAGCACGTCTGTGACCGTTCCGGTTCTCACCGACCGCGCGCTCGGACGCGCCACGCTGGCCCGTCAGCACCTGCTGCGGCGGAGCAGCACGGATGCCCTGTCGATGATCGGGCACCTGCTCGGGTTGCAGGCCCAGGCACCCCTCGCCCCGTATTTCGCGCTGTGGACCCGCATACGGAACTTCCGGCCCTACGCCTTGTCGGACCTGCTGGAGTCGCGTGCGGTCGTCCGGATCGCATTGATGCGCGGCACCGTGTTCGCGGTCTCCGGCGCCGACGCGCACGCGCTGCGCCCGTGGGTGCAGCCGGTGCTCGACCGGGGCGTCGACGCGAACAAGGCCCACCGCATCGGACTCGAGGGTCTCGACCGGTCGGCGCTCGTGTCGATCGCCCGGGAACTGTTGGCCGGCACCCCGATGAGTCAGGCCGAGCTGCGACCGTTGCTCGCCGACCGGTTCCCCGACCAGGATCCGGCTGCGCTGGCACACGCGGTGCGGTGCCTGCTCCCGCTCGTGCAGGTGCCGCCGCGCGGATTGTGGGGACGAGCGGGACAGCCTCGCCTGGCACACCTCGACGAGTACGTGGGCCCGCCGCCTGCGCTGCCCGGTCCCGATCGGCTGATCCTGCGGTATCTGGCCGCCTTCGGCCCCGCGAGTGTCAAGGACGTGCAGACCTGGTGCGGCCTGACCCGGCTCGCCGAGATCGTCGGCCGACTCCGCCCGCATCTCGTGGTGTTCCGGGACGAACGCGGAACGGAACTGTTCGACCTTCCCGACGCGCCGCGACCCGACCCGTCGACCCCTGCACCCGTACGGATCCTCGCGCCGTTCGACAACGTGCTCCTCTCGCATGCCGACCGCACCCGCTTCGTCTCGGAGGAGCACCGCAGGCGCATCATGGCGGAGAACGGGATCATCGCACCCCTGTTGCTCGTCGGAGGCACGGTCGCCGGTAGCGCCCGCGTGACGACCGACCGGAAGGCCGCCGCCGTGGAGATGACGCTGTGGCGGACGGTCGCGGCGTCCGCGCGGTCGGCGCTCGAAGCCGAGGGCATGCGACTGCTGAGGTTCGCGGCACCGGGGGTAGAGACACACGACGTGCGGTTCGTCGACGCCCGCTGAGCCGTCCCGCCCGTCGAGTTGTCCCCGGCCCGCTGTCAGCCCTGCGGCACGACCACCCCGAGCGATCCGGCACCGAGGCACACGGTCGTGCCGGGAGTGGACGAGCGCGCCTGCAACGCCGACCCGTCCCCGGAGACGCGGACGTACACCGTCCCGAGTCCTTCGGAGACGGGGACCGGAACGGATGCGTGGCCGGGGAAGCCGAGGTCGATCGTGCCGTCGGCGGAGGCCCGGTAGTTCACCTGCACGGTCCACTCCCAGTCGCCCGCGGGGGAATCGAGCGGCACGGCCGTGACGGCGTCGGTGGTGACGCGATGGCCGCAGTCGGGCTCGGGGCCGGGCGGGACGAGGCGCAGCGGCAACAGGTCGGCGGGAGTGCGGTGGCCGAGATCGTCGAGGACCCACAGGTCGGTCGCGTGGTCGCGGATGTCGGACCGGTCGGGCAGCGCGGAGAAGACGGACCCCACCAGATTGTGCGGGTAGGTGACGGGCAGCAGGATCCATACCGACACCGGGTGATCGAGCACGGGCTCGTCGGGCCGGGCCGTGAGCGCCGCCTTCGCCGCCCCGAGATAATCGCCCGTCGGATTGTCCGACCAGTTGCGCGCGAACGTCACGGTCGACCACAGGGAGCCGACGGTGAACACGGCTGCGCAGGTCCAGGCGGTCGCACGCACGGCACGAGGACGGGACGTCGTGCCTCGTCGCGGGGCGCGCAGGATCAGCGCCGCGGCGATCGCGACGACCACGGCGGAGTCGGCGAAGTAGCGCAGGGTGCGTGCGAGTTCGTAGGTGGTCTCCGGGCCGAAGCGGGTGCTGATCATCGCCGCGAGCGAGGCCAGGATGTAGGCGATCACCGCGAGCCACACGGGCCCGGTCCGCCGTCGCCGGCGCACCGTCCACGCCGCGGCGCCCGCGACAGCGAGCCACGCGACCACGACGAGCACGAGCGGGGGATCGGCCCAGGGCGGGCTCGGATTCCACCGCTCCCACTCCCAGGGACCACCGAGCAGCGACGGCAACAGTCCGTAGGAGATGCCGTGATGGGTCAACCCGGCCACCATCGACCACGGCGGGATCCCGAACCGGGATTCGACGATCGTCGAGTAACAGACCGCCCACACGACCAGCACGGCCGCCGAGCCGAGCCACAACGGCCGGGCCTGCGCCCACGTGCTGCCGATCGGCCGAACGAGTCCGTCCACGTGACGTGCGAGGGCGACCGTCGCGAACGCGGCGAACGGAACGAGGACCGACTTCTCGAAGAACACCAGCGCCACGGCGGTGACGACGAGGGCGCTCACGATATGACGGCGCCGGCCGGTCCTGCTGTACTGCAGCGCATCTCCCGCGACCCAGGACAGCGCCGCCTGCAGCGGCAACGCGTTGAGTGCGGCGGCCCACCACGCGAAGGCCGGAAGCGTCAGCGGCGTGAGGAGATAGAACAGCAGCGGCCCCCACAGGGCGCGTCGCGGTCCGAGCAGCAGCCAGAGCACCCGCAGCACCGCCAGCGACGCGAGCAGCTGACCGATCACGAGCGAGGCCGCCGCCGGCCACCACTCCAACGGTGCGATCGCCGTGGCGATCCCGGCCACGAGGAAGGCGGCGGGCATCAGGTGACCGTCGTGGTCGTACCGCAGCAAGACGTCGGACAGCAGCGGATACGACCCCGCACGCCCGACGAGGATCAGGTCGTCCCAGTAGAACTCGCCGGTCGCGGCCACCACGGTCCGGAGGATCGTCTGCAGCAGGATCAGCGCGAGAGCGACGGCGAGCACCTGGCGCCGCGGCGATCGCGCTGCCTGCGCAGCGCGTCTCGATGGACGGTCGAGTTCGGTGATCAAAGCCAGTTGTTGCGCCTGAAGGTGACGAACAGTCCCACGGTGATCGCGACGATCGCAGCGAGTACGACGTAATAGCCGTACTCCCACTGCAGTTCGGGCATGCGATCGAAGTTCATGCCGTAGATCCCGGCGATCATCGTCGGCACGGCGGCGATCGCGACCCACGCGGAGATCTTGCGCATGTCGGTGTTCTGCTGCACGGTGACCTTCGCGATCGCCGCGTCGAGCAGCGTGCCGAGCGTCTCGTCGAAGGCAGCGATGCGATCGGACACCGTCGTGTGATGGTCGGCGACGTCGCGGAAGTACCGCCGGACGTCCTTCGGGATCGGGTTGCCCGGCGCCCGGATGAGTTGCTGCAGCGGCTCGGCGAGCGGCACGACGGCCCGGCGCAGCTGCACGATCTCGCGCTTGAGCATGTAGATCTGGTCGACGGCGATCCGCGTGTCGGGGGTGAACACGAGTTCCTCGATGTCGTCGACGTCGGGCTGCACGGCCGTGGTGACGGCGAGATAGGAGTCGACCACGTGGTCGGCGATCGCGTGGAGCACGGCCGCCGGACCGCGGGACAGATGATCGGGATCGCGTTCGAGGCGCTTGCGCACGTGCGACAGCTCGGAGTGGTCGCCGTGCCGCACGCTCACGATGAAGTCGGGGCCGGTGAACAACATGATCTCGCCGGTCTCGACGATGTCCTTGGTGGTCGTCACCGACTCGTGCTCGATGTAGCTGACGGTGCGCAGCACCAGGAACAGCACGTCGTCGTAGCGCTCGAGCTTCGGCCGCTGATGGGCGTGGACGGCGTCCTCGACCATCAGTTCGTGGAGTCCGAAGGTGCGCGAGACGTTCGACATCTGCTCCTCGTCGGGGTGGTGCAGCCCGAGCCACACGAAACCCGTACCGCGCCGACGTACCTCCGCCACGGCCTCGGTGTGGGTGTAGCGGCCGGGCAGGCGGTGCCCGTCGACGTAGACCGCGCAGTCGACCACCGTTTGCGCGGTGGGGACGGTGGGAACCGGGGGAGTGGGACCGCGACGGGTGGCACGAGAAGGCTGATGCGGCATGTTGTCCTTCCTCACGGCATGCCGCTGGGATGCGGCCCGGTCGCAGGCCCGCGACGCGGCGGTCGCCCGTCGGGGACCGGGCGGGGCAGCTGCAGTCATGCTAGCCCGCCGACCTGACAGACTGGTGGCGTGCGTATCGATCTCCACACCCACTCCTCCGCGTCGGACGGCACCGACGCTCCTGCGGAACTGGTCCGTGCCGCTGCCCGGGCGGGTCTCGACGTCGTGGCCCTGACCGACCACGACACCACCGCGGGATGGGACGAGGCCGCGGCAGCCCTGCCGACGGGCCTGCGTCTCGTCCGGGGGATGGAGATGTCCTGCACGGGACGCGGGGAGGACGGCGCCCCGGTCGCCGTGCACCTGCTGGCCTATCTGTTCGACCCGCACGACGCTGTCTTCGTCGCCGAGCTCGAGCGGCTCCGCGGTGAACGGGTGTCGCGGATCCGGGCGATGGGTGTGCGGATGGCGGACGACGGTCTGCCGATCGACATCGACGCGGTGCTCGCCGACGCGGGCCCTGCCGCGGGCCGGCCCCATCTGGCGCGAGCGCTCGTCACCGCCGGTGTCGTGCCCACGGTGGGCGACGCGTTCACCGAGCTGCTGTCGCCGCGCGGCCGCTACTACGTGCCGAAGGCCGACACCCCGCTCGCCGACGCCGTGAAGATGGTGACGGCCGCGGGCGGTGTGCCGGTGGTCGCGCACGCTCGGGCGCGTGCGCGCGGACGGCTCCTCGCCCTCGACCACATCGAGGAACTCGCCGAACTCGGACTCGGCGGTGTCGAGGCCGATCACCCCGATCACAGCGAGCAGGACGTGCGGACGATGCGCGACCTCGCGCGGTCGCTCGGGGTGGTCGTCACGGGATCGTCCGACTATCACGGCGACAACAAGGACGTGAGGCTCGGCAGCTTCACCACGGCTCCGGCGGCGTACGAGGCGCTGCTCGACCGCGCGACCGGCGTCGAGGTGCTCGAGGGATGAGGCGACGCGGTGCGCGGTATCCGGACGAGGAGTACGGGTTGCCGGACGACGAAAATTACTACGACAGTGAGTACTACAACGAGCCGTATTACCCGGACGACGGGTACTACGCCGATTCCTGTGAACCCGCACCGCGCCGCGCGAGTCTGCCGGTCCGCGTTCTCCGTGCCCTCTCGGGTGTGGTGTGCGGAGCGGTGCTGGTCCTGACTCTCGTGGTGTGCGGGGCCCAGTACCTCGCCGGCGACCGCGGTTTCCCGGGTCCGGGCACCACCTCGGTCGCCGCGCACGTCGTCGCCGCGCTCGTGGCCCTGATCGCCCAGGTGACGGCGGATCGGCGCTCGGGTGGCGCAGCACTCCTGTCGAGCCTTGTGGTGATCTTCACTGCATCGATTCTGATGATCACCCAGTGGTGGGGATGACGGCCCGGAGTGCCATCCGGGCTACCCGTCGGTAGCCGTCGTGTAACTGCGGAAATTCATGTCGATGCGCCCACGGCGGGGTGTTCACGGCACGTAAACTCACAGGTGAGGCGACAAAACCGTGAGACCTTCGCAATCGATGCCGATTTGATTGTTCGTCTGCAAAGGTGGCAAACTTGCGGCAATCCGAAAGCCGGAATACCCCGGAATCGGACGAAGGATGGCAGACCCACCCAGGGCTAGATCACCCAGGGCTCGATGCCAGGGCCACCCGCCCCGGCTCCATCACGTTCCGGAAGCCGTACAGCGTTGTACAGCGGCAGTCGTGATCGCGCCCGGAAGCTTCAACCCAATGTCCTTGGCGAAGCAGTGCAACTCGATGCATACACGTGTGTGAAATGCATTGAAATGCGGTGTTTTCGCAGCAACCGAGTCCAGAGGTCGACTCGGCACACGCAGGAGTGTCATCGTGTCAATTGTGTCTGATGCACCTACCCCTCAGAAGCTCGAGTTGACGGACGAGGAGATCTTCTCGAGTCACGTCGACGGCAAGCTGTCGGTCGAGCTGACCGCACCGCTCGAGAACCAGCGCGATCTCTCGATCGCGTACACCCCCGGCGTCGCCCAGGTCTGCCGGGCCATCGCCGCCGACGAGACCCTCGTCGACCGATACACCTGGACCAACCGCCTGGTCGTCGTCGTCTCCGACGGCACCGCGGTCCTCGGTCTCGGCAACATCGGCGCACGTGCCTCGCTTCCGGTGATGGAAGGTAAGTCCGCGCTGTTCAAGAAGTTCGCGGGCCTGAACTCCATTCCGCTGGTGCTCGACACCACCGATCCCGACGAGATCGTCGAGACCCTCATCCGGCTGCGTCCGTCCTTCGGCGCCGTCAACCTCGAGGACATCTCGGCTCCGCGCTGCTTCGAGATCGAGAAGCGCGTCATCGAGGCGCTCGACTGCCCGGTCATGCACGACGACCAGCACGGCACCGCGATCGTCGCACTCGCCGCACTCAAGGGTGCGCTGAAGGTGCAGGGCCGCGACATCGCCGACCTGCGCATCGTGATCTCCGGCGCCGGTGCTGCCGGCGTGGCGTGCACGAACATCCTGCTCGCCGCCGGTGCACGCGACGTGGTGGTCCTCGATTCGAAGGGCATCATCTCCGCCGACCGCGCCGATCTCGGTGAGATCAAGGCCGATCTGGCCTCCCGCACCAACCCCGAGGGCCGCAAGGGCGGCATCGCCGAGGCGCTCGACGGCGCCGACGTCTACCTCGGCGTGTCGTCGGGCACCGTGCCCGAGGAGATCGTCGCGACGATGGCCGACGACTCCATCATCTTCGCGATGTCGAACCCGGATCCGGAGATCCACCCCGACATCGCCCACAAGCACGCCGCGATCGTGGCGACGGGTCGCAGCGACTTCCCGAACCAGATCAACAACGTGCTGGCTTTCCCCGGTGTGTTCAAGGGCGCGCTCGACGCAGGTGCCCGCCGCATCACCGAGGGTATGAAGCTCGCCGCTGCCGAGGCCATCCTCTCGGTCGTCGGTGACGAACTGGCCGCGGACAAGATCGTCCCGAGCCCGCTCGATCCGCGCGTGGCGCCCGCCGTCGCCGAGGCCGTCGCGGCCGCGGCGAAGGCCGAGGGCGTCACCGACTAGGGATTCGTTCCCTGCGAGATCGCACCGAACGCCCCGATCCGAACCGCACAAGGGTTCCGGACCGGGGCGTTCGGCGTCCCGGCAGGCCGAGCGGTGGGCAGGTGCGGACCGTGGCGCACCGGTGGGCGACAATGACCGCCGTGGCGAACGAAGCGAGACGGATCCGGCCGGTCGCGGCGACGGCGCTCACCGCATGCGCGGCGGCGGCCGTGCTCCAGGGATGCGCGTCGCCCGTCCTCGACGAGGCGGCACCGTCGACGACGGTGATCGTCGGGGCGGGGGAGCGGCCCGACGAGGAACTGCTCGCGCAGCTCTACGCGGGAGCACTGCGCGGCAGCGGGATCGACGTGCAGGTCCGTTCCGATGTCACCGACCCGCCCGCAGCGCTCGACGCCGCCGACCTCACGCTGATCCCCGGCTACACGGGAAGGCTGCTCGCGTCCTACGACCCCGGTGCCGACGCGACCGACGCCGAGGACGTCTTCGAGGCGCTGGCGCGTGCACTGCCCGACGAACTGACGATCTCCGACTACGCCTCGGCGCAGGACCGCGCGGTGCTGCTCGCCGACCGCGACCGCCTCACGCAATGGTCGGCGAGCCGCGTGGCCGACCTCGCCGACCGCTGCGCCGATCTGACGTTCGCGGTGACCGAGGACTTCGAATCCGCCGGTGGACTCACCGCGCTCGAACGCGCCGACTGCCGACCGCGCGAGGTGCGGCGGATCGACGATGCGCAGTCCGCCGCCGTCGCATCGGAACCCGACACGGTCGTCGGAACCACCACGACGTCGCCCGCCCTCGCGGAGATCGACGCGGATTCGCCCGTGAGCACCGTGCCCGACGCCCCCGACCGCAACCCGCAGGACGACGCGGAGGCCGACGACGCGCCTGCACCGGTCCTGCCGGCCCAGAACGTCGTCCCGGTCTTCCGCAAGGGCACCCTCGGCGAGGCACAACTCGACGCGCTGCGGACCATCGCCGGTGAGCTCACCACGAGCGATCTCACCGAACTGCGCGCGCGAGTCGACGAGGGAGACGATCCCGAGGCCGTGGCCCGCGAGTGGATCGACGAACACGCCGGAGCGTGAACGGCAGCCCGTGTGTGTGAACGGCAGCCTGTGTGTTCAGCCCGCGCGAGTGCCCATCCGGTCGCGGAGGAAGACACCGAAATCGGCGATCGCCGCGGCGGCCTCGGGAACGAGCGACGCCTGCAACGGCGCGACGTGCCACAGCTCGGGTTGCTCGACGAGGGTGACGTCGACGCCCGCCGCCCGGAGCTTCTCGGCGTACTGCCGCACCTGCGGGTAGAACATCTCCGCGGTGCCCACCTGGATGAGAGTCGGCGGCAGACCCGTGGGATCGGCGTGGATGGGCGCGTAGCCGGGATCGGTGGGATCGCCGTCGGCGAGATACGCCTCGGCCGAGGAGTACACCCAGCCCTTGTTCAGAACGACGTCGTTCACGTCGGGCAGGTCGCGGGCGGCCGGATCGGTCCACGGCGACAGCAATCCGAGCGCGGGCGGGGTGATGCCGTGACGGTCGACGAGCCGGTGCGTGGTGGCCGCGGCGAGACCACCGCCCGCCGAGTCGCCGGCGATCGCGATACCGGACACCTCGAAGCCGTGCTCGCTGACGAGTTCGAGATAGGCCGCCTCGGCGTCGTTCAGCGCCGCCGGATAGGGATGCTCGGGAGCGAGCCGGTAGTCGAGGACGTACACGGCCGACCCGGCCGCGGCCGCGAGATGCGCCGCGAGCGAGCGGTGCGTGGCGAGCGACCCGCCGGTGTACGCACCGCCGTGCAGATACAGGATCGCGGTGGTCCGCTCGGTGGCGCCCACGGTGATCCGTTCGGCGGGGCGTCCCGCCAGACGGATCGGGCGCACCACGGTGTCCTTCGGGAGGAACTGCAGCGGCGCCGCGAGATCGAGCAACCGGCGCTGCGTGGCGAACGACCAGCGCGGCGACAGCAGGGCACGGAAGAGAGGACGCAGGGCGGTACGCGCCACCCGCGGTGACATCTGGGGTGTCGGAGGCATGCCGCAGCCTATCCCTTCGGCACGACCCGGGAGGTCACGGTGGCGACGACACGCTGATAGGCCGGTCCGGCGACGCGGACGAAAGCATCGAGCAGCTTCGCGTCGGCGCCGATGAGTACGCGCGCCTTGTTCTTCCGCACACCGGTCAGGATGGTCTTCGCAGCGTCCTCGGGGGTCGTGCGTGCGAGCTTGCGGTCGAAGAACTCCGCGAAGGTCGCCTGGTCGTCGCCGTCCGGGACGGCGGCGTTGCGCGCGATCGCGGTCTTGATGCCGCCGGGATGCACACACGTGACCTGCACGGGATGCCGCGCGACGAGCATCTCCTGCCGTACCGCCTCGGTGAAGCCGCGCACGGCGAACTTCGCCGAGTTGTACGCCGCCTGGCCCGGGATGCTCAGCAGGCCGAACAGGCTCGAGACGTTGATCAGGTGACCGTCGCCCGACGCGATGAGATGCGGAAGGAAAGCCTTGGTGCCGTTGACGACTCCCCAGAAGTCGACGTCCATCACGCGCTCGATGTCCTTGAACTCGGTGCGCTCGAGATCGCCGTGATAGGCGATGCCCGCGTTGTTGTACACCTGGTGGACCGCACCGAAGTGGGCGGCGACCTGCTCGGCGTACTCGAGGACCTTCTCGCGCTGGGTGACGTCGAGATGGTCGGCCTTCACCTCGGCGCCGAGTTCCCGTGCGCGACGCGCGGTCTCCTCGAGCCCGGCGGTGTCGACGTCCGAGATCGCCAGGCGGGCACCTTCGGCCGCGAGGGCGAGGACGAGGGCCCGTCCGATCCCGGACCCCGCGCCCGTGACGACGACGACCCGGCCTGCGAAATCACTCATCGAACTGCTGCCTCTCGGGACGTGCGCTCCTGCGCGGGAAGGTCGGTGGCGACGGGGAGATCCGACTCGGCGACGCTACGGTACGCCTCGAGGTCGAATCTGCGGGTGATACGGCGGAATTCGAAGGTGAATCCCGGCCACAGCGTGGTGTTGTTGCCGTGCTTGTCGAGATACCAGCTCGCGCACCCGCCGTTGTTCCACACGCTCGACCGCAACGCGCGCTGCAGGTCGCGGTTGTACTCGTCCTGCACGTCCTCGCGGACCTCGACCGTGCCGATGCGGTTGCGGTCGAGCGTGCGGATCGCGTCGACGACGTATTCGAGCTGCGACTCGATCATGTACACCATCGAGGTGTGGCCGAGTCCGGTGTTCGGGCCGACGAGGAAGAACAGGTTGGGGAAGCCGGCGACCGAGCTGCCCTTGTACCCCCGCATGCCGGTCTCGTCGAAGACCTCGGCGAGCGAGCGGCCGTCCTTGCCGAAGATGCCGGCGAAGGTCGGGGAGTCGGTGACGTGGAAGCCGGTCGCGACGACGATCGCGTCGACCTCCCGCTCGGTGCCGTCCTTCGCGACGATGCCGCGCGGGGTGACGCGGGCGATGCCGTCGGTGACGAGGTCGACGTTCGGCCGGTCGAGGGCGGGGTAGTAGTTGTTCGAGATCAGCATGCGCTTGCAGCCGATGCCGTAGTTCGGCGTGACCTTCCGCCGCAGTTCCTTGTCGCGGATCTGACGGCGGATCTGGATGCGCGCGGCGAGTTCGAGCGGCTTCATGAAGGCCTGTGCCTTGGCCAGGCCCACGACCTGCGTCTCGCGGGCGGTGTACTGCAGGGCGCGCGAGAGGCGCTGGAAGCCGGGGATGTGGCGGAAGGCGAACCGCTCGGGTGCGGTGTACTCCCGGTCGAAGCGGGGGAGGATCCACGGTGCCGTGCGCTGGTACACGTCGAGTCGGCCTACGGTGCCCGCGATGGCCGGCACGATCTGGATGGCGGAGGCTCCGGTGCCGATGACCGCGACGCGCTTGCCGGCGAGGTCGGCGTCGTGGTTCCACCGTGCCGAGTGGAAGATCTCGCCCTCGAATCCGGAGATGCCCTCGATGTCGGGCAGCGACGGCTCGCACAGCGCGCCGACCGCGGAGATCACGACCTTGGCGCTGTACTTCCCGCGCGTGGTGGCCACGTCCCAGCGGTGCGTCGTGGTGTTCCAGCGGGCCGTCTGCACGTCGCACCCGAAGACGGTGCGTCGCCGCACGTCGTACCGGTCGGCGACCGAGCGGATGTACGCCTGGATCTCCGGCTGGGGAGAGAAGGAGCGCGTCCAGCCGGGGTTGAGGGCGAACGAGTAGGAGTACAGGTTCGACGGGACGTCGCATGCCGCGCCGGGGTAGGTGTTGTCGCGCCAGGTGCCGCCCACCTCGGAGGCGCGTTCGAGCATGAGGAAGTCCTTGCCCGCCTGCGACAGTCGGATGGCCGCGCCGAGCCCGGCGAACCCGCTGCCGATGATCAGCGTGTCGACCTGACGGATCTCCGCGTCGGCGACGGTATCTGTTACCGGAAGACTCATGTACTTGAGGCTAGAGCGTTCCAGTGACCTGGTCAACACTTGTTGACCATAATTCAATAACGGTGTTTGCATGGTGGACGTGGCAGAAGACAGTCCCGCACCCCGTCGAACCCGCCTCGGTCCCGCCCAACGCCGAGCCCAGCTGATCGAACAGGGCCTCGAGCTGCTCGCCGACCGGCCCCTCGAACAGATCTCCGTCGACGAGGTCGCCGAACGGGCCGGAGTCTCGAAGGGGCTGCTGTTCCACTACTTCACCTCGAAGCACGACTACCACGTCGAACTCGTGCGATGCGTCGGCCGGGATCTCGTCGAGTACACCGCACCGGACGAAGACCTCGAACCGATCGAGATGCTGCGGGGCACGCTCGTCGCGTACGTCGACTACGTCACCCGGCGCCGCGACATGTACATCTCGATCCTGCGCGGAGCGACCAGCGGCGACCCCGACATGCGGGCGGCCTTCGAGGACACCCGCACGGCACTCGTCGACCGGACCGTCGCACACCTGCCTGCCATCGGCATCGAGCCGACGCCGGCCGTACGACTCGCCGTGCGCGGCTGGGTGGCCTTCGTCGAGGACACGACCATCGCGTGGCTACGCGACCCCGAACTCACCCGCGACGAGTTCGTCGAACTGGCCATCGCGGCGCTGTCCGGTGTTGCGCTGGCCGCGCATTCGCTCCACTCTCCGGCCGGCGGGGCTCTCAGCGATCGTTTCCGGGAAGATACTCCTGCAGCTTCGTCTTGACGCCCTGTTTCACGAAGCCCCAACGGTTCTCGTCACCGGCGAGCACGGCCTTGGCGACGTCGGTGAACTGTTCCCACGTCGCGTGCGGCGGGATCGGAGGCATGTCCGGATCGGTGCACACGTCCAGCACCGTCGGGCGATCCGCGGCCAGCGCGCGATCCCAGGCCGCGCCCATCTCGTCCGAGGACTTCACGGTTTCGCCGCCCAGCCCGAGGCCGCGCGCGAAGGCGGCGTAGTCGACATCCGGAAGCGACTGGGACTCCGCGAATTTCGGTGCCCCACCCATCGCACGCATCTCCCACGTGACCTGGTTCAGATCGTTGTTGTGGATGATCGCGACGACGAGCCGCGGGTCGGCCCACTGCTGCCAGTACCGCTGGATGGTGATCAGCTCGGCCATGCCGTTCATCTGCATCGCACCGTCGCCGGCGAACGCGACCACCGGGCGGTCGGGCTGTCCGAACTTCGCGCCGATCCCGTACGGCACCGCCGGACCCATCGTCGCGAGTGTGCCCGACAGCGAACCGCGCATGTCGCCGCGGAACCTCAGTTGGCGCGCATACCAATTGGCGGCCGAACCGGAATCCGCGGTGACGATCGCATCGTCCGGCAGTCGCGGTGAGGCCTCGGCGAACATCCGCAGCGGGTTGACGAACTCGGTCTCGACCTCGGCCTGCTGCCCCATGAGCTGCCACCAGCGCTGCACGTTCTGCTCGATACCCTCGCGCCACGACCGGTCCTCCTTGCGGTGCAGCAGAGGGATGAGCGCGTCGAGTGCGGCGGTGGCATCCGCGACGAGATTGACCTCGTTCGGATAGCGCATCCCGATCATGTTCGGGTCGATGTCGATCTGCACGCAGCGGGCCTGGTCGTATTCGGGCAGGAACTGGCTGTAGGGGAGGGACGAACCGACGATGAGCAGGGTGTCGCAGCCGGTCATCATCTCGTGGGTGGGCCGTGTGCCCAGCAACCCGATCGATCCGGTGACCCACGGCAACTCGTCCGACAGCACATCCTTGCCCAGCAGGGCCTTCGCCACCCCGGCGCCGAGCAGATCCGCGACCTGTTCGAGTTGTGCACGGGCACCCCGGGCGCCGCTGCCGACGAGCATCGCGACCTTGTTCCCGGCGTTGAGGATCTCCGCGGCCCGCCGGATCGCGTCGTCGTCCGGCGCAATGCGGGGACGGTCGAAACCGACGCTCGACGGCACCATCTTGAACTCGTGGCCGGGCGGGGAGTACTCGAGTTCCTGCACGTCGCCGTGGATGATCACGGCCGTGGGTGTGCGGTAGGCGATGGCGGTGCGCATCGCCCGATCGAGGACGTTCGGCAACTGCTCGGGGACCGTCACGGTCTCCACGAACGCCGACGCCACGTCCTTGTACAGCGTGTGCAGGTCCACTTCCTGCTGGTACGAGCCGCCCATCGCGGAGCGGTCGGTCTGGCCCACGATCGCCACCACCGGAACGTGGTCGAGTTTCGCGTCGTACAGACCGTTGAGCAGATGAATCGCGCCCGGGCCGGAGGTCGCCGTGCACACCCCGGGCCGACCCGTGAACTTCGCGTAGCCGACCGCCTCGAAGGCGCTCATCTCCTCGTGCCGGGACTGCACGAAGACCGGATCGTTGCCGGTGCGCGTCCAGGCGGCGAGGATCCCGTTGATGCCGTCGCCGGGATATCCGAAGACGTGGTCCACCCCCCACGCGCGCAGGCGGTGCAACAGGTAGTCGGCCACGGTCGGATTCGCCATCGGTAGCTCCTCGCAGGACGCGATCGGGGGTCCTCCGAAGGGTGCCCGTCGTGCCCGGTCCGAAACACACCGGAAAAGGCGTGAGCCGGGTCGATCGCCCCTCGCGGGGACGAACCGACCCGGCTCACATGAGAACCGTCAAGGACCCGAAGGATCCGAAACGGAGCTTCTAGCGACCGAAGGCCTTCTCGATGATCTCCTGCTGCTCGACAGCGTGGACCTTGCTCGATCCGGACGACGGTGCCGACATCGCACGACGCGACACGCGCTTGATGCCGCTGAGCTTCTCGGGCAGCAGTTCCGGCAGCGCGAGGCCGAGGAACGGCCAGGCACCCTGGTTCGCCGGCTCCTCCTGCACCCAGAAGAACTCGGTGGCGTTCGGGTACTGCTCGAGCGTCTCGGCGATACGGCGGCGCGGCACCGGGTACAGCTGCTCGATGCGCACGATCGCGACGTCGTCACGACCTTCCTTCTGCTTCTTCGCCAGCAGCTCCCAGTAGATCTTGCCGGAGGTGAGCAGCACGCGGGTGGCCTTCGTGCGGTCGGCCGTGCCCTCCTCGTAGGGGACCTCTTCGAGCAGCGAACGGAACTTGCCCTGCGTGAAGTCCTCGACGTTGCTGACCGCGGCCTTGTTGCGCAGCATCGACTTCGGCGTGAATACCACCAGCGGGCGGCGGATGCCGTCGAGGTGATGACGACGCAGCAGGTGGAAGTAGCTCGCCGGGGTGGACGGAACCGCGACCGTCATCGAGCCCTCGGCGCACAGCTGCAGCCAGCGCTCGATACGGCCCGAGGTGTGGTCGGGACCCTGGCCCTCGTGGCCGTGCGGCAGCAGCAGCACGACGTCGGAGAGCTGACCCCACTTGGCCTCACCGGACGAGATGAACTCGTCGATGATGGACTGCGCGCCGTTGACGAAGTCGCCGAACTGCGCCTCCCACAGCACGAGCGCGTCGGGGTTGCCCACCGAGTAGCCGTACTCGAAGCCCAGGCCCGCGAACTCGGTCAGCGCCGAGTCGTAGACCATGAAGCGGCCGCCGTTGCCGGCCTGGTTGGCCAGCGTGGCGAGCGGGCTGTACTCGTCGCCCGTCTTGCGGTCGATGATGACCGAGTGACGCTGCGTGAACGTGCCGCGACGCGAGTCCTGACCGGCCAGGCGCACCAGGGCACCCTGCTCGGCCAGCGAACCGAACGCGAGCAGCTCGGCGAACGCCCAGTCGATCTTGCCGTTGCGCGACATCTCGCGACGCTTCTCGAGCACCGGCTTGACGCGCGGGTGGACGCTGAAGCCCTCGGGCGCCTCGGCGAAGGCATCGCCGATCCGCTCGAGCACCGACCGGTCGACGGAGGTGTCGAGACGCTTCGGCGGGGTCTGGTCGAGCTCGACCGACTCCGACGGCTCCGGCGGGTACTTCTCGAGTTCGCGGACTTCGTTGAAGACCCGTTCGAGCTGTCCCTGGTAGTCGCGCAGGGCGTCTTCCGCTTCCTTGAGCGAGATGTCGCCGCGGCCGATCAGGGCCTCGGTGTAGCTCTTGCGGACGCTGCGCTTGGTGTCGATCACGTCGTACATCGCCGGTTGGGTCATCGACGGGTCGTCGCCCTCGTTGTGACCGCGGCGGCGGTAGCAGATCATGTCGATGACGACGTCCTTGTGGAACTTCTCGCGGAAGTCCACGGCGAGCTTCGCGACCCACACGCAGGCCTCGGGATCGTCGCCGTTGACGTGGAAGATCGGCGCGCCGATCATCTTCGCCACGTCGGTGCAGTACTCGGACGAACGCGAGTGCTCGGGCGCGGTGGTGAAGCCGACCTGGTTGTTGACGACGATGTGCACGGTGCCGCCGGTGCGGTAGCCGCGCAGCAGCGCGAGGTTCAGGGTCTCCGCGACGACGCCCTGGCCGGCGAACGCAGCGTCGCCGTGCAGCAGCAGCGGCAGGACGGTGAAGCCGTCCTCACCCTTGTCGAGGATGTCCTGCTTGGCGCGGACGAGGCCCTCGAGCACCGGGTTGACCGCCTCGAGGTGCGAGGGGTTCGCGGTGAGCGAGACCTTGATGTCGTTGTCGCCGAACATCTGGATGTAGGTGCCCTCGGCGCCGAGGTGGTACTTCACGTCGCCGGAGCCGTGCGCAGCGGCCGGGTTCAGGTTGCCCTCGAACTCGGAGAAGATCTGCGAGTACGGCTTGCCGACGATGTTCGCGAGCACGTTCAGGCGACCGCGGTGCGGCATCGCGATCGCGACCTCGTCGAGCGTGTGCTCGGCGGCCTGGTCGATGATCGCGTCCATCATCGGGATGACGGACTCGGCGCCCTCGAGCGAGAAGCGCTTCTGGCCGACGTACTTGGTCTGCAGGAACGTCTCGAACGCCTCGGCGGCGTTGAGGCGGCTCAGGATGTACTTCTGCTGGGCGACCGTCGGCTTGACGTGGTGCGCCTCGACCCGCTCCTGCAGCCACTGCTGCTGCTCGGGCTCGAGGATGTGGGTGTACTCGACACCGACGTGGCGGCAGTACGCATCGCGCAGCACCGACAGCACGTCGCGCAGCTTCATCTTCTGGCGGCCGTGGAAGCCACCGACGTTGAACTCGCGATCGAGATCCCACAGCGTCAGGTCGTGGGTCGTGACGTCGAGGTCGGGATGCGACCGGAACTTGTCGCGCACGAACTGCAGCGGATCGGTGTCGGCCATGAGGTGGCCGCGGCTGCGGTATGCGGCGATGAGCTCGAGCACACGGGTGTGCTTGTCGACGAGGCCTTCCGGCACGTCCTTGCGCCAGCGGACCGGCTCGTAGGGGATGTGCAGGGTGTGGAAGATGCCGTCGTAGAAGTCGTCGCTGATGAGCAGCTCGTGGATCTTCTTCAGGAACTCACCCGACTCCGCGCCCTGGATCACGCGGTGGTCGTAGGTGGAGGTGAGCGTCAGCAGCTTGCCGATGCCCATCTCGGCGATCCGTGCGTCGGACGCACCCTGGAACTCGGCCGGGTACTCCATCGCGCCGGCGCCGATGATCGCGCCCTGGCCCTGCATCAGACGCGGGACCGAGTGCACGGTGCCGATGCCGCCCGGGTTGGTCAGCGAGATCGTGACGCCCGAGAAGTCGTCGCCGGTGAGCTTGCCGTCGCGGGCGCGGCGCACGATGTCCTCGTAGGCCGAGTAGAACTGCGCGAAGTTCATCGTCTCGCAGTTCTTGATGGCCGCCACGACCAGCGAACGCTGGCCGTTCTTGCCCGGCAGGTCGATCGCGAGACCGAGGTTCGTGTGCGCGGGCACGACGAGGTTCGGCTTGCCGTCGACCTCGGCGAAGTGGTTGTTCATGTTCGGGAACGCCTTGACCGCCTGGACGATCGCGTAACCGAGGATGTGCGTGAACGAGACCTTGCCGCCGCGGGTACGCGCGAGGTGGTTGTTGATGACGATGCGGTTGTCGAACATCAACTTCGCGGGGACCGCGCGAACACTGGTGGCCGTCGGGATCGACAGCGAGGCGTTCATGTTCTTCGCAACGGCAGCAGCGGCGCCGCGAAGAACCTTCTTCTCCTCGGTGGCCTGGCCCGACGGGGCAGCGGCGGGCTTGGGAGCCGGCTTCGCGGGTGCGGCCTGGGCCTTCGGCTGCGCCGCAGTCTTGGTCTCCGCCTTCGGGGCAGGCTTGGCCGGTGCGGCCTTGGTCTCGGCCTTCGGTGCGGGCTTGGTGGGGGCCGAAGCAGAGGAACTCGGCGCAGATGCTGTGCTCGGCGCGGGCTTCTCGGTCGTGGCGGTGTCGGAGCCGTTGGTACCTCCGGCCACCGCAGCTTCCGGCGAATAGTCGGTCAGAAATTCGTGCCAACTCGCGTCCACGGACGAAGGGTCGTCCTGGAAGCGCTGGTACATCTCGTCAACCAACCACTGGTTCTGTCCGAACTGTGATGTAGAGCTGCTGCTCACGGCAGTTGTTCGCCTCGTTTCTTTCTTCGGTACCCGATCGGAGCGCCTGTGAATATGAGGCTAGCCCGTGGCATGTGACGATCCGAACTGACCGCGCATGTCGGTGGGCTACCTCACAATCTGGTGCGATGGGGTCTCCATCGATGACGGTTCTCGAGAGCCGATTATTCCCTCTAAGGTGCATCGGCGCAGCGCGCACCCCGTTACAAACGTGAGGACGATCTCATGTTCGATCCTTCCGTCGACGAAGTGAGCAAGGCCTCGGGCTCCTCCGGAACGAGACCACCGGTAGCGAGTTGCCACAAAGTGGTGTACAGACCTCCCGCCCGGCGGAGCTCGTCGTGGGGCCCGCACTCGACGATACGGCCGTCGTCGACCACCACCACGAGATCGGCGCGCGCGGCGGTCGCGAGACGGTGCGCCACGACCACGGCCGTACGCGAGCGGGCCACCCGCGCACCCGCCTCGAGCACCGCTTTCTCGGTGGCGGGATCGAGGGTCGCGGTGGCCTCGTCGAGCAACAGCAGATCGGGATCCACGAGTTCGGCGCGCGCGAGCGCGATGAGCTGACGCTGGCCGGCCGACAGACCCTGACCGCGCTCACCCACCGGATGGTTCATGCCTCCGGCGAGTCCGGCGATCATCTCGAGCGCTCCCACGGCGCGCGCGGCCGATTCGATCTCCTCGCGCGTCGCGTCGGGCCGGCCGTAGGCGATGTTGGTCGCCACCGTGCCCGTGAACAGGTGCGCCTCCTGCGGCACCACACCGAGCCGGCCCCGGTAGTCGCGCAGGCGGTAGCGGCGCAGATCGGTGTCGTCCACCCGCACCGAACCGGACGTCGGATCGTAGAACCGGGCGAGCAGTTTGACGACCGTCGACTTCCCGGCGCCGGTGCGGCCCACCAGGGCGACCGTCGACCCGGCCGGGATCGACAGGTCCACATCGCTCAGCGCCTCGCGATCGGCCTCGCTGTAGCGGAAGCCCACCTGTTGCAGATCGACATCGCCGCGGAGGTGCCCGGTGATGGCGACCGTGCCCTCCTCGGCCGACTCGAGCGAGCTCTCGGTCCGCAGCAGGTCGCCGATCCGGCGCAGACCGACCCGCGCCTGCTGGTAGCCGTCGAAGACCTGGGACAGCTGCTGGATGGGCGCGAACAACAGGTTCAGATACAGCACGAACGCGATCAGCACACCCGGGCCGACGGCCCCCGAGGCCACCTCGCGGGCGCCGACGAAGACGACCGCCGCGAGCGCCAGATCGGACAGGAAGGCGATGAACGGGAAGTACAGCGAGATCGCCCGCTGCGACCGCAGGCGACTGCGCCGATAAGCCTCCGCACGCTCGGCGAAGCGGCGTGCCGCGGTCTCCTCCCGGCGGTAGGCCTGGGCGGCGCGCAGGCCGGTGACGTTCTCCTGGAAATCCGCGTTCACCAGGGAGATGCGTTCGCGGGACTGCGCGTACGCCGTCCCCGAGACCTTCCGGAACCACAGGGTCGCGCCGACCAGCACGGGCAGCACCGCCAGTACCACCAGAGCCAGCGACAGATCGGTCGCGATCAGCGCGATCGAGATACCGGTGAGCGTCAGCACCGCCACGACCGCGGTGGACAGACCGGTCTGGATGAACTGCGACAGTGCGTCCACATCGGTCGTCATCCGCGTCATGATCCGGCCCGACAGCTCACGTTCGTAGTAGTCGAGTCCGAGTCGTTGCAGGTGCGCGTACGAGCGCACACGCAACCCGAACAGCACCCGTTCGCCCGCCCGCGCGGTGAGCACGGTGAGGATCGCCACCACGAACCAGCCGAGCAGCGCGAGCACCACACCCGCTGCGGTCGCCTGCCACAGCCGGGACGGATCGCCCGGGGTCACCCCGCGGTCGACGGCGTACCGCACCAGTGACGGGAACGCGATGCTCGTCAGCGACTCCACCGCCAGGCACAGCACGACGACCGCCAGCAGGGCGCGCACCGGACGCAGCGTCGTCCACAACCGGAACTGCGGGTCGGGCAGGCGCAGGGCCTCGGACTGCAGGGCCGGGTCGCGTCCGGGGGTCTCGGTGGCCGGGGGAAGCGCGTCGACGGCCGCGCGCAGTTCCGGGGTGGGAGCCACCGCGCCGAGCGCACCGGACACCGGCCCGCCGCGGCCACCTCCACCCGCCGGTCCACCGCGACCTCCACCGACCGCCGGAGGGTTCCGGACGGTCCCGGACGCCTCGTCGTCGTCCGGTTCCTCCGGCCACAACTCACCGGCCGGAACCGGGCGTTCCGGTGCCGGTGGGGCGTCGTCGTCGGTCGAGAGCAGACGCCGGAAGACGGGACTGCGCTCGTCGAGTTCGTCGACCGTCCCGATGTCGACGATGCGCCCCTCGTCGAGCACGGCGACCCGGTCGGCGAGTGCGAGCGTCGACCGTCGATGGGCGAGCACGAGGGTCGTGCGGCGCCGGCCCGCCCGCAACGCACCGTAGATCGCGGCCTCCGTCTCGGCGTCGACCGCCGAGGTCGCATCGTCGAGGATCAGCACCCGCGGATCGACGAGCAGAGCCCGCGCCAGCGCGACCCGCTGCCGCTGCCCGCCGGACAGGGTCAGGCCGCGTTCACCGACGACCGTGTCGTAGCCCTCGGGGAGGGCCTCGACGAAATCATCGGCGCGTGCCGCCGCGGCCGCGGCGCGGATCTCGTCGTCCGACGCGTCGGGCCGCCCGAGCGCGATATTGGACGCGACGGTGTCGGAGAACAGGAACGGCTCGTCGAAGACGAGGCCGACCGCGCCGCGCAGGTCGTCGGCGCGGAGCGTGGCGACGTCGATGTCGCGGCCGTCCGAGGTCAGGCACACCGACCCGCGGTGCGGAGCGTAGAAGCGGGGGAGCAGCAGCGACAACACGGTCTTGCCCGACCCGGCCGGACCGACGATCGCGACGGTCTCGCCGGGCGCGATCTCCAGGTCGAGGCCGCGCAGCACGTCCCGGTCGTCGTCGAAACCGAACGTGACGTCCTTCAGGTGCACCCCGAGCGGGCCGTCGGGCAGCTCGACGGGATGCGGGGGATCGGCGACGTCGGGTTCGGTGTCGATCACCTCGTACACCCGCTCGACGGCGGCGCGGGACAGCTGCGCCATGATCACGACCTGCGAGAGGGTGCGGGTGGTCGCCGTCATCGTCGCCACATAGGCGGTGAACGCGACGAAGGTGCCCACGGTGATCACGCCCTCGAGGGCGAGCCACCCGCCGAGTGCGATGGTGGCGACGAGCCCGAACTGGGGGATCGCACCCATCGGCGCCGAGAACCAGGCGTTGATCCGGGCCGCGCGCAGACGCTCCGCGTACAGCCTGCGACCGTGCTCCTCGAGCTGGTCGACGGCATGCGACTCCTGCCCGAAGCCTTTCACGACCCGCACGCCCGTGACCGTCTCCTCGACGTGCTGGGCGAGATCGGCCGCGCGCTGCTGTGCCGACCAGGTCGCGGCGAACAGCTTCGGGCGCACGACCCGGACGATGCCCGCGATGATCGGGACGATGATCACCGCGACCAGCGTGAGCAGCGGCGAGAGCGTCGTCATGATCACCAGCGCGAGCACGAACTGCAGCAACGCACCCGCCGACATCGGCACCATCGCGAGCAGGCCCTGCACGAGTTGCAGGTCGGTGATGGACCGCGAGACCACCTGACCCGTGCGGATGCGGTCCTGACCGTGGCCGTCGAGACGCTGGAGCGAGCCGAGCAGGCGCAACCGCAGGTCGTGCTGCACGTCGAGCGACAAGCGTCCGGCGAGCATGCGACGTCCGTACTGGCAGCCGAACCGGATCACCGCACCGACCGCGATCGCCGCCGCGACCAGACCGATCAGACGCAGGTCGTCGGCGGGCACATCGCCCTGCCCGGTCGCGCTGTCGACCGCCACCTTCGTCAGCAGCGGGAAGGTGATGTCGATCAGAGCGGCGACGACGGTGACGGCCAGCGCCCCGACGGCTGTTCGGCGGTGTTTCAGGCATTCGGCGACGAGCCGGGAAATCCATCCCGGCGAACGCGGAATCGGGTCGTGTGCCATCGAACCGACATTAGCGCCGAGCGACGACAGGGCAGGTCGGAGCCGCTCGGCGAGGGTCGGAGACGCAGGTCGCCGGAGGTGTCAGACGACGTCGGCAGTGCGGGCCCGCCACCAGCCGAGTCCGCCCAGCACCACGGTCCAGAGGACCAGGAGCAGCGGAGCCGCCGGCCACGTCATCTCCAGCGTCACGTCCTCGGGCATCGACACCGCCGAGAACAGCACGTACCAGGTGACCTGCGCCGGCAGGTACGACGCGATCGCACCGAGCCCGAGACCGTGCAGGACGACCGAGACCATCAGCTCCCCGAACGGCACCCACGCGCAGATCGCGAGCACGCTGCCCGTCGTCGACCGTGTGAGCAGACCCAACCCGGCTCCGATGAGCGACCACATCAGTGCGCAGAACAGGCCGATGCCCATCACCTTGACGACCGATCCGAGGTCGGCACCGTCGAAGCCCCCACCGAACAACACGAGCGTCGCGGCCGCCGCGACTTCTGTGACGAGGCAGTACAGCAGCCCGATCACGGCGACGGTCGCGAACTTCACGCCGACGACCCGGTCGCGTCCGCGTGCGGTGAGGAAGGTCGTCACGATCGTGCGGTGCGCGAACTCGCTGCCCGTTGCCACTGCGCCGAAGATCGCGGCGAACAGGAACACCAGCGACAAGGAGAGCGAGATGCCGACCGCGGCTGCGACGGCCTCGGCGAAACCGTCACCGAAGCCGAGTTCGAGTTGCCGCGCGACCGGCAGCGTCAGCGCCCCGCAGAACAGACCCACCAGCAGCGGTGCGATGCCGAGGATCCACCAGTAGCGCAGGCTCAGGACCTTGCGGAACTCGGCGGTGAGAAGCGCGGTCATGCGGTGGGACCTCCTTGCCCGGTCGGCGGTCGGTTCGGCTGCCCCCACTGCGACTGCGGGTACTGCTGTGCGTTCGGATACTGCTGGGCACTCGGGTACTGCTGTGGGATCGGGTATTGCTGGGACTGTGGGTACTGCTGGGCCTGCGGATACTGCCCGCCCGGCGGATGGTGCGGGCCGTGCCCCGGATACTGCGCGACCGGCGCGGCCGCGTAGCGCCCCGCCGTCATCGCGAGGTAGACCTGCTCGAGATCGACGTGCTCGACACTCGTCCCGAACAGCGTCACCTCCGCGGTCGCGGCGAACTCGGCGATGCGGTCGGCAGACACACCGACCACCGCGAGCCGTCCGTCCTGCTGCACCTGCGCGTCGGTGTGCCCGGCCGCGGCGAGAGCGGTCGCGAGGCGGGCCGGATCGGAGGCCGCGACGAACACCCGCGAGCGGTAGGCGTCGCGCAGGTCGGTCATCGAGGTCTCCGCAACGAGGTGACCGTTCGCGATGATGACGAGACGGTCGGCCATCTGCTCGATCTCCCGCAGGATGTGGCTCGAGATCAGCACGGTCCCGCCGTTGGCGGCGAACGCCCGGAGGAAGTCGCGCAGCCAGGCCATGCCCTCGGGGTCGAGTCCGTTGGCCGGTTCGTCGAGCACGAGATACCGCGGTTGCCCGAGCAGGGCCGTGGCCAGGGCGAGTCGCTGCCGCATGCCGAGGGAGAACTCGCCGATGCGACGCCTCGCGACCGCCCCCAGACCGACGAGATCGAGCATCTGCCTCGCCCGCTCGTCGGGCACGCCGATCGCGGCGCAGTAGACCTGCAGGTGCGTCAGCGCCCGGTGCTTCGGGTGGGCGCTGCGCGCGTCGAGCACCGCTCCGACGACCTGTGCGGGCTGCTGCAGGGAGGTGAACGGCACGCCGTCGACGAAGGCGTTCCCGGCACTCGGCCGGACGAGGCCGAGCATCATGCCGAGCGTGGTGGTCTTGCCCGATCCGTTGGGGCCGAGGAAACCGGTGATCGAACCCGGCGGCACCGTGAACCACAGATTCGATACGGCCGTGTGGTCACCGAACGTCCTGCTCAGGCCCTGGACGGCGATCCCCGCGCCCGGCGTCCCCGAGGGCACCCGGGGATCGGGTGTGCCGTACGGCGGTTGCGCTGACGGTGCTGTCACGTATTCCGACCCCCGCGTCGTCGAGATGTGGGTGCGGCTCGTGCCGCGGTCGCCGTGAGCTTACGGGTCAGCCGAGGAAGGGCAGGACGGCGTCGAGGAATTCGCGGGGCGCGTCGAGCTGAGGACAGTGCCCGGCGTCGGGGATGATCACCACCCGTCTCCGGCCGCCGGACTGCACCCGTCGCGCCGCGTGAGCGGGCGTCAACCGGTCGCGAGCGCCCCACACGAGCAGGGCCGGCATGTCGAGGGCGTGCACCATCTCCGGGATCGGCAGCCGGCCGAGTTCGCCGATCGCGTGCCGGCCCACCGTCAGCAGCGTGTCGACCTGTTCGCGTGTCGCGTAGTTCGCCGCGAACGCCGTGCGCGCCGCCCGGTCGAAGGTGCCGCGCCGGTGCACCGCGGCCCGCGCGTACAGGGCGCCCATGGCCTGCTGCATCACCGGAGCAGGCAGTGGGCGCAGCAGCAGACGCGACAGTTCGACCGGCATGCGCGCACCCCGCGTCCACCACCGCGGGATCCCGGCGAGACCCGGCATGTCGGCGAGCACCACGCGATCGACCCGGGACGGGTGGACCGACGCGAACACCAGCGCGGTGACCGCACCGAGCGAGTTCCCGACCAGTGACACCGGTTCGGGAACGTCGTCGACGAGGTCGGCCAGGACGTCGACGTAGTGGTCGAGCACGGGTGTCTCCCAGTGCTGCGCGCTGCGTCCGAAACCGGGCAGGTCGACCGTGAGCACCCGGTGCCGTTCGGCGATCGCCGGCGCGACCTTGCACCACGTACCGCCGTGATCGGAGAAGCCGTGGAGCAGGACGACGGTGCGTGGTCCCGCACCGGACTCCCGTACGAACACCTTCCCGCCGGCCGGCACGGTCAGTCCTTCGTGACCGGAACACCGGCGTCGAGCGCCGGTGCCTCTCCGCTCGCCGGGAGGACGGGTCGGGCGGCGGGCCACGCGGTCGGAGGCGGACCGAAGGCGTCGCGTGCGTTCTGGATCGTGCGCTTGCCCAGCGTGCGGTTGCCCACGCCACCGATTGCGGCACCGATACCCGCGGGGACGAGCTTGCCGATCAACAGCGGACTGCGCTTGGCGAAGTACCGGCGGATGAACTTCTTGACCAGGGAGTTGTTCAGCGTCTTCAGCTGAGTCCCACCCGCGCCGCTGGTCAGGGCCTTGGGCCAGTTGCGCAGTGACGCTCCCGTTGCGGTCGCGACGATCTCCCGGCCGGCGTCGCCGAGCGAGACGGCGAGCACCAGCGCGCGGCGCTGTTCGTGGCTGTGGGGCTCGATCCCGTGCACCGACGCGATGGCCAGGGTGAGCAGCGCCGACGCCTCGAAGAAGAAGGCCGTCTCGGCGCCCACCGCGCCGATGGCCGCGAGGGTCCCGACGCCGGGGAAGGCCGCGGTCGCACCCGCCGCCGACCCGCTACCCGTGACGCTGAGGAGGAACTGCTTCTCCAGACGCTCGATGATCTGCGCCGGGGACTCGTCGGGGTGTGCGCGCCGCATGAGATCGACGTACTTGGCCACCGCAGGACCCTGCAGTCTCGCGCCGTTGTCCAGCATCTTGACGATGAAGGCCTCTGCGATGCCTGGTTTGCTGCTCATCGTGCCCCTGTTCTCCGGTGCTCTTGTCTTCCGGACCGCTCTCACTACCCTGGTGCCATGACCGGGTCCGCAGTCGGTGTGTCGGACGGCGCCAGGCGGCGTCCGGCGCCCCTGCTGACACCCTACGTACGGTCGTACGAGGGGTATCGGCTCGACGGTTTCCCGCCGGGGACCCACCTGGGTATGCCCTCTCCGGAGGTCACCGTAATCCTCACGATCTCCGAATCCGTCGAACTCTCGCGGGGCGACGGACGGTCCCCGGAACGTTTCGACGCGCTCGCCGGAGGACTGTCGACGCAGCCGGTGCAGATCGTCCACCACGGACGGCAGCACGGCATCCAACTCTCGCTCACCCCCGCAGGTGCCCGCGCACTGCTGGGCGTGCCCGCTGCCGCGCTCGGCCCGTGGGCCGTCGATCTCGAGGACGTCATCGGCGCCGACGGCCGGGAGCTGTTCGACCGGATCTCCGCGACCGCATCCTGGGACGAGCGGTTCGCCGTCCTCGACAGGATTCTCACCCGTCGCGTGGTCCGCGCGCGGTCGACGAGTCCGGACGGGCACCTCGTCCACGCATGGCACCTGCTCGTGGCGGATCCGGCGCGCCCGGTCCGCGCCGTCGCGGACGAACTCGGATGGAGCCGGCGACACCTCGCCAACCGGTGTGCCGCCGAGTTCGGACTGTCCCCGAAGGACGTGGCCCGGGTGGCGCGCTTCGACCGGTCACGACGGATACTGCGGGCCGACCCCGGCCGCCGCCTCGCCGACGTCGCCGCGGAGTGCGGCTTCTACGACCAGGCGCATCTGGCCCGCGACTGGCGCGATCTGGCAGGCGTCCCGCCGTCGCGGTGGCTCGAGGACGAGGTGTTCCCATTCGTCCAAGACGACGAAGGCGTTCCGGGCCGACACTCGGAGACATGACGAACACAACGAATTCCACGCAACAGTCGGCCACTCTCGCACCCACCGCCGACTCGGTGTGGCCGTGCTTCGCCTACACCGACGCCCGGGGCGCGATCCGCTTCCTCGTGGACACCCTCGGGTTCGCCGAAGCGGAGGTCTACGGGGAAGGGGACCGCGTCGACCACGCCGCCCTGCTCTGGCCGCACGGCGGAGGGGTCATGCTCGGCTCGACCGGTCGCGGGTCGCCGCTCGACCAGCACGCCGACAGGGGCACCGCCTATCTCGTGCTTCCCGACGACGCGACCGTCGACGCCCTGTACGAGAGGGTCCTCGCCTCGGTGCAGGCCGAGGACCCGGCGGTCCGCGCGACCGTGACCGTCGAACTCCGCGACGAGGACTACGGATCGCACGGCTTCACGTGCCGCGACCCCCACGGCGTCCATTGGACGATCGGCACCTACCGGCCCCGTCGGCCGTAGGAAGCTCCACACGGAGCAGGGGCACGGATCAGCGGGCGATCGCGCCGTGCCCCTCGGGGACCACCTCGCTCGGGCGCGGCGGGGGCGGCGGTGTGCCGTCCCCGAACGCCCGCCCGCCGAGCGCCTCACGGCCGTGCGGATCGAGCCAGTTCGACAGGTCCGGTCCCTTCGGGACGATGCCCGTCGGATTGATGTCGGTGTGCACGAGGTAGTAGTGCTGCTTGATCTGTACGAAGTCGACGGTGTCCCCGAAGCCGGGCGTCTGGAACAGATCCCGCGCGTAGGCCCACAACGCAGGGAAGTCCACCAGCCGGTTCCTGTTGCACTTGAAGTGCCCGTAGTAGACGGGATCGAACCGGACGAGCGTGGTGAACAGGCGCACGTCGGCCTCGGTGATGGTCTCGCCCACGAGATAGCGCTGCACCCCGAGGCGTTCCTCGAGCCAGTCGAGGCGGGCGAAGAGCCGGTCGAAGGCCTTCTCGTAGGACTCCTGCGAACCCGCGAAACCACACCCGTACACGCCGTTGTTGACGTCCTGATAGACGAGCTCGGCCACCTCGTCGATCTCGTCCCGCAGCTCCTCCGGATACAGATCCGGGGCACCCTCGCGGTGGAACTGCGTCCACTCGGTGGAGAAGTCGAGGGTGATCTGCGGGTAGTCGTTCGTCACGACCTGCCCGGTGGGCACGTCGACGATGGCCGGGACGGTGATGCCCCGGTCGTATCCCGGGAAGCGCGCGAAGTATGCGTCCTGCAGGCGCGGGATGCCGAGGACGGGGTCGACCCCACCCGGGTCGAGGTCGAACGTCCAGCTGCGCTCGTCGTGCGTGGGGCCGCACAGTCCCAGCGACAGGGCGTCCTCGAGACCGAGCAGTCGCCGCACGATGAGGGTGCGGTTGGCCCACGGGCACGCCCGGGCCGCGATGAGCCGGTACCGCCCCGACTCGACGGGATAGCCGTCGCGCCCGTCCGCGGTGATGCGAGTGGGGATGTAGTTGGTGTCGCGGGTGAACTCCGCACCCGGCTCGACGTACTTGTTCTCGGTCACCTACGCATCCTTCCGCACACTCTTCACTTCTCGGGTGGAACCCGAACCGTCACGAGGGTTCCCCAGATGTCGTATCCCGACACCGCCGCGACCGTGCGGGCACCGCGGTTGTCGCGGCGCATGCGGGCGAGCGGGACGAGTCCGGCGTCGAGCGCGTCGTGGGTCGCCAGCGTCGCGACGGTCGACGCGAGTCCGAGCCGGCGTGCTGCCGGTGTCGTCAGCACCCGCACGTCGGCCATCAACGACCCGAGTTCGCTGTACGCCGCGCCGGCGAGGGGCCGGTGGTCGTCGTCGAGCAGTACGAACACGCGCGACGGTCCCGTCGGCGACAGCTCGGCCTCGGTGACGTCGTCGGGCGGGCAGCACCGCAACAGTTCGGCGAGGTCCTCGGGGTCGTCGGAGATGAGCGGGTTCTCCACGCGTGTCGCGTCGATCCAATCCGTGCACAGGGCGAGGATCTCCGTGCGCCCCGCGTGGCCCGCGACGACGAGTTCGGCGTTCGGGGCGTCGATCTCGGCCGGGTCGGGTTCGGCCGCGAGGCGGGAGACCGCGGTGTCGGGGCCGACGATCGCGGTGGTGCGTCCCACGGCGAGCAGCCGGACGTCCCGGACCGAGTCGTCGATCCGCGTGACGCAGCCGGGTTCGACGAAGGCGCCGTCGGGTAGGCCCAGTGCACGACACCACGCGAGGGCGGCGATGCTCGAGATGTGCGGGTCCACCCAGCTACCGTAGACCGCCGACGAGGGGAGAGGCCCGGTGAGCGACGACAGCGAGGTGGGCACACACGACCGCGCATCCGAGGTGGACACGCGCGACCGCGCGTTCGAGGTGGCCGTGGAGATGTCCGACGGTGCCCGCTGGGCGGCGTTGGGCGCACTGTGCCTGGGCTTCTTCATGATCCTGGTGGACAGCACGATCGTTGCCGTCGCCAACCCGGCGATCATGCGGACCTTCGGGGCCGACATCGCCGCCGTCGTGTGGGTCACGAGCGCCTATCTGCTCGCCTACGCGGTCCCGCTGCTCGTGACGGGCCGCCTCGGCGATCGCTTCGGTCAGCGCCGGGTCTATCTCTGTGGGCTCGTGCTGTTCACGATCGCGTCGCTGTGGTGCGGTTTCTCGTCGACGATCGAGATGCTCATCGTCGCCCGCGTGTTCCAGGGATTCGGTGCGGCGCTCATGTCGCCGCAGACCATGGCCGTGGTGACGCGGATCTTCCCGCGTGAACGGCGCGGGACCGCGATGGGCCTGTGGGGCGCTGTGGCCGGGGTCGCGACACTCGTCGGGCCGCTGGCCGGCGGTGTCCTGGTCGACGGCCTGGGCTGGGAGTGGATCTTCTTCGTGAACGTGCCCGTCGGGATCGTCGGGTTCGCGCTCGCCGTGCGGTACGTGCCCGTGCTACCCACGAGCCCGCACCGGTTCGACGTGCTCGGCATGCTGCTCAGCGGTGCCGGACTGTTCTGTCTCGTGTTCGGGATCCAGGAGGGCAATTCCTTCGAGTGGACCTCCCGCGTGTGGGCGCTGATCGGGCTGGGCATCGTCCTGCTCGTCGTGTTCGTCGTCCAGCAGTCGCGCAACCGCGGTGAACCGCTCGTACCGCTGTCTTTGTTCCGGGACCGCAACTTCGGGCTGGCGAACATCGGCATCGCGACGATGGGTTTCGCCATCACCGGCGTCATGCTGCCGATCATGTTCTACGCCCAGTCGGTTCGCGGTCTGAGTCCGACGGGCGCCGCGATGCTCATGGTGCCGATGGCGGTCTTCAGCGGTGTGCTCGCTCCGCTCGTGGGCAGGCTCGTCGACCGGGTCCATCCGCGGCTGATCGCCGGCACCGGCTTCTCGCTGCTCACCATCGGGCTGGGTTGGCTCGCGCTGGTGATGACCCCGGACGCGGAGATCTGGCAGTTGCTGCTGCCGATCGCCGTGATCGGGGTGGCGAACGCGGGCATCTGGTCGCCGCTCTCGGCCACCGCGACGAATGGTCTCGCACCGAGCCGGGCGGGTGCGGGCTCCGGTGTGTACAACACGACGCGTCAGGTCGGTGCGGTGATGGGAAGTGCCGCTCTCGGCGCCATGATGGCGGCGCGGTTGACGGCCAACGGCGTCGGCGGGGGAGGAGGATCGGCGGAGATGGAGACGACCGGTTCCGTCCTGCCGGAGCCCCTGCATGAACCGTTCGCCGCGGCGATGGCCGAATCGTTGTGGCTGCCCGCCGGCATCCTGCTCGTCGGGCTCGTGGCCGTGCTCGCCTTCGACCGGCCCGCGAGTCAGAAGGAACAGCGTGCCGCCGAGGAGCGTTCGGCGGCAGCGAGCGCCTGACGGACCTCGCATCGACCCCCGCGGCGCCGCTCGAGGTGTCCGTGACCCGCCGTTTCCTCACATAGTTGTGATCCACGCCATATAGTGCAGGCACGCACGCCGGGTGGGAGGTGGCATGTCGGTGGCCGTAGTGGAAATTCCTGCAGGGAGTCGTTGGCTCCGGGACGATCGGGTCACTCGCCGCGACAGCGGCATCCTCCAGTACGACTGCCTGGAGCCGTGCCTCGCCGAGCTGCTCGACCGGAGTGCGCTGCGCTTCGCGAACCGCGTCGCGGTGGTCGACCGGTGCGGCCGCACACTTACCTACCGCGAACTGTGGGCCGCCGCTGCCCGCGTCGCCGGTGGCCTCCTCGATCAGGGTGTCGGTCCCGCCGACCGGGTGGTGGTCCACCAGCCGAACGGGGTCCGCTGGCTCATCGGTTTCCTGGGCGTGGTCCTCGCCGGGGGTGTCCCGGTGCTTCCCGACCCGAGTTGCAGCCCCGAGGAGGCCGCGGAGATCGAGGTCCACAGCGGGGCGGTGCTCACCCTCGACTCCGATCTGCCCGACGGCGTCGCCTTCCTCGACGGAGGCGCGTCACCGGACGAACTCGCGGTGCTCTACTACGTGCGCGTCGCCGGTGGTGGACTGCGCGGCGTCGAACTGACCAACACCAACGTGCTGTCGACGATCGAGGCGGTCGCCCACGCGATGGATCTCGTCGGTGACGGCGTACGGACGGTGCTGACGGCGCCGTTGTCCACGGCAGCCGGATGCAGCGTCCAGTTGCTGCCCACCCTCGCCTTCGGGGGAACCGTCGTGGTCTCGGGATCCCGTGTGATCCGCGCACCGTGGCGCCATCTCCGCGCCGCCTTCCCCGCCTCGCGCTTCGTACGGGGATGGGGTGTCGCCGAGACCGGCGGGATCGGTCTGCTGCTCCCTTCGGAACACCGCGCCCGCCATCCCCGCAGTGTCGGTGTGCCGTTCGGAGGGATCGAGGTCGCGCTGCTCGGACCCGACGCCGAACACGGCACCGGCGAACTGCTCTGCCGCGGACCGAGCGTGGCCCGCCGCTACTGGTGCGATCCGTGCGCCACGGACGAGGCGTTCACGGACGACGGCTGGTTCCGCACGGGCGATCAGGTGCGCATCGACGACGAGGGCTTCGTCGAGCAGATCGCCGTCCGGGTGTCGTGAACCCTGGAACAGGTTCTCGTCGGGTATACAGCCTGTAGCCGGGTGAACCGGCATTTTCCGTAGTGGAGAGGTGTGTCCATGTCCGACGTAGTCCTGCTCGAACGACGCGATCGCGTTCTCGTCATCACCATCAACCGGCCCGAGGCGCGCAACGCCGTCAACGCCGCCGTGAGCCACGCGCTCGCCGAGGCGGTCGACCAACTCGACAGCGACGACTCCCTGTCTGTCGGCGTGCTCACCGGCGCCGGCGGCACCTTCTGCGCGGGCATGGACCTCAAGGCATTCGTCGCCGGCGAGAACGTGGTCGTACCCGGCAAGGGTCTCGGCTTCACGGAGGCGCCGCCGCGCAAACCGCTCATCTCCGCCGTCGAAGGATTCGCCCTCGCCGGCGGAACCGAACTCGTCCTGGCCACCGACCTCGTCGTGGCCGCGAAGGACGCGAAGTTCGGCATCCCGGAGGTCAAGCGCGGCCTCGTCGCCGGTGGCGGCGGCCTACTGCGCCTGCCGTCGCGCATCCCCTACCAGAAGGCCCTCGAACTCGCCCTCACCGGGGACGCGTTCACCGCCGAGGAAGGCTACGGATACGGTTTCGTCAATCGCCTCACCGAACCCGGTGGGGCACTCGAGGGCGCATTCGAACTGGCCGAGCGCATCACGGCGAACGGACCGCTCGCCGTGGCGGCGACCAAGGAGATCATCGTCCGCTCGGCCGACTGGTCGAGCGAGGAGGCGTTCGCGAAGCAGATGGAGATCATGGCGCCCGTGTTCACCTCGGAGGACGCACGTGAAGGCGCCACTGCCTTCGCCGAGAAGCGGCCTCCCGTGTGGAAGGGACGCTGATCGCCGGACACTCGAGTTGAGAGAACGAGAGATGGTGAGGATCGCGTGACCGACGGATTCGCAGAACTGCACGTGCACATCGAGGGCACGCTCGAACCCGAGTTGATCCTCGCCCTCGCCGAGCGGAACCGCGTCGAGCTGCCCTATCGCGATCTCGACGATCTGCGCAGTCGCTACGAGTTCACCGATCTACAGTCGTTCCTCGACCTGTACTACGCGAACATGGAGGTCCTGCGCACCGCGCAGGACTTCGCCGACCTCGCCCGCGCCTATTTCGCTCGCGCGGCGCGGGCGGGCGTCACCCGCGCGGAATTCTTCTTCGATCCGCAGGCCCACACCTCGCGCGGTGTTCCGCTGCACGAGGTCGTGGCCGGACTCTCCGACGCCGTCGCCGGGGCACACCGGGAGTTCGGGGTCGACGCGGCGATGATCGCGTCGATCGTGCGCGATCGCCCTGTGCCCGAAGCACACGAGGTGTTCGGCGAACTGCTGCGCCTCGGCGCGCCGATCATCGCGCTCGGCCTGGACTCCGCGGAGGTGGGCCACCCGCCGTCGCTGTTCGAGGACGTCTTCGCGCGGGCACGGGCCGAGGGTCTCCACATCACGGCGCACGCGGGGGAGGAGGGACCGCCGGAGTACGTGTGGCAGGCGCTCGACCTCCTCGGTGCCGAGCGCATCGACCACGGCATCCGCTCGCTCGAGGATCCCGAGCTCGTCGCGCGCCTGGTCGACGAGAGTATTCCGCTCACCGTCTGCCCGTTCTCGAATGTCCGTCTCCGCGTGGTGGATACGCTCGCCGACCATCCGTTGCGTCGCATGCTCGAGGCGGGCCTGTCGGTGAGCGTGCACTCGGACGATCCCGCCTATTTCGGCGGCTACGTCGACGACAATCTCGCGGGGCTGAAGGACCGGCTCGGCCTCACCGAGGCCGAACGGGATGTGCTCCGGCGCAATTCGTGGGACGCCGCCTTCCTCTGAGCCCGCCCGGGAGGGTCCGCCCGTGCGTCACTCGCCCAGGACGCGGCGCAGATACGGGTTCGTGAAGGCTCGCTGCGGATCCACGCGGTCGCGCACGGCGAGGAAGTCGTCGAAGCGGGGATAGAGCTCGCGCAGATCGTCGACGGTCAGGGAATGGAGCTTGCCCCAGTGCGGACGTCCCTGTGCGGCACGCAGGATCGGCTCGACTCCGTCGAAGTAGGCCGTGTGGTCGCGCCGATGGTACTGGTGCACGGCCACATAGGCGGTGTCGCGGCCGTGGGCCGTGGACAGCCACACGTCGTCACCCTGCGCGAACCGAACCTCCACCGGGAAACCGATACGAACATCCTTGCGCTGCAGCCACGCATCGATCTCGCGCAGGACCTCGGGCAGATGCTCGGCGGGGAGCGCGTACTCCATCTCCCGGAACCGCACCCGGCGGATGGAGGCGAACACCCGGTAACTGCGGTCGACGAAGGTGCGCGGGGACAGCGCCCGTGACGCGACCCGGTTCAGCGCCGGAATGGTGGCGGGAACCCGCGTGCCGACCTGCTGGAAGAGCGCGAAGGCGCCGTTGGAGAGCAGTTCGTCGTCGAGGAGGGTGCGTATCCGCCCGACCGGCTGCACCGGTGCCTCACCGGGAAGGCGGGTGTTGCGTTTGACGAGCACCCCGTCGGTGTGCGGGAACCAGTAGAACTCGAAATGGTCGACGCCGCTGCGCAGTTCGTCGAGGGCCTCGAGTGTCGTCCGGAGCGACGACGGCGATTCCTCCGCGCGCAGGCGGAATGCGGGGACGCAGTCGAGCGTCACGGTCGCGAGCACGCCGAGGGCGCCGAGTCCGAGCCGCGCGGCCTCGAACAGGTCGGGTTCGTGTTCGGGGGAGCAGTCCACGATCCTGCCGTCGGCGAGCACGATCGTCGCACCGCACACGGCTGCCGCCAGTCCGCGGAAGGTCGCGCCGGTGCCGTGGGTGCCGGTCGAGATCGCGCCGGCGACGGACTGGACGTCGATGTCGCCGAGATTCGGTACGGCGAGGCCCCGCGCCCACAGCAGGTCGCTCAGGTCGTGCAGTCGTGTCCCGGCCCGCACGGTGACACGTGCGCCGGTGGCCGACGGTTCCACCGCGACGAGACCGGACATCCGGTCGAGCGAGATCAGCGTGCCGTCGGTGACGGCCGCGCCGGTGAACGAGTGTCCGGCGCCCACGGCCTTGACGTGTTCGCCCAGCTCGGAGGCGCGGACGACGACGCGCGCGAGGTCGTCGGTGCTGCCGGGGGTCTCGAATCGGCGAGGTGCCGCACTCTCGGTGCGAGCCCAGTTGTGCCAGGTGGCCATGCCTCATCTTCGACCTGGACGAGCGTCCAAGTCAACACCTCCTCGCGAACCTTTCCCGACCTCTACCATCAGGGTCATGCCGAATCGGTTGCCTGCTGACGAGCGCCGCGCCCAACTCGTGGGTGCAGCACTGGAACTGGCGGAAGGCGGGGGAGTCGGAGCCGTCACGGTCCGCGCCGTCGCCGAGAAGGCCGGAGTGTCACTGGGCGTCGTCCACTACTGTTTCGACAGCAAGGAAGCCCTCGTCGTCGCGATGGCGAACGCCGTCGTCGGCGAACTCGCCGGGGCCATGCACGCGGCCTTCGACGTGCCCGAGGACACGCAGCAGACGGGCGGCGTCGACTGTCTCCGCTCGATGCTCCACACCGGCCTCCGCTCCATGTGGTCGGCGATCGAGTCCACACCGGGGCTGCAGACCCTCACCTACGAGATCACCGCCTACTCGCTCCGGCAGCGCACCGACGGTAGTCCCGCCAGCGGCGACATCGCCGTGGAGCAGTACCGCCTCATGGACGAGCAGGCCCGGCTGTTCCTCGACACGTGCGCCGAGCGATGCGACGTCGAATGGTCGCTGCCCACTTCGACGCTCGCACGACTGTCGCTGTCCGTGCTCGACGGAGTCGTGCTCCGGTGGCTCGTCGATCGGGACGGCGACGCGGCCACGACCGAACTGGGAGTCGTCGCCGACATCATCGCGACCCGTGCCGTAGAACGTTCCTGACCCCACCCGACCTTCCGAAGGGATCGCCCGTGCTCCGTGCGGCTTCCGCTCACGACGACGCCCTCGACCGGGTGCAGGCGGCGACGGCCGACCTCGACCCGCCGTTCGCCGCCGTCGATCTGCCCACCCTGCGACGCAACGCCGACGACCTGATCCGCCGCGCGAACGGTGTGCCCGTGCGGGTCGCGAGCAAGTCGGTGCGCTGCCGCGCCGTCCTGTCCGAGGTCCTGGGTCCGGAGCTGACCGCCCGCGGTGGCTTTCGCGGCATCATGACGTATTCGCTGCGCGAGGCACTGTGGCTCGTCGAGCGCGGCGCCCGCGACATCCTGATGGGATATCCGACGGTCGACCGGACGGCGCTCGGGCATCTCGCGGCGTCGTCCGAAGCGGCACAGGCGATCACGCTCATGATCGATTCGGTGGAGCACCTTCGCATCATCCGTGGGGCAGCTCGTGAGGCACCGGGGAAGAACGACTTCCGCCCGAGGGTCTGCCTGGACATCGATGCGTCGCTGCGAGTGGGTCCGGTCCACCTCGGGGTGCGGCGTTCGCCGATACGCACTCCCGAGGCCGCGGCCGAGCTGGCCCGGCGCGCCGAGGCCGCCGGGTTCGACGTCGTCGGCGTGATGTTCTACGAAGCGCAGATCGCGGGTCTGCCCGACTCGTCGCTGCCGGTCCGGCTCGTCAAGGGCCTGTCGGCGCGGGAACTCGCCTCGCGCCGTCGTGCCGTGGTGGACGCGGTCCGAGCGGTCGTCGGCGAACTCGAACTGGTGAACGGCGGGGGCACCGGGTCTCTCGAGGTGACCACCGCCGACCGGGTCGTCACCGAGGCCACGGCGGGATCGGGACTGTACGTCCCCACCCTGTTCGACGGCTACCGCGCGTTCACACCGGAACCGTCGATGTTCTTCGCGCTGCCCGCCGTGCGGAAACCGGCACCGTCGATCACGACGTTGTTCGGCGGCGGATACATCGCGTCCGGCCCACCCGGGGCCTCACGGGTCCCGCGTCCGGTCCGTCCCGAGGGCCTGAAGCTGCTGGGGACGGAAGGCGCGGGGGAGGTGCAGACCCCGGTGCGTGGTCGCGCGGCCGCGTCGATCCCGATCGGGGGACGGGTGTGGTTCCGGCACGCGAAGGCCGGCGAACTGTGCGAGAGATTCGACCGGGTGTACCTCGTCGACGAGCACGGACGCACCGAGGTGCCCACCTACCGCGGCGAGGGCGGCTGCTGGTGACCTCTCGCCTCCGGCGAGAATGAGTCCATGCCGTTGACGTTCTTCCCCGGATCGGTCGGCCGGGTCCACTGGCGGTCCTGGCCGGTCGACGACGCGCGTGCCGGTGTCGTGTTCGCCCACGGCTTCGGGCAGCACACCGGGCATTACCACCGCTTCGCGTCCGGTCTCGCGGCCCACGGCATCGCACTGTGGGGACTCGACCTCGCCGGACACGGGCTGTCGGAGGGAGAGCCCGGCTCGCCGGGCGATGTCGGCCTCCACGCCGAGGACTTCGGCGTGCTCGCCGGGATCGCCGCCGGGTCGGGTCTGCCCCTGGTGGCGATGGGGCATTCGCTCGGTGCGGCGACCGTCCTGACGGCGCTGGCGCCCGACGCGTCCATCGACACCCGTTTCGCGGCCGTCGTCCTGTGCGGCACACCGCGCACCGCGGCGCTGCCGGCGACGGCCGAAGCCCTTCGCGCGAGCGACCTGCCGGTCCTGCTGGTCCACGGCGTCGACGACAGGCTCGCCCCGATCGATCCGGTGCGCGACTGGGCGGCGACGGTGCCGCGGACGCAGTTGCTCGACTATCCCGATGCCGGGCACGACCTGCTCCACGAACCCGTCCATCGCAGGGTGACCTCGGACGTCGCCGAGTTCGTGGGCGGCCTGTCCGTCTGACCCCTCGGAAGACGACCGGGCCCCTCGCGGTGGCGGGTTCACATGATCGTCGCAACACTCTCAACGAGAGGTTGCGACGATCATGTCGTTTACGGAGGACTGCGACCGGTTCGGTGACCAACTGGCACGACTGATCGATGCCGGGATTCCGGTC